>Ga0163154_10006708_pt1 | contig 13991 bp, 15 predicted proteins | sample OliLakLV19MP9P1_FD_148649 | JGI IMG/M metagenome (GOLD analysis project Ga0163154, IMG submission 148649) | Freshwater microbial mat bacterial communities from Lake Vanda, McMurdo Dry Valleys, Antarctica - Oligotrophic Lake LV.19.MP9.P1 | ecosystem: Environmental > Aquatic > Freshwater > Lake >... | reverse complement strand
TGGGACGAGGTAGTGAGAATCGAACGGCGGAGCGTGACTCGCATAGCAATGCGAGTCCGCGAGCCGGTGGCTAGCCCGAACGAGCGGGTAGCGAGTGAGAGGCGAAGCCGATTCTCGCTACCCGCACAATGATCCGCGAGAAGGCCTAAACGGCCTTCGAGTGGAGCATCATTGGGACGAGGTAGTGAGAATCGAACGGCGGAGCGTGACTCGCATAGCAATGCGAGTCCGCGAGCCGGTGGCTAGCCCGAACGAGCGGGTAGCGAGTGAGAGGCGAAGCCGATTCTCGCTACCCGCACTCTCAGTTTACTTAATTGTTAATTAGTTGTAACATATTTACATTGAACTAACGTGGTTCATGTGAACCTTGAAAAGGAATACGGTGGAATTATGAAGAAACCTATTATAATTAGATCAAGAATGTTTCTCGTTCTGATTTCCGTTGCTATTACCTATCTCTACTATTATTTTAGCGGTGCTGAATCAGAATACTCCCCATTGATTTTGGTTATTGTCATTGTTGGTACAACAGTACTCTATGTCACCTACACTGTCGGCAAATTTAATCACAGTCTTTATACCAATAACCAAAAAAAATATCTACAAACTCGATATTGTGGTGGTTTAATTTTTTGGATACTAGCCACTGGTTTTGGTTTACCCTTGATTCTCAACAGTCTATCATTTCTCTTGAAGAAGATGGGGTTCGATGTTATAGGTAATTATATATTCGAATGTCGTTTTCTTGCCATGATTTGGTTTGCTCTGATAGTCACTTCACTCTATCTTCTCGGTATTTTCTTGAAGTATCTCTATAGAAGATTTAAAAAGAAATTAAATTTTAGAATACTCACTAATAGATGACACTAAAACTCTCAGCTAGCTTTAACAGGCTCCGTATACACACTACGGGGCTTTTTTATTGACCGAAATTTTTATGCCATCATTTCATTAACATGATATAATCTTTATATACAAAATAAGTAATATTAATATGAAAAAAACTCGAGTAGCAATAAATGGTTTTGGTCGCATCGGTAGAGCCTTCTTACGTATTGTTGCTTCACAAAAAGACATTCCGATTGAGATTGTTGCAATCAATGATTTGGGTGATATCAAAAACTTTGCATATTTATTGAAACATGATACTTCTTATCGAGAGTTCAAATCTAACATAGAAGTTTCCCAAGATAATTCGACACTGATAGTAGATGACAAAGAGATCAAATTTATCGGAGAGAAAGATGCTACAAAATTGCCTTGGAAAGATCTGGACATTGATATTGTAGTTGAATGTACAGGACTCTACACTTCTGGTGAAAAAGCCAAAATCCACCTCGATGCTGGAGCCAAAAGAGTGGTTGTTTCTGCTCCAACTAAAGATGAACCAGAAAGCACAACCAAGAGTGCGATGATCCTCATGCGCATGAATGAAGATGATCTTGGTACTTCACTTATCACTTCCAACGCTTCTTGTACCACCAACGCTGCTGGACCTCTCCTCGCTATTTTAGATGAGACTTTGGGTATAGAAAAAGCTTTACTCAATACTACTCATGCATATACTGCCAGTCAGGCGATAGTCGATGGACCAAATAAAAAAGACTTTCGTGAAGGTAGAGCGGGTGCTATGAATCTCGTACCATCATCGACCGGTGCCGCTGTTGCTGTCACAAAGATCATGAAGAATCTCAAGGGACTTTTTGATGGTATTTCTGTTCGTGTGCCAGTGGTTACGGGATCGCTCGTTGATATTACATTTATCTCTAAAAAAGAGACTACCGTGGAAGAAGTCAATCAGATTTTGACCGACGCTTCAAAGACCGAACGTTGGTCTGGCATTTTCGCTGTAACAAACGAACCTCTAGTTTCTTCTGATATTATTGGTAGTCATTATGCATCGATAGCTGATTTGCTCATAACGAGGGTTGTCGGGGGTAATTTGGTAAAAGTTTTAGCTTGGTATGACAATGAGATGGGGTATACAAATACGTTGGTCGAGCATGTGGTGAAGGCGGGTAAGTTAATATAATTTATGAAAACCATCCTAATTATAATTGTGATTGCAATAGTGTTATGTGGAATTTATTTCTATATTGGTTATGGATATTGTAACTTCGGTTCTACAACCATGGAAATTAAAAATTACACAGGTATATGCAAAGCGATTTTAGGTTGGTACTGATACGAAATAGGGTATACAAATACGTTGGTCGAGCATGTGGTGAAGGCGGGGAGGTTAATATAAAAAATATGAATAAAAAAGATATTGGTTAAGAGTAGGATTAGGTTTGCCAGCGATCTGGATTGCATTTCAATTACTAATGGTTCTTGCTGTAGGTTCTCCGGGGGCAATATTTGGAGCGGTTTTTCCCGGATTATTTAGGGCAGATGTTATAGTAAATATAGTAATTTTATTTATTGTAGGCAGTGTAGTTGGTTGGATTTTTGGTAAGATGAGAAAAAAATCTGAAAATGTGTTATAATACTCTCATGAATCTAGATGAAACAAAGCAACCAATAAAAAATCTAGCTGAAAAATACAATCTTGAATTTGTGGTTCTTTTTGGTTCTCAAGCTACAAGTAACACTCATGCAAAAGAGTGATGTTGATATCGCAGTTATCAGCCGAGACAAAGTCAATATTCCACGCCTGATGAGTGAGCTCTCAGAAATACTCAAAAGAGACGATGTTCAAGTTATCGATCTTGGATTAGCTTCTCCAACACTCATGTAAGCGGTGATAAAAGATGGTAAGTTAATTTATGAAGATAAACCAAGTGCTTTTTTTGTTTGGAAATTATACGCCATCAAGGTTTGGATGGAAACATCATGGCTTCGTGATTTGCGTGATAAAAAGATTAGAGAATGGTCAATTAAGACTATTTAGTATTTTATGCAAAATCAACCAATTTTTAAAAGAATATGTCGAAATAATTGTATTGAAGTTTTTGTCTGATAAAGGACAATGAGAGAGAGTATACAAGTACGTTGGTAAGTCATCTCTAATTTTTTGTACTATATTTGCGATGTTGTGGTAAAATGATGTTATAAAAAACCACAAAATGAAAACATTTACCCCATCATACGAATCAACGAATCTCAAGACACCAGAACAAGAAGTTGCTTTCTTACGCGAAAAGTTAGCTATCAAAGAACGTGAGGTTGCAGCTATGAGACAGGAGAATCCAGAGATTCAAACGGAGGCGGTCAAAGAAACAATTGAAGAATACAAAGGCACGCCACACCATCAGGTTCTTCATAAGGATTATGTGATGCCAGAAAAACAGGCCGAAGCCATCGTCCTCGAGCTTACTCCCGAAGAACACGATGAAAAGATTGCTGAACTTCTAGGCATCATGCAAACGCATGGTATCAAAAATGCACTCGGTATTGTCGAGAGGATGAATGATCCACACGTGCAGGATGATTTTGAGCGTTTTCTTGTTCAATATCTCAAAGCAGGTTTTCCACTCCAAGGTATGAATGAGAAAGCTCCCGAATTTAAAGCCCTCCATATGACACTTTTTGAAGTAACCTTGCCTGAAAAGACTGATGAAGAAAAACAAGCCGCTCTTAAAGAAGTTATCTCTTCGATGGAGCAGTTCTACTCTGGTATGCTATCGGTCGATGATCCTTTCGGTACCGGATATTTCACCATTGAGCTTGCAGTTTCTAACCACAACGATGACTTCTCGTTTAATGTTGCTGTGCATGATGCAAAGAAAAGTCTTTTTGAAAAACAGATACTTGCCATTTTTCATAATGCAAAGATTGTTGAGAAAAAGGATGATTTTAATATTTTTAATGAGAAAGGTGCGACAGTGGCATCTTATGCTCGATTTGCAAAGAATCCAATATGGCCTCTCAAAACTTATGACCAATTTGATCACGACCCACTCAATAGTATTCTCAACAGTTTCTCGAAGATAAAGACACACGGAGAAGGCGCGGCTATTCAAATTGTGATCAAACCTCAGGGAGAAAGTCATACCAAACGATACAAGAAAACTCTCGAAGATATAATGAAAGGCGAGAAGATATCGGAAGCTATCTCAAAAAATGACGAAGGTGTCTCTAAATACGTGAGAGGCTTCTTTAAAGGCATAAGCAATCTCGCTACTTCAAAAGAAGACATGGAAAAAGCAGAAGCAAAAAAGAAAGAGGCTGCACAGAACGTTGATGAAATCAGTGTTGAACAGATCAAGTTAAAGATGGGTTCACCTGTAGTTGCTGTAAATATTCGCATTATCGCTTCAGCCGAAAACGAAACTGTAGCCAATCAAATTATCGGAGATATAGAGTCTTCTTTCAATCAGTTTGAGAATACTCATGGAAATAAAATCAATTTTAATCGTGTCAAGAAGAATGATCTCAAAGGACTTCTTTATGATTTCTCATTTCGATTGGCAGATGACAAGAATCGTCTCCTAGTAAACTTAAAAGAACTTACGTCCCTCATTCATTTCCCATCGACCGTGATGAAATCGTCTCCTCATCTCAAAGTGGCCAAAGCTGGCAGTGCACCTGCTCCGCTCGAGCTTGCAAAAGAAGGTGTTATCTTGGGCATCAATAGAGATAGAGGTACCGAGACAAAAGTATTTATTACTCCAGAAGACCGCCTTCGACATTTATACATCATTGGACAGACTGGTACTGGTAAGACGACGATGCTAAAGAATATGATCGCCCAAGACATAGCCAATGGGGAAGGTATTTGCATGATCGATCCACACGGTTCAGATGTTCAAGATATCCTAGCACTTATTCCAAAACACAGATACGAAGATGTTATCTATTTTGATCCATCTTACACTGATCGACCGATGGCACTCAACATGCTCGAATATGATCGACGTTTCCCTGAGCAGAAGACTTTTGTAGTCAATGAAATGTTGTCTATTTTCAATAAATTATTTGACATGAAGACTGCGGGGGGTCCGATGTTCGAGCAGTATTTCCGAAACGCTGTGCTCCTTGTCATGGAAGACCCCGAATCGGGTAATACGCTTTTGGATGTATCTCGTGTCCTCTCAAATAAAGCTTATCGAGAACTCAAACTATCACATTGTAAGAATCCGATCGTTATCCAGTTTTGGAGAGAGGTTGCAGAGAAAGCAGGAGGTGAAGCATCTCTTGCGAATATTGTGCCTTATATCACAAGTAAATTTGACGTATTCTTGTCAAACGACATTATGCGTCCGATCATTGCACAGGAGCAATCTAGTATCAATTTTCGAGAGATCATGGACAAGAAAAAGATTTTACTCGTCAATCTTTCGAAGGGCCGTCTCGGAGATATAAATGCCAACCTCATTGGTCTTATTCTTGTTGGAAAAATATTGATGGCCGCACTCTCACGTGTGGATTCGCTCGGACAAAATCTACCGACATTCTATCTTTACATAGATGAATTCCAGAATATTACAACCGACTCTATCTCAACTATTCTCTCCGAAGCTCGTAAATACAAACTTTCACTTGCTGTGGCCCACCAATTCATCGCCCAACTCGAAGAAGGTATTCGTGATTCAGTCTTTGGCAACGTAGGCTCTATTGCTGCGTTCCGTGTCGGCGCTGAAGATGCTGAATACCTAGAGAAACAGTTTGCACCAGTGTTTACTGCAAAAGATATCATGTCTATAGACAATAGAAATGCCTATCTCAAGATGCTTGCAAATGGTCGTCCGGTGAAGCCTTTCAACATCGAAACTTTGCCACCACCGCAAGGAAATAAAGAGATCGTCGAGTCGATCAAGCAACTCTCATATTTGACCTATGGCAAAGAGAAAGCTTCGGTCGAGGAAGAGATTATGAGCAAGTATACTAATATGAAAAAATAATACACAATCAATAACATGAAATCACCAGAACAATTTGGTAGCTAGAAAATGATTTCCACCGAATCTTCAATGATCAGGAGGCTTTCTGTGGCTTTCTATGTTCTCGACTAAAATCTATAGGAGTAAGTGAGAGTGCCGATAGAGCCGATCCCATTTTTATAGCGAAGGTGTCTTTACGGATATGTTTCCGTATCGTCATCATATCAACTCCTTGTTCTTTGATGAGTTCAAGCATAGTTTGAAGAGCTTTTTTGTGAATAGTCAATGATACTTGAGCACGTTTATCTATATCATTTCGTTTTTCGGTATGCGCTTGTGAAATAACTTTGTCCAGACGATTGCAGAACACACTCAATTGGGCAGTCATCTCGCCAAGAAGGACATAGTGGAAATCATCTTTCTGGAGTTTCTGTTTTATTGATTCAGTTATGTCGGATTTGTTCATAATCTTTCCACAATACTCGACCAAACGGGTGAGCGACTCTGGTCCTGCGCCTATGACTATGCGGGGTACCTTAAAGTTTTTTTGCTTGCCTAACTCGCTGGATTCGAAATATTTGACTGATGGTGAATATCCAAGGTCAAGGGAATCGAATGTTTTTTGGAGCTTGTTAATCACATCATCTGCTCCCGATGCGAAGTCTATAGCTAGACCGAGATGTTCTGAATGTCCGGCCTTATAGGTTATTTCTGCTATAGCATCGATACCTCTCAGGTAGTCGTCGTACTGTGAAGCTATAGTGAGATTGATCTTGCCTGTGAGCCAACCATATTTCTCTATTGCGTGACGAAAAGTATATTCTGCAGCCAAGCCACGTTCTACTCGAGATCGGTGCTCCTCGTCAGCATTTTTAGATTGCTCATTGAATCCATCTTCGAGATTTCTACACACCTCAAGATCGGCTTCGATCTCCGCGTCGTCATATAGTTTAGTTATTTTGAAGCCAGCTGGATCAATACGTTCTTTTCTAATTTCTTCCATTATAGCCTTAACATTTATATTTTCCTGAACCGCTGTGCCGCCAGATGCATTTTCAAAATTTTTCATACGGTTATTATATAACAAAAAGATATTATAATCTTGTAGTCTAATATAAGTTTTACAGCCAAAATAAAAAACAATGGAAAAATTACCAAACACAATAATGTTCGAGATTGAAGCAAACTATGAAGGTAATGCCACCGAACTGCTCTTTGAGCGATTACATACTGAAAAGATATGTTGGCAGATTATCGATCTAATATAACAGGATGAGCAATCTCGCGTCGGCATCTTTGTGGAATCACTCCATGTTGTTTATTAAAAGATCGGGTTAGGTTTAACCCCACGAAAAATTCATCGTTTCTTGAATCTTTTTTTATCAGGATTTTATCTCTTTCTGATAGAGTTCGGTCATGTCTAGTAATTACAAGGAAGAAATAGAATTATATAAAAGCGCAAAGGTCTCATTAAGAGACCTTTGATGTGAATCGCCATCAGCTTTAGCCGATAATACTAACTTGGATGCTACCCCAATAGCCACGATTTCATATTATTAAGTTAATTTTAAGAAAATAGTTCGCCCAGTTACCTTTGTCAATAAAACATATAACACGAATGTCACCTTGTCTACCCTGAGGTTACACCTCAGATATGCTAAAATATCACCATGAATAAAGAAGAAATAACTATTGTCCTTGCATCTGACCATGCTGGTTTTGCGCTCAAGAACTCAATCAAAGAAATGTTGGAAAATGAAGGATACAAAACACTCGATGTTGGCGCGCACGAAATTGTACCAAAAGACGATTATCCAGTCTACATCTCTGCTGGAGCACTCAAGGTTGCGGAAGATCTCACTGGTAATACCAAAGCAATTATTTTTGGCGGTTCGGGACAAGGAGAAGCTATAGTTGCCAATAGATTTCCAGGTGTAAGAGCAATTGTTTGGTACGGTGATTATTCCAATAATCCAAATCCAGAGTTAAATATCATCAAACTTTCTCGTCAACATAATGATGCAAATGTTCTTTCAATTGGTGCCAGATTTGTAAATGAGAATCAAGCTATAGAAGCAGTGAAACTTTGGCTTACAACCGCTTTTAGTGATGAAGAGAGACATAAGAGACGTATTGATTTGATAGACTCAATCGAGTAAAAACTGTATGCTAAATTCTGCTATAATCCAAACATGTCCAAAATAGAAATAATTCCCGCTATCTTACCAAAAGACTTTGCTGAAATAGATGATAAAGTTTCTCTGGTACAAGGTTCAGTCAAGACTGTCCAGATAGATATTTGTGATGGTCAATTTGTAACAAATGCAACTTGGCCTTACAAGAAACACGATGATACTTTCGATAAGTTACTAAAAGAAGAAGTTGGTTTACCATTTTGGGAAAATGTAAATTATGAATTTGATTTGATGATTAATCGAGCCGAAGAAGTGGTAGAACAATGGGTAATTGCGGGTGCTAGTAGAATTGTTTTGCATATAGAAATGAAAGGTGACCTTGCAGGAGCTATAAGTAAAATAAAAGACTCAGTCGAGATTGGTCTAGCGATAAATATCGAGACTCCGATTGATATTATTGAACAGTACAAAGATGATATTAAATTCATTCAACTTATGGGAATAGACAATATAGGTTTTCAGGGTCAAAAATTTGACGAAAAGGTCATTGTTAAAATTAAAGAATTAAAAGTCAAATATCCAGATCTAATTGTTTCGGTTGATGGGGGAGTCTCGCTTGAAAGTGCTCCGCTTCTTATTGAAGCTGGTGCCAATCGTCTAATTGTCGGTTCTGCTATTTTCAATTCTGATAATGTTTTTGAGGCGGTGCAGGATTTTAAGAAGTTGTAAAAAATCTTAAAGATTAACAATTTTGTTGTTCACTTCTAACTCAACCTATTTGATGTTAAAATTAGTTCGATGTCTTTAACAAATGAAAAGGTTTTGCAATTGCAAGAAAAAGCGAAAGTCATTCGTCAATCAGTAATTGATATGCTTGTCGAAGCAGGCTCTGGTCACACGGCGGGTTCGCTCGACATGGCAGATATTTTCACGTATCTTTATTTTCATTCACTCAAACATGATCCCAAAAATCCAAAGTGGGAATATCGCGATCGAGTGATCCTCTCTAACGGTCACATTTGTCCAGTCTTGTATTCTTCCATGGCTCATACTGGGTATTTTCCTATCGATCAATTAAAGACCCTAAGAAAGTTTGGTTCACACTTACAAGGTCATCCAGATCGCAACTTTTTGCCAGCCCTCGAAACTTCCTCTGGACCGCTCGGATCAGGTTTGTCTCAGGCGGTAGGTATGGCTTTGGCTGATCGTATCGATTTCGGTAATACATCTGGTAAAAGATTCTTTTGTCTAATGAGTGATGGTGAACTCGATGAGGGCAATTCTTGGGAGGCGATAATGTTAGCTGGTAAAGAAAAGTTAAATAGCCTGATTGCGATAGTTGACCGAAACAGGATTCAAATCAGCGGTGATACAGAAGACGTGATGCCTTTGAATTCATTGGCTAATAAATGGCAAGCTTTCAATTGGCAAGTTGTTGAGATCGATGGACACGATTTTGTTGATATAGATAAAGCTATAGAAATAGCAAAATCAAATTCTATCAGACCAACCGTTATTATCGCAAAAACCATTGCCTCAAAAGGGATACCTGAATATGAAGGCAAGTACGAATGGCACGGAAAAGTGCCAGACAGAGGTCACACCTCTGCGAGTCTAAACGCTGATTCTGAGCCAGTCTCTACTGAAAAGACCAATACAGATGTCACACCTCTGCGTTCAATGCGCTCTGGTTTTGGTGAAGGTTTGATCCTCGCTGCCAATGCAGATAAAAGGGTAGTCGCGCTTTCAGCAGATCTAGCTGAATCTACTGGCATATTAGAATTTACCAAAAAATTTCCTGACCGATATATCGAAGTTGGAGTAGCAGAACAAAATCTGGTCACCGTTGCTTCTGGTCTAGCAGCTGGAGGCAAGATTCCTTTCGTATCTTCTTATGCGATTTTTAGTCCTGGTAGAAATTGGGAACAGATCCGTACGACTATTTGTTATAACAATCAACCGGTAAAAATAGTTAGTACCCACGCTGGGGTGAATGTTGGTCCAGATGGTGGTAGTCATCAAGCCTTAGAAGATATCGCTCTTATGCGAGTTTTACCAAACATGGTCGTTATTTCACCTTGTGATGCCATTGAAGCAAAAAAGGCAATAATTGCTATTGCCAAAACAAAAGATCCTTCTTATGTTCGTCTGGTTCGCGAAAAAAGCCCAATTATAACTAATGAAGAATCATCGTTTGTTATCGGTAAAGCTCAAATCATCTTTGAACATCAAGTTGAATCAAATACCAAAAAAGTTTTACACAAAATTCTCGGTGAGAAGAATAGTGTTCCTATGGTCGGTATCATTGCCACTGGTCCAATAATCTACAAAGCTTTAATGATTGCAAAAAGATTAGCGGAGGAAGGTAAAAATGTTTCAGTTATGAATATTTCTACCATCAAACCTTTCGATGAAGATGCAGTAATAAAATTTGCTCACAAGATGGGTGCGCTTGTCACCTGTGAAGAACACCAGTTGTATGGTGGTTTGGGCTCAGTTGTCGCTGAATGTCTAGCGGCCCACTTCCCAGTTCCTATAGAATTTGTCGCTGTCCGAGATAAATTTGGTCAATCTGGTAAGCCTGAAGAGTTGTTGGAACATTATGGTTTGGGTGAAAAAGATATTTATAATGCAGTAAAGAGGGTCCTGCTCAGGAAAGGGTAGATTTTATTTTGGCCTTTCGCAGCGCCACTGTAGAGAATCTTCGAATACCTAAATTAGTGGCGCGAGAAGAGATAGCTCTGCGAGTTTTCTGTTCTTCGAGTAGAGCTGATCGTGCCAAAATAAAAACACACAATCTTGTTAGCTCTCAGTTCATTTTTATAGTAAAATGAACTCCATGAAAATCCTTTTTACAGGTGGTGGTACGGGCGGGCATTTTTATCCAATAATCGCAGTTGCAGAAGCGATAGCTGAGGTTGCAAAAGAAAAGAAAATATTATCACCAGAACTTTTTTATATAGCTCCAACACCATACAATGCTAGGGCATTATTCGAAAATGACATCCGATACATAAGCGTACCAGCAGGGAAGTGGCGACGTTATTTTTCATTACTCAATATTACTGATGCTTTCAAAACAATTTACGGTTGTTTGTTGGCATTATTCAAAGTTTATTCAATATATCCAGACGTTATTTTCGGCAAAGGCGGGTACGCAAGTTTCCCCACATTATTAGCAGGAAAAATTCTGAATATTCCTATAATTATTCACGAGTCGGATAGTAAACCAGGTCGGGTCAATAAATGGGCTGGAAAATTTGCCGAAAAAATTGCTCTTTCTTATTCAGATGCAATTAAATATTTTGAAAATAAAGATCGCGTCGCCTATACCGGCAACCCTATTCGAAGTGGAATCATTCAACCTCTCAAAAATGGTGCTAAAGAATTTCTAAATCTGGAAGAATTGACACCAACCGTTCTTGTTCTCGGTGGATCACAGGGTTCTCAAAACATAAATGATGCAATTATTAGTGGCTTATCTGAACTACTAAATAATTATCAAATTATTCATCAAACTGGTAAAGCTAATTTAGAAGAGATTAAATCCACAATAACAGTAATTCTTAAAGATCACCAATATGGTTATCGTTACCATCCATTTGATTATTTGAATGATTTGTCATTACGAATGTCTGCTGGAATAGCTGATGTTGTAGTATCACGTGCTGGTTCAACAATATTCGAAATTTCAGCTTGGGGTGTGCCATCGATAATTATACCATTGCCAAATTCTATTTCTCATGATCAAACAGACAATGCTTTTGCCTATGGTAAAACTGGCGCAGCTTCAATAATTGAAGAGAATAACTTGAGTTCTCACATCTTAATTGAAGAAATAGGGCGAATCATAGGCACGCCTGAGATTTCAAACTTAATGAGAACAAAGGCTAAGGAATTTGCAAGGTTAGATAGTGCCAAAATTATTGCTAATGCAATATTGAATATAGCCTTGGAACATGAGAAATAGTATGCTAGACTTGTAAATACACTAAGTCGTAATTATTAGTCATAAATCTTATTATAAATATGGAACCTCAGAGTGGAATCAGAACATGGCAGTGGGTTGTGACTGTAATAGTCATCATTGCTCTAATAATCGTCGGCGTTATGGTTTTTCGTGGTAATGACAACGAGACACCATTAATTCCTACGGATGAAAACCCGGTTACAATTGATAACAATACAGCAGTTAATCGTATTGTAATGTCAGACCAGTATCCAGGTAACGTAGTTTACATTTCTTCAGTTCAAGTAGCGGTGGATAGTTGGGTAGCAATTCATGCTGACAGTGCAGGTTTACCAGGTAAAGTTATAGGTAGTCTTAGTTTCAAGGCTGGTATCAATCCAGGCAAGATTACTTTGACTCAACCCATGACCGATGGTAGTACTTATTATGCTGTTATTTACAATGATATTGCTGGTGCTTCATTCGATGTTACAAAAAATACCCCAGTCAAGGATTCTAAGGGTCAGACTGTTATGAAGATCTTCAAGGCATCATCGTCAGTTGGTGTAGATTTCAAGGGATAATATAAGGATCATAGACATTCGAAAAAAGCCGTTCGCAAGAGCGGCTTTTTCGTTGCTAGATGTGTCACATCTTGTAAATTATGTTAAAATCAGCCAATGAACATCATTACTAGATTTCCACCATCTCCAACAGGTTTTCTTCATCTTGGTCGTGCAAGAACAGCTCTTTTCAATTATTTATTTGCAAAAAATAATGGTGGTAAAATGATTTTTAGACTTGAAGATACAGATCCTGTTAGATCTAAAAAAGAATATGAATTTGCAATGATTGAAAGTTTAAAATGGTTAGGAATATTTTGGGATAATGAAAAAATTGAACATCAAAAAGAAAAAGTTGAAATTTATAAAAAATATTTGAAAAAGCTTATTGATGAAGACAAGGCTTATCTTTCAAAAGAAAAAATAGAAGAAGGTGATAAAATAGGCCAAGAAAATGAAGTGATTAGATTTAGAAATCCAAATAAAGAAATTATTTTTACCGATCTGATCAGAGGAGATATAACTTTCAATACTACTGAGTTAGAAGATTTTGTCATTGCAAGAAATATTGATAGCCCCCTATATCACCTAACTGTTGTGGTAGATGATTTTGAAATGGGTGTTACTCATATAATTCGTGGTGATGATGGTATTTCCAATACACCAAGACAGATTCTTATTCAAGAGGCAATTGGCGCACCAAAGCCTATTTATGCTCATTTACCTCTAATTTTAGCTCCAGATCGCTCTAAACTTTCTGGTCGTAAGGGAGCTACAAGTGTTACCGAATATCAAAAATTGGGATATTTACCAGAAGCGCTTATCAATTATGTTGCCATGCTTGGTTGGAACCCCGGCACAAAACAAGAGATATTTAGCATGGATGAATTAATAAAGCTCTTTGATATAAGCAAAGTCCAAAAATCTGGCGCTATTTTCAATACAGAAAAGCTTAACTGGTACAATAGGGAATATCTACTCAAGTTGACTGATGAAGATTTCGATAATAGAGCCAGAGATTTTCTTCCAGAATTATTACTAAAATCAGCTGAAACATATGGTCGTGTCAAATCTCTTATTCGAGAAAAGATCACGGTGTTTAGTGATATTAAAAAAATGTTTGAATCGGGAGGGGAATTGGCTTTTATAAAAGAGCTGGTTGATTTTCCTGACAATATGTTATTGTGGAAAAAAAGTCCAAGTAGGGAAGAGTCATCAAAACATTTGAATAAAGTAAAAGAGATGATACAAACATTAGATCCAGACTCATTCACTCAAGATAATGTCAAAAATACTATTTGGACTTATGCTGAAGAGTCTGGCCTAGGTAATGTACTATGGCCACTTCGGGTGGCTCTAACGGGGCAAGAAAAGTCTCCAGATCCATTTACTTCCGCTTATATTTTGGGCAAGGAAGAGGTTTTGAGAAGAATAGACTTGGCGATAGCAAGACTTGGAAGTGATAAATAATTGATTTTTTCAAATGAATAAAAGAAGTTTAATTACAATTTTTATATTGGCT
>Ga0163154_10006706_pt1 | contig 13999 bp, 12 predicted proteins | sample OliLakLV19MP9P1_FD_148649 | JGI IMG/M metagenome (GOLD analysis project Ga0163154, IMG submission 148649) | Freshwater microbial mat bacterial communities from Lake Vanda, McMurdo Dry Valleys, Antarctica - Oligotrophic Lake LV.19.MP9.P1 | ecosystem: Environmental > Aquatic > Freshwater > Lake >... | reverse complement strand
GCCTCTCTAACATGGCCCCATGACCATAGCGGCCCCCCTGACTGGCGCGGCCCCCTCGACTGGCGCGGCCCCTTTGGGGGCCCTGGCGCGTCGAGTCGCCTCGCGTGTGCGCCGCATCGTCCTCGTCCAGTCGCACCAGCCGTTCGAGCAGCTCACACACGTCCACCCCATCGGGCTGCTCTCGCTCGCTGCGTGCGCACGCATCCGGGGTTACGGCGACGTGCACGTCCTGGACATGAAGGCGCTCGGGATGGGGCCAGAGGAGGCGGCGCAGGAGCTCGTGCGCCTGGCGCCCGACGTCGTCGGCCTCTCCGCGATGACGTTCGAGGCCAAGTGCCTGCACGCCGTCGCGCGCCTCGTGCGCGAGCGCTTGCCGAAGGCGATCGTCATCGCGGGCGGCGCGCACGCCAGCGTCGCGGCCGCGGACGTCCTCGCGGATCCGGCGATCGACCTCGTGATCCGCGGCGAGGCCGAGGAGAGCTTCACAGCTGTGCTCGACGGCCTGTCGAGCGGGCGTGTCGACTGGTCCGGCGAGCGCGGCCTGTCGTGGCGCAGCGCTGCCGCGGACGGCGCGATCGTGCACGAGCCCGACCGCGCGCCGCCCGCCGAACTCGACGCGTTGCCGATGCCCGCGTGGGACCTCGTCGATCACAAGGCGTATCGCGACAAGGCGCGCAGCGGCGTCATCCGCACCGAGGGCGACTTCGCGACGATGTTCTCGTCGCGCGCGTGCCCTTGGCGCTGCACGTACTGCCACAACTCGTACGGCAAGACGTTCCGCGAGCGCTCGGCCGCCAGCGTCCTGGCCGAGATCGACCACCTCGTGGCGAACTACGGCGTCAAGGAGCTCGTGTTCCTCGACGACATCTTCAACTTCAAGCCGGCGCGCGCGAAGCTCATCGCGCGTGGCCTGATCGAGCGCGGGTACGACCTGCGCCTGTCGTTCCCGAACGGCTTCCGCGGCGACCACCTCGACGAGGATCTCGTCGACCTGCTGCAGGCCGCGGGCATGTACCGCTGCATGATCGCCGTCGAGTCGGCCGTGCCGCGCATCCAGAAGCTGTCGAAGAAGAACCTGAAGATCGACAAGGTCTTGCACATCGCCGAGTACGTCGCGCGCCGCGGCGTGCTCGTGCACGGCGCGTTCATGATCGGCTTTCCGACCGAGACCGAGGCCGAGATGCGCGCGACGATCGATTGGGCCGTGCGGTCGCCGTTCCACACCGCCGCGTTCTTCCGCGTGATCCCGTTCAAGGGGACGGAGCTCTATGGCCAAGCCCTCGCGAGCGGCGCGTGGCTGCCCGACGACTGGACCGCGTACGAGCCGTACCGCAGCGACATCAACCTGTCCGAGGTGCCCGAGGCACGCGTGACGAAGCTGCGCAAGCTGGCGTACCGGCGCTTCTATCTGCGGCCGCGGCGATTGTGGAGCATCCTGAAGCTCCTGCCGAACAAGCGCACGAACCTGCCCGTGCTGGCGACGCTCTTCGCGCGCCGCGCGTGGGCGCGCTGAGACGGAGCCCGCGCAATCTCCACCACTTAGCGCCTACACCACCGAGAACCCGTTTGGGTTCGTAAGCGGGGGAGCCCGTTTGCGTTCGTAACTGGTGGAGATTGCGCGGGCTCGGTACCGTCACCACGCACACCGTCCACGCCGGCCAGTCGTTCAACTTGGTCTTCGGCGTCGCGTCCTCGCGCTCCGGGCGGCCCGGGTCCTTCACCCTGCTCGACGCGGTGCGCGCAGGCGGCGGCGGGCTCAACGCTCTGAACCGTCACGCTGCCGCGGCACTCGCGAGCGCGGACTCGGTCAACTACCCCGCGAGCGTCGGCCAGGTCATCGACCTGTACCGCGACGCGGTCGGCGCGATCCCCGGGCCCGGGACGATCGGATCGATCCACGCGCTCCTGGAGTGTTCCAACGAGCTCGGCTGCCCGCTCAACAACGGCACGCCTCCGCCCCCGCCGCGTTACTTCTGCGTCGCCGACCAACACGACTGCGGCTGCGGCGCCGACAGCCTCCTCGCAGGCTGCGTGAACTCGACGGGCCTCGGCGCGCGCCTCGAGGCCGAGGGCAGCAGCAGCGTCACCTCGGACGACCTGACGCTCGTCATGACGCAGCTGCCGCCGAACACGACGGCGCTCATGCTCATGGCGCAGCAGACGAGCCGACTGCCCTGGGGCGACGGCCTGCTGTGCATCGGCGGATTGTCGAAGATCTTCCGCTTGCCGCCGGCGCTGAATTCGGGCCTGAACGGCACGGTCTCCACGGGCCCGGGCCTCGTGGCCCTCTCGCAGACGCAGCTCGTCCCGGTCCCCGGCGGGATCCAAGCGGGCGACACCTGGAACTTCCAGGCCTACTACCGTGACACGCTGGGCTGCGGCTCGGGGTTCAACTCGAGCAACGGCGTGGCGGTGACCTTCTCGCTGTAACACCTTCTCGCTGTGACAGACTCAGAGGCCACGCTGGACGAGGCCGAGTGACGGGGGGTGCATCGCCGACGATGCACCCCCCGTCGCGTCGTGGTTCGTCACGGCAGAAGCGGCCCAACGGCGGCCTCGACCGCGCGCACGAGACGGCCCGAGGCCACGCACTCCCGTCCCGCTGCGAGGTCGGGGTGCAGGTAGCGGTCCTCGACCAGCGGAGCGACGACTTCGCGCAGGCACGTGTGCGCCGCCTCGGCGCCGCGGCCCGCGCGCAGCTCGCGGTGGAATTCGCGGCCTTGCGCGGCGCACACGAGCTCGATGCCCAGCACAGCCTCGACGTTGTCGAGGATCGTCGCGGCCTTGCGCGCGGCCGTGATGCCCATCGACACGTGATCCTCCTGGTTCGCGCTCGTCGGGATCGTGTCCACGGACGCCGGGTGCGCGTACACCTTGTTCTCCGACGCCAACGCGGCCGCCGTGTACTGCGCGATCATCAACCCGGAGTTGAGCCCGGGCTTCGGCGACAAGAACGCCGGCAGGCGCGAGAGGTCGGGGTTCACGAGCTGCTCGACGCGGCGCTCGGAGACGTTCGCCAGCGTGCATACGGCGAGGCCCAGGTAGTCGAGGATCATCGACAACGGTTGGCCATGGAAGAGGCCCGCGCTGAAGACCTCGCCCCGCTCCGGCACGACGAGCGGGTTGTCCGTAACGGCGTTGAGCTCCGCGGCGAGGACCTCGCGGACATGCCCGAGCGCCGTCTTGAACGCGCCGTGGATCTGCGGCATGCAACGCAGCGAGTACGGGTCCTGCACACGGTCGCAGTCCGAGTGCGAGGCGAGCAGCGCCGAGTCCGCGAGGCACGCACGCACGTTCGCCGCGGTGCGGCGCTGGCCCTCGTTGTTCTTGAGGCGCGCGAGGAGGTCGTCGAAGGGCCGGAGGCTGCCGAGGAGCGCCTCGAGCGACAGCGCGCCGATCGCGTCCGCCGCGCGCGAGAGGTTCGTCGCGCGCAGGACGGCGCTGACGCCCCACGCCTTCATGATCTCGGTGCCGTTGATCAGCGCCAGGCCCTCCTTGGCCTCGAGCACGAGCGGCGCGCGGCCGAGCGCATCGAGCGCCGCGCGCGCCTCCATCCGGACGCCCTTCAGCGTCGCGTGGCCATGACCCATGTACGTCGCCACCATGTGCGCGAGCGGCGCGAGATCGCCGCTGGCGCCGACCGATCCCTGCTGCGGAACCTCGGGCACGAAGTCCGCGTTGTACAGCGCGACGAGGTCGTGCACGAGCGACTCGCGCACGCCGGACACCCCCTTCAACAGGCTGTTGAGGCGCAGCACCTGCGCGACGCGCACGACGTCGTTCGGCATCGGCGCGCCGACGCCCACGCAGTGCGAGAGCACGAGATTCGTCTGTAGCTGGCGCAGGTCGCCGCGCGCGATCGCGACGCTCTTGAGCTTGCCGAAGCCCGTCGTGATCCCGTAGACCACGTCGCCGCGCGCGACTCGCTCGTCGACCATGCGGCGCGACGCGCGCACTCCGTCGAGGCACGCGTCGCGCACAGCGAGGTGCAAGGCCTCGCCCCTGAGCAGCGGCGCGAGGTCGTCGAGACCGAGCGAGGATCCGTCGAGGTGCAGGGTGGGCATGGCCGCGACGAGGATAGCGCGCGCGCCGCAGGGTCCGGCCCATGCGGGTGGGAGCTGGGCCTTGGAATCGCAATCCTGACGTTCGAGGAGCCTGCGCCACAGAATCCAATCCACATGCTGGCGCACCCGCACGCCGCCGCTGCGTTGCAGCAAGGTGCCAAAGGGCGTCAAGCGACGTAGAACTTGCTGCGCCTCGCAGTTGCCGCAGGTCAGAGTGTGCCACTGCTACTCCGTGACGGTGGAGCGCGTCGGAGGAACGATCGGGGACCTGGCGCCAGAAACCCGTAGCCCACACGTTGAAGCGCGCGAGGGTGAGCGCTCGTTCATTGAAGAGCCTGCGAGCTCGCTCGACACCATGTGCAAGGCCGTTCAGTGCTCGAAGGGCATGTCGCGACGCGCGTCCCATGGTCCCGGGCTGAGACACCGCACGATCTCGCGCTTGCCGAAGTAGGCAAAGTGTTCCACGCTTTGTTAGGGGATTCGCCCCAACTCGTTTCGACTTCTCTGCTCCAAAACCGCCACCTCGAGTGGCGACACCTTCGACTCATGAACCTCACCTCCTTCACGCGGGCGACCCTCATCGCCCTCTCCTCCACCGGCCTCGCGGCGGCGCAGAACGACTAATGCACCGGTGCGGTGGCCCTCGCGCTCGGCGTGGCAACGGCCTACGACACGACCACGGCGACCCTCAGCCCCGAGGTCTGGCCCTGCGCAGCGGTCACGACGGCGCCCGACCTCTGGCACAGCGTCACCGCCACCGGCAACGACCTGCTCCGCGTCGAGACCTGCGGCGCGGCCACAAACTATGACAGCGCCCTCGAGGTGCTCAGCGGCACCTGCGCGGCCTTGACCTCGATCGCGTGCAACGACGACGCGTGCGGCCTCGCGAGCGCCATTGAGTTTCAGGCCACGACGGGCGTGACCTACTACGTCCGCGTCGGCGGTTTGCTGCCTCGTCGGGCACGGGCGAGGTGATGGCGTCGATCGTCCCGCCCCCGCCGCAGAACTGCGTCGTCACGCTCTACGCCGGCACGAACGGCGGCAGTGTGGGTGGCGCGGTGTACTTCACCATGACCGTCACGCAGAACGTCACGCTTTCGGGTCTCGACACGAACTACGACGCTTTGGTTGGCACGCCCGTTGGCATGACGATGTTCACGACGCCAGGGACGCACGCCGGCAACGAGACGAACATGGCGGTGTGGACCCAGGTCGCGGTCGACAACGGCGCGGCCACGTCGATGGGCCTCAACGTGCCCACCCCGATCACCTTCGCCTCCCCCGTCATGTTGACGGCCGGCTCGTACGGGATCGCGCTCGTGTCGGCTGGTGACGGCCACCGGTACACGACCGGAAATGGCACGAACCAGATGGCGATGAGCCCGGACGGCGTCATCTCCCTCGTGCTCGGATCGGCGCATAACGTCCCGTTCGCCGCGAGCGCGCCGTTCAGCCCGCGCGTCTGGAACGGCGGCTTCTGCCACTCCGGCCCGGCGTCGCCCGGCACGAACTACTGCGGCCCGGCCGTCCCGAACTCGACCGGCGCCTCGGGTACGATCCGTGGCACGGGCTCGAACGTCGTCCTCAACAACGACCTCGGCCTGGTGGCGGAGAACCTGCCGAACAACGCCTTCGGCTACTTCCTCAACAGCATGACGCAGGCGTTCATCCCGCAGCCCGGCAACAGCGTCGGCGTGCTCTGCCTCGGCGGCGCGATCGGGCGTTACGTTGGCCCGGGCCAGGTGCAGAACTCGGGCTTGACGGGATCTTTCACGCTCGCCCTGGACTTGACCCAGACGCCGACGCCGACGGGCTTCGTGTCCATCGCCGCGGGCGAGACCTGGAACTTCCAGGCGTGGCACCGCGACTCGGTCGGCGGTGTTGCGGTGTCGAACTTCACGGACGCCCTCAGCGTGACGTTCCAATGATGTGGTTGGACCTGTCAACAGGGCAGCACGGACGTTCTCCGTTCTGGGTCTGCTGAAGGGTCCAGAGGTGTTGACAGACGCCCCGCGCCGATCGTCACGAGAGTGCCGGTCGTCGCGGGGCGACCTTATTTCAGGACCGCGAAGTCGTCTGGGGCGGAGAGGATGACCAGGTCTTGATGCGACGGATGCCAGCCGTCCCGCCAGGCCGACAGCGCGCGACCGCTGCTCCTCGGCGCTAGAGGACTTGCAATACGAGCGACGGATGCCCTGATAGAAGAGCCCCGCCCTGTTCGACGCCGTTCCGCGTAGGGACGATTGCTGCAACTCGGCTCTTCGGGATGGGGCGGGGCGACGCTAGTTCTGACGCCAGCCGATGGTCACGCGCGGCCGCCAGCCCGTATCCGTGCTGCGCTCGACCCCCAGCGTGCGCGCGCCGAGGTCCACGACGCAGCGATAGAGCGTGATGGTCATCTCGCTCGCGCCGATCAAGCGCCAGGCGCCCTCTTCATCGAGTGGTGGAGCGTCAGCGAGGGGTTGCGGGCGGAGAGAGGTCCTGGCCTCGGCGCTCCGCCGCGCGCCGGCGAGGAGCGCGCCATAACGGCCACAGCCGTGGCCGTCCTGGGCGCGGACGCGGTGGTGGTTGCTGCACACGATGATCGGCTCGCCCAATTCTGGGTACCGCACGGTCACGCCGTCGTCGACGTTGCGCCGACCGTCGAGCTCCAGGACCACCGCGCCGCGTGACGCGCGGCCCTCGGGCTGCTGGTTCAGTGGGTTCCTCGAAGGGGCTTGCCACGCGAGCAGCACGTTGCCCCCCATCGCATAGCGGTGGCGGCGCAGGCGCGCGAGGGCGTCCTTGGGCGTGTCGTCACCCGGGCGGAGCTCTTCGACGAGCTCCTGCAGCGCGATCGCCCGCGGCGTGCAGCGGCCACTGCCGTCGGGCCTCGGCGCGGGAACGTCGTGGATCGCGACGAACACGCCCCGGTCGGAGAGGCCGGTCAAACAACCCGGGCTCCCCGGCCAGCCGACGCCGATCCAGCCCGCGCGGTCGCCGCGCGGCGCGTGGACGTGCACCATCGAATGGCGCTCGAGCGCAGGGGTCGAGGGATAGTCGAGGTTGCGCCCGACGAGCACGTCGCCGCGCTCCGTGCCCTCGCCCCACACCGCGAACGACGAGCAGAGGAGCCCCGCGAGGTCCGGGATCGCCGCGCACGCGAGCACGTCGTCGACGCCGAGCGCGCGCCCGAGCGGCGTCAAAGTGAGGTCCGCGCCGCGCTGGCGGCGCGCGATCCTCGCGCCGGCGACGACACCCTCTGCCCAGCCGCGCGTCTCTGCGGGGAACTCGAAACGCGCGCGTACGCCTGGCAACACCAGCAGGTCCCACGCGGCGGGCCGCTGCGCGACGACGTGGCCCAGCGCGAACTCAGTGAAACACTCGAGAAGCTCGTCGGCGCAGAGGTAACCCTCGGCGAAGCCGCGCTCGGCCAAGTCGCCCTCGAGGTAGAGCACGCGCGTCCCCTCGCGCACCTCGATCCGCCCGCCGCGCGGGGGCAGCGTCCAGCCATCGACGACCTGCGTCAGCGGACCCTGCGTCAGCGGACCCTGGGCTCGCGCGCCAGCGGCCGGTGGCGCGACGAGCGTCGCGATCAGCCCGAGCGCGCACGGGACCCAGAGGCGGCCGCTCAATGCCCGAGCGCCCTGCGTCGCTCGTCCTCGGTCTGGCCCTTGAGCGCGCCCTCGGGCAGCGTTCCGCTGAGCTTGGCGGGGGAGACGCCGATCTCGACGACCTGGCGGCGGATCACGTCCTGCCCTTCCCAGAGCGCATGCACGCGCCATGTGCCATGCTCGAGATCGTCGACCACGAGCGGCACGCCGGGGCGGAGCACGAACGGATCGCGCGGGCGGCCATCGACACGGAGCTCGATCGGGAGGCCCTGGAACTGTCCCGGGAAATCGACCTCGAGCGCGCCGCCCTTCTCCGGCACCTCGACGAGCTCCAACACGATGTCGGCGCCGCCCGCGTTCACGAGGCGCGCGGCGCGCCAACGCCCATCGCGCGACTCGGCGACGAGGTAGCGCCCATCCTCGACGCCCTGATAGGCCGTCATCGTGAACGAGCCGCGGCTGTCCGTGACCGTCTCCTGGTACGCGCTCGGCATGTGCGGCAGCACCATCTCCTGCGAGTACATCGGCTTCTGGTCGAGGGAGGCCGTCGTGACGAAGTCACGGTCCGGCGCCTCCAACGTGACCTTGACACCTTCAGCCGGCTTGCCTTCACGCAGCACCCTGCCGATCACCGTCGGCGCCGCGCCGAGGCGCAGCTCGAACTGTGTCGGCTGGCCGACGTGCAGGCGCACGTGGCTGGTCGCGGGCTCGGCGCGTGAGCCAGGGTGGAACACGCGCATGTGCAGCATGTCCTCGGGCAGGTCGGTGATCGTCACAGCCCGGCCGGGCGAGACCTCGATCGGCGACACCGAGTGCCACGGGAATTCGCGCAGGGTCGTCCCGCCGGGACCACCCGGACCGCCAGCGGGGCTCAGGTAGAGCTGCGCCGGGACCGTGCTCGCCCCCGCGTGCCGCACGTTGACGACGAGCGTCGCGCCGCGCCGCAGCATGTAGACGTTCTGCGCCGCCTTGACCTCCGTCCCGCGCGCGAGAGAGAGCTCCCGCTCGATGCGCACATAGCCCTCCTTGCGTACGTTGGTCAGCACCTTGCCGGCGGTGACGTTCGGAAACACCACCACGCCTTGGGCGTCAGAGTACTGGACCGTGCCGTCGACGCGGACCTCCGCACCCTCCAGTGGTTGGGCCGCGCTGTCCTGAACGGTGAGGCCGACATAAGCGGTCCCCCCGAAGTCGACCGAGAGCGGCGTGCGCGCGAGGCGCGCGAGGCGCACGGGGCGCTCGCTGACGGCGCCATCGGCACGCACGAGCACCGTCGACAGCCCCTGCCAGAGATCGGTCGCGCCATAGCGCCCACGGGCATCCGCGACGAGCACACGACCGGCGTTCGGACCTGCGCTGAACTCGACCGTCGCGCCGGCCGCGGGTTTCCCTCCGCGGCTGGTGATCACGCCCTGGATCCCCGCCACCGCGCCGGCGCGGAAAGGCGACATGTCGCCCGTGCGCGGCACGGACGCGCGGGACGAGAGCGAGAGCTCGAGCTCCAGCGGGAAGATGACCGTCGACGTCGCGGTGCCCGGCTCGGCGGCGGAGCTCCCCACGCTGGGCGGGCCGACGAGGTCGACGGCGGTGCGCATTTCACGCGGCGTGTCCGTCTGCGCCCCGCCGCTCGCCCGTGGGATCTCGCCCAGCGGCACGAGCGGAGCGCTCACGCCGTCGTCGGCCCAGCTCACTGGCCGCTCGCCCAGAACGAAGAACGCCCCGAGCCCGCCCAGGGCGACGACGATGAAAAGGCTCAGGAGGACAGCACGGGACATGGTGGACGGCTAGCGATGATGGGGCGAGTTTCGCGTCGGACCAACGCCCCGCGCCTGGAATTGGGCAGCAATTCCCGCGCCGGGATACGTCTGACGGCGTCAGGGGCGTGCGGCGCTCCTTTGCCCTGCACGCTGTCAGCGCTGGAACCGTACGAGGCGCGGCCCTGGGCGCCCAGGGGGCCGATCCGCTGGCAACATCAGGAACTGGTCGCGGGGCCGCCCGGGGTCGGGGTGGCCATGGGCAGCCGCCGGTCTACAGGTCGCCGCGGGCGCGGCCCGGGCCGGGCGCGCCAGGCGGAACCCGTTGCGCTCCAGAATGGCGACCGAGGCTGTGTTCCCTGGAAAGACCTCGGCCGAGAGCGCCGTCGAACCCATGAGCTCGAAACCGATGTGGACCAGGAGGCCGACCAGCTCCATGCCGTACCCCCGGCCGTGGTGCGGCACACCGAGCCAGTAGCCGAGGTCGCCGATGTGCGGGTGGTCGGCGTACCGCAACGACGCGGTGCCGAGGAACGTACCGTCGGCGCTGGCCTCGACGGCGAGGTGGTAGTTGTCCCCGGTAGGAGCTGGGGCCCGCCAGGTGGAGTAGGCCGCGCGCAGCTCGTCCAGGCTGCGGGGGCCCTGCCAGCAGAGCCAGTCGAGCACGGGCCGCACGCCGTAGACGAGCGGGAACGCGGCCGGCGCGTCGTCGGGCCGCACAGGGCGCAGCCGCACGAGCGCGCCCTCCACGAGCACGTCCGAGAGGGTCAGGGGCAGTGGCGACATCCTGCAGTGGTCCGAGGGAGCGCGGGTCGTGGACGCGGTCGAAGCACGCGCTCCCTATCCTAGCGCCCTACACGCGCCGGCTCCGCCGGTAGGCCGAGCCGCCCTGCACCCTCATCGCCCGAGTCATGTCGCACCATCGCGTCGCCGAGTTGCTCGGTGATGGCATCTCCGCCGAGCTCTCGGCGAGTGTCCACGCCATCGCCGAGGTCCTGCCCTTCGGGCTGGAGTTCGTCCCCGTCGACCTCAGCCACGAGAACCGCGAGCGCCGCGGCAGCGGGCTCTACGACGAGGCCGCGGCGCTCGCGCTGGAGCTCGGCACCGCGCTCAAGTACCCCACGGCGACGACCCGCGAGAGCCCCAACAAGGTCCTGCGCGAGAAGTTGCGTTTCGCAGTGATCCACCGGCCCGTGTGCACGATCCCGGGCATCCAGACGAACTTCAAGGCGAAGATCGACATCGACGTCGTGCGGATCGCGACGGGGGGAACGTACGACGACCCGGGTCGGCGCATCGGACTCGACACCGCGGTCTCGTTGCGCGTCATCGAGCGTGGTCCCTCGCGCGCCGCGGCGCGCTTCGCTTTCAAGCTGGCGCAGCTCCGTGGCACGAGCGTCGTGTCGACCAGCAAGTACACGATCCAACGCGCGACGGACGGCCTCTTCGAGGAGGCCGTGCAGCGTGTCGCCGAGGATTATCCGGCGATCCCCCACCGCCAGGAGCTCTTCGACGCGCTGCTCGCGGGCATCATCATGAAGCCCGAGCGCTACAACGTGATCGTGTGCCCGAACGAGTATGGCGATTTCCTCTCTGATGCCGCGTGCGGGCTCATCGGCAGCGTCGGACTGGGCGACAGCGCGAACTATTCGTTCGGCGAGGACGAGCGTGTGACGACGGCGATGTTCGACCCCGCGGGCGGCACTGCGCCCGACATCGCGGGTAAGAACGTTGCGAACCCGACGGCGGCGCTGCTCGCGCTCGCGAACATGATCCGTCACCTCGGCCACCCCAACGAATGCAACGCGCTGCGCGCCGCGTTGCTCGGCGCGATCGCTGACGGCGAGTGCACGGCCGACATCCGCGGAAAACTCTCGACGACAGAGTTTACGGCGGTCGTCGGCGCGCGGCTATCGTCCGCGCTCCGGTGACACGGCCAAGCAAGCAGCGGCCAAGCGAGCAGTCCCGCGGTCCGAACGTCGTCCCGCGGCGCGTGTGGTCCAGCGCGGGCTGGATGGTCGCTGGGCGGCTCTACGGGTCGGCGTGCACCGTCGCGCTCCTGTGGGTCGCTGCCCAGGCGCTCGACGGGCCGACGTTCGGGCGGCTCGCGTTCTGGTTGGCGGCGTTCCTCGTGCTCGATGCCGCGGTCGACATGGGCATCGGGCAGGTCGCCGTGCAACGCACGGCCTCGGATTCGCAGAGCGTGGGCGCGGTCGTACGTACGGCGCGGCGAGTGCGGCTCTCGACGGGGCTCTCTGGGTCGGTGCTGGTCACGACGTACGTGTTCGTCGCGCGCGAGCCGGATGCGCCGTGGATCGCGCTCGCCAGCCTCTATCCCGTCACGCACGCGTTGGAGGTCTCGACGCTGGCGTGGCGTAACGCGATCCGTTGGCGCGGGCCGGTGATGATCCGCGCGAGCGCCGTGACGATGAGCCTCGGGTTCGTGCTGATCGCGCACGCGCTCGGGCTGGACGGGGCGGGGCCGTTCCTGTTCGCGATCGCGCTGGGCAGCGCGCTCGGCAACGTGTTGTTGCACACGTTTGGCTCCCGGCACCTGCCGGCGGGCCCATACACACGGGCACCATTGGCGCCGTTCCTGCGCGCGGCGCTGCCGATGGGCATCGGCGGCCTCGCGCAGCAGCTCTATTTCCACATCGACAACGTCTTCGTGCGCGCGTTCCGCGGTGACGAGGAGGTCGGGCACTACAACGTCGCGGTACGCGTGATGTCGCTCGGGATCTCGGGCGCGGTGCTGGCGAGCAGCGCGGCGCTGCCATGGCTCACGCGCGCGCAAGCGACCGGCGAGCTGCGCGCCGCGGCGCTGCGGCTCGTGGGTCCGATCGGCGGTCTGGGGCTCGTCTTCGCAGCGGTGCTCTGGCCGCTGCGCGGGGCGTTGCTGGGCCTGTTCGGCGCGGAGTTCCGCGCTGCGGAGAATGCGCTCGGGTGGCTCGCCGGGGCGCTGGTCGCCATACATGTCGGCGCGCCTCTGTTGACCGCGGTGGTCGCGACGGGGCGCCTCGCGCGCGTGGCGACGATCGCGCTCGTCGCGCTGGCGCTCAACGTCGTGCTGAACTCATGGCTGGTGCCGGGTTACGGCATGGACGGCGCGGCGGCGGCGACGTGCGCGACGGAGCTCTGCGTGGCGTTGGGCGCGTGGCTCTCGCTGCCGCGGCGCGGGGTCCGGCGGGAGGTTCTGCGTTGAACGCCGCACGAACCCCCGAGGCCCTGCGGATCGGGCTGGACGCGCGACCGGCGCTGGTGAACCGCGAGGGCATCGGACGCTACACTCGTGAGCTCGTGCGCGCGCTGTTGGCGGACCACGCGGCGCCCGAGACGCGAGTGGACCTGCGCCTCTTCGGCTCGACGCTCGCCGCGGCGCGGGCCGCGTACGCGGAGCTAGGCCTCCCCCACCCACGCGCGCGTCTGGTGCGCTGGCGCTTGCCGTCGCGGCTGTTGCACAAGGGCCTCGCTCTGACGCGCCTCGGGGTCGACGATCTCGTCGGTGGCTGCGATCTGTTCCACCACACCCAACCGAACATCCTGCGTGTGCGGCGCGCGCGCGAGGTGCTGACGGTGTTCGATGCGCTCTTCGTACCGGACGCCGAGGGCCACACGCGCGACGGCGGGCCGCCGCCGGGCTGGGTCGAGCCTGCTACTGCGCGGCGGATGACGGAGACCCTGCGCGCGGCGGCGGCGCGCGCGGACCTCGTGTTGACCGGCTGCCACTGGGTCGCGCGGGACATCGTCGACTCGCTGGGCATCGACCGAGAGCGTGTGCGCGTCACGTACCTTGGCTGCGATCACCTGCCTCTGTTGCCGCGGGTGCACGCCGCGCAGCCGTACGTGCTGACCGTGGCGCGTGTCGACCCGCGCAAGAACCACTTGGGTGTCCTGCGCACGTTCGAGGCGCTCGTGCACGAGGGCCGCGACCTGCGTTGGGTCATCGCGGGGCCGGTCGGTTGGCGCTGCGAGGAGATCGAAGCGGCGCTCGCGCGTTCGCCCGTGCGAGAGCGCATCGAGTGGCGCCGCGCAGTGTCGGAGGCCGAGCTCGCGCGGCTCTACGCGGGCGCTGCGCTCTTCCTGTGGCCGAGCTACGCCGAGGGGTACGGCCTACCACCGCTGGAGGCGATGCGCGCGGGGGTGCCTGTGATCGCGTCGAATCGCACGACGCTGCCCGAGGTGCTCGGTGACGGCGCGTGGCTCGTCGACCCGGACGAAGAAGGCGCGCTGACCGAGGCCACACGTGCGCTGCTGGACGACGACGCGCGCCGCGCGGCCCTGGTCGAGCGGGGTTTCGCTCGGGCTGCCGAGCTGACGTGGGCCCGTTGCGCGGCGGAGACCGTTGCTGCGTATCGAGACCTCGCGCTGGATTGACGAACCTCGTGACCGAGATGCGCTGAACCTGGCGCGTAGGCCGGCGTTCACTCTGCCGGGCGAGCCGCACGGGCATCCGGTCCGCGCTCGGCGAGTCCGCGAGGAGAGCGCCATGGACGAGCAACTCGAGCGAGAGGTCCCGATCGTGACGACGCTGCCCAAGGCCTGGTTGCAAGAGGAGTCGTTCCACGACGTCCTCCTTCGGCCTCGGGCG
>Ga0163154_10006705_pt1 | contig 13999 bp, 10 predicted proteins | sample OliLakLV19MP9P1_FD_148649 | JGI IMG/M metagenome (GOLD analysis project Ga0163154, IMG submission 148649) | Freshwater microbial mat bacterial communities from Lake Vanda, McMurdo Dry Valleys, Antarctica - Oligotrophic Lake LV.19.MP9.P1 | ecosystem: Environmental > Aquatic > Freshwater > Lake >... | reverse complement strand
GCACTTCTGCTCTTCCCAGCAGAAGTCCTCATCCTGAGCCTCACTTCGATAGATTTTCTAAAACTCAACCTGGATAAGGCTTTTCAGCTCATCTTGCACTTTTTTGCCCGTATCTCGGCTCAACCCCAATTATGGATCATTCGAGAAAAATATATAAATCTGATCGCTGATATTAAAGATAGTCTGTTAACAGATATTGAAATTCGCAACCAAAGGGATTCCTTAGTAACTCAATTAGGAGCTATATACCAAGAGGCACCCGATACCAGACCAAAGGCTTATAAAGCTGCACAAAAAGCATTAAAAATTAATCAAGAAATGACATTTTCATCGGATGAAATAGACTTGTTTTTACCCGTGTACTTAAGAGAAAAGAAAACTACCCCTTAAACTTTCTAAATTCTACGATGTTTGGAAAATTATCGATCTTGCCATCAAAACAATCTAATCTTTTGCCTAGCCCCGAAATAGAATGAACGTATGCCGAAAGTGGATGAACTCACGATGCTGACTCAAACGCCGATCACAGGAAGTCTAAAGGACGTGTTGCGCTCTCTGCCTGACCACATCATCGATGCGCTGGAAGACCACGCTGATACCTATGGTCTGACTGATCTTCAGGTGATTGAGTTGGCGATCGTTCAGATGCTTGACTTGGACACGACCAGCTTAGGCGATGTGAGTCAGGCTAAGACGTTGGCTCAGTATAAGGAGGAGAATGCCATCCTCAAGATCCGGTTGCAGGCGCTAGGGCAATCCGTAGAGTAGGTCGCAGGGCTAGAGTTTGGCACCGTAAGGACTTCAGAGCGGTATCGTTGTGGTATCACTATGGTTTAAGAGTTGTATCTTTTGATGACCCTCGCTGGTTTCAAAATGGTATCAAAAAGGTTTCACAGTCTTAAACTGCCTATGTTTCTGTTGCTCCTCTTGCTCGCCTCTCTCTGGATGCGAAGGCAGCAAGTCTCAGAAACCAGGGTGGAGCGAAACCCTGCTGCTTCTGACGTGATGCAGGTGCTTGCGGGTGATGCGCTGCTCGTGGCAGATGCAAAGGGTGTTAGGAGGCAAGTGCGTCTTGCCTGTGTTGTGCTGCCCCAGCAGCAGCGCTGGCGCGATCGGGCGCAACAGCGACTCACTGAAAAGTTGCAATAGCTTGGCAATCAGGTCTACTTGGATGGCGAGTAGTCTGTCCTGGTGCATTCGCTCTCAGGCGAACTACTTCAGCAAACGTTCGTTGAAGCTGGATTCTTGCTGGCAGACCCGACCACAGCAAAAGCGTGTCCAGCCTGGGAGACGATCGCACTGGTCGAGCGTCAGGCGAGACAAAAGCGGACTGGTGTTTGGAGCGATCGGAAATGAGTTTCAGGCAAAATATGAGTGAGAATAAGTGATACCTGGTAAAGGTATGCGCCGCTGACCCAAAATCTAGAGAAACTTGATGAAAAGTGTAGAAAGTTAATGGTACATTCGCACTATGAAGACGTATACCGCTGCCGCTCTCCCCAACGCACTCACGGCTTTTCTACAAGACTATAGCGTTAAATGAGTATGAGCCTCCTCATTTTGTATTCTGATTGAATAATCCTGTTTTCTGAGGTTGAGGCAGTTTGACTGTGAACGTTGTACCCACACCGACCTCGCTGTTTACACTCAATTCACCTTGATGTAAATCCAGGCATTTCTTCACTACTGCCATGCCTAAGCCGCTACCTGTTACGCTCCCAGCATTCCTGCCACGACAAAACGGCTCAAAGATTTTGCCTTGCTCTTCTTCTGGAATGCCAATCCCTTCATCTTTGATTTGAAATATCACACTATCAAGTTCACAAGTTAAGGTGAAGTAGACAGTACTCTCTGGGGATGAATACTTAATTGCATTGGACAAGAGGTTGCTCAGAATAGAATAGAGCAACTTTTCATCTAGATATGCGTAGGTACGAGTGCCATACTTGTCAAATTTAAGCGTTCGTGGTTGTTCACTGAAAAGCTGAATATCTTCAATCAAGTTTAAGCAGAAAAACTGCATTTCCAGCAATTCGGGCTTGCACTCTAGCTTTCCGGCATCGGCTCTGGCAAGAGTCAAGATATCATTGAGCAGTTGAGTCATTAACTTGACCGATGCCTGAATTTGAAATAGGTTTTTCAATTTATCAGGCTCGACCAGATTGGTGAGTCGTTCTTTTAATAGTTGAGATGACCCATCTATAACACTTAGAGGCGTTCTAAACTCATGAGAAACCATCGAGAAGAACTGAAGTTTTAATTCACCTAATTCTTTCTCTTGTGCCAGCTTTTGTTGCACCTGTTCAAGCTGTTGGCGTTTAAACATTTGCCGATACAAAAGAACATAAACGCCCAGAAGTCCAACAAACGCCAGGATCGTACCCAGATTCTCGATCGCCATCCTGACCTGAGAGTTAGCCTGAGATTGTTCAACCTGAGTTTGTAGGATTTGTTCTTCTGCGGTTTGCAACTCGGTAATCATCTGACGAATTTGCGTCTGGTTTTGATTGGTTTGAATCACTAAAGGATGATCGGCAGAAAAGAGCGATCGCGGCTTCTGATAGAGTTTAGTGGATTGCTCAACTAGTTCTCGTCGCTGTTGAATCAAACCCTCTAGGGCATTCAATCGTTGTTCTTGTGTCAGCGTGTCTGCTAGGGGTTGGCGCAACTGCTCTAGCGTCATGGTCAACTGTTGCATTGCTTGGTCATAGCCATTTAGTTCTGTTCGATCGCCCAATAAAAAGTAACGCCAGCGCCGGGTTTCAGTATCAGTCAGGGTTTCAGAAACATTGGTGAGCGCGGTAAGAATTTCATGGGTTTGCTTCACCTGACCCTGGCTAGTAATAAGTTGGGTGGCATTTTGGTAAGAAAAGAAATTGACCAGCCCCATCAACAGCAGTGCCAGACAGAATGCTGCCGTGACCCATTTTCTTTCGAGCGACCATTTTAGAGTCTTGAGAGCCATTGCATTCTGAGCATGAGAATCTGCCTTAGAGTAAATTCAGGAGCGATCGCGTTCAGTTGCTTTGCCATAAACCTAATCTAGAGTCTAAAGTCCAGAAGCTCAATGCGTGTTTTAGTTGTCGAAGATGATGTGCGGATTGCTAATCTGCTCACGGAAGCATTTACCAATCGTCAGCATGAGGTTGATATGGCGGCAGATGGGGAACTCGCATGGGATCTCGTCAACTCGCTAGATTATGACCTGATCGTGCTGGATTTAACACTGCCCAAAATCGACGGTATCAAGCTTTGTCAGCAGCTTCGGGAAAGGGGAGCAACGGCGCGAAATGCTGTAACCCCTATCATGATGCTAACGGCACGAGATACGATCGCTGACAAAATCATCGGATTAGATGCGGGAGCCGATGATTACATGGTTAAGCCGTTTGATATCGAAGAACTGATGGCGCGTATCCGTGCCGTGCTACGTCGCGGTAGCCCTACAGCCAATTCAACACTAGCCTGGGGTGATTTGCAGCTAAATCCTAACACTTACGAAGCGACTTACCAGGACGTTCCCCTCAATTTGACTCCGAAGGAATTTGCCTTGCTGGAACTATTGATCTCTAGTGGTCGCAGGGTGATGAGCCGTCCAATTATTATTGAAAAACTCTGGTTGCCGGAAGAAACCCCAACGGAAGAAGCCGTGAAAACACACATCCGCACCTTACGGCAAAAGCTGAAAGCAGCAAATGCACCTGATGACCTAATTGAAACAGTATATGGCATGGGTTATCGGCTGAAGCAGTCAACCTGAAGGCTGAAATCCCCCCGACTTCCCCCCGACTTCCTGCTGGTATCCCGACTTTGGGTTGATACCCTATGGACAACAGGATGTGGAGTAAATTTTTATGGCTATGCAAACAATCGCCAAAACCAAGGAATCTACTCCTACTTGTCATGAGTTTTCGGGTGCAGATGTCATCCAACAATTGGCAAGCCATGCTGACCAGGGTTTGACACTACCAGATATCGCCCAACGGCAGAAGCACTATGGTCTGAACGAATTAGAAATTAAACCTGCGAAGCCTGCCTGGTTGAGGTTTCTACTGCAATTTAATCAGGCATTGCTGTATATTCTGTTGATTGCTGGGGTCATCAAAGCATTTCTCGGATCATGGACGAATGCGGCTGTGATTTGGGGAGTCACCCTGATCAACGCGATGATCGGCTTTGTACAGGAGTCGAAGGCAGAAGGGGCGATCGCGGCGCTGGCAAAAGTAGTCACTACTGAAGCGATAGTCATCCGGGACGGGAAAAAGCAACAGGTTCCGTCTCAGGAATTGGTTCCGGGAGATGTGGTGTTATTGACTTCTGGGGATAAAGTGCCAGCCGATATGCGATTGCTGACGGTGCGTGGCTTACAGGTGGATGAGTCGGCACTGACAGGCGAATCGGTTCCGGTGGAGAAAACAACTCAGCCCTTACCTGCCGATGCACCCTTAGCAGAACGCACCAACATGGCGTATGCCAGTAGTTTTGTCACCTTTGGACAGGGTTGTGGCGTGGTTGTGGCAACCGGAAACATGACTGAAGTTGGGCAAATTTCTCAATCGCTGGATCAGAGCCACAGCTTGAGTACGCCCCTAACTCGCAAGTTTGCCAAGTTCAGTCAGACGTTGCTGTATATCATTCTGTCTCTCGCTTCGCTGACCTTTTTCGTCGGATTGGGGCAGGGACGATCGTGGGCAGAAATGTTTGAAGCAGCGGTTGCCTTAGCGGTGAGTGCTATTCCAGAAGGATTGCCTGCGGTGGTGACTGTGACGCTGGCGATCGGAGTAAACCGCATGGCGCGTCGTCATGCCATTATTCGCAAGCTCCCAGCCGTCGAAACGCTTGGGGGTGCAACGGTAATCTGTTCTGACAAAACGGGAACGCTGACGGAAAATCAGATGACGGTGCAGGCAATTTATGCCGGTGGGCAACGCTATCCAGTCAGCGGTGTGGGCTACGCGCCAGACGGCGAAATTCGTACAGATGTAGGCGAGACAATCGCGTCCGAACGTGTGCCAGCCGCAATCGAGTTACAAGATTTGCCTGCCTTAAAGGACTGTTTGATTGCAGGAGCGGTGTGTAATGATACCTATCTAGACTGGAAAGATAATCGGTGGGCAGTTGTAGGCGATCCAACCGAAGGAGCCTTAATTGTCGCCGCCCAAAAAGTAGGATTGGAGCAAAGCTCACTCAACGAACGCTTGCCCCGTCTGGATGCTATCCCTTTTGAGTCGCAGTTTCAGTACATGGCAACGCTGCATCAGGGGAGCGATCGCAATATTATTTATGTCAAAGGCTCTTTGGAGGCTGTACTGAGCCGTTGTCAGGCAATGCGTGACGGCTCTGGTCATACAGTTCCGGTTTATCGAGAGTTATTGCAGATGGAAGCGGAACACCTGGCAGAGCAAGGCTTGCGGGTGTTGGCGTTTGCTGAAAAATCAGTGCCAAGCCACCAGACGACCTTAGCTCACGCTGACCTGGATGGAGGGCTAATGTTTTTGGGCTTGCAGAGTATGATTGATCCGCCTCGCGAAGAAGCGATCGCGGCTGTGGCTGCCTGCCAGTCTGCCGGCATTCAAGTCAAGATGATCACAGGCGACCATTTGACCACGGCAACGGCGATCGCGGATCGAATTGGACTCAAGCAGGCAGGGCAGGTGATTGGTTTTACGGGGCAGCAACTGGCAAAGATGAGCGACTCCGAACTATCGCAAGCAGTGGACTCAGGCTCAGTGTTTGCTAGAGTGGCTCCGGCGCAAAAGCTGCGACTGGTAGAAGCCTTACAGTCACGGGGTGAAATTGTGGCGATGACGGGCGATGGCGTGAATGATGCCCCTGCTTTAAAGCAATCTGATATTGGCATTGCCATGGGGAAAGCCGGAACCGACGTTGCCAGAGAAGCGGCAGATATGCTGCTAACGGATGATAATTTTGCCTCGATCGAAGCGGCAGTCGAAGAAGGACGCACTGTTTATCAGAATTTGCGAAAGGCGATCGCCTTTATTTTGCCGGTCAACGGTGGCGAGTCGATGACGATTTTGATTAGTGCGTTACTTGCCAGAGATTTGCCCATTCTTTCCTTGCAAGTGCTGTGGCTGAATATGGTTAACTCGGTGGCAATGACAGTGCCACTGGCTTTTGAGCCAAAGTCCGAGCGCACGATGGAGCAGCCACCTCGCAACCCACGAGAACCCTTGCTGTCGGGCAAGTTATTTCAACGAATTGCGGCTGTCTCGGTGTTCAACTGGATTTTGATCTTTGGCATGTTTGAATGGGCGCGGCAGACGACGGGAGATCTCGCCATTGCCCGAACCATGGCAATTCAGGCACTTGTCGCGGGACGGATTGTGTATCTGTTGAGCGTAAGTCATTTAGGTGGCGCGATCGTTGATCAACTTCGAGGCAGGAAAGCGACCTTCGATGACGCGCTGGCGATTGGGATTGGGGGATTGAGTGCGATCGGGCTGCAAGTCCTCTTTAGTCAATGGGGCGTGATGAATACTCTCTTTGGAACGGCTCCCCTGAGTCTGAATCAATGGCTAATCTGTTTGCTGCCAGTCATTCCCATGATGCTATTAACAATCCTGGTCAATCGCCTTGACCCAACAGATTAGGGGGAAAACTCTCATTTTGACTACACCTCTAAACTCGTCTAAAGCATAGTGAAGGAAGAAGGACTGTGATGCTGTCTAACTCTGAAAGACAATACGGAAAAATGGTTCCGTGGGCTGCACTCTTATTGCTGCTATCTGCTTACGCGCTGTTGGGAACCGATCTAGCAAACTTGCCCGTTGTTTGGCTGCACTGGGCAATGGCGATCATCGGCATGTTTCTAGTAACGATCATGTTTTCCCGTCCTCAGTTTAGTATTGACCGATGGCTCTCCAGGGGGGTGAGGTCAAATGTATTTGTCTTTACACTGCTAGTCGTTTCTGCTGCACTAGTTTCCGTTATTCTGCTGTGGCTGCACATTTTTCTGAAGATGATTGCCATCCTCTCAACCGCAGCCTTAGTTAGACTAGAACTGCGCCAAAATAATTTTGGTGTCGATTCATCATTTTGGATATTATTAGCCACTGCTTTGTCAGGGCTAGGATTAGGGTGGTCTATTGGTTACCTAACTTAAATATCGTCAAAGCTCTATCTTGGGGTAGATGTAAATCTTTAGCAGATACTCTTTTAAGTCGAGCTTATTCTACCAGTTGATTAGTTACTCCTATGATCCCGAAACGGCTATTTCAAGTATTGACAGTTCTTCTTGGGCTGGGGCTACTACTTGATTTAGTATCCCGTTTTGCAGCAGAAATGCTCTGGTTTCAGGAAGTTAACTATCTCTCAGTATTCCTGCTCAAATTCCAGGTTCGACTGACTCTGTTGGGCATTGTGACAGGGTTTACGGCAGTTTATTTACTGGGTAATCTGGCGTTAGCCGAACGATTGAAATATTCTCATGTTTCTGACGAGGTAAGCCAGAACGAGGAACATAACGGCAGCCAGCTCGTTTCCCGATCAACCCATAAAGTAAAGCTTCAGCGTTCTTCTCCATTGCGGCTTCAGACACCCTTTGCTTTAAGGCTGCCGTTGCTGCTTTCCCTCACGCTAGGGCTGGGTTTGTTAGCTGGTTGTTTGCTGATCTATTATGGTCAACTTGCCTTGAGCTACTGGCAGTCAGGTCCAACGCTCTCCAGCACGTTTGTTTCTCGCTTCAATCTGAAGAACCTTTGGCAGGTCGGAACGCAATTGATGGGGCAAATTTGGTGGTTAAGTGGGGTGTTGGGCGTAGCGATCGCCCTATTAGTTTATCCTCGATTTGTGCTATGCGCGATCGCAATAACTCTCAGTCTTTTGTTTGGATGGCTGTTCTCAAAACAATGGGCAGCCGTTCTGCAATATTTACAGCCCACCTCATTCAACAGCACTGAACCTCTATTTGAGCGCGATATCAGCTTCTACATTTTTGCCCTACCGCTTTGGGAATTGCTGGAGTTGTGGCTGTTTGGGCTGTTTCTATACGGTTTCATCGCGATTGCACTCACTTACCTATTATCGGGGGGTAGCCTGAGTCAAGGTACTTTTCCTGGATTTTCATCAGCCCAATACAGACATCTCTACGGGGTTGGCAGTGGGTTGATGGGTGCGGTTGCTTTAAGCTACTGGTTGAGTCGATACGAATTATTGTATTCACCGCGAGGGGTGGCGTTTGGTGCTAGCTATACCGATGTTACAGCTCAACTTCCCATCTACACGGGATTGAGCCTTCTGGCTCTGGCGATCGCGCTCTACCTTTTGTGGCGCACGGTCTTCTGGCAACCCAAGTCCCCTCGTCGCCACTGGGTTAACCCCGGATTGGGCTTATTTGGGTTGCTGGTTGTTACTGGAGTCGTTGTCCCTGAAGCGGTTCAATATTTGGTTGTGCAGCCGAATGAACTAGCGCAGGAGCGTCCATTCATCGAACGAACGATTGCCCTCACCCGTCAGGCATTTGGCTTAGAAGCGATCAATGCCAGCGACTTTAATCCCCAAGGACAGCTTACCGAAGCCGATTTGACTGCCAACGCTTTGACTGTCCGCAATATTCGGCTGTGGGATCAGCGACCCTTGCTGCAAACAAATCGCCAATTGCAGCAAATTCGTCCCTACTATCGCTTTCCCGACGCGGACATCGATCGCTACACCCTCCAAACCGATGTGCCTGCTCGTCCGCCTGCAACTCCACCGGATCGTCCCTCTCCTGCCCCAACTGCGCCGACGGAACAACGGCAGGTGCTGATTGCTGCACGGGAACTAGATTACAGTGCAGTTCCCCAGGAAGCTAAGACTTGGGTGAATCGTCATTTAATCTACACGCATGGGTACGGTTTCACGCTTAGCCCAGTCAATACAGTCGGGGCAGGCGGTCTGCCAGAGTATTTTGTCAAAGATATTACGGGGGGTGAAGCTGGAGCGCTGACGACATCCAGTCCTGCGATCCGCGCCAGTATTCCGATTGGGCAACCCCGCATCTATTATGGCGAGATTCCCGATACCTATGTCATGACTAAAACCCTAACGCAGGAGTTGGATTATCCCAGTGGGAGTGACAACGCCTACAACGTCTATGATGGACGGGGTGGCATCAATATGGGTTCCTGGTGGCGACGGAGCCTGTTTGCAATTTACCTGCGCGACTGGCGCTTATTTGTCACCCGTGATTTTTTGCCGGACACAAAGGTGTTGTTCCGACGTAACATCAAACACCGAATTCAGGCGATCGCTCCTTTTCTGCGCTACGACAGCGACCCCTATTTGGTGACAGCCAATGTGCAAACACCGGAGCAGAATGACCAGCATTATCTCTATTGGATTGTGGATGCCTACACGACCAGCGATCGCTATCCCTATTCTGATTTAGGCAGTGAAGGCATCAATTACATCCGCAATTCAGTCAAAGTTGTGATTGACGCTTATCACGGCTCTGTTGAATTTTATGTGGCTGATCCCAGTGATCCAATCATTACCACCTGGTCAAAAATATTTCCCAACCTATTCAAGCCGCTCACAGCGATGCCTGCCAGTCTACGCAGCCATCTTCGCTATCCCGTGGATTTTTTCAAACTGCAATCAGAGCGGTTGATGACTTATCACATGACTGATCCACAGGTGTTTTATAACCGCGAAGATCAGTGGCAGATTCCGAATGAGGTCTATGGTGATGAGTCCCGCCCCGTTGAGCCGTATTACCTGATCACCAGTTTACCTGCCGTGCCGTTTGAAGAATTCATTTTGCTGTTGCCTTACACTCCTCGGCAACGGACAAATTTGGTCGCCTGGTTAGCCGCACGATCGGACGGTGAAAACTACGGCAAATTGTTGCTGTATAAGTTTCCGAAAGAACGGTTAATCTACGGACCCGAACAAATTGAGGCACGCATCAATCAAGATCCAGTGATTTCTCAGCAAATATCTCTCTGGAATCGTCAGGGTTCACGGGCAGTTCAGGGCAATTTGCTCATCGTGCCGATCGAACAATCCCTACTATATGTCGAACCGCTTTATTTGGAAGCCGCTCAAAATAGCCTACCAACGCTGGTGCGAGTCATTGTCGCCTATGAGAACCGGATTGTTATGTCTCCCACTTTAGAAGAAGCGTTACAAGCCATCTTCCGACCCCAAGTCACCCCAGATGCCACAATTATCCGCCCGGTCGAAGAACCGACAACCGGGCAATAAGCAAGATCAGCGCTCTAGCAGACCTTTTAAACCGATCTTGAGCCAATCATAGAGACTAGTGCCGCCAATCGCCAAGGCATACAAGATGGAGAGCGTGAGTGTTGCTCCCAGCAGACACAGCACCATGCCCGCTAGACTGATGGCACCATCGTCATCCAGCAACCCAAAACCTGTCACAAAAATTCCGATCGCAGGCAGAGTATTGGTACCTGGAATCGGAATCATCATTGAGAGTGCCATCAGCGCGATCGCTAGCCCGATGGCTGCCCGACCGACCCGACTCGTACAAATTCGAGTTAGGCGCGGTTTCGATAACCGTTCAATCCGCTGCATCCAGGGAATTCCCAATTTCACAAAGCCCTGCACTCGGCTTAACGGCATAGGATGATTTATGATGCGTGGGGGTAGCCAGGGAGTTTTGGCTCCAACCATCAACTGCACTGCCAGTAGAAGCATCACAATGCCAAAGGGGACAGAGTAGCCTGCTGCTGGAATGGGTAGGGCTGAGGGTAATGCCAGTACAACAAAAAGGAAACCAAAGGTGCGTTCCCCTGCTAGCTCTAGCACTTCTGCCAGCGTCACACGATCGGTGGGAGGTTCTTCAATAAAGAAGCGATGCAAATCTCGTGAGAGTTGAGCCATAATAGCGAGTTTTCTTGTGAAATGGGAATCATCCTACGCCATTATGATTCATCTTTCAATCAAACTCAGTTCAAGAAGGTGAACTCCTTGTGAAGATTAAAACTGGAGATACCACTGCAACTTTAAAGAGACGTTTCAACTAGAAGATGCTTTGAATCTAGAGATTTGAAAATGTGATGAGAAGAGAGCAGTGTCAATTCATCGAAATCCAAACTGCTTTCGTCTATTTCTAAAAGTAAACAAAAGATGATATAAATATGACAACGACAAAGTCGAATGGAAGATATATTCAAAATTCAAGATTGAGCTTTTGATTGAAGCTTTGAAACTAATTCAACGATAGTATTCAGTTGTAATAGTTTTTGGAGGATGGAACAGTGAACATTCTTGCCTGGATTGTCTTAGGATTCATTGCTGGAGCGATCGCAAAAATGATTTATCCCGGCACTCAAGGTGGTGGATGGATCAGTGATATTATTTTGGGTGTTGTTGGAGCGGTTATCGGTGGTAGCATCATGACCCTGATTCAAACCGGAACCTTACAACTCACAGCCGCCAGTCTCAGCCTATCTGGAGTCATTGTGGCAGTCATTGGAGCTATAATTGCCATCTTCATTTGGGAATCTACGCGTCGTCGTGTATAAAAAGCGGCATTTCAATCTCTAGACTCTTGTGAAGTCGGGGATTGAAATGCCATTTTATAAAAGCTGAGCCACATCACTCTAGAGAGACGATTAATTTAGAAGCATTTTCAGCGTTAGAGGATTGTGAATCTTCACTGCAATGATGGATCAACGTAGCCACCAAACCTGTCCAACCCGTTTGATGATTGGCTCCTAGACCGGCACCATTGTCACCATTAAAGTATTCATAAAATAGCAACAAATTGCGCCACTGGGGGTTTTTCTGAAATAAGGCATTGTTGCCATGAACTGAGCGATTACAGGCTTCGTTTTGTTGAAAAATATTGATCAGGCGATGAGATAGCTCGATCGCCACTTCTGCCAGAGTCTTCCATTGTCCTGATCCAGTTGGGCATTCTACTTTGAATTCATCACCCAAATAAGCATGAAATTTCTGGAGCGACTCAATAATTAGAAAATTCATGGGAAACCAGATTGGGCCACGCCAATTCGAGTTACCACCAAACATCCCCGTTGTCGATTCTGCGGGTTCATAGGCAATGGAATGTGAGTATCCATCTACATTAAAGGTGTAGGGATGCTCGGCGTGAATTTTGGACAGCGATCGTACCCCGTAAGGACTCAGAAAATCGGTTTCGTCCAGCAAGCGCTGTAAGATGGGTTTGAGTCGCTCAAACGGACTGACGATCGCTAAGAGCCGCCTTGACTGCTCCCCAGCAGTTTCTAAAGAAGCCAGATGGCGCTGTAAGTTAGGGCGATTGTCGATGAACCACTGAAAACGACGTTTGAAACCAGCAAATTGATCTAATGTTGAAGGCTCCAGAACTTCAACGGCAAATAATGGAATTAAGCCTACCATCGATCGCACCTTCAGATAGTGATGCTGGTCGTGAGGCGGATGCAGTACATCGTAGAAAAATTGATCGGTGTCATCCCACAAAGGTACATTGTTATCACCGACATGGTTCATTGCATCGGTAATCTGGAGAAAATGCTCAAAAAACTTGCTGGCAATATCTTCATAGGTGCGATTAGTTTTTGCCAATTCCAGAGCGATCGTCAACATATTCAGGCAATACATTCCCATCCAACTGGTTGCATCTGATTGTTCTAAATAGCCGCCTGTGGGAAGTTCAGCACTACGATCAAAGATGCCGATATTGTCCAACCCCAAAAATCCACCCTGAAAGATATTGTTACCATCATTGTCTTTCTGGTTTACCCACCAAGTAAAGTTGAGCAGCAGTTTTTGAAAGACACGCTCTAAAAATTCCGTATCGCCTCGCCCGTACAACTCCTTTTCAATTTGATACACTCGCCAAGTCCCCCAGGCGTGAACAGGCGGGTTGACATCGCTAAAATGCCACTCATACGCCGGAATCTGCCCATTTGGGTGCATATACCATTCTCGCGTCAGACGGTCTAACTGTCGCTTGGCAAAGTCAGGATCAAGCATCGCCAATGGAATGCAGTGAAACGCTAAATCCCAAGCTGCAAACCAGGGGAACTCCCACTTGTCGGGCATGGAGAGAATATCATCATTGAATAGATGAGTCCATTCCTGATTGCGGGCATTGTGACGATGCGGTGCGGGCTGATTGCGATCGCCGGTGAGCCAATCCTCAACCACGTAATGATAAAACTGTTTTGTCCAGAGCAGTCCTGCAAAGGCTTGACGCTGCACCTGACGGGCATCTTCAGAGAGTGGATGGGGTGTAATTCGCTGATAGAATTCATCGGCTTCTTGCTGGCGTTGGTTAAAAATGCGCTCAAACTCTTTGCTAAAGGGTTCTGACAGGTCAGGGCGATCTGCTAATCGCAGCCAGACAACCAGCGTTTCTCCAGCCCCGATCGTCAGAGTATAATGAGCGGCAACTTTTGTCCCTTGCTGATTGGGATTGATTGCGGACTGATTACCGTGAATAATGAAATCATTGATGCCATCTTTGACATACGGGGATCTGTTCTCAGTGCCAAACAACCGTTGATGGTTCGTTTCATTTTCAGTGAACAGAAGCGCCTCTGGCTCAAGACAGTAAAGCCAGCGATCGCCTAGAGTCGAATGTGTCGCATGAACGATCTGAGTTGAACCCCTAGATTCGATCTGTTGCAAGCGGGGTTTTTCACTATTCTCACTCCATGACCAGGTATTACGAAACCAGAGGGTTGGTAAGAGATGGAGTATTTTTGGTTCAGCGGCGCGGTTAACAACAGATACTTGAATCAGGATGTCTTCATCCGTCTGTTTAGCGTATTCAACAAAAACATCAGTATATTGATTGGTATTGAAGATTCCTGTATCTGCTAACTCAAATTCAGGATCATGATAGCCCCGTTTGTGATTTTTTCTACCAATTGTGTGTAAGGAAATGCTTGCTGGGGATACTTGTACAAATATTTCATGTAGGCATGACTGGGTGTGTTGTCAAGATAGAAGTAATACTCTTTGACATCCTCACCATGATTGCCTTCTGGTCCCGTCAAGCCAAACAATCGCTCCTTCAAAA
>Ga0163154_10006694_pt1 | contig 14014 bp, 9 predicted proteins | sample OliLakLV19MP9P1_FD_148649 | JGI IMG/M metagenome (GOLD analysis project Ga0163154, IMG submission 148649) | Freshwater microbial mat bacterial communities from Lake Vanda, McMurdo Dry Valleys, Antarctica - Oligotrophic Lake LV.19.MP9.P1 | ecosystem: Environmental > Aquatic > Freshwater > Lake >... | reverse complement strand
CCGCTCGCGGCGCCGGAGCTCGTCGTCGACTGCGATCTCCCCTTCCACGTCGTGACGCCGTCGCTGCAGAAGGAATTGGACCGCTTGCAGCCGTACGGACAGGACAACGCGCGCCCGCTGTTCCACACGGCCGACTTGCGACTGGCCGAACCCGTGCGCGTCGTCGGCGCGGACAAGACGCACGTCATGTTGCAGCTTCGATCGGGCGCGCACGTGCTGCGCGGCATGGCGTTCGGCATGGCGCGCCGCGAGCACGAGCTCACTATGGGCACGCCGATTCACGCCGTCTACACGCCGAAGTGGAACCACTTCCGCGGCGAGACGAAGCTCGAGATCGAGGTCGTCGACTTCCGCACCGGCGCGGCCCCGTTCGACAACGCATCGAGACGCGCGGCCAACGGTGTCAGTTGACAACGGTGTCAGTTGCATCCATCCACCTATGGATGCAGTTGACAACGGTGTCAGTTGCATCCATCCACCGATGGATGGATGCAACTGACACCGTTGTCAACCCACCGATGGATGGATGCAACTGACACCGTTGTCAACCGAGGCGGCCGCAGTCCGTCCTTCAGAAGCGCAACGTCCACGCGATCTTGATGGCGGCTGCAGTCTCGCTCGTCACGAGTGAGTCGCCCTCGCGCAGAATCGTCGGGTTGATCACGACGAAGAGATCGCGCCCGGGTCCGAGAATCCAACGCAGACGGCTGTTCACGCCCAACGTGTCCGAATCGTTGTCGAACTGGACGAAGTTCGACCAGAGGACTTTCGTGGAGAAGGCCAGGTCGACGCGCGCACGGCCGATGTGCACGACGAAGCCGCCGGCGTCGAGGTCGACGTCCGAGCGTTGGTACGCGAGGCTCGCATTGAGCAGCGCGCTCGGACGCCAGGACGCGGAGATCACCGCGTCGGTGCGCGTCCCGTCGAAGAACGTGCCCGTGTCGAGTGTGGCGGAGCCGGAGAGTTCGCGCGCATTCGATGTCGTGGCCTCGAGTCGCACGCGGCCGAAGTCGTACTCCCCCGGCGCGATCACGACCCCGTCGCGGATCTCGAACGGTTCGTCGAGTCGTTCGCGGTCGCCTTCGAGCTCCAAGGAGACGACGTCGTTCGAGTCGAAAACGATCGAGAGCGGCTGGACCTCGATGACGCCGGTCTCCAGTCGGTCGTCGAGGTCCGTGACCGCGGTCACGTCGATTTGATACTGCGTCCGACGGATGTCGCCCTCGTGCCGCGGCTCGACCTCGACGTTCGCTCCCCAGCGACGCACGCCCGTTCGGGGCACGAAACCCAGCGCGGGATCGAAGTCTTCCTGGATCTCCGCGAACGACGCGCCCAGCGTGAGTAGGTCGTTCGGGTAGCGAACGGATGTCCCGAACGCCATGTCGCCCTCCGCGTCGGAGCCTTCGTCCGTGCGCAAGAACCACGTGGACGACTGGAGGTTCTTGCCTCCGAGGAACGCGTCCGTGCCGAGGTTCAAGTCCGCGCCGTACGTCGACGACGTCGTCGCGCCCGTCGGATCGCCGACCGTTCCGATCAAGCCGACCGTCGATTGTTCACCGACGTTGTAGGCCATCCGCGCGACGCCCAAGTTCTGGTCCTCGATGCTGTTCGTCGCCTCGGTCGAGACGTCGAGGAATCCAAGGTTCCAATCGCCGGCTCGCCCGGTGAGCTTCGCGCCGAGGAGGATCGGCACTTCGCCGCCCGCTCCGTCCAGGCCGATCCGACGGCTGAAGAAGGGCAGGAGCACGTTCGACTCGAGGTCCGCGAAGTCGAAGATCCCGGCGTCCTGCAGGAAGAAGTCGCGTTTCTCTGGGAAAAAGAGCGGAAACCGCGTCAGGTTGACTTGGCGGTCGTCGACCTCGGTCTCGGCGAAGTCGGTGTTCACCGTGATTGCCGCCTGGAGGCTCGGAGTGATGCGCCAACTCGCATCGAGCCCGGGTTGACCGGTGATCGAAGCCGCGTCTCCGCGCTCGTCGTCCGCGCGCGCGACGAAGAAAGGGACGACGTCGAGGCCGATCCCCTGCTCGAGCCCGACGAGGCCGTGGAGATCGGCCCCTTGCGCGATGCGGAAGAAGCTCGAGTCCTGCGTGTGGGCCGCGAAGCGCGCGAACTCCTCCTTGCGCTTGATGCAGCGGTTCACGTTGAAGCCCCACACGGGATCGTTTGGATCGAACGCGATGGTCGCGAACGGGATCTCGATCTCGGCCGACCAACCGAACTCGTCGATGACGGCTGCGCCGTCGAAGATGCCGTCCCAGGCTTTCTTGAATCCGCCGCCGTTCTTCGAAGTCAGCGCGTCGCCGATCGATCCGGCGGCGCCGATCTGGAAGAAGTACGCGTTGCGTCGATCACGGAACGTGTCGAGCAGGATCTCGATGCGATCGTCGGGGTCGAGATCGGCGTCGCGCTGGCGCAAAGTCGCCACGATGCCGTCCGGATCGCGGTCGAAGCAGCGGATGCCGAAGTACAACGCGCGGCCGTCGTGGACGAGGCGGATCTCCGTGTCCTCCGTCGGATCCGCGTCGACGAGCGGGACCATTTGCCGCAGCGCGCCGATCGGTCGAGCCTCGCGCCACATCGGCTCGTCGAGACGGCCGTCGACGCGCGGAGCCGCCGCTACACGCATCACTTCGGCGCGCGGCCGAACCTCGCTCGCGTCCTGGATCGAGAGCGCGAGCGCGAGCAACGCGCAGTTCACGCGTCCTCGATCTCCACCCAGACGGGAGCGTGATCGGACAGATCGGCCTTCTTCTCGATCCAGGCCGTCTTCACGCGTTCCGCGGCTCTTGGATTCGCGAGCACGTGATCGATGCGCCAACCGACGTCGTTCGCGCGAGCTTGGCCGCGATTCGACCACCACGAGTACAGTCCGGCCTCCTCGGGATGCAGACCCCGCACGACGTCGGTCCAACCGCTGTCGAGGATTCGCGCGAACCAGGCGCGTTCCTCGGGCAGGAACCCTGAATTCTTCTGGTTCTCTCGCGGTCGCGCCAGGTCGAGCGCGGTGGGCGCGATGTTCACGTCGCCGCACACGATCACCGCGCGCTTTTCGCGGCGCAGGGCCGAGAACCAGGGCGTGATCTCCTCGAGGAAGCGGAACTTCGCCGCTTGCCGTGCATCGCTCGACGAGCCGCTCGGGACGTAGAGGCTGATCACCGTGACATCGGCGAAGTCGGCCCGCAACGCGCGACCTTCGTCACGGCAGTGATCGAAGGGCAGGCCCGACGTGTAGCGGTCGACGGCCGCGCGTGAATACAAGCCGACTCCCGAGTAGCCCTTCTTCGCAGCGCATTCCCAGCGAGAATTCCAGCCGGCGGGCGAACGCAGATCGTCGTCGACGTCACTCTCGTGCGCGCGCAGCTCTTGGACGCAGAGGACGTCCGGTTCCGTCCGCCGCAGCCACCGCGAGAACCCGCGCCGCTCGGCGGAACGGATCCCGTTCAGGTTCAGAGTGCAGAGCTTCATGCGCGAGGGGGCGGCATTCTGCGCGTGGACGCGGCCGACGGGAAGACCCTCCGGCCCGCTATCCTGCGCCGTCATGCCGCGCCTTTTCCTCGTCGACGGGACCGCCCTGGCCTACCGCGCGCACTTCGCGCTGCAACGCCAGGGTTTCAACGCGCCCGACGGCACGCCGACCGGCGCGACGTACGGGTTCGCCCGCGCGATCCACGACGTACTCGAAAAGGAGAAGCCCGACCTCATCGCGGTCGCGTTCGACCCGCCGGGCAAGACGTTCCGTCACACGATGTACGGCGATTACAAGGCGACGCGGCAGAAGATGCCGGACGAGATCGTGGCGCAGCTCGAGTTGCTGCGCGAAGTCACGCGCGCGCTCGGGCTCCCACTGTTCGAGGTCAAGGGCTTCGAAGCCGACGACGTCATCGGGACGCTGGCCACGCAGGGCGCGGATGCCGGCTACGAAGTCATGATCGTCACGGGCGACAAGGACTTCCTCCAGCTCGTGACGGACAAGGTCAAGCTCTACAACGTCTTCAAGCCGGGCATTCCGCTCTTGATCGAGGGTCCGGCCGAATCGATCGAGCGTCTGGGCGTGCCGCCGGAGCGCATCGTCGACGTGCTCGCGATCATGGGCGACGCGTCGGACAACGTGCCGGGCGTCGGCGGCATCGGCGAAAAGGGTGCTGTGAAACTGCTCCAGGAGTGGAAGTCGCTCGACGCGATCCTCGCGAACCTCGATTCACTGAAGGGCAAGGCCGGCGAGTCGATCCGACGCGATCTCGAGCAACTGAAGCTCTCGCGCGACCTCGTGACGATTCGCTGCGACGTTCCGCTCGATCCCGGATTCAGCGGGTTGAAGCCGCCGGCGCCGGACGCGAAGGCGTTGACCGAGCTGTACCGCCGTCTCGACTTCAAGTCCCTCGTGCCCAAGGTCATCGCGGGACCCAGGGCGATCGAAGCCCGCGACTACGTGCTCGTGGGCGACGCAGCCGGCCTGGCGGCGATGATCCGCGAACTCTCCGAAGCCGGCATGTTCGCCTTCGACACGGAGACGACCAGTTTGATGCCGCTCCAAGCGCGCCTCGTCGGCTGCTCGTTCTCCGCGAAACCGATGCGCGCGTTCTACGTGCCGATGAACGCCGAGCCGCCGGTGATGGAGGGCGGCATGCCGGCCATCCTCGAGGCGTTGCGGCCGCTGCTCACGGATCCAGCGTTGCGCCGCGTGGGTCAGAACACGAAGTACGACTGGCTCGTGATGCACGCGCACGGCATCGACATCCCGCCGCCGTGGTTCGACACGATGGTCGCGAGCTTCTCCGCGGTCGGCGCGGCGCGGCGTCACAACCTCGACGACCTCGCTCTGCGCTTCTTCGATCTGCAGAAGATCCCGACTTCGGCGCTGATCGGAACGGGCAAGAGCCAGATCACGATGGCCGAGGTCCCTGTTCTGAAAGTCGCGGAGTACGCCTGCGAGGACGCGGATGCCACGTTCCGGTTGCTCGCGCCGCTGCAAGCCGAACTGGCCGAAAACGCAGCCGAAGGACTGTTCCGAGATCTCGAGATGCCGCTCGTCCCCGTCCTCGCCGCACTGGAGCGTCGCGGGATCCGGTTGGACGTTCCGGTGCTCGAAGAGATCGGCCGCGGCCTCGAGATCGAGATCGCGACGGTCGTCGCGCGCATTCACGAACTCGCGGGCGCACCGTTCAACGTGAACAGCACGAAGGCGCTCGGTGAAGTGCTCTTCGAGAAGCTCGAGATCCACGTCGCTGCGGGCGTGAAGCGCGCGAAGAAGACGCAGACCGGCTACGCGACCGATGCGGCGACTTTGGAGCAGCACTACGGGGACGTGCCGATCGTGACGGCACTGCTCGAGTACCGCGAGATGCAAAAGCTCGCCAGCACGTACGTCTCCGCCTTGCCGACGTTCGTCGACCGAAAGGACGGGCGCGTGCACAGCTCGTTCAGTCAAGTCAGCGCGGCGACGGGTCGTCTTGCTTCGAGCGATCCGAACCTGCAGAACATCCCGGTTCGTTCCGCGCGCGGCCGCGAGCTACGTCGCGCCTTCGTGCCTCGTCTGCCCGACGAACACGGACGCTGGGTGATCTTGTCGGCCGACTATTCGCAGGTCGAGCTGCGCATCTTGGCGCATTTGTGCGGCGACCCCGGGCTCGTGCGCGCGTTCGCCGAGGGTCGCGACGTGCACGCGGCGACTGCGGCGACGATCTTTTGTGTCGCGGAAAGCGATGTGTCACGCGAGATGCGCTCACGCGCCAAGGCGATCAACTTCGGCCTCTTGTACGGCATGGGACCGGCGCGGCTCGCGCGCGAGACGAATCTCTCCGTCCCCGAAGCACGCCAGTTCATCGAACGATACTTCGCCTCGTTCCCGAGCGTGCGCGGCTGGATCGACGCGACGCTCGCGATGGCGCGCGACAAGGGCTACGTCGAGACGATCTCGGGCCGGAGGCGGAAGTTCTCGGACATCACGTCCGACGACGGTCGCTTGCGCTCGTTCGCGGAGAACGCGGCCGTGAACACGCCGGTGCAGGGCTCGGCCGCGGACGTGATCAAGCGCGCGATGATCGAACTCGAGGGTCGTCTCGAGCAGTCCGGTCTCGCCGGCCGGATGCTCTTGCAGGTCCACGACGAACTCGTGTTCGAGGTCCCCGAGTGCGAACTCGAGCCGACGCGCGAGCTCGTGCGGGACCGCATGGAGAACGCTTGGCCGCTGCGTGTGCCGCTGCGCGTGGACTTCGGGCACGGCGCCAACTGGCTCGAAGCGCACTGATCGACACATCGAGCGCGGATCACGCCTGGCCGTGATCCGCGCCCGAGTGGACTCGACCCTCACCCCTGCCAGGTCACCGAGAGGCCGTTCGTCAAGTTGAAGGTCGATGCGGTGCAGAACGCGGCCGCGTTGCGGTACCAGACTTGATAGTGGCGGAGCGCTCCGGGCGTACACGCTCCGCGCACGGAGACGGACGGGTCGCCGCCGACCGGGTACTGACTCGTGCCGACGACGTTCGTCTTCGTGCCGAGTCGAATCGTGGTGCCCGCGATGCAACGTAGCCCGTCGCCGAACAGGCTCCCTGCGCCGCCGCTTTGCTTCGTCGTCCCCTGGAAGTAGAGCGCCGAGCTGTTCGGCATCTGATTACCGGTCAGCACCAGGGTGTCCGCGGAAACGCTGGGAATCCCGCTGGAAACGAGCACTGCGCCCACGCCGAGCGAACTCAGGCAACCCGCTCCGCTACCCGGAGCGGACGTGTTTCCGCACGGGCAGGTCGTACCGGTTCCGTCTCCGAAGCAGAACGCGGTTCCCGGATCGCATGCGTCGCCGACGCCGTCACCATCGGTATCGGACTGCGTTGCGTTCGCGACCGTCGAGCAGTTGTCGCAAGCGTCGCCGAAACCGTCGATGTCCCCATCCGGACCACTCACGGCGTTGATCACTCCGAGATCCAAGTACTGCGACGAATTGACCGGACCGTAGATCTCGAATGGGTCCCAATTGAACGTCGTTCCGATCGCGCCGATCAAGTCACCCGCAGCCCAGCCGCACGGCGATCCGTCGGCGTTCTCGAGGCGGTACACGGCATCCGGTGTCCAGGTGGACTGGGCCGGGATCACGAACCCACCGAGTTCGTCGGCGTAGAAGGCACCGGACTCGGGCTCGTCCGCCGCGCGCTGGATGGAGACCACGTCGACGACGCTGAATCCGGCGAGGACACCGGGCTCGAGATCGTTGTCGTCGTTCGTGTCGAGGTCCGTGTTCAGCGCAGGCGCCGTCCCGAATCCGAGGACGTAAGTGTTCGAGTTGTTCTCGATGTCGGGAACGAAGTCCTGGGCGACGATCGAAGTCGCCGGATCCACCATGGGCACGAGGGGCACGAGTGTCTCGTCACGGACGAGGAGGAGTCCGTTCGACCCCGTGGTGTACGCGCCGAGATCCACGATGAGCTCGAGACGACCTTGCGAGGGATCCAGCCGATCCGATTCGACGACGAGGATCTTCCACCCCGCGAGCGATGCAGCCGGCGCGCCGCGAATTTCGAAACACTCGAGGCCTTGGTCGCTACCCGGAGGATTGGCAATGATCTCGGTGAACGTGAATTGAGCGCTGGCCGAGGCGGCCGTGAGCAGGCTGACGGAGAAGCTCGAGAGCGCTTGGAGCATGAGTTTCATGGGTCGATTTCAGGTGGATCCGTGTTCGAACGTCGATCGACGACGTTTGGCGGAGCGTCGGGTCCGCGGCCCCGATCTGGATGAAGGCGAGGTGAAACGCCGACGTGGATCCCATGAGCGCCGCATGAAGAGACAGCCCGTGGCGCGCGACGACGGCGGCACGAAAAAGCCGGCCGCGGAGGACGTTCCGCGGCCGGCTCGGTCGAACGTGTTCGAGTCCACCGACGCGCGTCGCGCCGGTGTCTCGTGTTCACATCACGCGCCCCAAGTCACGCTGAGGGCGTTCGTCAAGTTGAACGTGGACGCCGTGCAGAATGCAGCCGCGTTGCGATACCACGCTTGGTAGATCCGCACGTCGCCCGCGGCGCACGCGCCGCGCACGGAGATCGTCAGGTCGCCGGCGACGGGGTACGACGAAGTGCCGAGCGCGTTCGTCTTCGTGCCGAGGCGGATGACGGCACCACCGGCGCAACGGAGACCGTCGCCGAAGACGCTGCCGGCTCCGCCACCGATCGCCGTGGTGCCTTGGAAGTAGAGCACCGAGCTGTTCGGCATCAACGTGCCGGTGAGAACGAGCGTGTCGTTCGCGATCGACGGCGTCCCGGTCGCGGCCAGGTTGGAGCCGGTCGTGCTGAGCGAGTTCGCGCAGCCGTTGCCCGCGAGACCGACGTTGCCGCACGGGCACGCGGTGCCCGTGCCGTCACCGAAGCACAACGCGCTGATCGGTGAGGCCGTGTTCGGGATCAAACGCAGTCCGCGCAAGATCGTGTTCGTCACGGCCGTCGTGACCGTCGTGAACGTCGAACCGGCGCCCGTGTCGTTCAAGGTGACGACGCTGTTCAGACTCAGATTCGCCGTCGTCGCGTAAAGCGTCGCAACGCCTGCCGAAACAGTGCCCGTGAGACCGCGGCAACCGATGTTCGCCGCCGGAGCCAGCGTGTACGCGAGCGTCCACGTGCCCGCGCTCTCCGTCCACTTCTGGATGCCACCCGAACCGTTGGTGCGGTCATCGGCGACGTACAGAGTCGAGGCGTCGGCGAAGAAGTAGTCGAAGGACGACGGACCCGAAGCGACCGGGAAGCCGGAGAGCAGCGTGATCGTCTGCCCGCTCGTGGTCGGGACGCCGCTCCCCACCGTCGAGACGCCTTGGAAGGCGCCCGATGCGCTCGAGACGTAGAGCTGGCCGCTCACGATCTGGATCATGCGCGTGTTGGTCGGCAGGGCGGGGGCCGTGATCGCCGTCGTCGTCGTGGCCCCGAGCGTGGCGTACTGGACTCCGCCGTTCGCGCCCGCGGCCCAGAGATCCGTGCCGTTCGTGCTGGTCGCGCTACGGATGTTGTTCCCCGAGAACGCATTGAGCGCGGTCGTCGTGTCCACGACTCCGTTCATATCCGTGCGGGCGACGACGCGCGGGACCGCGACGCTCGTCGTGCTGGCGATGCTCAGCGTGCCCGGCACCGAACCGTATCCGCCCTGGAAGAGGTATTGGCCGTCGGCCGAGAGGTTGAGTAGGGCTTCGGATGTCGCGGATCCCGAGTTCGCGAAGGGCTGGTTCGCGCCGCTCGCGGCCGTGGGGAGCGCGATCGTCTGCACGAAAGTCCCGCCAGTCGTGAACTCGTCGAGGAAGACGCGTGTCGCGGCGCTGGTCAGGGCCGCGGCCCCGTCACCGACGCGGACCACGACCAGGTTGCCGGGCGTGATCTGAGCTTGGGCTGCGGTGAGGCAGAGCGCGAAACCGGCAACGCCGGTCGCGGCGCGGGAGAAGATCTTGGAGCTTTGCATGTGGCTGTTTCGATGAGGATCGGCGGGTGAGATCGGCGGGATCCGGTGCAACCAGCGTTCAGCTGCAGCTCGGACCACTCTGCAGGATTCGCATCCGACGGCTCGAGATGGATGAGCTGGCCGTGAACAAGTTATGAAGACGGAGGTACCGCCAGCTCGAGCCGAACGATCGAGCCTTGGCGCGGTTCCCCGCGCGTCCCTACGCTCCCCGCCCCGTGATTCACCCCACCGCCATCGTCCATCCACGGGCGCGCGTAGGCCTCGACGTCACGATCGGACCCGGCTGCGTCGTCGGAGACGGCGCCGAACTCGGCGCAGGAGTCGTCCTCGGGCCGTATGTGCACGTCCACGGGTGCGTTCGGCTGGGCGAACGCACGCGGGTGGCCTCCTTCACCGCCCTCGGCGGCGAACCGCAGGACGTCAAGTACAGAGGCGCGCCGTCGCGTGTCGAGATAGGCGCCGATTGCCTGATCTTCGAGCACGTCACCGTCCATCGGGCGACCACCGAGGGCGGGGTCACGCGGATCGGCAACGGCGTGATGCTCATGGCGACGAGCCACGTCGCGCACGATTGCACGGTCATGGACCACGCGATCCTCACGAACGGCTCCATGATCGGCGGTCACGCGTGGGTCGGGGAACGCGCGATCCTCTCGGGGAACGCGGGGTTGCATCAGTTCTGCCGCGTCGGTCGCTTGACCATGCTCATGGGCAACTCGGCGATCAACAAGGATGCGATTCCCTTCTCGATCGTGTCGGGAGCGATGCCTTGTCGGTGGCGCGCGCCCAACACGGTCGGACTGCGGCGCGCGGGATTCTCGCAGGAGGAGCGACTGACGTTGCGGCTCGCGATCCTCGACATCATCGGGCGAAGGTACCCGGCGCTGGAAGCGGCGCGACGCTACACCGATCACCCCTTGGCATCGGTGCGCGAGGTCGCTGAGTTCGTGTTGAGCTCGAGACGCGGCGTCATCCTCGCGCGCCGCGGGGCAACGGGCGCGGAGGTCGATCTTTGATGCGTTCCGTCGCGAGGACTGCGATCACCTCGTGGCGCCGAGCTGCGGATGCACGGGCGTCGGGCTCGCGCGCTCGCGAGATTCGCGGCGTCTCGAAGCGTGCCGTGAGTTCGACCACGCACGCTCTCCGACGCGGGCTCGGTCGTACCCTGGGCGCTATCGCCTTGGCCTTCCTCGCTGTCGCCTGCGACGACACACGCGTGGACTTGCGCCTGCCTCCGGGCGCGACGCTCGGCGAACCTGTCGCGCGCGTCGCGACCGATCCCGTCGCGACGAACGGTGACTCGGCCGACGATCCCGCCATCTGGGTGCACCCGCAGTACGCCTCGCAGAGCTTGATTTTCGGCACGAACAAGCTGGGCGGGCTCGAGTGGTACGGGCTCGACGGGAAGCGTCTCGGCGTCGTCGCGGAGGAGGCGCACCCGAACAACGTCGATGTCGCGTACGGGATCGGGCTCGGCGATCGCGACGTGGATGTCGTCGGTGCCTCGGTCGCAGGGCCGCGGCCTGGATTCCAGCTCTTCGTGATCGACGCCGAAGCGCGCAGGGTAGTCGCCGCGACGGACGCGCCGTTCGCCGTGGTCGCCGGCGCGGAGCCGTATGGATCCACGCTCTATCGGCGCGCACGCGACGGCGCGCTCTTCGCGTTCGTGAACGATCGGACCGGGCGCGTCGAGCAGTACGCGATCGACGGCTCGAGCGGCACGTTCACGGCGTCACTCGTGCGCAGTTTCGCCGTCGGTGGAAGGGTCGAAGGCATGGTCGTCGACGAGGAACGCGGTCTGCTCTTCGTCGGCGAGGAAGCGCGTGCGGTTTGGCGCTACGACGCGGAGCCCGATGCGGCGACCACACACCGGGATCGCGTAGTTGTGCTCGAGGTCGGGACGGTCGGCGTCGTGCCCGACATCGAGGGGCTCGCGATCTACTACGGGCGTGGTGGACGCGGCTTCCTCCTCGTCTCGATCCAAGGCGCGAACCGCGTGTTCGTTCTCGATCGCGAAGCACCGCACGTCGTGCGCAAGGTGATCGACGCGCGGGCGAGTCCGACGATCGGCGACATCGAAGAAACCGACGGCATCGCGGTCGAGAGCTTCGGCCTAGGTCCCCCATTCGAGCGCGGACTGTTCGTGGCGCAGGACGGGAAGAACGCACCCCAGAATCAGGACTTCAAGTACTACGCATGGTCGGAGATCGCCGGCGTCGATCTGCTCATCGATGCACGACGGAATCCGCGCGAACCGCACTGGATGCGCTGATCCGGTCCGCCGACTCGGAATCGAGCTCATTCGGCCGCGTCGGGCGCTCGACCCGCGACGCCCGGTTCGCCAGCGGAGCCATCCCGGCCGCGCGGAGTCCTCCGACCGAGCAAGGTGGCGGGGATCACGGCGCGAGCGCCGTACTTGCGGCGCAGTTTGTCGAGGCCTTCGGTTGCGCGCTCGAGCTTCGCGCGGCCGGGTACTTGCGCGCCGCGCAGAATCTTCGGGGACGCGTCGACGTCACCGAACAAGGTCTCCTGGATCGGCGCGCGCACGTCGGAGAGAGACGAGATCTGCACACCGAGGAGACGCAGCGGCGCGATCGGCAATCGGTCGAGCAGTTCGCGCGCGACCGAATAGATCCGCGGGCCCAAGTTGGTCGGGTTGTCGAGTGTCTTCGTGCGCGTGAGCGTCGTGAAGTCCGAGTAACGCGCCTTCAACGTCACGGTGCGCCCGCGCAAACCCTTGTCGCGCAACCCAAATGCAACTTCCTCACAGAAGTCCAGTAGATGGCGGCGCAATTCGTCGCGGTCCGAGACGTCGCTCGCGAACGTCCGCTCCATCCCGTGCGACTTTTCCTCACGCCGTGGTGTGACGCGGCGGGTGTCGATGCCGTGCGCGAGGTCATGGATCCACGCACCTGTCGCGCCGAACTCCGCGACGACCTCGGCGCGCTCGCGACGCGCGAGATCGCCGATCGTCTGGACGCCCAACGCTTCGAGTCGCTTCGCCGTGCGCGGCCCGACGCCGGCGATGCGCGAGACGGAGAGTGGATCGAGAACATCGCGCGCCTCGTGCGCTTGGATCACCTTGAACCCCTCGGGTTTGGCGAGGTCGCTGGCGAGCTTCGCCAAGAACTTCGTCGGCGCGACGCCGACCGTGGACGGAAGCCCGGTGCGCCGAAGGATGTCGCGCTGGATCGCGCGACCGACGTCGACGGGACTTCCGAACAGCCGCTCGCAACCTTCGACGTCGAGGAACGCTTCGTCGAGCGACAACGGCTCCACGAGCGGCGTGTAGGAGCGGAAGATCGCCATGATGTCGCGCGACGCGCTCGTGTAGCGCTCGAAGTCGGGCGGCAACAGCACGAGGTCGGGACACAGTCGCCGCGCTTCGGCAGTCGATACGCCTGAGTGCACGCCGAAGCGACGCGCTTCGTAGGACGCGGCGGCGATGACGCCACGCTGGTCGGAGGGTCCGCCGACACAGACCGGTAGCCCAGCGAGCGACGGATTGTCGCGCGTTTCCACGGACGCGTAGAACGCGTCCATGTCCACGTGGAGGATCGTGGGCCGGACTTGCGTCATGGGATGGGGGCAGTGAGGATCGGCGAGGCGGTGTCGATCCGTCAACCGCGCGACTCGCGGGCGACTCCGCAGGCACCTAGGAGGCCGGTTCCAGTTCCCCGGGAATCCCCTATCCTCTCCGCCCCGATCCGCTTGGTCGGTGCCCTGATGCGCTTTCACGACGTCGCTCTCGCCGGACTCGCACACGTGTTGCCCGACCTGGTCGTGACGTCGGAGGAACTCGAAGCGCGACTCGCGCCGCTGTACGCGCGGCTGTCCTTGTCCGCGGGACGACTCGAACTGCTGTCCGGGATCCGTGAGCGGCGCGCGTGGCCGCACGGCACGCGACCTTCGACGATCGCGGCACGCGCGGGTCGAATCGCGATCGAACGTTCCGGCATCGCACCCGAGTCGATCGGCGTGCTCGTGCACGCGTCCGTGTGTCGCGACTTCCTCGAACCCGCGACGGCGAGCGTGGTTCATCGCGCGCTCGAGCTCAGCCCGCGCTGCCAAGCATTCGATCTGTCGAACGCGTGCCTCGGTTTCGCGAACGCGCTCGTCGTCGTCGCGGGGATGGTCGAACGCGGCGACGTGGAGTCGGGCCTCGTCGTCGCCGGCGAGGACGGTGGGCCGCTCGTCGAAGCCACGATCGCACAGCTCCTCGCGTCGGGAACGAGCGCGCGCGCGAACCTCAAGACGGCGTTTGCCTCACTCACGATCGGATCGGGTGCCGCGGCTTGCGTCGTCACACGTGGCACGAATGCGCCCGATGCTCCACGCCTCCGCGCCGCAGCTTCGCTCGCTGCGACGGAACACGTCGACCTGTGCAGCGGCGACTACGCCGATGGATCGTCGGGGCCGCTCATGGAGACCGACGCCGAAGCGCTGCTGCTCGCGGGATGCGAGCTCGCGCGGCGCACTTGGATCGAGTTCGAGCGCGAGAGCGGCTGGTCCCGCGCCGACATCGACCGCACGATCACCCACCAAGTCGGATCCGCGCACCGGCGCGCCATGTTCGCGGCCCTCGAGCTCG
>Ga0163154_10006693_pt1 | contig 14015 bp, 13 predicted proteins | sample OliLakLV19MP9P1_FD_148649 | JGI IMG/M metagenome (GOLD analysis project Ga0163154, IMG submission 148649) | Freshwater microbial mat bacterial communities from Lake Vanda, McMurdo Dry Valleys, Antarctica - Oligotrophic Lake LV.19.MP9.P1 | ecosystem: Environmental > Aquatic > Freshwater > Lake >... | reverse complement strand
CCAGTGGTCATCATGCATCAACAACCCGGGCGAGACTCGAGCGGACGACAATTGAATCAATTGTCGCAACGTGAGCGTTCCCTGAACAATTCTTGGTTCCTGGAGTTGGTTGGGGTCAACTCCGCTAAGGATAAACGCGATAATCTCGATAGTTTTAGTCGCCAAGTCAGGCTTCGCGTAGGCATCGATTTTCGGGAAGTACTTCGGCTGACGTTCGATCGCGATTTTGGACGAATCGGTTCCTATCCCTGTTTCCGCGCTTTCGAACGCGTCAGATTTTTCAATCGAATCCGTCGCAATGTTAGTCAAGTCAAAATAGTCGTCTGTCTTACCTGGACTCGAAATCAATCCCTTGCGAATCGCTTTTGCAAGGATAAACTTTGCAACTGACTTGTTGATTCCAAACTTTTCTGCTGCTTCTTTGTTCGATGCTAGATCTTTCGCTATTTCAAGCGCGATGGCTCGCGGTATCCTCGTTGGCGAGCTATAGCCGCCGTCACCATTTCTAAATACAAGCATAAAATCTTTGTCGGTAAATCCGGACTTGGAGGTGCTAATTCTCCGCTCGTCTTTATTCGACTTCGATTCGTTAGGCTCGTTATCAATCACTATTGCATCCCATCTCGAACTCTTCGTGCACGTCTGCGCAATCTGTTCTATCTCAGTGACGCAGGTTGTGTCCGTGACGGTGGTGAAGAGTCAATGAAGATTTGGTACAAAAAACTTACTTAGTAGTAGGCTTCTGCACGCGTGGCGCTGGGGGATTCACCACTTCGGGGGCCTCGATACTTGGCTCCGGCTCTTTGGGAAGCAGTTTAGGGAGAAGTGACTTGGTATAAAGTGCTCGAAGCTCCTCAAGTGGGGTCGCGATCGATGCAAAATCTCGCTTTTCAAGCAACTTAACCAAAGTCACAACACGATCTCGGCATTCAACCACGGCTGACTTAAGTGCCGCCTGTTCAGCTCTAAGTTTGTCAACTTCGTCCTCCAGTCGAGTCAATTGCGATCGCAATTCATCGGCCCTTCGTTGCAGCAGGCTGGCGCGCTTTGAAGCAGAGTTTGCTAAAATTTGCGTCGCTTGATTCGCTTGATTCAACACTTCAAAATCAGCGCTTTGAGTAGGTTGTGTAAGCGCTTCAAGCACTGAAGATTGAGCGAATAGGTCGCCGCCAGCGATTATGGCAATCAAAAAAAATGCAGTTCTCATTAGCGGAATCACTCCTCGGAAATTTGAAAGTTCGGAAAACGGGCTCCAGAAAAGATACTGTTGCGGATCTAGTTCTAGCGTAAAGTCCGTCGCCCAGAATCGTCTTAACAGCAAATTCATCAAGTGCTAACAAAATCGCAACCCCGCACCATCGAAAAACAGATACACTGATCGACTTCAGCCTTGATAATTTCACGACTACTTTTGGCTAAGTCTATGTACACTAACCGCATTCCAAATCGAACATTGAGCATATTGTGTGAAAGAGTTGGCGTTGCATTTGACGTCGGACAAGATCCCTATCGTATATTTCAGCGCGAAGCCGGAACACAGAGATTCGGCTATGCGAATCACATGCGCGCTATAGCTTCGCATGTTGAAAGAGGTGGTTCGCTTGCAGATGCAATTCGAGCTCAAGGAAATTACTTCCCAGAGAATTTCGTTCACTTGATCGAAGTTGGTGAGCGCACCGGGCGTCTCGAGCGGGTTTTGGATCGCCTAGCTACCTACTACAAAGATCTCGCTGATTTGCGGGCCGAGTTCTTTAGCTCAATACTGTGGCCAGTGATTCAACTTATGATCGCCGTCGTTGTTGTGGGATGCATGATCTATCTGCCATCGGTGTTTGCACCTGATGCTGGCGAGCAAACCGACCTGCTGGGTATTGGACTTGTGGGTGCTCAGGGCTTACGAACCTATGCGATAGGTGTAGCAGTGGTGTTAGGTATCTGCGCAGGCTTGTTTTTTCTGGGGCGTAACGGTTACCTCGGATTCGTTAACGAGTGGCTAATGCATGTCCCCTACCTCGGCAAAGTGCTCACGGTCTTCGACGAAGCCAATTTTGTACAATCGCTGGCGCTTGCAACCGAATCTGGTATGGATGCTTGGACTGCTGTTGGCCTAGCGTTCAACGGCTCAACATCGAAGCGATTCACTTCTAAGGCTGAGGCGGCCAAGGCAGCGATTCGCCAAGGTCGGGAATTGCACGTCGTGCTGAGTGAATCGAAAGTGTTTAGCCCCGAGACAATTGAAGCGGTGCAACTCGGCGAAGAATCGGGTCGATTGGCAGAGACTCTTGATAAGCATTATCGCTACATGCGCTTGAAAGTTAAGACGTCGATGTCCACCCTTACTTATCTCGCGTCTGCGATCATTTGGGCCATAATTGCAGCGGTACTAATCACTGTCATATTCCGCGTCTTCACGCGATATTTGGGCGGTATTGAAGGCGCAGCGGAGTCCGTGATGACACGGGGAGCAGACCGCTGAGGATAGTTTTAGGCAATAGACTTGGTCAATAGACTTGTTCAGTTTCTCGGTTCATTCCTTGATGGCCGTTCGAATCCCAGTTACCGAAAAGAAGGCACCATGAGCACGATTGCAGCTCCCACTTCCAATTCTGCGGATCGCAACGGTAGCGGTCATCGTAAGCACCTAGATCTAGATCACGAGCGTGATTCGATTGTCGGGCGATTAGGAAAGATGTCTCCGACATCGGAAGTGTACGCCTCAGAGTTTGTTGATTCATTGTTGGACTTTTCTCATCGTGTCGGCACTAGCGATGTTCACTTGCAGCCCACGCGGACTGGTTTGGAAGTGCGGTTTCGAAGTAATGGTGTTTTGCAACTTTTAGGTGCCTTTCCACTTGGTGCAAACTCGTCGATTATTTCTCGACTTAAGGTGCTTGCACAACTGCTGACCTACCAAGCCGACTTGCCGCAGGAAGGTCGCGTTGCATCACCGAAAGCTGAAACTGAGATTCGAGTCAGCACTTACCCAACGTTGCATGGCGAAAGAGCCGTCTTGAGATTTTTTGGGCATGGCAAGGAATACAACTCGCTTGAGGAACTCGGCCATACGCCGAAGGTTACTGAGCAGATACGTGATGCGCTTCGTGAAACTAGCGGCGCGATGTTAGTCACGGGGCCCGCAGGCAGTGGGAAATCCACGACCCTCTACGCTTGCCTGCGTCACTTAGTCAACTCAACTAACGGCGCGCGAAGTTTGGTATCGATAGAAGATCCAATCGAGGTTCCCATTGATGGCGTAGCACAGAGTCAAGTAAACGTTGCAGGTGGTTTTGATTTGAAGACTGGCCTACGATCACTCATGCGACAGGATCCTGAAGTCATTATGGTCGGTGAGATCAGAGATCGTGAAACTGCCGAGATTGCAATTCAAGCATCACTCACTGGCCAACTCCTGCTAACGACTTTTCACGCAGATAGCACCGCAACCGCAATCAGCCGCTTAATCGAAATGGGTATTGAGCCATTTCTTGTACGCAGCGGTTTGATTGCTGTGATGAGCCAACGACTGCTAAGACTATTGTGTACTTGTTCTCGCGAGTCGAAAGATGCGGCGGACTTCTGCGACTTGCCAAACATTGAGGTCGTGCGTGTCCCAACCGGATGCGCACGCTGCAATGACACCGGCTATCAGAATCGAGCAATTATTAGTGAGTTTTTAGATCTTCGAAACGCCAACCTCGCGAATGCAATTCTGAACAAAGGCGACAGTCGCGAGATTTACCGGATTGCAATTGAGTGCGGGATGTCAACGCTACTTCAACAAGCGACAGAAATGGTAAGGCAAGGTCGTACCAGTCCGCTTGAAGTTCGGCGACTATTGGGATCAGCGGTTCGACTCTAGAGCGGAGCGATTGCAGTTTTGTGTGTTCTGCTACGGCGCAAGCTAGTGGTTCGGCAAAGTCTGATTTTAGGATTACAATGCTCGTCAGCATCACGCTCCGCGTGATGTCTTGAACCCAAATTCATGAGCTGGACGCAGCACTACTTCGCCACAGCTTGCTCGATTCCCTATGCATCTCGATATCTTAGGAGGCTTCCTGTTTGCGCCTGGGAAAACTGCCAAAATCACTTACGCTGCGTGCGCGCCAAACTATTGCGAATATCTAACAGAACGCGTAAGGCCTCGCTTGCGCCGGCCAAAAAACATACTGTAGACGCTCCGACGAGAAAAGTCATTGCAAACTGTAAGGTCGGAGATAGAAGTGCTTGGCTAGCTTGCTGGGTGTCTTTGCTGCCAAAGATTAACTCGATAAATTCGCCACCTAGAATGTAAAGCCAGACGATTCCAGCCAAGGCTGCGAGAACTCGAAAACCAAGGCTGGCCCTCAAAAGCAACGGATAGTGTCCCAACGATTCAACTGCAACCAGCGGTGGTCGTGGGTCGGGCGAGCCGTGTTGCGTCATGTGAAGTGTATTCGAAAGTGGTGCAGTGTTTGGCCTGCTGCTTGGTTTTTCGATGTGCATCTCCGGTGAGTCGATTTCGATATCCCCGACACTCATTGCTGCGAGCCCATAGTCATCACCGAGTTCCAAGATATCGTTGGGTTGGTCGTCACTCGGCACGAGTGTTCGCTCTCGACAATGTGGACAGCGTACCGTTTTGCCGGAGTATTCATCCTTAGCTTTGATGGAAGTATTACAGGATGAACATAAAAACCGAACGCTCATATCACACGACCTTTTTAAACTTTCAAATTTTCCACGTTTGACAATAGTCACTTCGTTCAATCACTGCGCCATTGGTACAATGTTTTCGCTAAGCATCGAGCGGTTTATTACTGTCTTATCAGCCGGAACGCGCTAGCGTCCGGTTCCACGAAAACTGTGAGCTAACGCTCTGCGGATGATTCAGCTACATTAGTTATTGTCCGTGCGATGCGAAGCTACTTGTTATGCATCCAGTCAATCCGCTCGATTACAAAGTTACTAGATCTAAACAGGCATCCAAGTCGAATTGCGCTAAAAGTCTACAGACAAATTGGTCAAGTGCTTGAATCGTCAATTGAATTCCTAGATTTCTGGACACGAGATTTCAAAAAGGACTTTAGGTCATGGGCAAGTTCCAATGCAGATTGGTATCGCTCTCCTTGATTAACTGCTAACGCTCGCATCAAAATCTGTTGTAAGCGTGCGTTGAATGATGGGTTGAATTCACTGGGTAGCCGCGGCTTGCCGTTAGCAAGTTCCTGAACTGTTTTCGTGGAACTACCTGGATCAACTTTAAATGGATGTTTTCTCATCAGCATAATGTAAAGAATTACTCCAGCGGCGAAGATGTCGGTACGATGGTCAACCTTTTGTATTTCGCCGCGAGCCTGTTCGGGGGCCATGAATAGGGGGGTGCCGATCAGCGACCCATCAATGGTTTGCAAGGCGTTTTCATTTGGGACTTTGAACATTGACTTGCTCAACCCAAAGTCAACGAGCTTTGGAATTCCATCAAGCGCGACCATGATATTTGACGGTTTGAGATCGCGGTGGATGATGCCGCGATCGTGAGCATGTGCGAGTCCTTTGCAGACTCGCGAGATTAATCTAATGCTCTGCAGAGCGTTCAGTTTATTCTTCTTTGCAAATTCACTGAGAGAACCGCCCTCGATCAAGTCCATCGCGTAGTAGCCCACTGAGCGGTCAATGCGACTTTCAAGGATACTCGCAATGTATCGATGCCGAAGTTGCTTCATAACTTCGATCTCATTGGCAAAGCGTTCAAAAACGATATTTGTTGCTAGATCGACGCGGAGAACTTTCAGGGCAGCGATCGCACCCGAGCTAGATTTAACGGCTCGCCAAACGGTCGCAAAAGCTCCTTTGCCGACAACTCGGTCCACTTCGTAGCCTTCAATGCGGGGACGCGACCATTCCTTAGGTGGAATAGCATCGACCAAGCGACGCGCGGCATTCAACCGACTTTGAAGAATCTCTAAATCAACTGGTTTGGTAAGGTATTCGTCTGCGCCGGCTTGCAGGCCGGTAAGAATGTCTTCCTTCGCATCGCGGCTCGATAAAAGGACCACGTAGGTGTATGGCAACCTCTCGGATGCCTTGATTTGACGACATGCCTCGACGCCATCGACACCCGGCATCTCCCAGTCGATCACTGCGAGCCGCGGTGCATCGACGCTATTCATTCGCGCCAAAACTTCGTTACCGTCCTTGCAGACCACAGGTTCAAACTTCCAGCGTTTGAGATTGGACTCAAGCAGTCGTGACCAAATCGGGTTGTCGTCGGCGACCAATATTCTCATCATTCGCACCTTGAATCGGCGGTTTCAGGAATCAGCTCGACCGTTCGCAATTCATCGACCAACGTGCCAATCACTCTCGAAAGCTCCACCCGTTGGTTATCGAGTTGTTCATTTCGATTTGAATTTCCTGACGCCTCTAAGCTTCGTAGCAGATTTACACAATTCTCGGCTCCGAATATTGAAACTGAACCTCGCAGCAAGTGAGCTGCTTTGGCGATTGCTCTTTCATCGCGCAAATCAATCGCTTGTTCTACGCTTTCGAATTGGTTCTCCCACTCATCCATAAAAAGATCGATCAATTGTTGCGCAAGCTCATGATCACCGCCCGTGTTGGATAGGAGTGTGTCGAAATCGAGCTCGGTCATGCCTGGACGTTTAGGCGCTTCTAAATCATTTCCAAGGTTGAAATTAGTACGGTCGTTGCTAAGGTCATAAGCCGCTAGCACAACATGTGGAATCGCTGGTGTCGTACTATGGTTCATACCAAGCGTTTCGACCAACAGGAACATTTCAATAGGGCGAAATGGTTTGGAAAGGTAGCCGTCCATTCCGTTTTCCAAGCACCGCTCTCGATCACCTTTCATAGCGTGCGCAGTCATGGCCACGATCGGAATTTGCTTGCCTGTACCACTTTCGGCATCGCGGATTTGACGCATTGCGGCAAAACCGTCCAGCTTGGGCATTTGAATGTCCATTAAGACAATGTCGAATTCGCCATCGCGCCATCGTTCGACTACTTGTTTGCCATCAATTGCGGTTGTGACTTGATGTCCGCGCCGCTCAAGCAGCGATTGAGCTACCTTTCGATTGATGGCAGAGTCGTCAGCGAGCAGTACGCGTTGCGACTTGCTGGTGCGTTCGAACTGCCGAGCCAACGCACATGTCTTTATCGGCTGCTTTGTAACAACGTCTCGAATCGCCGAAAGCACTTCGCGTCGCGAAGCAGGCTTGAGCAGTCGCGGTAAGCCACGCTCTTCAATACCTCGCAGATCATCACCTGCGTCGTATTTCGACGACATCAACAAGATAGGAATGCTCTTTAGTATTTCATTCTCAGAGATTACTGTTAGTACTTCCCTGGGATTCATTGCCGGCATTATCACATCGAGAAGGATCAAATCGAATGGGCAAGCCCTATTCGCAGCTTCGATCAAACTGCCGAGAGCATTTTTCCAGTCATGGGCCGTTGCAATCAGGAATCCTTCGCGTTCCAGCATTTGTGCATATGCAATTCGGTTCGTTTCTTGGTCATCAACGATCAATATCCGCTGTCCATCAAAACTGGGATCGAAAGGTGTGTACTGCACTTCCGACGTTCTGACCGGTATCTGAAAGTAAAACGTGCTACCTTTGCCTACTTCGCTCTCCATCCAAATATCGCCACCAAGTATTTTTGTGAGGCTTGAACAGATCGCGAGTCCCAGTCCAGTACCACCATAGTCGCGTGTGGTCGACGCGTCGGCCTGTGTGAACGACTCAAAAATTCTTTTGCGCTGAGAGGGAGGGATTCCGATTCCTGTATCGCGAACTGCGAATAGCAGCTCGCCTGATTGCGAACTGACGAGTAGTTGTTCAGGACTGACAAATCTTAGTTTTTTAGGCACACAAATTTTAACTTCAACTTCACCGCAGCGGGTAAACTTGATAGCGTTGGAAACTAGGTTAATTAATATTTGCCGGACTCGCGTTGGATCGCCGAGAATCTCAAACGGGACTTGAGAATCAATGTGCAGTAGCAGCTCCAAATTCTTTTCGCTTGCACGACGTCCTAAGGTTTGGAGCGTTTGTGCGACCAATTCATGGAGTTCAATCGGAATCGATTCCATCTCAATTTTACCGGCCTCGATTTTAGAATAGTCGAGAATGTCGTTCAACAAATCCAATAGCGAGCGTGCTGAATCCAGCAGAAGGTTCTGGTACTGTCGCTGCTCGTTGTTTAAGCTGGTCTGCAGCAAAAGCTCTGCCATGCCAATAACGCCGTTCATGGGGGTGCGGATCTCGTGACTCATGTTTGCCAAAAACTGAGCTTTGGTCTCAGTGGCTCGCCGCGCTTCTTCGGCGGCTGCATGAGCGACGCGGTGCGCTTCGCGAAGCTCTTCTTCCTTTTTCGCGAATGCTCGAACATCGGCTCTAAGCATTCCGATAAACAAAATTCCGCCCAATGCGACGCTCACTAATGCAAAGAGCTGCAGAGCCGCGTAGCGACGTGCTGTCCAAATCAACTTGCGCCAATGATCAGCTCGGATGTCGATGGCAAGCACGGCCTTGATTTTATTGCCCAATGTGTCGTGGATCGGGTAGTAAGCGGAAACGCAATTAGCTTGTACACGCTCGTCAAAACCAAACCTTCCCTCGAAAGCGAATTTGCCCTCGCCAAGATCTCGCAGGAAAGGCGTGCCGAAAGGCTTACCAGCTTCATTGCCCTGGATAATGCCGTCAGAATTGGTGTCGTTTGGCGAATCTACAACGATGCGAAACTGCTTGCTGGCATCCTCAAACGCGAAGATGAAAATGTCGGAGATGACCGTGTTGATGCGCAACCACCGCTCTTCCGCCGAAACCATTTCTAAGTACACCTCCTGGAATTCGGAATCAGAATGCGATGCTTCGTCGAAAGTAATGTCAAAAAGCGCTTGGCCTCTTTCTCGAAATTCCTCCGCTAGCGTTGGTGCCAGACTCTTAAACTGACCTGTTAACCTCCCGCGTTCCGTTCGATCAGCCCGCTCAATCACGAACAATCCGATCGGCAGAAAGAAAGTGAGTAGCACCCCACCCCAAATCAGAAACTGGTCATACCTGCTGCGTCGACGAAGAAACCAAACAATCGCCGCGTAACACGCTGCGGTCAAGATGGTCAAGAGAATGAAATCGAGATATCGAAACTGAAAAAGCATGTAGTCGCTGAACTGAAGGGCCTTGGGAAGAAAAGTCGATCATACGGTAAGTTGATATTCGCTTTGAGCTACAGGTGGGAACTTAATCAAAAATTCTTATCCGCGTGGAGCGGGGTCTGAATCATTCGATTTTGCAGACGACTTCAACATCGGATTGAACTGACACCAAGTTTTCCATTTTCGGTTCCAAAAACTGACTTGGTAAGCCCTTGGGAAGTTTGGCGTTTCCACGTTTCGATTCGGCGAAGTAGTAGATGTATTTGCCAGAAATACCTTCTCCCGCAAACTTGCCTTGTGCATCGGCCTCCAACTCGATTTCATAACCACGTTCAATCGGTTGGAGTATGACCAACACATTGGGAAGCGGCGCGCCGTCCGGATTTTGCGTCTGGCCTTCAAATTTTACTACAGAGCCCGCAGGAAATACCGCCGGCCCACACCCCGCCATTGCAAAAAGAAAAGCAGCGAATGCAACTTGAATCATGAGCAGTCTATGTCGCACGATAATTTATAACTCTCCAACGGTCGGCACGATGTTTCCATCCATTGCGCCAACTTGCCATTTGACAACCAACGTATCGGTGGTTTCTGAGACGAATCGAACTGAACCATCGCCCATCACCGCGTTTACACCACCCGAATGAAAAGAGAACGGTTCATCGTTTGGTCCACAATTGTTCACCGTCCAGAGGCATTCAGGTGGACCACCTATCGGTTCCTTATAATTGTTTACCCTGGCGATTTTGCTTGCGGTCGCATTGCTAGGTCCCGAGTATCCATTTGTACAAGTATCAGGGTCAGCCCACGCATGTACGCGTCGATTACCCACAGGAAACGGAGCTACCTCCGCAAGAACTCTTGATGCAGGCGTTGGCGATTTTCGAGCGGATCGTGACCCAAAGATTCCTAGTGACGGATGCGAGCGGGACGCATCTTCAATGCACAGGATCGTATTGGATGTACCGTCCGTCACGCGGTTTACCCCACCGCCTTCACAATTGAGCATGCCTGACACGACTTGTGAAACCCAGTAGTCCGGTAGTGAAATTGGCGTTCGCATCAAGTACGTCGGTGAAGATGGGTTTGCATCTACGTCCGAGAGCGCGATAAACATATAATCGAAGCCGCCCAGATTGTGAACCGGATCACGAGCATCTACGCTCACGGGGGTCGAAGGGCAGATGAATGTGTTGATCTTGGCTTTGGATGCTGACAATCCATTAGGATGCAAATTGTCGTCGTAAGCGATCCCTTTCGCCTTTAAGTGCAATTGTGCACCTCCATTCGCCACTAAGAATGGACCGCTTCGAACTGCGGCATAGGTTGACGAAAGCCGGGGATCTGTGTCGTGATTAAACTGGTTATAAACACTCATCTGCTCAATGAACGGCAGCAGCAAGGTGGCTGTTGAGTGAATCATATAGGTGGTTGTATTCGTTCCCGTCGAATCGCATTGCCCACTATGTGGCAGTTGTTTGAATGTCGACTCGAAACTGTGAACCCCGATACCGATCTGTTTAAGATTATTCGCACACTGCGCGCGTCGCGCCGTTTCACGTGCTGCTTGTACTGCCGGCAACAGTAGTCCGACCAGAATTCCAATGATCGCAATCACGACCAGCAGTTCAACGAGCGTAAAGGCTTTGCGAAAAGTTCGCACGTTGATCACCCTAATCACCCGAAGCGAGAAAGCGCGAACTGTAGCGGATATGAAGTTGCTAAGCTAAATAATGTTCTACACCTGCCGATACGAGTTTCCGTTAACGACCAGTTAATTTGATGTTAGGGTTTGATTAAGTCTTGCTTGGCGATCGCAGTATGGGTTGGCCATCAAAATGCTTTAGCGAGCAATTCCGTCGGTCCGGCGATCCTCGGCCAACTAGCGTCTGCGATTTCTGGAAAATTGCTGTCCTTCATTCGGCAAAAGCGTTTGGCACGAGTTCGCCACGGTTTCTTCCGAAGCATCTCTATGAAAAACGAACTGAAGGTTCGCGGTTTCCACTTGTTCACATTTGCAAACTCGCATAGCCTTAACGGTTTCTTAACGAAGCGATGGTCATTTCTTTGAGGAGAGTTGTCGTGGCAATGATACATTCGAGTTGCAAAGTTTCAGGAGCATCCGCAATTGGAAAAAAGAAGAAGCATTCCCAGGACGCGGATTACCAGCACGTGACGCTAGCGGAGTATTGCAACCTTCTCGTTTCACGCAAGCAACTAGATCGATGTGATGAAGGCCAGACAAACCTGGCAGGGCTACGTGATCGACAGACAGGTGCGCGGTACATGATTGAAGCCAGTCTATTTTACAGCGAACATGCAGTTCGCTGATAAAAACTGGAGTTTGGTGAAATAAAGTCGTGAATCAGAGGTATAGACGCTCAATAACCGCTCGGTTAATTCCCCAATGCCAACTATCACAAGACGCATCTTCTGCCTGAGTGCTTCTCTGGTCGTACTTTCACCAGTAATCGCTCTTTTAGTTCTCAATGCATTGGCAACGAAGCCAAAGAACCTTGGAGCGAGTTCAATGGCCCGCTCGATACTCTGACTGGCAGGCATCGATAGGAAGCGATCGAGCAACTCCCAAGGCGACATCCCGCTCTCGGTCGCTTCACGTACAAGTTCGTCAAGCTCCCGAGCTGCCAGCTTGATCTTGAGCGTCTCCAGGCTTTTGAGAATCATGGCTCCGTGGTCGATCGAATGATGGTTGGGCGCCTGGTGATTGGGTTCCTTGGTTGACTTCTTGGGATTCATGTGGTGGTCTCTCTGTACTTATCTCTGGTGTTGCAATTTCGGGTGAAGTAAACCCCAGTGGCATCTCCCTCTTACCGTAGAGCAAGTCTTGGTACTCTTGACCATGGCGCGGTGGGATCGGTTTCGAATAGGTAAGCTTGTCGATCGTCTCCTGCTCACTTTCGCTTAACTGCAGCCACGATGATTTGGGCGTACCCCTGGTGAGCCAGAATGCGTTCCAATTCGCTGTAGCGAAACGCGCGATACGGTACGGATCGTTGCATGGCGGCAACATATTGCTTAGATCGTGTGGATGCGACAAAAGCGTTACCTGCGTATGACGGCTCGATTCGAACGATGGTTTGCAGTTTTCACCACATGCCTGTCGGTCTTGCCAAGGCCATTCTAGCGCGGGCGGCGGATTCTGGTGATCCGATCGTCATCTATGAACTGAGCGACAACAGAGCGGCGCCAAAATACTTGTGGTGAATCGGTGTCCCCCTGAATCTGATTTTTGGTTTTTTTGTTGCTGCTTGTATTCGGCCAATGTCAATCAAACATTTCTCCTTATCGTTCTTGATCCCAATCATTCCAGTATGCTTTGCGTGGGATGGTTGTGTATCCAATGCTCGCACCTATACTCTAGCCGATCTGGATGAGCTTCTTGCAAGCATCTCAACAGACGGCTACCAATGGAACAAAGGAGAACGAGCTGCTGGTCCAATGCAACAGCTTTACCTGATCGGGACCCACTACTTCAACTCGGCCTCAATAGTTCAATTCTTGCAGTGGAAGCACGCCTGGGACCCGTTTCACGATTGATCGTTTGGAAGCGCCAGGCGGCGAACGCCTAGGAAGCACACAATGATAATGGCCCATAGTACTCAGGAGGGCTTGTCCTGAAAGTACCATTGAACTTCGTGGCGGCGAAATAGAAACCTCTTTGGAAAATTCTGCTTCGGTTTACCACACCGACGCAGATTGCGCCTCCGCGCTCAACACCCGATTTGATATTTATTGTCCCGAGGTTCGACAACGAAGTGACACGTAGCTAAGGCTTCATGAGTATCCGTCCTCAGTTGATTTTCGATGTTTCGACAATAAGAAAACACTTGCCACGTCTGATGACCTATGGCATATCGTCGCAAGGGTTCATTGATTTTCGTGCTCCCTCCATTTCGTGCGTTGGACACTTAGTCTAGTTTCAAGTTTGAAAAGGGACTTCGCCAGAAATAACGGAAGAGTCGGCTAGTAAAAGAATGGTCTCTTGAATATGTGGTGGCAGTTGATTCCAGGCTCTTATGACGCGCACAAGTTTAGGAGAATTTGAAGTGCAAACCTGGCACTTGGAATCAGCAGCAACATGCGCGAAGCCGTCAGCAGTTGCCAGGGGCTGTAAGGCTTGGCCAACAAAATGCTGCTGTGGCGCTGTTTGGGTTTTTGAGGATTGCGGTAAGTCGTTGGTGGTGTTATCGCTTACGGAAACTGCATTGTGGTCTTCGGAACCGAGGGTTGGGAGTTCGAACCTCTCCGGGTGTATTCAGGCAGTTCAGAAGCGTTGGAAATCCTTGTTTTTCCAGGGTTTTTGAGGTCTGCTGATAGGCTCTGATCGGCACCGATAGAACCGCCGGTAGAACCATCGCTCTGAGGGTACTTTAGTTTCGATGCCTTAGCGTAGGAAACGTCCCCTAGTCGGCCGTAGTGCTTACGTGCGACTTTCTCGGAATGGCCGAACCAAGCGTTTAGCTCATCTGACGTAAACGGCCCACTTTGCTCAAAGTCGAATCGTGCCGACGCTCGCATGTTCATAAACGGCTTCGGGAGTGGCGGGAGCCCAGCCCGTTCAATGAAGCGATTCAATTGGGTACGTAGATTCTTCTCACCCGCTCGGTAACGAGTTATCACAAGCGAGTCCGCAGGAACCTCCACGCCTGGGGCGACGTGGTTGTAAAGTGGTTCTAAGTGCTTCCGTAGCCCCGGCGTTATCGGAAAGAACCGCTTTGATTTTCCGTATCGGCTGGTTTTGGGGGAGTGAACCAAGAACTTGTTCTGCTCCTACAGAATATGACTCCAACGAAGTTTGTGGACTTCGCTAGGGCAACGCAGCCGACCGTATCGAGCG
>Ga0163154_10006687_pt1 | contig 14026 bp, 11 predicted proteins | sample OliLakLV19MP9P1_FD_148649 | JGI IMG/M metagenome (GOLD analysis project Ga0163154, IMG submission 148649) | Freshwater microbial mat bacterial communities from Lake Vanda, McMurdo Dry Valleys, Antarctica - Oligotrophic Lake LV.19.MP9.P1 | ecosystem: Environmental > Aquatic > Freshwater > Lake >... | reverse complement strand
TGTCGCCGTGTCGCCGTGTCGCCGTGTCGCCGTGTCGCCGTGTCGCCGTGTCGCCGTGTCGCCCAAAACGGCGGCGCCGCTGCCCTGTTCCACACCAGAGAACTGGTCGAGCTTGTGCACCTTCTTACCGATATCGGCGTCCACTTGCAGCGACACCGCGACCAGCTGGCAGCTGGTCAAGGTGTAAAGCACCTGGCGAAAGTCGGAGTTGCCGACGGCGATTTCCTCGATACTGCGAACGAAGCCCTACCTGGAGTTTCTCCGGGCGCTGAACGAACCTCCGTTGCGCCAGTTACGGTGAACGGTGGTGATGGCGATGCGGGTGATACCATGATTCTCACCTCGGCGCGCTCCGCTTACGGCTCCCAGGGTGAGTTCCATCCACGTCACCACGCTCCCCACGGTCGGCGGTCGTGCAGGTCGTTGCGCCAGCAGTTGACGGGAGACGGCTCAATCCGCACGGTCCGTTCACGCCCACGACGTGCATGAGTGCGGTACCGGACATCCCGTCACCTTTCGCACTCACCTGCAGCACGGCAAGCACTTCGTTGCCTGCCAGTGACACCGGTGCTGCGTCCGGATCCTTCTGAACCGAGTTGAATGACGTAGACGAATCACATGCCGTCATGGTGTGGGCAAGCATGATGGGGATGCCGGTGCGGAGCGCACTCCAGAGCGCCTCGTCAATTGTGCGCCTGAAACAACCGTGCTCGTCATCTGACGATGCACCGACGCGGCATCAAACAGGCAAAGTATCAGTCACCGACGAAACGATCTCACCGCATTGCGTGAGAAACGGTAGCACATGTCGCACGCGCAAACTGTACGTGATCCGGTTGAGACTGTTCCATACGACCCTCGACCGATTCGTTGCGAACTAATTCCAATCCCGCAGCGCGCCGCGCCGTCAGCGAAGGTACCCGGCAGCGCCTGTTATGCGAGTTTCGCTGTCCCCAGTTGCGCATCGGGACGCACTGGCGCGCTCCGATGCCATCACTCTGCATGTTCTCGAGCTGGACAGGAGTGCTGGCAAGCTCCTCCGCACATCGCAGAAGTGTGTCGCGGTCCGCGACATAGCTTGCATGCACAGGTCACCAGAGCGACCCAGCGATTGCTGTGCGTTTGCGGCCGCATGCCTCGGAGCTGTGCATGTCAACGTCACACGCAATCGTCTGGCTCGACCATCATGACGCCAAGGTCATCCCCATCGGCGGAGAGGCCCGCGCAGCGCAGCAGATCCACGACGAGAAACATGATATGCGCCAGCACAACAGCGCTATCCGAACGCATCATGACTTTTTTGGCGCCGTCTGCGATGCACCGGTCAAGTTCGACCAGGTCGTCGTCACCAGCAGCGGGCGATCGCAGAGCGACTTCAGGCACTGCGTCACCAGGCATCGAGGCGCACTGCTCCCAATACTCGTGGGCTGGGAAACGGTCAATCACCCCACTGACGGAGAGCTGGTCGCGCTGGAACGAAGTTCTTCCGCGGCCACGACAGGATGATACGTGAACACACACTCGCCTGAGCGGCCCTTCTCATCCTCCCTTTGGACACGACGGACGACACCATGAGCCAGACCAGCGCCGAGCCAACGCGCAGCAAGAGGGGTGAGCCGGCCTATCGGCTCGAGCATCACACCGATTCTTACGACATCCGTGCCTATGACCACTATCTCGTGGCGGAGGTGATCGTACCGGGCCCCGCTGAGTCGGCGAGCAGCGAGGGGTTCCGCCTTCTTGCGGCGTACATCTTCGGTGCCAACCGGGGCTCGCAGCTGCTCGAGATGACGGCGCCCGTCACGCAGACAGCCGTCAAGTTGCCGATGACGGTGCCAGTGACGCAGTCACGCGTCGACGGCGGATTTCGCGTCCGTTTCGCGATGCCGGCCGGCTACACTCTCTCTACGCTGCCAGTGCCGAACGACGCGCGCGTAAAACTGTGCGAAGTGCCAGCGCAGCGCGTCGCTGTGCTTCGCTACTCAGGCCGATGGACTGAGGAGAACCACGCGGAGCACCTCGCCGAACTGCGCGCAACGCTCGCGGCTGCCGGGATCACCACGCATGGCGATCCGATGCTGGCCCGGTACAATGCACCGTATGTGCTGCCGTTCCTGCGGCGCAACGAAGTCTGGCTCGCGCTCAACTGATCGTGGCCAGCCCCGCCCTTCCGCAGTCAGGTTCGGACGGAGCGAAGCCGTCGGTCGCACGGGTCGCACCGGTCACATCGGCGACGCCCGACACAGCATCGATGCGGCGGCGCATTCTCGGGGCGCTGCGACGGCACCTGGCGCTGGGTATCGGTATAGTCGTCCTCGCAGCAATTGCGGCGATGTTCGGACCGCGCCTCGTACTCGGTCCGACCGTGGCGGTGGAGGCGGTGAGCCGCGCGAACTTCGTCCAGAGTGTCGTGGCCACCGGCCGCGTCGAGACGCCACATCGCATCGATGTCGGTGTGCAGGTCACTGGCACGGTGAAGCGGGTGCCAGTCGCGGAAGGTCAGGTCGTCGTCGCTGGTGCAGCACTGATCGAACTCGAGTCCTCTGAACTGGCGGCATCGGTCGATGTCGCACAGCACGCCGTACAGGCGGCGTCCGCACGTGTGCGGCAGGTCGCAGAGGTGCAGTCACCGCTGGCAATTCAGGCGCTGCGGCAGGCGCAGCTGAATCACGATGCAGCCCGCGATGCGCTCACGCGCAGCAATGCACTGCTCGCCGGCGGTGCGATCGGCGAAGCCGCACGCGACGATGCCCGGCGCGCAGAGCAGGCTGCCGCGGCGCAGGTGTCCTCGGCACAGCGTCAGGTCGAAAGCGCGCGCGCCAACGGCAGTGATGCAGCGGCGGCAGCGGCAGCACTGGCGCAAGCCCGTGCTGCCGCAGATCTGGCCCGCGCGCGGCTCGCCTATGCGACGGTGCGGGCGCAGCGATCAGGCACGCTCATCTCGCGCTCGGTCGAGCCAGGTGACGTCGTGCAGCCCGGCCGAATCCTGATGACGCTGTCACCGGGCGGCGAAACACAGCTCGTGGTGCAGATCGACGAGAAGAACCTGCAGATGGTGCGACTTGGCCTCACCGCGATCGCCTCGGCAGATGCCTATCCGAAGGATCGCTTCACCGCGACGGTCGTGTACGTGAACCCTGGGGTCGACGCGCAACGTGGTGCGGTGGAGGTGAAGCTGCGCGTACTGTCGCCGCCACCGTACCTGAAGCAGGACATGACGGCATCGGTCGACATCCAGATCGCTCAGCGTGATAACGCGATACTGGTGCCGAGCGATGCTGTACACGATCCCGAGACGAGCACACCGTGGGTGCTGCGGATCGACGACGGCCGCGCGCGGCGCCAGCCAGTGAGGCTCGGCCTGCGGAGCGGCGGACTGTCCGAGGTGCTCGCCGGCTTGTCACCCGGCGACCGGGTGGTGCCTGCGGCCAACCTGAGCGTGCGTGACGGTGCTCGTGTACGGGCGATGTTACCAGTGGTTGCGAAGTGACCTCGGCGCTTGCTCCGGAGAGCGCGGTGGCAGCCGAGGGCGCACCGGCGGCAGTGCTGCCCTTCGCACGTTGGCTGCCCTTCGAATGGATCGTGGCGATCCGCTTCCTGCGTGAAGGGCGTGTGCAGACGGCATTCATCATCGGTGGGGTGGCCATCGGTGTAGCCGTGATCGTGTTCATGTCTGCGCTCATCACCGGACTGCAGTCGAGCCTCATCGAGCGCGTGCTGACGGGGATTCCACACATCCAGCTGACGCCGCAGAGGGACATCGTGCGCGCACTGCGCCACAACACACCAGGCACGCGCGAGGGCGCCGTGATGCAGGCGCCGCTGCAAAAGCTGAAAGGTATCGATCAGTGGCAGAGTGTCATGGCGCAGGTGGGCGCGATGCCAGAGGTTGCGGTGGCGTCGCCCGGCGTGTCGGGTTCCGCGGTGGTGGTACGTGGCGATGTCTCGCGCGTGATCGCGCTCACCGGGATGATCCCGGATCTCTACTTCCGCGTGGTCGCACTGCCGGACAAGATCGTGAAAGGCTCCGCGCGTCTCGACGGCACTGACATCCTCATTGGCACCGAGCTGGCAGCGGACCTTGGCATCGGGGTGGGCGACAAGTTGAATGTGACAGGGAACGGCGGCGCCGTGACCACGCTCACCGTGACGGGCATCTTCGACCTGGGCAACAAGTTCGTGAACGAGCGGAGCACCTTCATGGCGCTGCGCACGGCACAGACCCTCACGGCACTGCCGGGCGGCGTGACCTCGATCGATGTCACGGTCCAGGATGTGTACGCGGCCGAGGTGATCGCGCAGCGCATCATGAACTCGGCCAACGTGGAGGCCGACAGCTGGATCACGACGAACAAGCAGTTCTTCACTGCCATCAGCGCGCAGACCATTTCGATGAATGCGATCCGGTTCTTCGTCGGCCTGTCGGTGGCGTTCGGCATCGCCAGTGTGCTGGTGGTCTCCGTGGTGCAGAAGTCGCGGGAGATCGGCATTTTGCGCGCGATGGGGATCTCCCGTGGTCAGGTGCTGCGCATCTTCCTGCTGCAGGGCGGATTGCTCGGCCTGGGTGGCGCCCTCGCCGGTTCTGTCCTCGGCTACGCCGGCTTGACGACCTGGATGCGGTTGACGCGCGCCGTGGACGGCTCGTCGCTGTTCACACTGGAGCTGACGTTGGGGCTGTTCGGATGGACGCTTCTGCTCGCGACGATCACCGGACTGGTGGCGGCCGTGGTGCCGGCGCTGCGGGCGGCGCGCCTCGACCCAGTGGTCGCGATCAATGCCTGAGGGAGCGCCGGTCGTCGAGCTGCGCGGAATGCGCAAGTCGTACAACGTCGGGCAGCCGAATGAGACGGAGGTGTTGCACGGGATCGACCTCGTGCTGCAACGCGGGGATTTCTGCGCGGTGATGGGACCATCTGGATCGGGGAAAAGTACGCTCCTGAATCTCATTGGCCTGCTCGACCATCCAACCTCGGGAACGATCGCCATCGGCGGTGTGGAGACCACCACGCTGGATGATGCGACGCTCACGCGGCTGCGGGGACGCAGCATCGGCTTCGTCTTCCAGCACCACCACCTGCTCACGGCATTCACCGCGCTGGAGAACGTGATGATGCCGATGCTCGGTGACAGGGAGTTCACGGACGCTGCGATGACGGAGCGCGCGGCGGCGCTCATCGATACGGTGGGTCTCACACCGTTTCGGGACCGACTCGTCGGGCAGCTCTCCGGCGGCCAGGAACAACGCGTGGCGGTGGCGCGTGCGCTGGCAATGAAACCGGCGCTACTGCTCGCCGACGAGCCGACAGGCAATCTGGATACGACCAGTGCCGACGCGGTGTTCGATCTGCTGCGCAAGGTGAATTCAGACGAGGGCGCCACGATTCTGTTCGTGACACATAACCCGCTGCTGGCGGCGCGGTGTGATCACACAATCGACGTCGTGGATGGCCAAATCGTGACCAGAGGCACCCAGGTGAGTACCGCTGAGGCCGGCACAGCCGGAGCGCAGACACACTGACGCTTTTGCTGTGCATCGTTACGGCACGACAAATGCGCGCAAGAAATTGACGCCATCAATGCGGTGTGAAATCACTCTCCGAAAAGAAGAAACTGTCCATCTTCGGCAAGGATCATTCAGACCGAAGAAAGCGTCATGGGGCAGTGAACGGCGGGTGACCAAATGACGGCCTGGAGCAAGTCAGGGGCGTTCCGGGGCGGACTCTGGAGAATGCTGGTCGGAAGTTCGTGCTTTGTCATTTCAGGGATCGGACCAGTGTTCGTTGCAGGACCGCTGGTGATGTGACTCGAGGGTGCGATCGAAGGCGCAGCCCTCGCTGAGTTCCTCATCGCACTCACCAACGGCCTGCGCAGTCCTGATATTCGCAGGAGAAGCATCATCCAGTACGAAACGGTGCTCTGGGTGTCGCTTCGTTCCGGTTCCGCACGGTAGTGACGCGGATGTGGCTGATGCGCGTGCCGCGCTTTATACCGTATCGCATGTGACACTCGACTCGAACGCCTGTCACTAAAGAAACAGAGCGGTTCTCCCCGCTCGGACTTCGCCGAGCCGTTTATCAAGGAACCGATTTCCCGCATAGCGGCAGCGATGCTCGCGCTCTCCCTTCCATTTTCGGTGTCATCCAGCCAGGCGCAGTCCGTCACGCCGCAATCAGCGGAGTTGCCGGTCGGGTCGCACTGCTGACGTGCGACGCCTTCTGTCTCGCCGCGCTCGTCGAAGCGCTGGGCTGGTAAGCCAGGATGCATCGCGGCAAACCCTGCCACGTAACTCCCGCAGTGCGAACGAAATGGCCCGCTCGACCCTGCTTCTGGTCTGAGCGATGGCCGTGCGGCCGAACTGAGCAAGAGGTCAGGGCTCAGCGTGACTCGCGCTGGCCCAGGGGTCGTATCGTCGATCCCCCGTCGCAAAGTTGCAGGACGCGGCGGCAACTGGGCCTCCCGTTCACGACGCACGATCCGCACTGCCCATGAATTCAATCGACCGCACGACGGCGCGCGAACAGCCGTCCGAGACCCCGCTGGTTGCGCGTGTCCTTGGCCCCTTCCAGCGATTCTTCTCGACGTCTGCTGCGGGCGGTGTGGTCCTCCTGGTAACGACGGCCATTGCCCTCGCGTGGGCGAATTCGCCATGGGCCGAGACCTATCACCATCTCTGGGAGACGCCGTTCACGATCGGCGCTCCGGGTGCCAGCCTGACATTGTCGCTCCACGCCTGGGTGAACGACGGATTGATGGCGATTTTCTTTTTTCTCGTCGGCCTCGAGATCAAGCGAGAGACGCTCGTCGGTGAGCTGGCATCGCTGCGGTCGGCCGCGCTGCCCGTGGCTGCCGCGCTGGGTGGCATGATCGTCCCGGCACTGCTGTACGCGGCCGTCAACAGTGGGGGGCCTCGCGTGTCCGGATGGGGCATACCGATGGCAACGGACATTGCGTTTGCCCTCGGCATCCTTGCGTTGCTCGGTGATCGTGTGCCCAGCAGCCTGCGCGTGTTTCTGGCCGCGCTCGCAATCGCGGACGATCTCGGTGCAGTACTGGTGATCGCCGTCTTCTATACGGCGTCGGTCAGTTGGGTGGCACTTGGTGGCGCGGCCGCAACGTTCGGCGTACTGCTGGTATTGAACCGGCTTGGCGTCCGCCGACCGTTCGTCTATGCGATCATCGGCGTCGTGCTCTGGGCCTGCATGTTGGCGTCCGGTATTCACGCCACCATCGCCGGTGTGCTGCTCGCATTCACCGTCCCGGCGCGCACGCGCATCGGGGAGGATCAGTTCGTGTGCGATGCCGACGCGAGCCTGGCAGCCTTCCGGGCCGCCGATGCGCCGGGCCTGACCGTCATGAGCAGCCGAGAGCATCAGGAGGCGCTGCACAACCTCGAGGTCGCGACGGATTCAGTCCAGGCGCCCCTCCAGCGCATGGAGCATGCGCTGAACGACGTGGTCGCATTCCTGATCATGCCTGTCTTCGCCCTCGCGAACGCCGGTGTGGAGCTCGGCGCTGGCGTGATGTCTGCGCTTCGCGATCCGATTGCGATTGGCGTCATGCTCGGGCTCCTGATCGGCAAGCCGGTTGGCATTTCGCTGGCGAGCTTCGCCGCCATTCGGGCGGGAATTGCCGACCTGCCAGCTGGCGTCACCCGGGGGCATGTCGTCGGTGCGTCGGTGCTCGCCGGCATCGGCTTCACGATGTCGCTCTTCATCGCCGGACTGGCGTTCCGTGACCCGATATTGCTCGATGATGCGAAGATCGGCGTACTCGGTGCGTCGATCGTGGCGGGATTGGGAGGCTTCACGATACTGCGCGCACTCCGCCCCCGCCCCGTCGCTCCGGGTGAGAGTGCTGGGCGAGCCCTCGACGCCGCGATCGACTGATGGCGCCCCGGTCACGATTCATTCCGGTCCTGCGGCAGATTCTCGATCTGCGCCGTGACACGGACTACGACGCGACGATCCAGCAGGTCAGGGAGGACTCGGCGCTGCGTCCCGGCAGCCGCTGGGCGCTCGCATTTGCGATCGTGATCGCGTCAGTCGGATTGAACGTCAATTCGACGGCCGTCATCATCGGCGCGATGCTCATCTCACCGTTGATGGGTCCGATCGTTGGTGCGGGAGTCGCGCTTGGCACCAGCGACGTTCCGCTGCTGCGCAAGAGCCTGACCAACCTGCTGATTGCCACCGTGATCGCGCTGGTCGCATCGACCGTGTATTTCGCGATTACGCCGCTGGTGGAGGCGCAGTCGGAGCTGCTGGCGCGCACCCGACCGACGCTCTTCGACGTGCTGATTGCACTCTTCGGTGGGTCCGCGGGAATCGTGTCAGTGACCCGCAGGACGAACAAGGGCCAGGTTGCGCCCGGTGTGGCGATCGCCACCGCGCTGATGCCCCCGCTCTGTACCGCCGGCTTCGGGTTGTCGCATCTCGATTTCTGGATCTTTCTCGGGGCGATGAATCTGTTCCTCATCAACGCCCTCTTCATCTGCCTTGCGACGCTTGGCTTCATCAGGCTGATGGCGTTCGAGCGCATGAGCGAGCCCGAGCCCGGAGCGCGCCGTCGAATCCAGCTGATCATCTCCGCCCTGACCTTGGCAATCGTCATTCCCAGCATCTACACCGGCTTCAACGTGGTGCAGGAAACACGATTCAAGAGTGCGGCGCGACGTTTCATCAGCGAACAGCTGACGTTCGCGGATCGCAGCCAGTTGAACGTCGCGCTGCGTCATCGCCGCGACAGTTCGACGATCGACATGACGCTGATCGGGGAACCGCTGCCGCTTGCAGCACTTGACTCGATCAGCACGAGATTGCCCAGCTACGGTCTGGCAACGACGCGCCTGATCGTCCGGCAGCCGCTCGGGGCGCAGCCCTCGATCCAGGAGATCAGTGATGCCGTGCGCCAGGGCGTGTTTCGCGACCTCGACGCGCGCGTCCAGACGTCCAGCAGTGTGCCTGATCCGCGGATCGGCGCGCTCGAGGCCGAGCTGCGTCACTCGCGTACTCGTACCCTGCCGGTGGCGCCGATGGCGAAAGAGCTCGGTGCATTGTTCCCCGAGTTCCGCTCACTGAGCGTCGCACGCGTGGTCACGGTAACCTCGTCCGCCATGCCGGCCATCGACTCCGCAGGGTTGCTCAATGCTGTGGTCGGCTGGAGTCGACTGCCGAGTCGGGCGGAGCAGGAGAAGGTGCGACAGTTTCTCGCGTTGCGGCTGCAACGTGACTCGATTCGCCTGACGAGCACGCTTGAGCGATGAGTGTCAATGTGTTGCGTACGCATACGTCGCAGCGTAGCCGTGGTCGTTTCGCGTTCAGACGAACAAATGTGCTCGGTTGGGGTATTACTTTTCACAAGACGATCGCTATCGTGCGCAGCGTACCATCTTGCTCTGACTCCGTTCGCGTATCTGTAGGCGCCGGTGTGCATTACACTCTCCAGTGCGCCTGTGCTACCGTAACGACACTTGGTTCCGCCCTTTGAGAATGTGCCAGCACCGCTGGCGCATTCCGGGAGATTGCATGCACACATTTGAGCACGATGACGTCACCGGCCTGCTCGACGTAATAGCACAGCCGTGTCTCTCGTTATATCAGCCGACACATCGACGTCATCCGGAGAATCAGCAGGATGTGATCCGCTATCGGAATCTGGTGAAAACGCTGCAGTCGTCATTGCTGCAACAGTACGATGCCAAGGAAACCGACGCACTCCTGGCGCCGTTTCTGGCGCTCGCGGACGACCACGATTTCTGGCAGCAGACGCGTGATGGTCTCGCAGTGCTGGGGGCACGCGGAGTGTTTCGGGTATACCGACTGCAGCGTTTGGTGCCTGAGCTTGCCGTGGTGTCCGACACGTTTCATACGAAGCCGTTGCATCGCCTCGTGCAATCGTCCCAGCGCTATCAGGTGCTCGGCCTGACACGCAAGACGGTCCGGCTCTTCGAAGGCGATCGCGACACGATGGATGAAGTGGTGCTCGCGGAGAGTGTCGCGGCGACCCTGATCGACGCGCTTGGCTCCGAGACGACAGAGCCGCACACGACGGTGGCGTCATACGGTGGTGTCGGGCACGGACACGGGGCGATGCATCATGGGCACGGTGGTCGTTCCGATGAAATCGAAAAGGATACCGAGCGGTTCTTCCGCACTGTAGACCGTGGAATTCTCGAGCATCACTCGAAGCTATCGGGCCTGCCATTGATCCTCGCAACGCTGCCTGAGAACCGAGAACTGTTTCATCGGCTGAGCCACAACCCGCATCTGCTGGCCGAGGGGATAGACGCAAGCGTCGACGCGATACCGCTCGACGCGCTTCGCGAGCGAGCGTGGCGTGTTGTCGAACCGTTCTATACGGCGCGGCTGCAATCGCAGCTCGAGCAGTTCGGCACGGCGCGGGCAAACGGCCTCGGCGGAGAAGCGTTGCTGGCGGTGGCGGAAGCGGTCGTGAGTGGGCGGGTTGCGACGCTGCTGATCGACGGGGATCGCGCCGTGCCGGGCCACGTCGATCCCGAGACCGGGCAGGTCATTCTCGCGGATCGGTCGCGACCGGACGTCGATGACGTGCTGGATGACCTGGGCGCGATGGCGCGGCGCCGTGGCGCGAAAGTGTTCATTCTGCCCAGCGAACAGGTGCCCACGGAAACTGGCGTCGCGGCGATCTATCGGTATTGACCCTGTCGTTCCGGTGGCACCGTTGCGGTCTGCCGGCGCCGGCTGATGCATCAGTCGGCGCTGGCGGTCTGCGTTTACCATAGCGTCTTGTGATTGGATGTTTATGACTTTGGCTGTGCCGTGACCGAAGGTCCGGACGATGGAAGCGTCGAGCCGGTGCCCACCTCGCGCATCTCCCTGCAGACCGACCTCCGGTCTGAATGGTGACCATCTGTGTTTCCTGAACATCTGATCTCGTCGAATGCTTTGCTGGCGTGGCTGATTGCGGTCAGCCTGGCCACAGCGGTCTTCACGCTGCTCCGCATCGCACGACCTGTCATCGTGTCTCGCCTGACGGCGCTCAGTCTGCGGGCGAGTACGAAGTGGGATGACATCGCCGTGGAAGTCGTGCGCCGGACAGGCTCGCTCTTTCTTGGCGACCTGTTCTCGTCAATGGCCATCGTCCTCGACAAGCCCTTCGTGATCAGTGATTTCATCGTGGTGGGGCATCTCGAGGGCACCGTGGAGAAGGTCGGGCTCAAGACCACACGCCTGAAGCCGCGCTCGGGTCAACTGTTGATCTTCCCGAGTGCCGACCTGCCTGCGCGCCGGATGCGGAACTTCGGCCGGATACAGGAACGGCGAATCAAGTTTGAACTCGGCGTGACGTCCCAGACGCCGCGCTCGACGCTCGAGCAGATTCCGGTGATGCTTCGCACGGCGGTGGAGGCGCAGTCACCCGTGCGCTTCGACCGCGCCCACGTTGCGTCGTACGGCGATTTTTCGCTCGATTTCGAGGCCGTGTACTTTGAGCTGACGGCGGATTTCAATCAGTACATGAAGATCCGGCAGCAGGCGAATCTGTCGATCCACGAGCAGTTCGAGGCGGCGGACGTCCAGTTCGCGTTGCCGACCCAGACGCTGGTGATGACACGACCTGCCGCAGCCCGCCGACCACTCACGTCGACGGGCGCCGGATGATGCTGGCTCGACGGTAGCACCACGCGCTATCGGCCATGCCGGTGCCACTCGCCGTTCCCGGTCCGTGCGGCAGAACACCCGGACTGCTCCTCGCTCGAATGGACGACCCCATGAGACTGTCACTTCGCTTCATCATTCCGCTCCTGATTGTCCTGGCGGCCATCGCCTACGCCGTCGTGCCGCTGGTCGACAGCCTGACGTTGCGGTGGTTCACGCGCGACATCGACATCCGTGCCAATCTGGTTGCGACGACGGTCGAGGACGGGGTGAAGGAACTCTTGCAGGTCGGCAACAAGGCAAAGGTCCGTCAGCTGTTTGCAAAGATCACGCAGGATGAGCGCCTCTTCGCCATGGGATACTGCACCGCAACAACGGCAACACCGATTGCGACATCGTCGCTGCCGCCGGAGATCAGGTGCGACAGTCTTTCGCGGTACATGTCGGCGGATGCGTCGAAGCACATCCTCCAGAGCGGTCGCGGACCGTTGCTGGTCTCCGTGCGCTCGCTGGTGAGCGATCAGTTCCCGACGGGAGAACTGGTGCTGCTTCACGACTTGAGCTTCATCGGACGGCGCAGTGAAGAGACGAGGAAGTATCTGTTCTATGTCTTTGCGGGGATGGCGCTGCTGATCTCGCTGATCACCGTCGCGATCGCGCAGCTGAGCTGGCGTGGCTGGGAACAGGGCCTGCGCGCCCTGATGCGCGGCGAGGGGCTGCTCCGACCTGCGGCAGGGAAATCGGATCGTCCGGAACTGCGCCCGATCGCGCGCGACCTGCGCGCACTGATTCAGGACATCCAGAGCGAGCATCGATTACGCGAAGATGATCAGGCACCCTGGGACGCCAGGGCTCTGCGGGCGATCCTCGACAGTGATCTGCGAGGGCATGAGGTGCTCGTCGTGTCCAACCGCGAGCCGTACCTCCACATGTACCAGGGGGACGACATCGTGGTGAAACAGCCGGCGAGCGGCCTGGTCACCGCACTCGAACCGATCATGCGCGCCTGTGCCGGCACATGGATTGCACACGGCTCCGGCACGGCTGATCGCGCTGTGGTCGATCGATTCGATCGTGTGTCTGTGCCCGCAGACAAACCCGCATACCAGATCCGGCGTGTCTGGCTCACGGCGCAGGAGGAGTCCGGGTACTACTACGGCTTCTCGAACGAGGGGCTCTGGCCTCTCTGCCACAATGCACACGTCCGACCGACGTTTCGTGCGACCGACTGGGAACAATACGTTGCAGTGAACCGCAAGTTCGCCCAGGCGGTCGTCCGCGAGGCCGAGTCGAACGATCCGATCGTGCTGGTGCAGGACTATCACTTTGCGCTGTTGCCGCGGTTCGTGCGTGAACTGCTGCCGAATGCGACCATCATCACGTTCTGGCACATCCCGTGGCCGAACCCGGAGGCGTTCAGCATCTGCCCGTGGCGTGAGGAACTCCTGGACGGGTTGCTCGGCAGCAGCATTCTTGGCTTTCATACACAGTTCCACTGCAACAACTTCGTCGACACCGTCGATCGGCTGCTCGAAGCCCGCGTCGATCGGGAGTCGTTCACGGTCTCGTATCACGGCGAGCCGACCGCGGTGAACCGGTATCCGATTTCAGTGGACTGGCCACCGGCGCCCGCGCTCCTCGCGAAATCGGTGGAAGACTGCCGACGCGACGTCCGCCGACACCATCAGCTGCCGGAAGGACACGTGATCGGGGTCGGCGTTGACCGCCTCGATTACACCAAGGGCATCGAGGAACGACTGCGCGCGGTGGAGCGCTTTCTCGAGCGGCACCCGGAGTGGGTCGGGCGCTTCACCTTCATCCAGATCGCGGCGCCGACGCGGTCCAGCATCGAGCACTATCAGGCCTATGATGCGCGGGTGAGGGCGCTGGTGATGCGGATCAATACGCAGTTCTCTGCCGCATCGCACCCGCCGATCATTCTGCATGCCGAACATCACGAGCCACGCGAAGTGTACGAGTACTATCGGGCGTCCGAGCTGTGCTTCGTGAGCAGTCTGCACGACGGCATGAACCTCGTCGCGAAAGAGTTCGTCGCGTCACGTGATGATGACCGCGGCGTGCTGGTGCTCAGTCAGTTCACCGGTGCCGCCCGTGAACTGCCGGAGGCGATCATCGTGAATCCGTATGACGCAGAGGAGTGTGCAGAGGCGCTCTTCCAGGCGGTGACGATGCCGGCGCAGGAGCAGCGCGCGCGGATGCGCTTGATGCGCAGTCTGGTGGGTGAGTTCAACGTGTATCGGTGGGCTGGTCGCATGATGCTCGACGCGGCCAATGTGCGTCGACGCTCGCGGCTCTTCAAGCGCTTCGATTCCCCGGCGAGCCAGAACGGTCGGCGGAGCGATGCCGTGATCCAGGTCGTGCGCCAGTCGTGA
>Ga0163154_10006681_pt1 | contig 14036 bp, 13 predicted proteins | sample OliLakLV19MP9P1_FD_148649 | JGI IMG/M metagenome (GOLD analysis project Ga0163154, IMG submission 148649) | Freshwater microbial mat bacterial communities from Lake Vanda, McMurdo Dry Valleys, Antarctica - Oligotrophic Lake LV.19.MP9.P1 | ecosystem: Environmental > Aquatic > Freshwater > Lake >... | reverse complement strand
CCGCTGGCAGGATCAAAAGCCGCGTGGCCAAATTGGTCGTAGTTTTGGCGTTTTTGTTTGTCAGAAAGAATTTGGTAAGCTTCGTTAATTTCTTTAAATTTGGCTTCAGCATCAGGCGCTTTATTGCGGTCAGGATGAGACTTGAGAGCCAGCTTACGATAGGCAGCTTTGAGCTCGGCTTCGGTAGCAGTTTTTGAAACACCTAGAACTTCGTAAAAATCGCGTTTGGTTGGCATGAGTATTTGATTGTAACAGGCAAAGCAACGGTTGTTAAGCAGTCATTAAATGAGAGTGCTAATTTTCCAATCGTGGCTTGAAAGCGTAATGTTTTACTGATAGACAGGCAACTGGACTGGCTGAATAGGCTTTTCAATACCACCTGGTTTCAGCGTTGGTTTGGGAACGTTTTTGCCAGATGGCATGGCTTCTTTCTTTAATCCTGAAGTGGCAGAGTCAGTCCTGGGGCTAGCTGTTGGCAAACCGCCGCTTGGTCGAGGAGCAGCACACGTTTGTGGTGGTGTCACGACTTGACCATTGGGGCAGACACATCGGCCAGTCGCTCGGCGACTCCTCCTTTGGGTTTCAGCGTAGCCACCAGTGCCACTACAGGCTCTAAAACTAGCGTCACTCCGATTATCAGTACTTATGTAGCCAAAGCTAAACAGAAAAGCCGAGACGCCCACAAAAGCGACCACAGCTAAACCAGTCACAGTTTTAAAAGGTGAAAAAGAAGTGCGATAAGCCATATCTTAATATCTTCTCACAAAGTTGAGATTAAAAGCAAACGGATAAAAGCAGATTTTCCTAAGTCTCACAAAGCTGCGTCATATGATTCCGCAAGACTGCAGCAGAAAGATTTAGTGCTAGAATAATTTTTGTGCCAATTACACCTGACTCTAAGAGCTTTTCTCGACGACGTTTTATCAAAGGTGTGGCAGCGGTAGTCGCCGGTGGTGTTGTATCGGAAATGGCCAGGGAAACAAAACAGGTTGTAGAAACTCAAGGCGCCCCGCATGAAATTGACACCCAGTACGCTGTATATACCCCACTCTTGGAAAATCATCAAATCGGACCACTGCCCGAAGGTATTCCGGACACTACTACGCTCATATTTAGAGAAGAGGCTTCTTTAGTCGGCAAAACGATGTCACTACCATCTTTTGAAGCAGCTTTTAATAATCGAAGTGATCTTCCAACTAAACAAGTATTTGATTTATACTTCAATGATCAAGTAGAACTGATTTTAGGTGATATGAGCTCCTTGAATATTTTGACTAATATTCATATCTTAGCAACTGTTAGTCTTGCACTATTCCCAATCATAAAGCTGTTAATCAATCTTATTGAACTTCAAGGAATGGATAAAGGACGCAAGACTTTTCTTCTAAATGCTGAGATAGCTGCTAGGGGAAAACTGCTGAATCTAACTCGTAGAGTTTTTCTTGGAATGGGAACGCTAACCATTTTAAGTGTAGTCAATGAATGTATCAATGTCTTATCAACTTCAAGTAGATCGCGAGAACCAGTCATGCTGGCTTTACAGCGGGTCACGAACCGATTATTTGCTATACAAAGCATGACTGACCCTTTAAATCTGGTAGTTTTCTTTAGAAATGCTCTGATCGCTAATCAACTTTTGGCGGTCGGAGAAGAAAGGTTTAATAGAAATCGTGAGAAGCCTCACATCACATATAATGTCGGAAGTGCTCATGCCGGGATAGAAGATTTTTTACTGTTGGGAAAAGAATTTACCCGAGCCATTATCTTGAGTTACCCTACACCCCTTTTAAAAGCCATGGTTGAAAACAACATTGATGTTAGAACTATGATCAGTAGTAGGGTTATAAAGTACCAAAGTGGCGACTCAATTGATGAGTGGATCGGTGACGAAGAATTAATTACAGCCTTAAATGAGCGGCTTGAAACCTAGCTTGGTTAGATCCCGCGCGTTAAGCGCGGGATCTGCTTTTACCTACAATTATTCCTTAACCACTTCGCCTTCTTCAGCGGTTTTTTTGTCATCTTTAGCGTCAGCTTTTCCTTCATCGGCATTGGCTTTGGGAGCACCGGCTTGCCCGGCAGCTTCAGGATTTGAACCAGCGCCTGAGGCGGCGGCGGCTTTTTGCATAGCTTCACCAATTTTTTGAGCAGAAGTTAAGGTGGCTTGAGTAGCTGTTTCTAACTCTTCTTTGGTTGAGTCATCTTTGGCTGCTAACTCTTTAAGCTTGGTAACATTTTCCTCGATGACTTTTTTGTCCTCTGCTTCGAGCTTATCGCCATAGTCTTTGAGTTGTTTTTCAATCTCAAAGGCCACTCCATTAGCATGATTTCGAGCTTCGACTGTTTCTTTGCGGACTTTGTCTTCATCAGCATATTTTTCAGCCTCAGCCTTCATCTTTTCCACTTCTTCAGATGAGAGATTGGTGGAGTTTTGAATGGTAATCTTCTGTTCTTTGCCTGAAGTCTTATCTTTGGCCGTAACGTGAAGAATGCCGTTCGAGTCAATGTCAAAAATGACCTCAATTTGAGGCATGCCACGCGGGGCGGGTGGGATACCATCTAGGATAAAGCGACCCAAACTTTTATTATCAGCAGCCATAGCTCGTTCACCCTGCAAGACATTGATCTCCACTTGCGTCTGGTTGTCAGCCGCAGTTGAGAAAATCTGTGATTTGCTGGTAGGAATCGTGGTATTACGGTCAATCAAAGCCGTTCGGACACTGCCCATGGTTTCAATGCCAAAGGTCAACGGTGTCACATCTAGTAAAACTACGTCTGTCACGTCGCCCCCGATGACTCCAGCTTGAACTGCGGCACCAATAGCTACTACTTCATCCGGGTTCACACCTCTATGAGGTTCTTTGCCAAAGAATTTTTTGACTTCTTCTTGAATCTTAGGCATCCGCGTCATACCACCGACTAAGACCACGTCGTTGATGTCAGCATTTTGCTTCTTGGCATCTGTCATAGCTTGGCGAACTGGCTCAAATGATTTTTGAATCAAATCGTCAACCAATTCTTCCAATTTGGCGCGAGTTAAACTCAACGTTAGGTGCAAAGGTTGCCCGGCATCACCTTGAGTGATAAATGGCAAGTTGATTTCACTACTGGCAGCTGATGATAACTCAATCTTGGCTTTTTCAGCTGCGTCTTTGACGCGCTGTAAGGCTTGCGGATCTTGAGCTAAGTCTTTGCCTTGGTCTTTTTTGAACTCGGCAATTACCCAATCAATAATTCGACTATCAAAGTCATCACCGCCTAAAAAGGTGTCGCCGTTAGTTGATTTAACTTCAAAGACACCATCCCCAATTTCTAAAATTGAGATGTCAAAAGTGCCACCACCTAAGTCATAGACAGCAATCGTAGAACTGCCTTTTTTGTCTAAACCGTAAGCTAAAGCCGCTGCGGTTGGCTCGTTGACAATCCGCTCCACAGTTAAGCCCGCAATCTCACCAGCTTGTTTGGTGGCTTGGCGTTGTGAATCATCAAAGTAAGCTGGGACGGTAATTACCGCTCGAGTGACTGTTTGACCTAAGTAACTTTCAGCATCGGCTTTGGCTTTGGCCAAAATCTTGGCAGATACTTCTTGAGGCGTGTATTTCTTGCCATCAATTTCTACGACGGCCATGCCGTCTTTTCCACCGGCTACTCCATAGGAGACGTGTTTGGTAGCTGACTGGACTGCTTTATCATTAAATTTGCGTCCCATGAATCTTTTGACTGAATTAACAGTGGTTTTTGGATTTAAAACCATTTGGCGTTTGGCCACATCACCCACAATCACTTCGCTGCCTTTATAGGCGACGATGGATGGAAAAATGTTCCGACCTTCAGCCGTTGGAATCACTTTAGGTGTTCCACCTTCCATGACAGCAACTGCCGAGTTGGTAGTCCCTAAATCAATACCTATAATTTTGCCTTGTGCAGTTTTTGTGTCTGCCATAGTGTCTCCTTATGAGTGACTATCTGATAATGTCGCTGTGTCAGGAGCTGGCGACTGGGCGCCGGCTTCTCCAACAATTACTTTAGCGTGTTTAATAACTTCTCCATGGAGGGTATACCCTCGATTCACTACTCCAATTACTTTTTCACCACTTTCTTTGCGCTCCACCACTTCCATTAAGCTAACGTCAAAGTTTTGGCCCATGACTTCCATTTCTTTCAAACCATAACCTTCCAAGGTTTGCCACAATTGTTTCATGGTCATGTCTAAGCCTTGGTCTTTAAGTTGGGTGGCAGCTAAACTCAAGTGGTCAAGTGGTTGTAGTAAATCAGACATTAACTCTTTGGCCGCCATCTTTACCAAACGAGAGCGCTCTTCTTGGGTGCGACGCTGCAAATTCTGATAATCAGCTTGCGACCGAAGTTGTGCCTCTCGAGCTGACTGCAGTTCGCCTTGCAGTTGAGCCCACTCTGTACTCGAGTCTTCGTCAGTGTTTAACAGGGCTTCATCTTCTACAACTGGGATGGTTTTTTTATGATTGTTCATAGATGGTTATTTGTCGTTGGCCATTTCTTGAATTAAGCCTTTAAAGTATTTCATCATGGGAATGATGTATTGATAATCAAAACGGCTGGAACCCAAAACTGCTAGATGGCAGACTTGATTATCGCAGTTGACAGTCATATGGATCACGCCAACTGACTCTAGATAGCGATTCCCCAATTCTTGGCCATAGACCACTTGAATTGAGTTCTCACTGGCTCCAAAATTAAAAATTTCTTCTACTAAACTAACTTCTTCAATCAAGCTCAAGACATTACGCATCACATTAATGTCATAAAACTCAGGCATTTGCAGCAAATTGGCGTAACCGGAGTGGAATATTTGATGACGAGCCGTCATCGCCATGCCCAGTGCATGAGATTTTTCGGCTAAAACTTTTGCCGTATGTTGCAGTAATTCGTCATAATGATCACGGTGATCCCAAATTTTTTCTTTGGCGGAAACTTCATCAGCCACCGAGAGTTCCTTCTCTTTCATCAACTCATTGACATAGAGTTTGAGCGCTAACGGGGTGGGCACGCGGCCAGCGCTACTATGGGTTTTATTCAAATAACCTTGTTTGGTCAAATAAACCATCTCGTTTCGAATTGTGGCAGGCGACACCCCAATACTGAATTTTTTATCAATCGTGTCTGAACCGACTGGATCAGAAGTATTAATAAATTCTTCAATAATTGCTCTCAAAATTAAAACTTGGCGACTGGTCAGATCAATCATAGAGAAATCCTGGTAAGCAGCCTCGGGGCTCCTCACATTAGCAATCATAGAACGAGACTGCTAGGGTTGTCAAGCCCAAGTGACCGGTGGTGAGCTTTACCTATTTTTAACTAATCACTCGACCTTTATACTAGATTAGTATGTCTCGCCGATCGTCAGCTAACCGTCGCACCACTTTGCTTGGTTTTATGGGCTTTTTGGTCTTTGTTTTAGGTATTGGTGCAGTAGTTGCGGTCTCCAACTTGAAAAATACCACCAACCTCTTTTCTCGAGCTAGCGGCGAAGCCGCTAACATTACTATTGATACGCAGGCTGTTCTGGGGCCCATGCCACGTCCATGGCGAAACTTAGCTCAAGGTGGAGAAAGTCATGATTGGCGGATGAGTTCGCTCGTCCCCCAAGTCAAAGCTTTGCAACCTGAATATATTCGCTTGGATCATGTCTTTACCTTTTATGATGTCGTGGGCGGCTCACCAGGTAACTTGAGTTTTGATTTTTCCAAACTAGATCTAATCTTAAACGACATTAAAGCTACGGACGCTACTCCATATATTGCATTGTCATACATGCCTCCAGTTCTGGCCGGAGGCGACATTTTAGCGGTGCCTCAACGGTGGGGTGATTGGCAGTTAACTATTCAAAAAACTATTGAACACATCAGTGGCACTCGGGGTTTTCGCGATGTGTATTATGAAGTTTGGAATGAGCCAGACCTTTTTGGCAAATGGCACTATGGCGGTGGTAAAAATTATTTAACCCTCTATAGCTATGCGGCGCAGGGCGCAGCCCAAGCCGATAAAAATTCTAAAGTCCTACCTTTCAAATTAGGTGGTCCCGCAACCACCGGTTTATATAAAAACTGGTTTGAGGCCATGGCCGATTACACACTTAAAAATAACATTCGCTGGGACTTTTTTAGTTGGCACCGTTACAACCTCGACATTGACCAGTACCGGACAGATATGTCAGAGATTCGCGGCTGGCTGCAAAAGTACCCTCAACTGCAGGATACGTTAGAGCTGCATTTAACTGAATGGGGTCACGACAGTGATAATAATGCCGGTTATGACGGAAATTTTGGCGCAGCACACACCGCTGCAGGAGCTATAGAGATGGTGGGGGTCTTGGAACGGGCCTTTGTCTTTGAAATTCAGGATGGTAAAGATCCTAACGGCCAAACTTTCTGGGGTCGGTGGGGCTTGTTTACTCATCAAGATTTTGGTTCGCAACCCAAACCTCGGTATTATGCTTTGCGGATGCTGGATCGGATTGGTAATCAACGTCTCCAGCTCTTGGGCAAAGGTTCCTGGGTCAAGGCTTTAGCTGCGCGTGATGATGAAGGCAACACTGAAGTAGTCATTGCAAACTACGACGAAAAAGGCAGTCATAATGAGCAAGTGCCGGTGACGTTTAAAAATATTCAACCTGGTTCCTATAAAATTAGTCAAGAGTTTTTAGATGGTCGCAAGTTAGTCACTGAGGTGGCCACCACCGCGGCAATTCTACAGACTTCAGTCATCATGACTCCCAATAGCGTGGCTTTTATTGAGTTAAGCCCAGTAAAATAAGAGCTTTACACCAGTGAGGGTGGAGGTGAGGAAGTTTAGTTCCCAACCGAGTCTTAAACTCAATTCTGCCTGACAGCACCTCCAACTTCTCTAAGAGTACTGGTCAAACCTGACATTAACTGTGATTATAGATTAGGCAGTTTTAAGTTTAGAGTTGATGAAGATGGTCATCTTTTTTTGAAATTCAGCTTTACCAAATTGTTGAGCTTGATGATAGATTTTTTTTCGATCCCAATCATATTTTTGTGCAAGGAAAATCGCTTCTACCAAGCCCCTGACGCTCAGTTCTTGAAAGAAGATACCGGTTTTCTCTTCGGTAATTGTCTCTCGGGGTCCACCAGATTCATGCGCAATCACAGGTACTCCATGACCCATGGCTTCAATTGGCACAATTCCAAAATCTTCATCTTCAACTGGATACAGTAATGCTCGGGCGCCTGCATATAATTGATGAAGGTGAGCGTCATCAACGGCACCCAGGAACTCAACGGTTGGACCAGCTAGCGCTTTGAGTTTTTCCAACATTTTTCCAGCTCCTACCACTTTTAACGACACCTTTAGTTGAGTCGCGGCTTGAACCGCAATCTCTGGATGTTTAGCCAATGCTAAGCGATTAACATATAGATAATATTCACCAGTTTTAGAGCTGGGCGCCTTTTGGGGAATGTTAACCGGTGGATAAATAATGGTGGAGTCACGGCGGTAAAATTTTTGAATTCGCGCTTGAGTTTCTTGGGAGTTTGCCACAAAGTAATCCACGTGTTGGGCAATTTTAAAGTCAACTATCCGCAAGTAATGATTAATCAAGTTTCCGATCAGACTGGTTAGTTTGTGACTTTTCCAGTCACTCATCGTGGCATATCCATACAAAGATCTAGGTGGTGTGTGGCAGTAACAAATGTGCACGGCGTCGGCCCTAACTTGGACGGCTTTCGCCATGTAGGCGTTTGATGATGAAATCACCACGTCATACTCTGATAAATCAAACGCTTCAAAGTAGTTGGGTGACCAGATCCTGAGTGGCGAATAGAGTTTTTTGTAGAAAGGAATCTTGGTTAACCAACTTTCATGTAGTTCCCAATCGGCAAAACGAGACCAATGAATTCCTAAGGCCTTTTGATCAACAAACGCCGTGAACACAGGGGCCGTTGGGAATAATTCGTGCAGCGCTTCCACCACGCGCTCGGCTCCGCCGTACTCGCGGAAGTAATCATGAACAATGGCAATTTTGAGTTTTTTGGGCATAAACTATGCGAGTGTTACTCTCAATCTTTTCATAAAGGTATTTAATTTGACGAGTAACTGTCTGCGTGTCTCAGGTAGTTGCGAAAAATGTGTTTTTTCAATGCTGCCATGCGACTGTGATAAGGAATTCATTCTGACATCAATTAAATGAGAATAAGCACGGCTGAACGTGTCAATATGTCTTGATAATTCACCACCGTAGTAGGCAATCCTAATGCTGCCATCAAACCCATTGTCTCTAAATTGAGATAGCTCATCTGGCTTTTCAGTTGCTTTTTTTCCTTTTTCTGCTAGGACAGCGGCAGATTCTGCACCAACCAAACTAACAAATGTTGCCTGAAAACCTATACTATGCAAAGCCTGAAGCATCTTTTTAGCTTTCTTTCTACCGGCAACATGGTCATCAACATAAACAATTACTGGATGGGAATTTGATTGATCTCTAATTGCTTTGGGGATGAGTGGTTGGTATATGTCTTTTTTCTCATCTATTTGTGTGGAGCTTAACTCACCATACAAGTTTTTGTTTTCATGGTCAGTCAATCTAATTCTCTCTTTCAGAATTTCTGACCAGTCACTTCCATCAGACATCTGAGCTACGGCGTTTTGTAAAAACAGCTCTACAATCCTCCGGCTTTTACCTCCCACAACTAACAGGATCTTCCTATCAGGATAATCACTGCAAATTTCTTCTAGAATTTCTTTTAATTGGGTACACAACTTTTCTAATTGATTTTTGAGTTCTGGATCACTAAAAAACTTTTCCAGTTTATTGCTCTCATTCTCATCATATGTAATTTGCTTGGGACGGAAAACAGGTGTTTCTGGTGTCATTTTAAAACAGCGCTCCCTGTAGCTCTAACTCAAACTCATCTGCCGGCAGTAATTTGATTAAGGATTTAAAATCCATTTCTTCAAACATCTGGGCAGCGGCTTCTTTGTTGTAGGCAGAAACTCGACATTCAGGTAATTTAAAATCAATTGGCGCATCTTGATCAATAGTAGCTAATTTTTGACTCAAAAAAGCTGAATCGCGGCCGGCAATTAACTTAGCTAGTAATGATTTTTTTTGTAAAGCTGAGTCAGCCGAAAAGGATACTGTATCAGCCGCGGAGTAAAGCTTCTCTAAAGTTCCAAACTCGGTCATTAATTTAGTAGCAGTTTTCTCACCAACTCCTGGCACGCCAGGGATGTTGTCTGAGGCATCCCCCATTAAAGCTTTAAGATCAACTATCTGGTCTGGTCTGACCCCCATGCGTTCCATGACTGCTTTAGCATCATATTCTTTATCTGACTGGCCTTTACCACGACCTGGTAACCAAGCGTGAACGCAGTCGTTGACCAATTGAAAAGCGTCCCGATCTCCTGTCACAATCACGGTTGTTAAATTTTTATCTTCACAGTTACTAATCTTGGCGGCCAGAGTCCCAATCAGATCATCTGCTTCGAACCCTTCTACCTCAAACTGCGGAATATTTAAGGCTTTGACCACCTCTTTGCAAATTTGGATTTGCGGGCGTAGGTCATCTGGCATGGCGGCGCGATGCGCTTTATATTCAGGATATTCGTTCAAGCGATTAGTTGGTTTACGATCAAAAGCCACCGCAATATATTCAGGTTTATAGTCACGAATCGCCACTAAGATGTGTCGGGAAAAACCAAAGACGGCATTCACTAATTGGCCAGTTTTAGTGGTTAAACCAGGAAAAGCATGATACGCACGATAAATTAAAGCATGAGCATCAATTAATAAAAAGTATTTGGGGGGTTCAAGTAGCTCAGACATGCAAATAGTGTATCATCTCAAGTTTTGTATTCAGTGTAAGATGAGCCAGTAGCGGGTTCAGACTTGTCATCTTTAATGGTTTCTTTCACTAATAAAGTTTGGCTTTTTTCTAAATATTTGATTTTGGTTTCTATGTCATCTAAGCGTTGAAATAAACGATTCCAATAAAATTCTTCTTGTGAACGAGTCATCGTGGTACTAACCATGGCAATTAAGACACCCATTAAAACCGCTCCAAAAATTTGTAAAACCACACCGAGCAATCGGCCTGGATCCGTCACTGGCACGACATCACCATACCCAATCGTAGTCACAGTCTGGATTGACCACCAGAGGCCGTCGCTTGTGTCGCGAATTAAAGCTCCAGGAGCATCTTTTTCAACTTGGACAATCAGAAAACCAATCCCAATTGCCAAAACAATTGAAGCCACCACTGCTTGTCTAAAACGTCGTTGCTTAACCAATTTTTTACGAAAATGAGCCAGATGCATACCTCCAGTATACGGAGATTAGTGAAAAAAGAAAACTCGAGCTCTCGGCATCAATTATTTGCGGGGCTCAGCGCCTTTTTTGGCTTTGGGCATCCCCATTAACGCTGTAAATTCATCAGAATCAACATTTTCAATCTCTAGTAACCGTTCTGAGACAATTTCCATTTGCTTGCGATATTTTTTGATTAAATCATAAGCGCGCTTTTCACCTTCAGCAATAAAGCGAGAAACCTCAGCGTCAACTTTTTCTTGCAAGCGATCAGAAATCTTGCCTGGCTCACCATAGGCTCGATTGTAATCCATGCCGTATTCAGGTCCAAAGTTCATCGGCCCTAAATCACTCATCCCATAATCAACCACCATGGCTCGTGCGATACGGGTGGCATGTTGGATATCACTACTGGCCCCAGCTGTTTGCTCTTTGAAGAACATCATTTCTGCGGCGCGACCACCAAGTAAGACTGCAATTTCGTCTATCATTTCTGATTTGGTGGTTTGGACTTTGTCGCGTTCAGGAGGCATCAAAGTGAATCCCAAAGCCATACCTCGAGAAACAATTGAGATACGATGAACTGGATCTGAGCCCTGAGAAACGTGGGCGATAATGGCATGACCAGCTTCGTGATATGCCGTCATTCGACGATCGAGTTCGTCAAATAGACGTTTTTTACTACGTCCATACTTAATTTTTAAAGACGCTTCTTCTATATCAGCCATGTTGATTTCACTGCGATCTTCTCGAGCAATTGCAATGGCGGCTTCATTGAGCATATTTTCTAAGTCTGCTCCAGAGAAACCGACGGTTCGCTTGGAAACGCGATCCCAATTAACTGTTTTATCAAATGGCTTATTTTTAGCGTGAATACCTAAAATATATTTGCGTTCTTCTATATCTGGTAAGTTGACGGTGACTCGACGGTCAAACCGACCCGGCCTCACCAAAGCTGGATCTAACATGTCTCCCCGGTTAGTTGCAGCCATCACGATCACGTTATCATTTTGGGTAAAACCATCCATCTCAACTAGAATTTGGTTGAGAGTTTGTTCTCTCTCATCGTGACCTCCAAAACTACCATGACCACGAACTCGGCCAATGGCGTCAATTTCATCAATGAAAATAATAGCCGGAGCCACTTTCTTGGCGGTGGTAAACAAATCGCGAACGCGAGACGCACCGACACCGACCAACATTTCCATAAACTCAGAACCGGCAATCGATAGGAACTGGACATTAGCTTCACCAGCCACCGCTCGAGCTAGTAAAGTTTTTCCTGTTCCAGCTGGACCAACAAGTAAGACACCTTTTGGAGTACGAGCACCTAAGCGCGTGTATTTTTTGGGATTCTTTAAAAAGTCGACGATTTCTTCTAACTCTTGTTTGGCTTCTTTCATGCCACCTACGTCAGAAAATTTGACATCTTGCTTGCCTTTAACAAAAACTTTAGCTTTACTGCGCCCAATTCCCATTAACCCATCTTGAGCTCCTCGAGCTTGACGAAAAATGAAGAAAAAGAAGACAATCATCAGGACAATCGGCAGAAAATTAATTGCTAATTGCCAGAGCATATCAGTGAGTGACACATTCCTAACTTGAAGATCAATTTTATTTAAATCAATGTCAGCAGCCTCCAAAACTTGCAAAACTTGTTGACCATCTTCTTTGCGCGCGGTTTTCTCAGAACCATCTTTGTACTCAGCACTGACATCAGAGCCAGAAATATTTAATTTTTGAATCTTATCTTCTCTAATATCACTGACCAAACTTGATAAACTGACTTCTTCGCGATTTCCCCCACCGACTAATGAAAAAATAAAGGGTATGAACAGCAAGCCAATCAAGACATAAATTAAACCCCGATTAAAAAATTGATTAGGGCGCAGGGTAAACTCAAACTTACGTATCATGCCTTTATTGGCAGCTGCCGGCCGTTTGGTTGTTTGATCTAATTCCTGTGTTTCAGTTTTGTGTTGGGAAGTTGAGTCTTTTTTATTGACCATACAATTTTTCTTCTCTAGTTGTGTTACAAATTATGATTGAGGAAACAACATTTTACCATGCCCGCTGTCCGCAAGCTACGCAAAATTAGCGAATACTAGCTCCAGGGGGAACTTCTTCAGTTACAGTTATGGGAATTGGTTTATCCTCCCGCTCTGCCATTAAAATCATGCCTTGACTGACACCTTCACCCATTTTTCTCTCCGCCAAATTGACCACAAAGACATACGAATTACCCAGTAGGGCTTCTGGACTATACCATTGTTTAACGCCGGTTAAGATAGTTTTTTGACCAACTTCTTCCCCAAAATCCACTTTTAGCTCAATCAACTTTTGACTCCATTCTGGAATACAAGCTGTTAAAACTTTACCAACTCTTAGTTCAACTTGGCTAAAAATATCAAGAGATATAGTAGGTTTCATATTAAGCGATTCCAATTATTTTATAGACTTCACTGACTGTTTTATCAGCCATTAGACTGGCTTTGGCCGCCCCGGTGGTTAAAATTTCTGTCACCTTTCCTAAATCACTGGCCAAAATTTCCCGCCGTTGTCGCAGTGGCTCGAATAGACGTTGATGAGCTTGAAAGAGTTTTTCTTTGACTTCTACGTCACCCACCCGACCACCTAAATAACGTAGTTTAAGGTCAGTGACTTCGTCTGGGTTATCATTTATTAAATCGTGATACATAAAGACAGGATTGCCCTCAACTTTACCTGGGTCTGTAGCTTTCAGGCGATTGGGGTCAGTGTAAGAGCTCATGATTTGTTTGCGGATCACAGCTTCATCATCAAAAATCCCAATCGTGTTGCCTAATGATTTACTCATTTTCCGTTGGCCATCAGTACCCACAATTTTGCCCACTTTTTGGGAAATCAAAGGCTCTGGCAAAGGAAAAATAGCTTGATTGTAGAATTTATTAAAGTTTTCTGCGATGTCGCGAGTTAATTCAATATGCTGACGTTGATCTTCACCGACTGGCACACCATACGGTTTATATAATAAAATATCGGCTGCCATCAGAATCGGATAATTAAACAAACCCATATTAATTGATTCCACACTGGCATCTTTGGCTAATTTATCTTTAAAAGCGTGCATCCGTTGCATTTGGCCGTACGAAGTATAATTTCCCAAAACTACAGCCAACTGGCTGTGTGCCATTACCTCAGATTGACGGAAGAAGACACATTTCTCAGGATCTAAACCTAATGCCAAGTAATCTAAAACAATGCCCATAATATTGGTCCGCAATGTCTGAGAATCCTTAACCGTGGTTAAAGCATGCAGATCAGCAATAAAATAATAGGTTTCATAATCAGTGTTTTGTAACTCAATTTGGGGTTTGATAGCGCCAAAATAATTACCGATGTGAAGCGAGTTACCACTGGGAGTAATACCAGATAAGATGCGTTTTTGCCTAGTCATAGTTTCCTTAGAAGTAGTATACCTTTAAAATTTTAATTTCGTATGTCTGCCCTTTTTGGCTGAGTTATTTTTACCACTTCTCATACGCTTGACCGTTAGTAGAACTTGATGTTCGTTTTCTCGGACTAACGCTCCTTGGAGTTGCAAGTTATGATCTTGGCGAAGCTGATGGGCAATTAAATGAATTTCGGCCAAACTAAAAATGCCGCCAAACACAAACCTCTTTAATCACACCAGCTTCTAATCGACCAACTTTAAAGGGAACTGTGGCCACGATATCTGTAACAATTCCTGGCC
>Ga0163154_10006677_pt1 | contig 14038 bp, 13 predicted proteins | sample OliLakLV19MP9P1_FD_148649 | JGI IMG/M metagenome (GOLD analysis project Ga0163154, IMG submission 148649) | Freshwater microbial mat bacterial communities from Lake Vanda, McMurdo Dry Valleys, Antarctica - Oligotrophic Lake LV.19.MP9.P1 | ecosystem: Environmental > Aquatic > Freshwater > Lake >... | reverse complement strand
TAGATTTAGAGCCATCACAAGTTATGCTTGCCGATAGCATTTGCAGCGATGATGTAAACAGCATTCAATATCCGGCTCGTGCACACGAATTTTTAGGACCATTTAAAATGGGTGGTTTAGATGGTTTCCCATTTACAGGACTTACAGGAATGGGCGCTTTTGCAAGCCATGTACCAGATGAAGGAGCCGTATTAATCTATTACGGACCACATATTGGCATTACAAAAGATGGTAAGATTGGTGAAATTCAACGTATAGGACAAACTAAAAACACTGGTTGCTGTGGGGCAGCAAAAGGAGCTTTGGGTAAACTTTTGAACGACCAAATTGAAGAAGGAAATGTTACGGAAATGGACTATCAAATGAATACCATTGAACAAATTTTATTTAAGACAAAAGATAGAGTTGTAAATGCCGAAATTCCTTTATTTGAAGCAACAGAAGTTATTTATGAAGCCATTGATAAACGAATAAACGAGTTAGTAGAAAACACAAACTACAACTGTAAATATGTGATTTTAATGGGAGCTGTACTAATCAATAGCGACACAGATATGGGTTCATTTACTCATAACAAACGCTTCGATGTTATTGACCTTGCAACACATAAGCGCCAAAGTCTGTTAGAGGAATATTATACTTTATAACTAGTTTTGTACTGAACAACAATTAAAAATATTAATCAAAAAAGATATGAAACAAAATTTTGACAGGACAAACCCAGACGAGGCAGATGAATATTTCATGGATTGCATTCGGAAGGGTAATTTAAAAAATGCTATGACTTGTTTTGACCCAGATGGAGTGTATATGGACAAGGACGGAAATGCAATTAGTGGACTTGCCAATATAGAAAAAGTGGTTGCTAATCTTTGCAATATGAAACCTGACCTTAAAATTTACAAGCACAAAAATACACCAGTCGGCAATGACCTGATATATCGTCTAGACAAGTGGACTTTGACAGCTACCGACCCACAAGGAAATCCAATCAAGATGCATGGAGCTTCCGCACATATAATGCGTAAAAACGCAGAAGGAGTTTGGCTTTGGTTGGTAGACAATCCCTTTGCTGCATCATTCTTTGTTGACTAATACATTTTATAAATCAATTTTAAATTAGGCGTAATGTTACGCAACACAATTACAACTCATAACAGAAAAAGAAATGACACAAAATTTTGACAGAACAGACCCTAATGAAGCAGACGAATACTTTTTAAATTGCATTCGCAACGGAGATTTGAAAAATGCTATGACCTGCTTTGACTCTGAGGCAATTTATATAACCAAGGACGGGAACACAATTAGTGGATTTACCAACATAGAAAAAGTGGTTGCTAATCTTTGTAATATGCGAGCAGACATTAAAGTTTATGAACATAAAAATGCGCCAGTCGGAAATGATATGATGTATTGGTTAGACAAATGGACTATGACAGCAACAGACCAACAAGGCAATCTTATTAATATGAAAGGTGCTTCTGCTAATATGATGCGAAAGAGTTCTGAAGGAATTTGGCTTTGGCTTGTAGACAATCCTTTTGCTACTCTATTTTTTGCTGACTAATAGATTATATAAAGCAATGATTAATAAATGGAAAATATCAATAGAAACAAAGCACATACGCCTAACAGCACCTCCTATGTAAAGCTTCCCAGCCCAGGACAAAGATAATATTTTAGATTAATTTACTGCATATTTTTTAATTATTTTGACTCTATACTCAGCCTCCTATATGTAGCTGCCATAATTGACACTACCAGCATCTGTGTGATAATAGAGACATAAAATATCAGCCACCAGCTACAAAATGTGACAATCAACATTACTATTGATTCCACCGGTGCTGTTATGTGGTCTGATAAGCTCTTGTGTTGTTGAGTAATAAACTGATTTATGACTTGAATCTCGGAATTCTTAAATAGGGGTAGTTTTTGTTAATAAGGGGTTTGATCATACAATACTTTGATTATCACTAAAGGTTATTCCAGATTCTAAATATTTTGGACAGTAGTGAGAATTAATCCGCCGGAGGCGATTGTAGAACCTGCCTCCTGCAAACAGGCCGTAGATAGAAACATTACGTACTGCTTGAAACAAGCCGTTCATTACCGCAAAACTCTACGGTTCTACGCTGCGCCCACTGTGCTGCATTTCTACGTTTCTACAAACCTCGATGCCATAGTGTAAACACCTATTCAGGCAACAAAAGCTATACTAATCACCAACTCTTTTGGAAGTCTTCCGTAAACCTGTATATTTATTGCTTCATGCAAACACTCGCTACCCCACCCGTTATCCAAATGGAGCCTGTCCGCCATCGCGGTGAGGCGAGGATCGCTTTGCGGTTTCCTTATGATCAGGCGGTGATCCGGGTGGTGAGGGCCTTGCCTGATGCCCGGTGGAGCGCTACGCTGAAGTGCTGGCATGAGGTTGGTACGGACATCAGGTACATCCAGGAAGCATTGGGTCATGAATCTATACGAACTACTGAGGTTTATACCCATGTGGCAAAAGATAGAAAACCGGCATCACCCCTAGATACCCTAGAAATATGAGTAGCGTATATCCCCCAATGCTGTTGGCTATACGAATAAAACCTTCGTACTATTGGAATATATACGAAAGTTCATAGCGCAAACCTGAATGTTATATGCCATTTTAGAACTGACCTCAGACAAACCGATTAATCAACATTATAACTTATGCAAAGAAGAAAATTCATAAAAGATACGCTAACAGGATTACCTTTAATCCTGTTGACACCAACACTTTTGGCAAGTTGCGGTAAAGACGATGAAGACATAACGCCAAACGGTAAAACCGTTGTAGTAATTGGTGGCGGTATTTCAGGGCTTGCAGCAGCCAAAAAACTAAAAGAAAAAGGATTTACCGTCATTATTTTAGAGGCACAGGAAAAAGTAGGTGGACGAATGCGGACAGACAGAAGCCTTGGAGTTGCTTTTGACGAAGGAGCAAGTTGGATACACGGATCAAATGGCAATCCAATTACAAATTTAGCATCACAATCAGGTGCTACTACTTATCTGACTTCTGACGATAGCGTAGAAGTTTTTGACACCAATGGAACTGAATATTCCGACACAGTCTTAACTAATTCAGAAAATCAGTTTGAAAGTGCATTAAACGTAGTTAGAAGTGCAGGAACGCAGACACAAAGTTTTCAAACTGTATTCAATTCACTTTACCCAACACAAGCTAATGACAGACTTTGGAAGTATATGCTCTCTGCCTATTTAGAATTTAATACAGGTGGCGACATTTCAAAACTATCGTCAAAATTCTTTGACGATGGCGAAGAGTATAGCGGAGCAGACGTAATTATTACGAATGGATATGATAAGGTAACAGACTTTTTAGCAGCAGGTTTAGACGTTAGATTAAATACAAGAGTTTCAAGCATCAATTATTCAAATGCAAAAGTAAATATTATCGCTAACGGCAATAATATAGATGCTGATTATGTAGTTGTTTCAGTTCCGCTAGGCGTATTGAAAAATAATGCGATTACTTTTACGCCTGCATTACCAACAAGTAAAACCAATGCAATTAGTAACACTAATATAGGTAATGTGAATAAATTTTTGTTGGTTTGGAACACACCATTTTGGGACACAAATCTGCAGTACATTGGTTACACCCCAGAAACCAAAGGCAAATTTAATTACTTTCTAAATATCAAGAAATTTACACCATCAAATGGATTAATGACTTTTGCTTTTGGCGACTATGCAACTGTAACAGAAAGTATGACCGATAATCAAATTATCAACGAAATAATGCTGAATTTAAAGAGTATTTATGGCAACAGTATTCCAAATCCGACAAATTTTTTGAGAACAAAATGGGGACAGAATATCAATTCTTACGGAGCTTATTCTTACCCGACAAATGGCTCAACATCAGCAGACTTTGATACACTATCGAATGAAGTAAATAACAAAGTTTTCTTTGCTGGCGAACATACAGAAAGAGAATATCGTGGAACAGTACACGGAGCCTATTTAAGCGGAATACGTGAAGCCGACAAAATAATAGACTTATAGTGAGAATAAGAAAAACGGCATATAACAGGGGTTTTGCAAAAAAGCGGGTTCAGTGCCAAATTGAACATTCGGAATTCTAATAAACATTTGTACTAATTTGAACATTTGTGCTTCTTATTCCACTTCTTCGCAAAGCCCTAAAACGTTAGTAGCAATTTTATTAAACCATAAACAAGACAAAAAATATTACACATGAAAAAGGAATTTGACAGAACAAGCATTGAAGGTTCGGCAAGGTATTTTCAAAACTGCGTTCGCAACGGAGACGTAGAAAGCGCACTTGATTGTTTTGATGAAGATGCAGTTTATATTACTGGAATAGGCACATTTGTAACGGGTAAAGAAAACATACGCAAAGCACTTGAGCAAGTGTGTGCATTGAAACCAGATTTGCAAGCACTGAGAAGCACTGGGTTTACCGTTGGTGATATTACTGCTTGGGTTGATGAATGGACATTGAAAGCCATCTTACCTGACGGCACAAAATTGGATATGAAAGGCACGTCAAGTGATATATTAAAAAAACAACCTAACGGGAACTGGGTATATTTGGTTGACAATCCTTATGGAGCTGAATATTTACATCTATAATGAGTTGATATTGAAAATAGCTGATATAAAAACTGCTACTAACAGCACCTACAAGAAATTGGCGGTTCAGAGCCCCCGCACAGGCGGGGCAGGCCGTGTGAGGGGAGACTTTCACGCATGGTTCCCTGAGAACGTGAGGGTGAGATTCCTTTGCGTCACTCGATTATCGGATATCTGACAACATTATACAATAAAATAATTAGCAATTATCATTATGCATAAATCAAATTCCAATAATTGTTTTACATCATTTTTATTACTGATTTCAGTAATTAGTTTTTTCTCATGCACCCAGCATAAAGAGCAGGAACGCCCAACGACCTTTGCACCAAAAGTGGTGGCTGCCAACGGCTATGTAGTACCCAAAGACAGTATGGCCAAACCTACAGTTATTTTGGTGGATGAAAGCAAACTAAAAAAAATACCCGTAGGCACACCCAAAGTGGTGCTTACCAATACAAACATACATCCGGCAGGAAAACCAAAAATTATTTTAGCCGGCACACCAAGAGTATGCACACCGGGGCAAGACACCTTTCTTCTTGCCAAAATAATACCCGCCATTGACAGTCCTTTTACAGCAGGCATACCCGAAGTGGTAATTGCAAAAGACGCTTATATCAGAGACCAAAATCCGGAAAACTTTAGCTCTTTTGGTAAATTGCAAGGCTTAAAACATGGCAATATAAACTGTATGCTGGAAGACAAAAGCGGAAATCTTTGGTTCGGCACGTTAGGTGGAGGCGTATCGAAATACGATGGCAAAAGTTTTACGCATTTTACCGATAAAGAAGGCTTAAGCAATAATTTTGTTTTTAGTATGCTGGAAGACAAAAGCGGAAATCTTTGGTTCGGCACTCAAGGTGGAGGCGTATCGAAATACGATGGCAAAAGTTTTACGCATTTTACCGATAAAGAAGGCTTAAGCAATAATATTGTTTATAGTATGCTGGAAGACAAAAGCGGAAATCTTTGGTTCGGCACTTTTGGTGGAGGCGTATCGAAACTTGCCCTGAGCGAAGTCGAAGGGTCTAGTCAATACACTTTTACGCATTTTACCGATAAAGAAGGCTTAAGCAATAATATTGTTTATAGTATGCTGGAAGACAAAAGCGGAAATCTTTGGTTCGGCACAAGAGGTGGAGGCGTATCGAAATACGATGGCAAAAGTTTTACGCATTTTACCGATAAAGAAGGCTTAAGCAATAATGATGTTGTGAGTATGCTGGAAGACAAAAGCGGAAATCTTTGGTTCGGCACTTTTGGTGGAGACGTATCGAAATACGATGGCAAAAGTTTTACGCATTTTACCGATAAAGAAGGCTTAAGCAATAATGATGTTGTGAGTATGCTGGAAGACAAAAGCGGAAATCTTTGGTTCGGCACTTTTGGTGGAGGCGTATCGAAATACGATGGCAAAAGTTTTACGCATTTTACCGATAAAGAAGGCTTAAGCAATAATTTTGTTTTGAGTATGCTGGAAGACAAAAGCGGAAATCTTTGGTTCGGCACAGGTGGTGGAGGCGTATCGAAATACGATGGCAAAAGTTTTACGCATTTTACCGATAAAGAAGGCTTTAGCAATAATTTTGTTTTTAGTATGCTGGAAGACAAAAGCGGAAATCTTTGGTTCGGCACTCAAGGTGGAGGCGTATCGAAATACGATGGCAAAAGTTTTACGCATTTTACCGATAAAGAAGGCTTAAGCAATAATTTTGTTTTTAGTATGCTGGAAGACAAAAGCGGAAATCTTTGGTTCGGCACCTGGGGTGGAGGCGTATCGAAATACGATGGCAAAAGTTTTACGCATTTTACCGATAAAGAAGGCTTAAGCAATAATGTTGTAAGGAGTATGCTGGAAGACAAAAGCGGAAATCTTTGGTTCGGCACTGATGGTGGAGGCGTATCGAAATACGATGGCAAAAGTTTTACGCATTTTACCGATAAAGAAGGCTTAAGCAATAATGTTGTAAGGAGTATGCTGGAAGACAAAAGCGGAAATCTTTGGTTCGGCACTGATGGTGGAGGCGTATCGAAACTTGCCCTGAGCGAAGTCGAAGGGTCTACTCAATACACCTTTACGCATTTTACCGATAAAGAAGGGTTAAGCAATAATTCTGTTTGGAGTATGCTGGAAGACAAAAGCGGAAATCTTTGGTTCGGCACAGGTGGTGGAGGCGTATCGAAATACGATGGCAAAAGTTTTACGCATTTTACCGATAAAGAAGGCTTAAGCAATAATTTTGTTTTGAGTATGCTGGAAGACAAAAGCGGAAATCTTTGGTTCGGAACCCGGTTTGGGCTTAGCAAGCTGTCCCCGGAAAACAAGGAGAAGTTAGTGTTGTTTTCTGATCCCGATAGCTATCGGGACAAGTCCGCTCCAGAAGCCAAAGGAAAAGTTTTCTTCAAGAACTACGCGTATGAAGATGGTTTTTTAGGGATCGGTGTAAACGGAGGCAAAACAATTTGCGAAGACAAAAACGGAACTATTTGGATTGGCGCAAATGACAGACTAACTGCTTTCCATCCGCCAGCAGGCGGAGAAGTTGCAGATACGACTGCGCCAAACATTCAACTAATAAACATAGCCTTGTTTAATGAAAATATTGCGTGGGTAAATTTAACCTCATCCGTCCGCCAGGGGCGGACACCTTCTTCAAAGGAGAAGGGAAGCGGAAACAGTTTTTTTGTAAAAGACACAACTATTATTTTAGGCAATGGAGTAAGCGTTGGTGATTTTGAATTTGGTGGTTTAAGCCGCTGGTATAACTTGCCCGAAAATTTAAGTCTAGCCTATAATAACAATTACTTAACTTTTAATTTTGTTGGTATTACAATGGCTCAACCTAAAAAAGTAAAATACCAATACAAATTAGTTGGAATAGATGAAAACTGGAGTGCCATAACCAACCGTACCGAAGCGCCTTATGGCAATATTCCTCAAGGCAATTACATATTCAAAGTAAAAGCAATGAACAGCGAAGGGTATTGGAGCAACGAATTCAGTTACTCATTTACCATTCGTCCACCTTGGTGGAAAACATGGTGGATGTACACAATTTATGTTATCAGTGCTTTGTCATTAATCGGAGGGTTTATAAAATGGAGAGAACGGAATTTGAAAAGAGAAAAAATAATTTTGGAAAAGAAAGTGGAATTGCGTACAAAACAGTTGGACGGAAGAAATAAAGTAGTTGAAGAACAAAAGAAAGTAGTAGAAGCTGAAAAGAAAAAGAGCGATGATTTGCTTTTAAACATCCTCCCAGCTGAAGTTGCAGAAGAGCTAAAAGCAAAAGGAACCACCACAGCAAAAGACTTTAGCGAAGTAACCGTACTCTTCACTGATTTTAAAAACTTTACTTTGATGAGTGAAAAGTTGAGTGCACAGGAATTGGTTAATCAAATCAATTACTGTTACTCTGCCTTCGATAATATCATAACCAAACACGGCATCGAAAAAATAAAAACCATTGGCGACTCATACATGTGTGCAGGCGGTTTGCCGGTTGCGAACACTACGAATGCAGAAGATACAGTTAGCGCAGCATTAGAAATTAGGGATTTTATGTTAGCCGAAAAACAGAAGAGAGAAAGTGAAGGAAAACCATTTTTTGAAATAAGAATTGGATGCAATACAGGAAGTGTAGTTGCAGGAATTGTAGGCATTAAAAAATTCGCTTACGATATTTGGGGCGATACGGTAAATATTGCTTCCAGAATGGAATCATCCGGTGAGCCTGGTAAAGTAAACATCAGCGGAAGTACTTATAAGTTGGTGAAAGATAAATTCAAGTGCGAACACAGAGGAAAAATTGAAGCGAAGAATAAAGGGATGATTGATATGTATTTTGTAGAGAATGCTTAAGCTTTATGAAAGTAGCACATCCGATAACAGGCGTTTGGCAAAAGTGGCGGTTCAGTGCTCCGCAGACACATTTGTGGTTAATCAAACATTGGTTCTCCGCATCAAGTTTTGTGGTGAAAATCGCCACCTTCGCCAAGCTGCAAACCGTGTGTGTCTTGAATCAATCCGTAAAAGCGGAAAGAATGCTGTACAAAAGATGGAAGCCCTTTAGGGATGATAAGACGAAAGCCGAAGCCGAGCGAACCGAGCAGAGGAATCATTATCATTAACAAAGGAACTGGCCTTCTACAGGCATATAAGAAAGTACGAGCCAACAAGGGTAGTGGTGGCGTAGATGATATGGATTGGGAATGGTTGGACAACAACCTGAAAACGTAATCAGTCCACTGCTGGCGAATATCTTCATGCACGTGTGTTTTGATAAATGGATGGATAAATACCATCCCGAAAAGCCATTTGAACGCTATGCCGATGATGTTGTGGTGCATTGCAAGACGGAGAAACAAGCCATTTTCGTGTTAAAACAAATTGGTGTACGTCTCCGAAAATGTAAACTTACCCTACATCCTGAAAAGACCCAGATTGTAAATCTCAGAGGAAGGTCAGAAAAGAAATATCCTAAGGGGTATGATTTTCTGGGATTCACTATTCGCCCCCACTGGTGCAAAGTAAACGGGAGACTGATGCTTATGCCCAGTATGTTCATGAGCAGGAAGTCAAAGAGTAGCGTGTTGGAGAAGTTCAAGGAATTGAACCTTCACAAACGAAGAAAACCAATAGAAGTAATTGCTAAGGAGTTACGCCCTATTATTCAGGGAATAATGAATTACTACTGCAAGTTTTCATCGAACCACACACGCGAAATCTGGAATCAACTCAATGCAAGATTGCTTAAATGGGTAAAATGGGAGAAAGGGCTTTACAAAATGGCTTCTTTGAGATGGTTACAGAAGAAGTACAAGGAATCGCCTTTACTTTTTCCGCACTGGAAATTGGTAAATCCATAAAGTGTTTGCACTTTTGTGATTAAACAAGAAGAGCTCCCGCAAAAAAAAACGGGACAGGCTGTGTGAAGGGAGACTTTCAAGCACGGTTCCGTGGGAACGTAGGGGTGAAATATCCCGGGGTGACTCGATTGGTAGCAATAAAAAAAATGAAAAAGGAAATCAAAATAGCAATCGTTATCCTAATTGGATTTTTATCCTTTTTATGGCTTGAAAAACCACTCAGAGAATATTTATTTGGAATCTTATTCGATGAACAGATTGCGAAACAGATTGCAAGTACCACAATCAGAATAATTTTAATTGCTATTACTTTTTTCTTGATAAATAAATTTAGACTAATAGCTTTTACTGGATTGAATTATTGGCAAAAATTTAAAAATATTCAAGCTATAATAATTGCATTCGCTTTTACAATAATGGGTATATCAGTAAATTGGAATACTTACATAAACACCGAATTTAGGGTATTATTTTTATTTATTATCTCAACTTTAGCAGTTGGAATTGTTGAAGAACTCGCATTCAGGGGTATAATTTTTCCATTACTTATTAAATCGTTCACAAAAACAAAACGACCAATTCTAATAAGTGCTGTACTTTCAAGTTTAATGTTTGGATTGGTACATTTTATTAATCTTTTCAGCCAACCAGAAAATATTATTGGAATCACTTCACAAGTATTCTTTGCAACAGCAATTGGAGTATTCTTTTGCGGACTAATGGTAAGAACAGAAAATATTTTGGTTCCATGTATTATTCATGCTTTGGTTAATGTCAGTTTTGGTGCGGGTGAATTAAAACAATCAATTGAAGAATTTTCTGATGTAGAAGAAGTATCTGGAATCAATTGGAATTCCTTAATTACAACCACAATATTTTTCTCATTTATATTAGTAGGAGGAATCTACATGATTCTAAAAACTGATAAAAAAATAATATTAGACAAATTGGAAAAAGAATAAATACTGCCATCAACAATGCATATACTGTAATAGCCGGTATACGCGGCCACTATGCACATGCGGAGACGTTAGCGGTCATTGTAACTGACGACACAAAACCTGAATAATCAAATATTAAGACAAAAAAAATCGACTATGAATTTTGAAAATTTTATAACAAGCGAAACGGGGCTAATACACTTTATAGCTTCTATTTTTGCTCTCATACTCGGGACATTTATTCTCGTGTTAAACAAAGGGACAACAAAACATAAGATTTTGGGCAGGCTTTACGCTTTGACAATGTTGGTGGTTTTGATTACTGCCTTTATGACTTACAGACTTTTTGGAACTTGGGGAATATTTCATTGGACAGCAGTAATAAGCAGTTTGACACTTGTTTGCGGACTTATACCAATTCTGATTAAACGACCAATCAACAATTATAAATCATTTCATTTTAGTTTTATGTATTGGAGTATTATGGGTGTTTACGGAGCATTTGTTTCGGAGACATTAGTAAGAATGCCCAAAGTAGTAGTAGAAAGTGGAATTCCAAATAGTGTTTTTTACAATATGACAGGAATCGGGATAGTCTTGGTGATGGGTCTTGGGGTATATTTTTTTCTTAAATTTAAACCAAAATGGGACAGACAGTTTGGAATAAAAAGACCAGAGAAATGAGACAATACAAAAAACAACGAACCGCTAACAGCACCTACAAAAAAGTGGCGGTTCAGTGCTCCGCAGACACATTTGTGGTTAATCAAACATTGGTTCTCCGCATCAACATTTGTGGTAAAAATCGCCAACTTCTTGTAGCTGCAAACCGTTAGGTGCAAGCGTAAAAGAAGACCGAGCCAAAGACAAACAAGTGACAAAATTGCAAATAATCTTACCCGACAACTTGAAGCATTAAAAAAAGATTTCTGACAACTGTGTGATTTTTTGAAAGGACTTGCGAATAATTGGTTAAACAAGTTTCACTTAAAAAATCGCAATATGTACAATTTTAAAATTTACGCTTTTCTAACCTTCCTATTTTTAGGGAGTACATCAATTTCCGCTCAAAGTATGTTGGAGGTATATTTTGGTGGTAGCAAAGACAGCCTGACAAATGAAGCTACCAAGCTAATTTATATACCTGAACCGACATTTAAACCTACAGGCCAAAAAACAGAACCAGACCCTGCATTAATTGCAGATATGGGATTTGAGCAGATTTACAAATCGGAAAATCGCTTTTTTACTGTACGAGACAATAAAAGGATTTTTTCATATAAATTCCCCATACAATCTGACAATATAATAGTACTTATTCACGGCGTAGGAAGTAATGCTTATATGTACAACAAAACGGCAGGATTACTACAAGAAGCAACCAAAGATGAAGTTTACGCCATTGACCTACGTGGACACGGACAATCCGAAGGAAATAGTGGTGATGTGGATTATATAAACCAATATGTTGATGATTTAGCTGACATAATAAGAATTATCCGCAAAGAGAAACCCAATGGAAAAATCATTATTGCAGGGCATTCTATGGGTGGCGGAATAGCTTTACGTTATGCAATGGAAAAGCAATATGAACAACCTGATGGCTTCTTGCTTTTCGCACCACTAATCGGTCATAACTCGCCTGCCTTTCTTCAAGGGCAAGCCACCGATAACACAACCGAAGAGCCATTTATGAAAATACATATAGAGCGAATAATTGGTTTGACTATGCTAAATGAAATTGGCAATCACGATTATGACAGCTTGCCTGTACTGTTTTTCAATTTGCCAGAAGCTGTTCCTTTGAGAAAATATAGCTATCGAGCGAATAAAAGTATGACGCCTGATGATTATGTGACAGGGTTAAAAGCAGTAAACAGACCAATGCTTGTATTAATGGGTAGCGAAGACGAAGCTTTTTCGTCAAAAGCTACGAAAGAAGCCATTTTGAAAAATAGTAATGGAGAAATTCAGATAATAGATAAGGTTTCCCATAATGGTGTAAGGCATAACGCACAATCTTTTACTTTTATCAAAGATTGGTTTACAAAATTGTAATGGACAAACAAAAGCAACAGCAATTGTTTGAAGAAATTATTGAACAGCACAAAGGTATTTTGTTCAAGGTTGCCCGTGCATACTGCCTAGACGTAGAAGACAGGCAAGACCTCATACAGGAAATGATGATTCAGATTTGGCAGTCTATTCACAAATACAACAACCAATATAAAATTTCAACTTGGTTGTATCGTATTTCACTGAATGTAGCTATCTCCTTTTATCGAAAAAGTTCAACAAGAGCAAAGAAATATACCGAGCTAAATGAGCAAATGGTAGAAACTCCAGTCGAAGATAAATCGGAAAAAGAACGACAGTTGAATTTATTGGAACAATTTATCAGTAAACTAAAAGAGATAGACAAAGCATTGATGATACTGTATTTGGAAGACAAAAGTCACGCTGAAATTGCAGAAATATTGGGAATGTCTGTAAGCAATGTCGGAACGAAAATAGGACGTATCAAAGACAAATTAAAAACACGATTTTCACAATTAAAATTAAAATGATATGAACGAATTGGAATTAAAAAAACTTTGGCAAACCACCAATGACAAATTGGAAGAAAACTTTGTTATAAATAAAAAAAACAAAGATGATATAACCCGAATTAAGGTTTATAGCATTTTGGGTTCAATGAAACCCATTAAGATTTTTACGCTATTGGTTGGTATTTTATGGGTTGGTATCGGGGTAATTAATTTGAGTTCAATTTATTTAAACTCATTTTCTGAAGCAAATAAGTTTTTTCTCTTTTCGGCTTCTATCCAAGTGGGTTTGACCGCTATGGCATTGTTCATTTATCTCTATCAGCTAATCACGATTTACCAAGTGGATATTTCTAACCCGATTATAAGAACACAAGAGAAATTAGCAAGCCTAAAAATGTCAACACTTTGGGTAACTCGGATTCTCTTTCTTCAACTTCCTGTTTGGACAACATTTTGGTGGAACGAAACTATGCTAACAGATTGGGGTATTTTACAATGGGTACTGCCATTGTTTTTTACAATTTCATTTACTTTTATTGCTATTTGGCTTTTCTTCAACATTAATTACGAAAACAGAAATAAGAAATGGTTTCAACTCATTTTCAATGGAAAAGAATGGACACCATTAATGAAGTCAATGGAATTGTTAGAACAAGTGGAAGATTATAAAGGACAGAACGCCAGCCCATAACACGGGTTTGGCAAAAGTGGCGGTTCAGTGCTCCGCAGACACATTTGTGGTTAATCAAACATCGGTTCTCCGCATCAACATTTGTGGTAAAAATCGCCACCTTCTTGTAGCCGCAAACCGTTGGCGTCATATTTACACGACCCGATAATATGACACTGCAAAACCTATATAAAAAATCGTATGTCTTGTTGCCAACGCATTTAGTCCCAACAACGATTTGCACAACGACACCTGGCGCTTTTATGGCACCCAATTTTTAGTGGCATGCATTTTCGGGGTGCACAACCGACTGGGCGAGCAAGTATACAGCAGTCCGATGCTCG
>Ga0163154_10006676_pt1 | contig 14039 bp, 11 predicted proteins | sample OliLakLV19MP9P1_FD_148649 | JGI IMG/M metagenome (GOLD analysis project Ga0163154, IMG submission 148649) | Freshwater microbial mat bacterial communities from Lake Vanda, McMurdo Dry Valleys, Antarctica - Oligotrophic Lake LV.19.MP9.P1 | ecosystem: Environmental > Aquatic > Freshwater > Lake >... | reverse complement strand
GACCGGTGGGGTCGGGCTCGTGCCGTGCACGCCGGCTGGCTGCATCGAGCTCCTGGACCGCTACCGTTTGCCGCTCGCAGGCAAGGAGGTCGTCGTCGTCGGCCGCTCGCAGCTCGTCGGGAAGCCGGTCGCGCTGCTCGCCCTCGCGCGGAACGCGACGGTCACCGTGTGTCACAGCCGCACGGTGGACCTCGCCGCGCACTGCCGCCGCGCGAACGTGCTGATCGCGGCGGTCGGCGTGCCGAAGCTCGTGCAGGGCGACTGGGTGCGTCCCGGGGCGACCGTGCTCGACGTCGGGATCAACCGGCTCGCGGACGGGACCCTCGTGGGCGACGTCGATTTCGACGCCGCCAAGGGGCGCGCGGGTGCGATCACCCCGGTCCCGGGCGGCATCGGACCGATGACGATCGCGATGCTGATGCGGAACACCCTGCTCGCGGCTGCGCGCGCGGCGGGCGTGGACGAGCGCGGACTCTTTGGCTGATCGACTACAGCCGGGATTTTCCGCGTAGCGCGCGGGAACTTGCGCTGTAGTAGATTCTTCGCGGGTCCATGGCTTGGGCTTGGGTTGCGGGCATCGCCCACGCTGAGAACAAGAAACCCCATTCGCGACGATGAACGCTTGGCAAGACGGCCCCGTCGGGCGACCGCAGCTCCAGTTCGCCTGGCCGCCCTTGACGCCGGTGGTGCAGCGGCTGATCGTCGCGAACCTCGCGCTCTTCTTCGCGCTCTTCCTGGTCGGCCTCGTGTCACTGCCCTTCCGCGCGCGGGTCATGGACGTCCTGGCGGTCGATCCGGTGGCCTGGGGGGCGTGGTTCCCTTGGGTGCCGCTCTGGCAGCTCGTCAGCTACGGCTTCGTGCACAGCCTCGACGGGATCGGGCACCTCTTCTTCAACATGCTGATGCTGTACGTCTTCGGCGGCATGCTGGAGGGTGCGCTCGGGGCGCGCCGGTTCGCCACCTTCTACTTCACTTCGGTCGTGCTGGCGGGCCTCGCGCACGTCCTGGTCATGCCGCTCTTCGGCTCGTCCGCGCCGGCGATCGGCGCCTCCGGGGCCTGCCTCGCGGTGACCGTCGCGATGGCGACGCTGCGGCCGAATGCGACCGTCTACTTGATCGTGTTCCCCGTGCCGCTGAAGTACCTGGCCGGGTTCCTCGTGTTGCTCGACGTCTTCCAGTTGCTGAGCCAGGCTATGGGGGCTCAGGGCGAGGGGAAGGCCCTGTATGTGCACCTCGGGGGCGCCGTGTACGGGTTCCTGGCCGTGCGCTTCGGCTGGATCCACCGTGACCCCGTGGCCTCGTTCCAGCGCAAGCGCGCGGTGCAGCGCGAGGTCACGCGGGTGTCCGATGACGCCAAGATGGACCAGCTCCTCGACCGGATCAAGCGGGACGGCCTCGGGACGCTCTCCCGCGCCGAGCGCGAGTTCCTGAAGCGGCAATCCGAGCGTGGACGGTGACCCCGGCTCGGAATGTGGCCTCGAACGTGGTCTGTGCCCTCGGGCTCCCCGTCGACTATAGACTGACAGACCGCGCGGCGCTCAGGTGACGCCCGCCCCCCCCCTCGGTATCGCCATGGTTCGACTCGTCTTGTCCCTCTGTTTCATCGCGGGTGTCGCCACGGCGGCGCCGCAGGAGAACTACTCCGAGTTCAAGGACCGCTTCGACAAGTCGGTCGGGATCGGCGCGAACGACGACCTCCAGCGCCTCGTCCAGTCCCAAGAGCTGTGGACCATCCAGCTCGTGATGGAGACGGCCGAGGCGATCGCGCACAGCCCGAACGAGCGGATCCAGCTCCGGATGGAGGCGCTCGTGAAGTCCTGGGCGGCGTCGAAGGGTGGCGACTTCGTCAAGCACATGGAGCGGTACTTCTCGTACCTCGACCCCCCGACGGCGCGCGAGCGATTCCGGATCCGGGGCATCTTCGACAAGGCCACCCAGCACTTCTCCGAGGCCGAGAAGGCCAAGGAGAGGGGCAAGCTCAACGCGTTGGCCGAGCAGTTCAGGAGCTACGCGGAGGGGTTCGAGCAGTGCGGCGACAAGTACTACGCCGGGAACGCTTGGTTGTATCGATCGCTCTGCTTGGACGAGGCCCGTCAAGGGGCTGACTCCGCCGACCTGCGCGCCGTCGCCCACGCGTACAAGCGGCTGGTCGACTTGCGCAACGAGATCGACCTGAAGGACCGCATGTACCGCGAGTCGCTGCCGAACCTGAAGCGCCTCGAGGGCCTCGGCTTCACGGGTGAGCCGGCGGGCGGCACGGCCGGTGGCGCTACATCGGGGCCTGTTGCGAGCTCCGCTGGCTCGAGCGTCACGGTTGTACCGGCGTTCGAGGCGTTGACGGAGCTCGAGCCGATACCCCGCCCGAACTACTTCCTCGACGAGCACCATTCCGTTTGGGACGCGCTGCAATTCGGCGCGGTCGACTCGGTGACGACGCTGCTCCGCGTCAAGGACGCGCCGAAATTCATCCGCTCGGGGTCGACGAATATCGAGGTCGACGACAACGGTGACGGCCAATGGGACCGCGAGGTGCCCGCGCGCGGGCGCTTGGAGGTCTTCGAGCTCGAGCTCGGGAAGTCGAAGCGCAAGTGGGCGTTCTTCGCACAGGCTGGCAACTCAACCGACCAATACCAGGGTGTCGAGCTCTCGAACGCTGCGAGCGACCAGAGCTGGAGCCTCTTCGTCGCGCCCGCCGGCAGCATCGTGGCAGACATCGGGGGTGTGCGAGTCCAGGTCTTTGACGACAACATGGACGGCTCTTACGGCTCGCCGCCCGCGACCCATGGACACACGGGCTTGACCAAAGGACTGTTCCAGCCCGAGTTCGACACACTGCTCGTCGGAGACGCGAAGCGCGCGATCCCGTGGAGCGAGTTCGTGAAGTTCCCGACCGGGTGGATGAAGCTCGAGAGCCAGGACGACGGCGCTCGGCTCGTGGCGACCCCGTCCACGATACGGACGGGCAAACTACGCCTCGAGGCAAAGGGGCTCACCCCGGAGTTTCTGATCGTGCGCGGCGCCAATGACTTCGAGAACTGCTTCATCGACATCGCCGGTGGCAAGGAAGTCGAGGTGCCGGTCGGACGCTATCGGATCTATTGGGGCCTCGTCTCGAAGGGCGCGAAGAAGCAGCTCATGAAGGCACTCGTGTTACCGACCGAGACCTCGACGACGTTCGAGGTCATGGAGGGTCAGACGATCCCCGTGCCCTTCGGCGCGCCCTTCGACTTCGTGTTCGAGCACGAGGTCGCCGCCGAGACCATCACCATCAACGGCAACAGCGTCGCGATCATCGGCGCCGGCGGCGAGCGGTACGAACGCATCTACGGCGCCGTTCCGCGCCCCGAGGTGTCCTACCGCAAGAAGGACTCGAAGCGCGGCGGGAAGCCGGTCGAGATGGAGATCATTCAGGACCGCGACGGGTTCGATCGCAAGGGCGGCTATGACGCGATATGGAAGCCGCTCGACATCGTGCTGCCGAAGAAGGCCAGCGAGACGGACATCCAAGTCCAGCTCACCGAGAAGAAGAACAAGTTGTTCGGCAACATCGAAGGCACCTGGCGGTAAGAGCCCGAGCAACAATGGGTACATTATCAGTTGCTCAGGCTCTCACAACTCTCTGGCGTGGCCCCTGACGGGGCCACGCGAGCTCAACACAAGTGCTCGACCTCAAATTCATCCGTGACAACCCAGACCTCGTGAAGGCTGGAGCGACCAAGAAGCGCATCACTTGTGACATCGACCGCATCCTCGCGCTCGACGAGCGCCGGCGGGCCCTGATCCTCGACACCGACACGCTGCGCAACGAACAGAAGAACGTCGGCAAGCTGATCCCGAAGGCGCTGCCCGACGAGCGGGCCAAGCTCCTGCAGGGGCAATCGGCGCTCAAGCAGAGGCTCGACGTGTTCGAGGCCCAGCAGAAGGCGGTCGATGCCGAGCTCGACGCGCTCATGCTGCTCGTGCCGAACCCACCGGCGCCCGAGGTGCCGGAGGGCCTCTCCGACGCCGACAACGTCGAGGTCCGCCGCGTGGGCTCACCGCGCACGTTCGACTTCCCGTTCCGCTCGCACATCGAGCTCGGCGAGGCGCAGAACTGGCTCGACGTGTTCCGCGGCGCGCGACTCGCGGGCAGCCGCAACTACGTGCTGCGGGGGGACCTGTCGCTCCTGGAGCACGCCGTCATGCGCCTCGCGTTCGACCGCATGGTCGCGAAGGGCTTCGTCCCGTTGTCCGTACCAACGTTGGTGCGGCGCGAGACGATGGTGGGCACCGGCTACTTCCCAGGCGGCGAGGAGCAGGCGTACAAGACCGACGAACGGGACGACCTGTGCCTCGTCGGCACAGCAGAGGTCCCGGTGACGGCGCTCCACCAGGATGAGATCCTCGAGGTCGCCGAGCTGCCGCTGAAGTTCGTCGCCATGTCGACGTGTTATCGCCGCGAGGCCGGCACCTACGGCAAGGATACGAAGGGCCTGTACCGCGTGCACCAGTTCCAGAAGGTCGAGCAAGTCGTCCTCGACATCGCGGACGAAGCGCGCAGCAAGGAGCACCATTACGCGATCCTCGGGAACGCGGAGGAGCTGCTGCAATCGCTCGACTTGCCCTATCGCGTGGTGAACGTGTGTGGCGGCGACCTGGGCCAGGGGCAGATCCAGAAGTTCGACATCGAGACCTGGATGCCCTCGCGGGCAGGTTACGGCGAGACCCACAGTGCGTCGCGCTTCCACGAGTTCCAAGCGCGTCGCCTGTCTCTGCGCTACCGCGGCGAGGACGGCAAAGTCCGGCACTGCCACACGCTCAACAACACCGTGGCGGCGTCGACGCGGATGCTCATCGCGATCCTCGAGAACCACCAGAACGCCGATGGCACGGTCACGGTCCCGGATCCGCTCGTGCCCTACATGGGCGGGCGGTCCCTGATCGGGCGCGTGCTCGCGCTCGCTGCAGACTAGAGTCCGGGGCGCTCGGGCCGTTCGAGCCCAACCCGCCTATTTGGGGTCGGACTGGCCCTGCGACGTGAACGTCAAGCCTTGGCCGCTCTTCGTTCCCTCTCTGTCCCCTCCGCCGCCGCTGCCCGTCTCGGCGGTGCCCTCACCCGCTGCGCCACCCTCTCCCGCGCCAGCGGGGTCAGTGGGGCTGGTCGGGCCAGGCGGGACCGCGAGGCGCGGGAACTGGCCCGCGGCAAAGCGCAGACCCTCCGGGAACCGTACCCAACGTGAATAGGTCACGGTCCGCTTGCGGAAGCTGGAGGGGTCGAGCGACTCTCGTTCGATGCGCGGCTTGAGCTCGATCGTGATCGAGAGCTTGACCGCTGCGGGCAGGCCGGTCAGCTCCTCGTCGTCGTTCCCCGAGTTCCATTCGTCCAGCGGGTCGAGCTCGGGCCCATCCTGGGAATAGACCTCGATGTCGAACCCCTTGACCTGATCGCTCAGGAACGTGTACTCGCCGCCCTGCAACGGTTCGTCGTCGATGCCGAAGTCTTCGCGCCGGTAGACCTCGAGGAACTCGTCATTGCGCGGGTTCGGGCGCAGCATGTAGCCGACCTCGTTCAGGTCAGAGCGCTTCGGGTACTCCTGGCCCTCGATCCGCGCGATGAGCGAATCCGTCGTAGTGATGAAGTCGATCCGATCCGCGTCGAGGCCACCGACCACTCGGTCTGTCACCTTCAGCCACGTCGAGCGTGGCAGACCGGTCGTGAATATGCCGCGCAGGTCGCGCTCGAGCATGTCGAGCACCGCCGGCCCCGCGAGCTGCGTCTCCTGCATGTTGTGGATGGAGTCGCGCGCGTTCTTCGCGGCCGTCATGAGCTGCGTGATGCTCGTGAACATCATGCCCATGATCATGATCGCCAAGAGCACCTCGACGACCGTGAAGCCGCCCCGGCGCAGATCGACCTTGTGCTTCATTTGTTCGTGCCGCCTTGCTGCGTACCACCGGAGCCTGATGCACCGGACCCTGGAGCGCCGCTGCCCGCATTCGGATCGGCGGCGGTCGGGACCACCTCATCCTCTTCCTCCTCGCCGTACACCTGGGCCCAGCGGACCCAACGCTCGAAGATGATCTCGTTGCTGAGCTCTCTGACCTGCGGGAAGCGGATCCGGAGCTTCACCTTCTCGAAGGGCTGCGCCTCTTCCTCTTCGTCGTCTTTCTCGCCGTAGTTGCCCGAGGTCCCTGAGTTCTGGCCGCGCCACTCTTCACGGGCGCGGAAGTTGTCGAACGGCCGATACTGGTCGTCGTAGGACCTTTCGGGCCGGTCAGGGAATGCGTCGTCACCGAGGGCGAGCTCCCAGGTGAATTCGGACTCGTCGCGGTTCGCGAACGAGCCAGAGGCACCCGAGTCGATCTCGTCCTGCCAGCGCCCGGCCTCGATCTCACCCAGCAGCTCGAGACCGAGCGCGCGAGCGGTCTTCTGCAGCATGGTGTGCAACGCCGAGATCTTTGCGCCTTCGAGGGACTGCAGGATCGTCGTGAGCACGAGCGCGACAATCGCGATCGTGACAGCGGCCTCCGCAATCGTGAAGCCACCGCGTGACGCCCCTGCGCTGGAGTGCCCTGCGCTGGAGTGCCCTGCGCTGGAGTGCCCTGCGCTGGAGTGCCCTGCGCTGGAGTGCCCTGCGCTGGAACGGATGGGTGTCTTCATCGGAAGTCCTGCTCGTCGACCAGGTCGCGTACCCAGACTCCGTCGTGCATCCGGAAGTGGCCAGAGAGCGCGAGGATCTCGATCGTGTGAAAAGCCTCGTAACGCGGCTGCGACAGCACGATGGTGTGCTCGGTCGCCGAGCCACGCTGGTCGAAGAGGACGCGGTAGGGTTGGTCGCCGTCATAGACCTCGCCGGCGACCCAGAGCTGATGGAACTCGACGCCATCGGGCAGGACCTGCCAATTGCTGGCCATGCGCCGGTCCTCGGCATCGACCCCTTCGCGAAAGACTCCGATGTCGACGCTGTACGGGTAGAGGATTCGATACCGCCGCTGTGCGATGTCGTATTCGACCATGTGCGGCAGGTTCTTCGAGATCGCGTCCGAGCGCGCCTCCTGGAGGTTCGCCGTGATGTTGCGGATCGCTGTGTTGAGCCGCTCGCGCGGGACGAGCGCGTCGAAGCTCATCGCGACGGCGTAGGTCGCCAGCCCGATGATGGCCGCGACCACCATGAGCTCGACGAGGGAGAACCCCCCCCGCCTTCCACGACCCTCGACGTGTGTCCCCAATGCTCAGATCTCTTGGTTCTTGATCATCTGGATCGAGAAGTCGCGATCCTTGCCTTCACCGCCCTGGCTGCCGTCCTTGCCGTAGGACATGAGGGTGGGGCTCGACTCTCCACCGCGCGGCGGGTAATAGATGTACTCGTTGTTCCACGGGTCCTTGGGGACCGTCGTCCGATCGAGGTAGGTCTGCCCGTTCTGGTCCGGGGTGATGAGCTGCTCGAGCGTGTCCGGGAAGCGCCCTGAGTTATTCGTCGCGAAGCGGAGGATCGCGCTGTCGATCACGGTCAGGTCCGCCTTGGCCTTCGTGACCTGAGCGTCGCCGAAGCTGTCGAAGAGCCTCGGCACGACCATCGTTGCGAGGAGGCCGATGATCACGATCACGACCATGAGTTCGGCGAGTGAGAAGCCGGCGCGGCGCCCGCGGCGGCAGTGGGATTTGAGTTGCTGCATGGAAAAGACCCCGGTATGTCGAATACGGCCCTGTGCGCCGCGGATCAAACCTGGCTGATCTCGAGGATCGGTTGGACGATGGCAAAAACGATGTAGCCGACGATGGTCGCGAGCACCACGATCATCAGTGGCTCGAGCAGAGACGTGAAGCGGTCGGCCGCGACCTCGATCTCCTCGTCGTAGGCGACCGCGATGCGGTCGAGCATCTGCTCAACCTCGCCGGATTGCTCGCCCACCGCGACCATATAGCCCACGGTGGGGGGGAATGCGCCGCTCTTCTTCAGGGGCGTCGCGATGTCGGTGCCCTCGACGACCCGTTCTCTGATGTACCCCGTCGCGTCGGCAATGACACGATTCCCCACGATTGCGCGGGTGATGTCGAGGGACTGGATGACCGGCACGCCGCTCTGCAGTAGCGTCGAGAGTGTCCGTGTGAAGCGCGCCACCGAGGCCTTGCGCATCAGGTCGCCGAGCACTGGCGTCGCGAGCATGGTGCGGTCCATGAATAGCCGCCCCTTGTCGCTGTGCTTGTAGATGCGCTCGATCACGAACGAGACCGCCGCGATCCCGAGCAGGAGCACGATCCAGTAGAACTTGACGAAGTCGCTGACCGCTACCAGAACCTGCGTCGTCGGCGGGAGCTTCTTGTCCTGGTCGATCAGCATCTTCGTGATCTCGGGCACGACCTTCGCCAGCAGGATCGTGACGACGAGCATGCCGATACCGATCATCAGGATGGGATACGTCAGCGCGCCGACGATCTTCCGGCGCAGCGCCCGCTGGTTCTGCATGTAGTCGGCGAGGCGCGTCAGCACCGTGTCCAGGTTTCCGGCCGCTTGACCGGCGCGGACCATGTTGACGTAGAGCTCGCTGAACCAGCCCGGGTGCTTCTCGAGCGCCTCGGCCAGGTTGAGGCCACGTTGGATGTCCTCGCGGATCTCGCGCAGCATCGTCTCGACGTTGCGCTTCTCGGCCTGGTCGACGAGCGCCGAGAGCGACTCCGTGAGCGCGATGCCCGAGCCCAGGAGCGTCGCCAGCTGGCGCGTGATGCCGCCGACAATCTCGCTCTCGCGCGGTCCAGGGCCTTGGCCGCGCGCCCGCGCGGCGCGCATGCGCGCGAACGCGCTGAGCTTCTTGCTCTTCTCGGACTGCTTGCTGGACCCACCGCTGCGCTTCTGAGTCAGCTTGGAGACCAGGAGGTTCTCCCGGCGCAGCTTCGAGCGGGCGTCGCGTTCCGTGTCGGCATTGACGATGCCGCTCTTGGTGGTGCCGCCCGGGGCGAAGGCTTTGTACTCGTAGACCGGCATGGGTACGTCTCAGGTCACTCCATGTCCAGCTGTGTGACGCGGAGCACCTCGTCGGGGGTCGTCTCGCGCGCGCGGATCTTGTCCTGCCCGTCGAGGCGCAGCGTGATCAGTCCGCGCTGGATCGCGCCGCGCTTCATGTCCGACGCACTCGCGCCCTCCATGATCTGCGTGCGCAAGACCTCGTCCACGGGGAGGAACTCGTAGATGGCGGTCCGACCTGAATATCCCGACGTGAAGCACTCGTCACAGCCCGTGCCGTAGGCGATCAAGTTATCGAGCTCATCGGAGGTCATCCCGACCTTCTTGATCTTCGCCCGCCACTCATCGTTGACTGGGACGAGGACCTTGCAGTGGGGACAGATCGTCCGGATCAGGCGCTGCGCGATGATCAGCACGATCGAGCTGGATACGAGGTATGGTTCGACGCCCTGGTCCACCATACGCGTGACCGTGCTGGCCGCGTCGTTGGTGTGCACCGTGGAGAACACGAGGTGCCCCGTGAGCGCCGCGCGAATGGCGACCTCGGCCGTCTCGAGGTCACGGATCTCACCGACCATCATCACGTCCGGGTCCTGACGCAGGAAGGAGCGCAACCCCGACGCGAACGTCAGGCCCTTCTTCACGTTCACCTGGACCTGGCTGATGCCTCCGATGGCGTATTCGACCGGGTCCTCGATCGTCAGGACGTTCTTCTGGGTCGTGTCGATCTCCGCCATGCCGGCATAGAGGGTCGTCGTCTTACCGGAGCCCGTCGGGCCCGTGACGAGGATGATGCCGTGGTTGTAGTTCAGGTAGTCCCGGATCATCTCCAGGTTCTTCTGCGACAACCCGATCTCGTGCAAGCGATAGAGCCTCGCGGTCTTGTCGAGGAGTCGCATCACGATGCGCTCGCCCTGCGAGGTCGGCACCGAGCTGATGCGCACGTCGACCTCGCCATCGCCGAGGCGGATCGTGGCCCGACCGTCCTGCGGCAGGCGGCGCTCGGCGATGTCCATCTTGCCCATGACCTTGACGCGGCTGACGATGGCCTCCTGCACCCGCTTCGGGATGGAGTCCATGTCGTAGAGGATGCCGTCGATCCGGAAGCGGACCTGGAGCCTGTCCGCGAACGGCTGGAAGTGCACGTCGGATGCGCGCAGCTTGAGCGCCTGGAACAAGATCGTGTTGACGAGTTTGATGATCGGCGCCTTGTTCGAGACGTCGAGCACGTCCTCGGCGTCGTCTAGCTCGGCCGCCATCTGCCCGATGTCGCCGTCCTCGGAGACGGCGTCCAGGGCCTCGTCGACGCCGTCCGCCTTGTGGCGGTAGGCACGCGCGATGAGGGTGTTGATCTCGCCCTTGGGCGCCAGCACCGCATCGATCTCCGCGCCGATCAGGGCGGAGAGGTCGTCCATCGGGTGGGGATCGAGCGGCGCGCAGGTCGCGACGCGCACGACCCCATCGCGCTCCTCGAGCGCGATGAGGTTGTAGTTGCGCGCGAACTGGACCGGCACCTTCTCGACGAACGTCGTCGGGACGCGCGTGCCGTCCAGACTCTTGCGGAACTCGTAGCCCAAGGCCTTGGCGTAGATCTGCAGCAGCGTGACCTCGTCGAGGTACTTGCGCTGAAGGACGACGCGGTCGAGCGAGTCGCCGGTCGAGGCCGCATAGCCGCGGCACTCCTCGAGTTGATCGCGGGAGAGCCCCGCGTCGACGAGCATGTCTCCGATACTCACCATGGGATTCGCTGCTGAATTGTCTCGATTAGTGCTCGCGATTGGGTCCTCGCGATTGGGTGCTTGCGACGGGGTGCGCGCCTGTGGGCGATGCTGGCGTGGGATCAGTCCTGCTTCGGAGACTCGCCCTGGAGCTTCTCGGCGGCCTCCGTCGGGCTGATCCCGACCTTGGCACCGTTGACCTCACCGCGTGTGGGCGGCGAATAGAGCGGCAGGTCGAAGCCCGACAGGTCGACACCTGTGCGCTGCTCCCCGAAGTGCGGGTCGATGATCTTGATGCGGTCGAGTCCGATCTCCTCGACAGCCTCGAGCTTCTTGCGGTAGCTGATCTCCGCGAGGTCCGCGAAGTCCGCCTCTTTCAGGATGTGGGGCGTCACGAAGAAGTAGAGCGCCGTCTTGTTGTTGGTGCTCGAATCGCGCGAGAAAAGGTAGCCGATGATCGGCAGGTCGCCGAGGAACGGCACCTGGTTGCGTGTGTTCGAGCGGTTGTCGATGACGATCCCGCCGATGACCATCGTGTCTCCATCGGGGACGTTCACCTGCGTCTCGATCGTGCGGGTGAGCCGCGGCGGGGGCACGGCGCCCTGCACCGAGCCGATGAAGGTCGAGACCTCCAGGAAGATCGAGAGGCGCAGGTAGCGCGAGGCGCTGATCGACGGCGAAATCGTCATCGTGATGCCCGCCTCTTCGTAGCCAGCGAAGTTCGTCTGCGTCTGGTTGGCGACGCCACCCGTGGCCGTGACCTGGGTCGTCGGTTGCTCGTCGAGGGTCGTGACTGTCGCCGAGCTGTTGTTGTTGACCAGCACCGACGGGACGTTCAACACGTTCGAGTTGTTCTTGCGCTGGATGAGCGTCAAGAGGAACGGCAGGCTGAACTCGTCGCCGTCGATGATGCCGGCGGTGATACCCTGGCTCTGGTTCGGGACGCGCAGGTCGAACGCGCCGTCGTCGTCGGTGTCGGTGAGCTCGGACAGGCCGAAGCTCGTGACGCCGAAGCCGCCGGAGCCGCTGGCGACGTCCGCGAAGCCGAGCTCGACCCCGATGTCGAGGAAGTCACTCCCCGTGAGCTCGACGAGCGCGGTCTCGATCAGCACCTGGTCCTGACGCCGGTCGAGGCGCTGGATGAGGGTCAGGAGCTCCTCGTAACGCGTGCGGCTCGCGGCGATGAGCAGCGAGTTCGTCTCGACATCGGCGACGACGACGAACTCCTGGCTGTTCCCGCCCGCGCGAGCTTGGGTCTGAGCGCCTCCGCCTTGACCGCCGCCGGCGCGCTGCTGCTCGAGCCGCGACGCGTCCTGGAGGAAGTCGTTGAGGGTCTCCGCGAGGGTCTCGGCTGCGACGTTCTCGAGGTTGTAGATGTGGTACGTCTGCTCACGCAGCGGGGTGTCGACGTCGATCTCGGCGACGAGCTCACGGATGCGCGGCATGTCCTGCGGCATGGCCGTGATCAGCAGGGCGTTGGAGCGGCTGTCGACGTTGATCTTCGCCTCGCCCTGGCCCTGCTGTAACGGGGCGCCCGTGACACCCGCGGCGGGGTTCGCGCCCGGAGTGTTGCGCGCGAGGCGCGAGGCGGAGTTCAGCAAGTCCTCGATGATCGACGCGACGTCGTCGGCGACCGCGAACTCGAGCGGGATGCGCTCGAAGACGGGGATGACCGGCGTGATCTTCGACGCCTCGTCGATGATCTTGAGCATCCGCACGAGCGCCACGACGTTGCTGCCGAACCCGGTCAGCACCATGGTCGTCGAGTTGCCCGCGGGCAACATCTGCATCGTGTTCGCGTCGGTGATCATCGTGCGCAGCGAGTTCGAGACCTGGCGCACGTCCGAGTTGGGCAGGTCGATCACGGTCGTGATCAACGTCGCTGGCTGGTCGGCGTAGTTCTCGAGGTCCTCGGGCTCGACGTTGACCGCCTGCGAACGGATGTTGTTGCGCGACGCCGTCTGCAGCGAGTCGATCTTGATGACCGCGATGCCCTCCTCGCCGATCTCCGTGCAAACGAAGTCGTTGATGATCATCATCACCTGGAAGAAGGAATAGAACTTGCCCTTCGGGACCGTCTTCGTGCCGAGCAGCCGCAGCTTCGCGTTGTTGAGCAGGGTCTCGGTCTCCTGCGTCCAGGTGAAGTTGAGCTGGGTGACGCGCTCGCAGGCGTCGACGAACTGCAGCATCGTCATCGACTCGCCGGTGGTGCCCTGCGTGATGGCGAAGTTCAGGACGTACGAGTCCCCGACCACCTGGATGGGGGGCAGGTCGCCCTCCGGGTCCTGGGCCGCCGGGGGGGTCGTCCCTTGAGGTCCTGACGGTGCCCAGGGGGCCGTCGGGTGGGCGACGGCGAGACCCGCCCAGGTCAAGGCGGGCACGAGGGCGGCGAGCGCGGATAGCACGGCGTCGAGGACCGGCGCGGCGGCGCCTTGGGTGCGTTGGCTTCGGGGCATCTGGGAGTGCCGACCGGAATGGGTCGGCGCGCTGTAACTCGTTGTCGGAGCGGGGGTTGGGGCACCCTGCACCTTGATCGGGGCAGCCTAGGGAGAGGCCGGGGGGCGAGTCAATCGCCTCCGCAGCCAGCCCCGGGTGGTTCTAGGACGCCAGTGTCGCGTTCCTCTTCCCAGGGGCAAGGGTGATGCGAGTTCTCTCGTCTGCGGCAGTCAGTCGCAGCGTCGCGCCTGGTACCCCAGGGCGCTTGGTCGCGGCCCTGCGAATCGTCGTCCGAGCGACCACGCGAACGGTCCTTACGCGCACGACGCGGGGCTCGGCAGCGTTATGCTCCGCCGCGGATGAAACCCAGCGAGCTCCTCGAAGAGGCCGACCTCGTGCTCGACTTCGCGCCGACGGACAAGTGGCACGCGATCCGGGCCCTCGTCGATCACCTGGTTGCGCGCGGACGCCTGCCGAAGGCGCGCGCCGGCGAGGTCCTCGAAGCGATTTTGTCGCGCGAGCGGAGCATGTCGACCGGCATGGAGCACGGCATCGCGATCCCGCACGCAGCGGTCGAAGACGTCGAGGGGGTCGTCGCGGCAATGGGCATCGTCCGCAACGAATCCGGCCTCGATTTCGAGAGCATCGACGGTCAACGCGCGCGAGTCGTCGTGCTCCTCGTCATCCCGAAGAACCAGAAGCTGCTGCACATCCGCACACTGGCGGACATCGCGCGGGTGCTCCAGAAACCGCGGGTCCGCGAACAACTCCTCGCAGCGCAGACCTCGGCGACGGCGCGGGCGGTCCTTGTCGCCGGCGAGCGAGCGGCCTGAGCGCCGCGTGTGGTCCGCACCGAGGCCATGGATTCCGCCGTGACCGCGCCCCCCATGGGCGCCCGGACCAGAGCCTCGACCGTGAGCGCGCTGGCGCTCGGCTTGCTCGC
>Ga0163154_10006675_pt1 | contig 14039 bp, 17 predicted proteins | sample OliLakLV19MP9P1_FD_148649 | JGI IMG/M metagenome (GOLD analysis project Ga0163154, IMG submission 148649) | Freshwater microbial mat bacterial communities from Lake Vanda, McMurdo Dry Valleys, Antarctica - Oligotrophic Lake LV.19.MP9.P1 | ecosystem: Environmental > Aquatic > Freshwater > Lake >... | reverse complement strand
CCGTTACCGACGATTTTAGGAATTGCCTCTTGTGCTGTTCTCTGCGGAGCCGACAGTTGGGTCGGGATGGAAGAATATGGCAAGGCAAAATCTGACTGGCTGGCAACGTGGCTGCCCCTGCCTCATGGCATTCCCAGTCATGATACGTTTGCTCGTGTATTTGCCCGATTGAAGCCGGAAGCGTTGGGGACGTGCCTGCAAACGCTTGCCCGCTCTCTCACATCGGGAAAGGAAAGACAGAGAGCCCTCGACGGCAAGTATCTGCGCCACAGTTTCGATACGGCAAGCGAGCAGAAAGCGTGGGTGATGCTCTCGGCGTGGGCAAGTGATCAACGCCTTGTTTTGGGTTCGGTGGCGGTTGACCTCAAATCCAACGAAATCACCGCCATTCCCACGCTGTTGGAGAGTTTGGAACTTGAGGGGGCGACGGTGACGATAGATGCGCTGGGCTGCCAGACCGAGATAGCCCGCCAGATTATGGAGGCGGGGGGTCAGTACGTTTTGGCACTCAAAGGCAATCAGGCAAGCATTCATCAGGACGTGGCGGCTTTCTTCACTCATGCCGTGGAAAAACGCTGGGAAGACCGTCCGCATCAGTTTGTCCAAACCCATGACATCGGGCATGGACGCATCGAGTACCGCCGCGTGTGGCAAGTCAATCTTGCGGACCTTCACGGATTAGGGAGTGATGCCCAATCGCATTGGAAAGGTCTCGCCAGTCTGGTGCGTCTGGAGAGTGAGCGGCGAGTGGGAGACGAGACGACCACAGAAGTCCGCTATTATCTCAGCAGTCTTGCAGGCAATGCCCAGAAAGTGCTTCGAGCGATACGCCGCCATTGGGGAATTGAGAACAGCCTCCATGATGTGTTGGATGTGGCTTTTGATGAAGATGACTGCCGCATTCGCAAAGACCATGCCCCCGTCAATATGGCAACCCTGCGGCACATGGCACTGAACTTGCTGAGGAAAGAAGCCACTTGCAAGAACGGAATTGCTGTCAAGTGCAGCAAAGCCGGATGGGACAATGCTTCTCTCCGCAAGGTACTTGACAGTTGTTCACAAATTTAGATGCGTTTGCCCTGTCCTTCCCAGTGTTGCCTCCTCACTTCTGCCGAAAATTCAGGTATCCTAACGGGGCAATTCGCTTTCACTGATGAGAGCGAACCCACCACCAGCGCGGGGCAATCCATTCCCTGCTTGAGAGGATTTTCCCACCATGACCCACACTGTGACCCTGCTTCCCGGCGACGGCATCGGACCCGAAGTGGCAGCCGCCGCCGTCAAAATCATTGCCGCAAGCGGAGCCAAAATCGAATGGCAAGAGATGGAAGCCGGAGCCGACGTGATGACCAAATACGGCACTGCCGTTCCCGATGAAGTCATCAACGCCATTCAGCGCAACCGAACTGCCCTCAAAGGTCCTATTGGCACTCCCATCGGAACGGGTTTCGCCAGTGCCAACGTGACGCTTCGCAAACGCCTGAATCTTTATGCCAATGTGCGCCCGACTCGAACACTCGCGGGCGTCAAAAGCCGATTCGAGAATGTGGATATTGTCGTCATTCGGGAGAACAGCGAAGACCTCTACTCCGGCATCGAGCATATTGTCGTTCCCGGCGTTGTCGAAAGCATCAAGATTATTACCGAGGTTGCGTGCCTCCGGATCGGACGCTATGCCTTCGATTATGCCACCAAAAACAAGCGCAAAAAAGTCACGTCGGTTCACAAAGCCAACATCATGAAACTCTCTGATGGGCTGTTTTTAGAGTGCATCCGGCGCGTCAATCGCGACTATCCCGAAATCGAATACGAGGAGATGATTGTTGACAATACCTGCCAGCAATTGGTGATGCGCCCGGAGCGATTCGATGTCATGGTGATGGAAAATCTCTACGGCGATATTATCTCTGACCTGTGTTCGGGACTGATCGGCGGCTTGGGCTTGACCGCGTCCGGCAATATGGGCGAAGGCGGCGTCGCAGTATTCGAGGCGGTTCATGGCTCCGCACCCGATATTGCAGGGCGCAATCTTGCCAACCCGATTGCCCTTACTTTGTCCGGTGCGATGATGCTTCGGCATCTCGGCGAAGATATGGCGGCGGGCAAAATCGAGCGTGCCATCGAACGAGTCCTTCTCGAAGGCAACTTCATGACCGGCGATTTAGGCGGCAAAGCGACCACTACCGAACTCACAGATGCCATTATCAGCGCAATCCAACACCCCAATTCCACCAAAGGAGAAACCAAAGCGTGAGCCGACAATATCACAATTATATCCATGGCGAATGGACAGAGCCGAAGCAGGGCGAATATCTTGCAAATATCAATCCGGCAGATCGCAATGACACTATCGGAGACTTCCCCAATTCGACGAGCGATGATGCCGTTATCGCCATCGAAGCCGCAAAGTCGGCATTGGCAGGTTGGGCAGGATTATCAGCACACGCACGCGGCGAATTCCTCCGCAAAGCCGCCGATATTCTGGAGCAGCGGGTAGAGGAAGTTGCACGCGGGCTGATGCGCGAAGAGGGCAAATCGTTGCCGGAAGCCAAAGGCGAAACCCTGCGCGGCGTCACTCTTCTGCGCTACTACGCGATGCAAACAATGCTGCCCGATGGCGAAGTGATTCCGTCGGCGGGAGCGAAGACATTTCTGTATACCAAGCGGGTTCCGCTCGGCGTAGTCGCACTGATTACGCCTTGGAATTTTCCGGTGGCGATTCCGATTTGGAAGGCGGCTCCTGCGCTTGCGTTCGGAAATACAGTCGTCATGAAGCCGTCGGAATTGGCTCCGTTGACTGCATACCGAATCGCCGAGTGCTTCCATGAGGCGGGACTTCCGGCGGGCGTATTGAATGTGCTGTTCGGGCAGGGCGCACGAGTCGGCGAAACGCTCACTTCGCACCCCGACGTTGCCGCACTCTCCTTTACGGGTTCGGTTAAAACGGGACGATTGCTTTCGTCACAGGCGAACGCATACGGCAAGAAGATTCAGTTGGAAATGGGCGGCAAAAACGCGGCGGTGATTCTTGCCGACGCCAATCTCGATCAAGCCGTGACGCTCACCATTCAAGGCGCGTTCAAGTCGGCGGGCGAAAAGTGTACTGCCACGTCGCGTGCGATTATCGAAGCGTCAGTTTATGACGAAGTCAGGCGGCGCATCGTAGAGAAAACGCAAGCCCTCAAGGTCGGACCCGGCGATGATCCCGACGCCTATCTCGGTCCGGTGATCTCGGAGGAGGCGCAAACTACGATCATCAACGCCGTTTCAGAGGCAAAAAACGAGGGCGTCGAAGTGCTGTGCGGCGGCACGATCCCCGAAAATTTCAAGGCGGGCTTTTATGTCCTGCCGACTGTCTTGGACAACGTGAAGCCGGACAGCAAAATCGCGCAAGAGGAAGTGTTCGGTCCCGTTCTTGCCCTGATGAAAGCCGATGACGCAAACCACGCACTGGAAATTATGAACGGCGTCCAGTTCGGGCTGTCGGCGTCGGTGTTCACGCGCAATCTCGATGCCGCGTTCGATTTTGCAGACCGCGCACAGGCGGGAATGATTCGCATCAATGGCGAAACGGCGGGCGTCGAGCCGCAAGCCCCGTTTGGCGGAATGAAAGCCTCATCAAGTTACAGCCGGGAGCAGGGTTTAGCCGCCCGCGACTTCTTCACACAGTCCAAAACGATCTCCATAGATCGCTCAGGGTAGTTTTATTGGAAAAGGTTGCCGGAAACGAACTATCTCACGGATTGAAGAGAGCGAGTCTGTTCTCATCATCGCGACGAAAGAGAGGAAACGCATGATTGCCACTCTGGAAAAACGCTGTTATACGCCGCTGGAATATCTCGAACGCGAACGCAGTGCCGAATTCCGAAGCGAATACGATCACGGAGTCATTATCCCTATGGCTGGAGCATCCAAAGAACATAACCGCATCAATGTTGATGCCGCACGTCACCTTGGGAATCAACTGCAAGGCAGTTCCTGCGAATTATTTTCACTGGATATGCAGGTGCGCGTTCCCGAATGCGACAAATACTACTACCCCGATATTGCTGTTGTCTGTGAAGAGCCGAAATTCGAGGGAATTACCGGCTTAGATGTGCTGATGAATCCTACACTCATTATCGAAATTCTCTCCAAATCCACCGAACTGAAAGACCGCAATGAAAAATTCGACTGCTACGAAACACTGGACTCGCTGACCGACTATGTGTTGATTTCGCAGACGGAACCGCGCATCGAACATTTTTCACGTCAGAAGCAGGGCATTTGGCAGTTTATGGTGGCGCGTGGATTGACTGCCATTCTCGAATTGCCCGCAATTGGGTGCAGTCTGCGGCTTGCCGATGTCTATTCGCGCATCATATTCCCCACTGCCCCACCCGAAACTTCTGAACCGGAAGGCAGGAATGAATCGTAGTCAGGGCGAAATAAGAGACACATTACCGCCAACACCGCGCCGCAGGAGACCCACGCAATGGCTTGCGAACATTCCCGCTTCCATACCGGACAAACTCTCGGACATTATACGCTCATCGAGTGCAAAGGTGAAGGCGCGTTCGGCGAAGTCTGGAAAGCCTCAAAATGTGGATGAAAACTCACAATGCATATTTGAATATCAACCAGTATCACGCGGTCAGCAAAAAATATGTGACCAATATTGGATACGCGATTGTACTGTCCAGCCCTTACGGCGATATTGCCATCACCGAAAGATTGGACAAGGCAGTATGTGAGCGAGTATTGGAGGCGATATTCTCAAATATGCAAAATGGTCAGGCGGTTATTTCTATCGAAGACATTATAAACTGCCTTTAACACCGACGATCAAGAACTTCGATCAAAATCCAAAATCCTGAGCGAAGAGTGCGAAGCACGGTACGGCGGAACGCCCCCAGCAGAGAAATTTATTTCGCTGTTCCTATGGGTATATCGTGGGACTTCATTGCGCTTTTCTTATTGTTGCCGGACAGCCCGCGACCCACCCACCGGGTCGCGCCCTGCCGATTATCACCTTGCCGCCACCACTCCCCACATCCCATTCCCCACGGAGTATATTGCGGATTATATGGAGCGCGTCACGTACTCCACTTAGCGGACGACGCGCTCCCGATAATGCAAGCCGCACTCCATGAAGCAGAGTGTCTACTCCGCTTCGCCCGCCGCGTACTCCCTATAGTGCAACTCGCGCTCCAAGGAGGACAACCCGTTCTCCCTGTCGAAAACTCCGCTCGCACAGTCCCGATCACCCTATCCCCTCTCAAGGAGAACGCACCATGCCCGATTATCTGCCCGCCCAAGACGCCGAACTCATCGCGTGGATGACCAATTTCGTCACGTATGCCAACGCCAACCTTGCCGCCCTCGGTCTCGTTGCGGGCGATATGACCCCGATCACCACCAATCAAACCGCGTTCAGCACCACCTTCAACGCCAACGTCACCGCACAAAACGCCGCCGAAAGTGCCAAAGCCGCCAAAGATACTGCCCGCGCCAATCTCGAAATCGCCGTCCGAACCCTCGTGCGAAAAGCCCAAGACACTCCCGCCGTCACCAACGCGCAACGTCAATCCCTCGGTATCTCCGAACGCGGCACGCCCCGCACTCCCGTCGGCATTCCCAACCACGCGCCCCATCCTCAGTATCGACACCTCCCAACGCCTCCAGCATACCGTTTCGTTTGTGGACGAGCAAACTCCCACCTCCAAAGCCAAGCCCGACGGCGTGCGCGGCTGCCGGATATGGATGTATGTCGGAGCCGTTCCTCCCAAAAGTCCCGCCGACTATCACGATCTCATAGACAAATCAGATAAATCTCGTACATTGCGCGTCCGAAGGACGCTTGGCGGCACGCCATTTCAGACGGGGGTTTAAAACCCCCGCGCTTGCGAATGTACGAGATTTATCTGATTTATCTATAAGCACCGAAAAGGAGCAAAGCCATGCCCGAAGACGCCGAACCCAAAAAATCCTCTCGTCTTGTTGCTGCACTGCGGGGATTTATCGCGACTCTGATCGCCGGAAGCATTCCGTTTTTCTATTCGGAGACGCTGTTCTGGGGGCGTCCGGGACGTGCGCCTATCGGTGAATTGATTCTTACTTGGGTTATCTACTCGCTGCTGACGTATGCAACGCTGGCAGTGGTCATCACGTACCGCGTTAGACGCGCTTCGGCTGTTTTTTTGGCAGGGGCATTTTATGGCTGGCTCAGTGAAGGCGTTTTGGTACAGACAACGTATGACGCCCTGCCGCTTCAACTCTCTTGGACGGGTTTGGCGTGGCACGCTCTGCTGTCCATCAGTCTCGGATGGTTCGCGCTCAGTGCCGCATTGCAGAAGAGCGCGGCATATTCTGTGCTTCTTTCTTCTCTCTTGGGCGCGTTTTGGGGTTTCTGGGCAGTGATGTGGTGGCAGCCAGAGGAGGGCGGGCGTGTTACGTCACCGAGTTCGTTTGCATCGCACGCTTTCAGTGTCGGCATTTTGCTCCTGCTGGCGTTTGCGGTTTTGCCGCGCATTGTTCCATCGCAGGGATTTCGATCACGCGGCGGACGTCGTTTTGCCGCGATAGTGATTGGCGTATGGTTTCTGTTTGTTGCGGTTCCGGCGCGTCCGATTGCTCTGATCATCGCGCCCCTGTTATTCAGCGTGACTCTCGCGGCTCTTCGGCGCAACGCTCATAATGAGCAGCAAGAAACGCCTCAAACTCTGGAAGAATTACCCATAATTTTGCGCTCTGCTCCTCCCTTCCGTTATCTCACTCTTTTGGCGATGCCGCTCAGTGCTGTTCTGGTGTATGCGGCGTTTTTGCAATCAGGACGAATTTTTGCGACCAATATGCCTGTCTATTATGTGACCATGCCGTTAGGGTTTCTGCTCTATGCGTGGAGTATTTGGGATATTCGCCGCAAGAGTTCAGCGAAATGAATTGTCGCTGTCAAAATCTCGTTGCTGTCCTGTGACCAGAGGTTTTAAACCCCCGTCTGTATAGCCTGCGGCTCACCGTCCTTCGGACGGCACAACCTTTCAAGCGTATCGCGTCCGAAGGACGCTTGGCGGCACGCCATCGTGCCGGGTATTTTCAATGCCCGCACAAGAGGCGAATTCTCAGCAACGAGATTTGGGCAGCAACAATGAATTCCTCAGACGGGGGTGTTCCGCCGTGCCGTGCTTCGCACTCGAAAGCCAATGCACACAAACCCTTGCAGTATCGCCTTTGACGCTCTTGTTTAAGCCGGAGATTTTGGGTATAATCCCGTTGATGAGCAAAGCAGGAAATAATCGAAAACCGTCGTTGCGTTGGGCGTACCTGTTGTGCGCCCTGATGTTGGTGTTCGGTTCGTCGTCTACGGGGCAGTGGTTCTGCGCGGACGGACACCTTTGCTCGGTTTGCGATAAGGAAACGGCGTCCAATACCGCCCCCGACACTGTCCAATGTGACAGCGATTTAGACTGTTGCGGCACGGCTCCAGCCTTCGAGCAGGACGATTGCCGCGACTGCTGTGAGTTCGTGACCGCGTCGGGCGAGAGGATTTCTGCGTCACAGATTCAGACCTTTTCAGTTCTGTTCGATGCGTCCCTTGTGCCAACCAATTCGCCTTGTCTCGTTCCACGGTCTGAATCGGTTTTGTTCTTCTATCGCGTTCATGCCCCGCCATCGCGTTCTGTTATTTATCGCCTCGCTACGCCCCGCGCCCCGCCTGTTTCTGCCTGAACCCAAGCGTTATTTTGTTATTTCGTTTTGTTCAAGAAGCAGAGGAGGCTTTTTTCCATGTCTATTCGCATACTTGCGGCACTCGGTTTGCTGGCGTTGCCCGCTATGGCATTCGCTCAAGACAGACCCGCTGATACGTCGTCCAATCAAACTGCGCCCAAACTGCCAGTCATCTCTGTCCCGACATGAACCGGTTGACCCGGCGAAGGTCAGTTCCTCGGTTCGGGGGACATCAGCAGACAGTGGCAGTTTACGTTTCGCTATGCCGACACGCCCGAATTGCGCCCGCGTTGGCGGTTCAATGCCGCCTATCGAGTGACGCCGCGCTTTCAGGCAGGCATCGAATACAATCCCGTCGTCAATGAGATTGTGCCGACGGCAAACTGGATACTCAATCGCGCCTCGCTGCGTCTGCCACTCGTCGTACTCGGTACATCGAGTGATCGGATCGGCTCACGAGAGGGGACGCACGCCTACTTTCTCACGTTCGCGCAGGGCATTCCGCGCTTGCGTCTCGCGCCCTATTTTTCGATAAACTATTCGGAGACGGACAGAGGCTTCAATTTTCCGTTCGGCGTCAATATCGCGCTCGGCGAGCAGTGGGACTTATTGCCGATGAACGACGGACGCCGAAGTCATCTCATTTTGACGTATAAGGAACAGAATTGGAACGTCTCGCTGATCGCAGTGTATCTCAGACATCCCGGCGTCAGCATCGGATTCGCATTTTAGAAAAGAAACAAAAACCATGAACACAAAAATAGCATTGCTTGGATTGGTGTTGCTGTTCGGCGGAATTTCGGGCGTTCGCGCTCAAGATACGCCGCAGGATATTCCCAAAAAAGAGCTGCCGAAGAAAGCCGTCTGCGTCATCTGTGATTTCCAAAGCAGCGCACACGGTGAAGAGAAAGCGGCGGCAGGAGTGCGCTATAAGGGCAAATCCTATTATTTTTGCAATACAAGTGAAGTGGCGACCTTCAAGAAAGACCCGGAAGGCTATATGCCGCCGGTTCTGCCTCGTCCCGCGCCGGAATTTTTGCTCAAAACGCTGGACGACAAAACCGTTACCAACGCGGATTACAAGAACAAAATCGTCCTCATGGATTATTGGGCAACGTGGTGCAAGCCGTGCGTCGAAACCATGCCCGAACTGCAAAAACTCTCCAAAAAATATGCCGACAAGGACGTGGTCATTCTCGGAGTCTCGATAGACGATGAGGGCGCAAAAGTGGTTAAGCCGTTTGTCACGAAGCGCAAATTCTCCTACCCAATGGCGTTGGATACGGGCAAAGAACCGGCGTGGAAAGAGTTCAAGGTACGCGGCATTCCTGCCTTGTTCCTCATTGATAAAGAGGGGCAGATTGTCAAGCAGTGGGTAGGAAAGCCGAAAAAAGGGGAAGTCGAAGAGGCGATCAAAACGCTGATTAAGCCCGCAGAATAAGTTTGGGCTTAGAACGCGCTCAGGCTGTGAAGAGGGAAACAAAAGTGCCAATCTTATTTCCCTCTTCTATGGTCTGGAAAGGTTCAGCGGACAACCAGCCCCTGCGCTCCGCGACTCGGTATTCCTTGCCCAGTGACTGTCTGCGTCACCGTCAGGCTGCCGTTGGCTCCGATCCGGCGAACAACGATATTTCCTGTGCCGGAGTCGAGAACATAGAGATCGCGACCATCCTTACTGACCCCTGCCGTCAATCGCTCCCGACACCGCACGCTCCCCGTTCATTGGTCTTCCCCAACTCGGCACACAGGCTTCCTGTAACGATGCACTTGCCTACTGTGCGTGGACAGGCGGACGGCTACCGACAGAAGCCGAATGGGAGAAAGCGGCATCGTGGGGCGATGCGAAAAAACAGAAGCGCAAATTCCCATGGGGTGACGAATTCGACACCAGCAAGTTGTGGTGTAGCACGGCAAAGGTAGGCGATGCGGGCGGCACGAAGTCTGTGGGTAGTTTTCCATCGGGAGAGAGTGCTTATGGAGTATTGGATATGGCAGGGAACGTGTGGCAGTGGTGCAGCGACTATTATGACAAGGACTTTTATAGCAGTCGCCTCGCCACCGACCGCAACGCTGAGAACCAGAGTGTCGGAGAGAAGGCGTCTCGCGTCCTTCAGGGCGGCTCTTGGAACGACGACTACACGGACGACTTTCGTTGCTCCAATCGGAAATACGGCACTCTGATATATCGAAGTAACGACTGTGGCTTTCGGTGCGTTTTGCGTGCGGACTCCTAACCCTCTGCACTTTTACCCTTTATAATAGGAACCACCCCCCAACCCCCTCCTTGCATAAGGAGGGGGAGTCAAGGCTTCCGCGTTATGGGAGGTTAGTGAGGACAAGAGTAGCGAGCAAGAGACTCCCCCTCCTTATGCAAGGAGGGGGTTGGGGGGTGGTTCTATGCAGATATTCAACAAACACAGCGAACTGGAAAAACGCCGCCAACTCCGCAACAATGCCCCGCCTGCTGAGGTCAAACTCTGGCACGCCCTCAAGGGAAAGCAGGTCGCGGGCTATAAGTTCCGGCGGCAGTACAGCGTCGGTGCGTATGTGCTGGATTTCTACTGCCCCGCGCTCAAACTAGCATTGGAGATTGACGGCAGCAGTCACAACGGAGACGACGCCCAAGAGTATGACCGGCAGCGACAGCAGTTTGTCGAAGCGTTGGGCATCCGGTTTCTGCGGTTCACCAATGCGGAGGTGCATCGGAATTTGGAGGGAGTGGTGGCGGCGATTCTTGCGACCACCCCCCAACCCCCTCCTTCATAAGGAGGGGGAGTTCTTTGCTCCCTCCTTCGTAAGGAGGGGAGTTCTTTGCTCCCTCCCCTTACGAAGGGGAGTTCTTTGCTCCCTCTCCTTACGAAGGGGAGGGCTGGGGAGGGGTTATTGTGATACTCCTGCGCGAAACTTTGGCGAACCTTCCGCAAAGTTTCGCGCACACGCCGCAGACTTCGGAAAACCGCGATACCCTGCCTGATGACGACCCCATTGGAGACGCCACTCCTATCGGGATACCCACGCTGAAAAAGGAGACCCAAAATGTCCGATACGTTTCTGCCCCGCGCCGACACCGACCTCGTCGTATGGGTCAAGGGCGTCTATGACGGTGTACAAATCGAGAGCCAACGGGCAGGAGAAACCCTCTGGACGCTGATCGGAATGGATACCAGCAGCCCGTATCTCGACAGCCGCGCCCCTCTTGCCGCCGGTGTTCCCGAAATCCGCTGCTATCGCCTCCGCTATTTCCTCAACGACGTTCCAACGGGCAACTACAGCGATATTGTCACCGTCACCACGATTCCGTAAGCCGCAGACAGCCGGGAGTAGGAAATCGGACAATGCCCGTAGGGGCGATGCTTGCGTCGCCCTCAAAGTTTCATCAATCAAGACAGGAGCCAGACCATGAGTACAGTCATCGCCCCGCCCGCGCCGCCCAAACTTCTAACCTATGAAGCCTACATGGCGGAAGAAACCGACTACCGGCGTTACGACATTGTTGACGGAGAGAAAATCTATATGCCCGGCGCGACCAACAAGCACCAGATTATCCAAATTAATGTGATAATTCTCTTTCGTACCTACCAGCAGGCTTCGGGCAAAGGGATAGTCATCACCGCCCCGCGAGACGTACTGATTACCCGTCGTCCCTTACGAACACGCCAATCCGATGTCTTTTTTATGAGCAGTTCACGGCTTGCCCTTAATCCTGCCGCCGATGATCCTGCTCCTGCTGCCCCCGCGCCGGAACTCGTGGTCGAGATCATCTCCGGCAGTGAAACGGCAAGACGCTTCAACGCCAAAGTCAAAGATTATTGCAAAGTCGAGGTCAAAGAGTGCTGGAAGATTCTGCCGGAGATGCAAACGGTGGAAATCCTGCGCCTGTCTCAGAGCGGAGCCGAATCGGTGCAGATTTACAGCAGGGGCGAAACTGTCCAATCGCTCACCTTTCCCGACCTGACCGTTGCTGTCGAAGCCATTTTCGCCCGATAACGCGCCCGCCGCTTCGACAACGCCGCCCTAATTCGAAAGCAAAAAAGAAATTCGAAAAATTTTCCAAAATTTTTGTTGTCGTCTTTAGCAAGTGGTGGTACAATTCCGAAAGAGTTTAATGAAGGTGCGCTGAACACCACCGATGTCTTGTGTGAGGACATTCTTCAGCGGACGTTCCGCAGGGGAGCAGGAATTTCGCGCTTTGCCCTGTTAAATTATGAAACGGAGGTTGCCCAGGTGGAAATGATGAACCAGACCAATATGAGGTTCTGGGGAGTGAACGTCTTGATAGGACGGATCGCTTTCCCGATTCCGACAACGGAATATGCGGCTTTGTTCCCCTGCGGCTTCGTCCGGCACGACTGACTTCTTCGGCGCGTTTTCACTGCGCCATAGACCCTCGTTTCGCCGGTTTCTCGGAAGCGTACAGGAGGCAGAACTCTGACACCATTTAGAACTCTGTCGTCTTGCTTACGCACGTCCACGAATAAACGATTACAGCCTTCACTTGGGGAGCATCCCGCCCCTATGAGTGAGGACTTTTTTGTTTTTTTGTTCGTGTGTTTTGAGAAGGATAACCGGCAATATCATGCATCAGTTAATGGAACGCGCACAGCGCGGAGAGACCTACGCCCAGACATTGGTTCTGGAAAAAATACAATCTCGTGTGGAAAAAATGGCGGCTTACTTCGGTAGGCGGTGCGGTGTGGACGAGGACGATCTGCGTCAAGAGGCATGGGTCGCGGTATTGGAGATGCTTCCACGCCTCGATCTTTCGGTGGGCAGCCCCGAACAGCATCTGCTCAAACGCGCCCGTTGGCGCATCTTGGACAGCATCCGCTGGCAACGCAGGCGACAGCATTTGCCTCTCGCGGAACTGCACCCGGACGCCCTCACGCATTTCGATCCGCCGCCGGGTATGGACTTGGGGCTTTTGCGCCAACACCTCACCGACATTCAATGGCGGATACTGCGTGGTTTGATGGAAGGCTACACATGGCGCGAAGTCGGCGATATTGTCGGCTGCACGTCTGCTAATGTCGCTTATCATGTTCGCCGCATCCGTGCCGCGTATCTTGAATTAGAGCGCGGCGAATGAAACGACTCTCCACACGCCCCCGCCCTGTGCGCCAATGCAAAGCGTAGGAAAGGGGTTTGCTTTAGTACTACAGTTGGAGAAACGGCATTGTCGGCTAATACTCTTGTCGGGGATTGAAAACCCCCGCCTGAAATGGCGTTCCGCCAAACGTCCTTCGGACGCGACAATTCCGCAGATTAGCGTTCTGTGCCGAAATCAGTAAGGGACTCGTAAGGAAATAACTCTTCCAGTCAGCGAAGGCAGACTGCGTGTCCTTGTGGCAGCGAATTTCTTCGCTCAGACATGATGGAACAATTATTTTCGTGAGAGTTCCTTACTACTCTTTTACTCCATTAACGTGCAGCCTTGGAGCAACTTTTCTGCGTTATGGACATCAAGCCGAAAATTGGAAGGGTTTGGCGTCTATTGAAACCCCAATTTGCGATAAAACGGTATACTTGACTGCACCAGACGCGCCAAAAGACGCCCTTTTGCTCCCTGCTCCTTGCTTGCCATTAACAATCGTGCCACCAAAACGCGCACAATTCCTTTATATCTACGCTGACTCGTACCATAACGATGTACGGGAGCCACTTCCGAGCAGACTTCGGCGCAAAGCACCTTTGCTGCCGTTGAGTCGGGGCGCATTGCCGATCTGCACGATGCCAAGAATATCCTTATTTTGCCCATTGCACAGTGTCAACTTCTACGCGGCTTCGAGTTCTGCCAGTTCCTTCCAAACTTCACCAAACCGTGAGCCTTGCCAGTCTTCGCCTTTGAGTATATCCGCGTCGTTTGCAGTCAGCGTCTCGAAGCAGACATTCACTTTGACGTTTTTGTGTGTCCGTGACAAAATAATGATATGAATCTGACATTGTCTCCTCGAAAACTCCAGAGGTTCTTCTGCCGGATACGCTATTGTATCCGGCAGAATGTCATACAAGGGCGTTTAGAAGTTGACGGCTTGCCCGGTTTCTGCCGATTTGTAGATCGCTTCGAGGATTTCGGAGACGACGCACGCCTGTTCAGGCAAAACGACGGGTTGCTTATCGTTGATGACCGCGTCAATCCACAGGCGGGCTTCGCGCTCGTAATCTTTCTCCTCATCTTCATCGTAGAACGCCACGCCGCTACCGCCGAGTTCGACTTTGGTCTGCCACAGTTTGCTGAACGCTTCACCGTTGATGCGAAGTCCGTCCTGCATATCCGCGCCGCCTTCGGTTCCGCACAGGGTACAGCGTGCCTCACCTGTCTGGAGTGTGTTTAA
>Ga0163154_10006672_pt1 | contig 14041 bp, 6 predicted proteins | sample OliLakLV19MP9P1_FD_148649 | JGI IMG/M metagenome (GOLD analysis project Ga0163154, IMG submission 148649) | Freshwater microbial mat bacterial communities from Lake Vanda, McMurdo Dry Valleys, Antarctica - Oligotrophic Lake LV.19.MP9.P1 | ecosystem: Environmental > Aquatic > Freshwater > Lake >... | reverse complement strand
GGGCAGACTGGAAGAGTCGATCGAGATCTATCGAAAAGTTGCTGAACTGCGGTTGGCATATGCTAATTCCAACTACGATCCGAGTTTGGTGCTAAATGAAGCTAATGCAATCGATCGAGCATTTGAGTACCACCAACGTTCGCTTGAAATTGAAGCAGAATTTGCCGATGTTTATGTCGAATTAGGGCATCAGCTTTTACAGCAAGAGCTATTCGAGCCAGCGATCGAGGCTTACCAAACTGCGATTGAAATCTATCCCGATTGTGCCGAAGCATTCCTAAATCTGGGTGGGATTGCCTATAAGCGCGACCAATTTAACGAATCGATCGACTACTTCCAAACCGCGATCGAGATCCAACCAGATTACGTTGAAGCCTATTGCAATCTCGGTAATGCCGTAGCGCAACAGTATCAATTTGAGGAAGCGATCGCCTGTTATGAGAAAGCTCTAGCACTCCAACCAGATCTACCCGATATTCGGAAAAGGCTGAGTCGGATTTATGTGAGAATGGTGCCACGCTGGCACTTTGCCATGATGAACGACGAATATCGCAATGATTGCTACGATCGTGCGCTCAAGAAAGTGGTGCAGTCCGAATCGATCGTATTGGATATTGGCTCTGGATCTGGGTTGTTGGCAATGATGGCAGCACGGGCTGGGGCTAAGCATGTGACGACCTGTGAGAAAGTAAAACCAGTCGCAGATATGGCACGCCAGATTGTTGCCCGTAATGGCTTTGCCGATCGAATCTCAGTAATTAACAAAATGTCTTCTGAGCTAGAAATTGGGATCGACATGACATCCAAAGCCGATATCTTAGTGTCAGAAATATTTGATGTCGGTTTATTGGCAGAAGGAGCAATTCCCGCATTTAAACATGCCCGTCAACATCTCCTCCAACCGAATGCCAAAATCTTGCCACAGTCTGCCACAGTCTACGCCGTTCTGGTCGAAAGCCAAAGATTATATGATGAAGATCGCGTCGCCATTGCATCGGGATTTGATGTCAGTCAGTTCAACACTTTCTCATCTACTCCTACTTACTTGCAAAACTATCTAAATGCTTTCCCTTATCGCCTTCTCAGTGAGGTATTTGAGGTATTTTCTTTTGACTTCTATCAAGATATTCGATCTCAACAAACAGAAATCAAGATTGACATTGTGAATAATGGCAAAGTTCATGCTTTTGTGTTTTGGTTTCGACTGTGGCTCGATGATGAAATCTTTATCGATACAGGCGCGCAATCTCAAGAAACTTGCTGGATGCAAGCAATTCAGCTTTTAGATGCACCAGTTAGCGTTACTCAAGGAGACATTATCAAGTCGATCGCTAAACATGACTGTTCATACATCTCTTTTGAATTGATTGCTGGTAGTTAATTGTAATTAAGGATAAATGCTTTGCCCTCTCACATCGATTACGAGTGAACCATAAGATACTGACCGTTTCCATTATATTCACCATCACAACTGGCAAAATTTTGGACAAACCAGATCAAATAAAATCGCCAGATCCGACGAAATTTGGCATAGTCCATCTTAAAGTCTAGGCTTTTGAACAATGCCTGATTGTCGTCGAAATTTTGCAGCCAAGCAGCGAAAGTTTGAGAATAGTTAGTACCGTTGAGATACCAGCGATCGATCGTTTTCAGATGTTTGTTATGACTGGGAACAGCATCAAAATTCCAGTAGCGACCGTGAGGGAAAATATATTTATGCGTAAATACACTGGATATATTATTGGGAGTCCGCACGGTAATGATGTGAATAAAAACTTTGCCATTTGGTTTGAGAAAAGAGGCTAGTTTTTCAAAGGATTTGGTCAAATTACCAATATGACAAAACACGCCGACAGAGATAATTTTGTCAAACTTTTCCGAAAAAGTGACATCATTTAAATCCATTTCATGCAAGGTAAAGCGTCCCGAACTTAAGCAACTATCAGCATCCTGCATTTTTTGCCGCATAAAGTTAGACTGCTCATGACTCAAGTTGATCCCAGTAAAAGTGACGTTAGGAAATTTCGACATAATGTAGTTCGGTACAGCACCCCAACCGCATCCAAAATCAAGAATTCGATCGCCATCTTTAATCTCAAGTTTGACAATCAAATCCTCGATCATGTCAATTTGGGATTGCTCTAGATTCGTTGCCCCCTTTTCCCATAGCCCCATGCTGTATTTAGGATAAATCACATCACTATTACCCAGCATGACATTCAGCATGGCTTGGGGTAAGTCGTACTGAATCTGCATTAAATCTCGCGATCCCTCTGCTAAATGCTCTGTTTCGGTTAAGACCCATTCGTAAGGGGCGAGTAAGGCAGGAAAGTGCCGAAAAAAGATCGGCATACAGATATCAAACATCGATCGAATTACCGAATCGGGAAGCTCTAACCCGTTAATATATGACTCTGCCACTGCCATTTGGACAAAGTTCACCGCTTGGGTGGCAAGACGAGTTGTTCTGTATGCTAAGGGGGTTTTGACCTGAATATCTCCGAGGCAGGGGATATGTTTCGCGAAAGTTGACACTTGTGGGATAGATGTCATGGCAATACTCCTAATTTCTCTAGTGATGTTTAGCTCTAGGGGGCAAGACTAATCGCACTCAAATTAGGTTTTATTTTAGTACCATCGCAAGCATAGATCTGATAAGTTTTGCAACTTATTAGACGTTGATTAATTTATACTAATGCGGTCAGAGAGATTTGAACTCTCACAGCTTTCGCCACTACCACCTCAAGATAGCGTGTCTACCATTCCACCATGACCGCTGATTTAGATTGAAATCTAGATTAGAATTTCAGCATTTACCATATTACAGCAATGGTGCATTTATCTAATTATTAATTTCAAACTTTCCTGATTAGCTAGAACGGGTGGCAATAAACGCGATCGAATGCTGCCAGATCACTAGAGTATGGCTTTGTCCTGGCGATGCCACATCAACGCAAATGCAATCGATGTCGATCCACTTCACGGTTCCTTTGATGCTGTCGCCAGTTACCAGCTTAACTTCGACTTCTTCTTTGTCCTTGATCATGTTATGGACGCGGCGAATACTGGGTGTGCTGGTATTTAATTCCGTAAACATAGGTTTTTGGTGACTTGATGGTGGATGATTTTTGGGTTTTTCACTTTGTCGCTTAACTTCCTGCTCTACGAGAGCGGCAACTGCTTCTACCCCTTTTTCGTATGCTTTTCTCAGTTCTTCAGGATTAATCGCCATGTATTTGCTTGTTGGTTAGCCTAACTGGATTTCGGCAGACTCACGACCGATTGTAACCTAGAAATCAGGCTAAATCTCAGTCGATCGATCCCGATTTGGATCTAATAAGTTTCTGAGGATTTGGAGCAGTTCTTGTTCTTGGTAAGGCTTCGTGAGATAGGCATTTGCGCCGAGATTGATCGCTAGCTGACGATGTTTTTCGCTACTCCGAGAAGTCAGCATGATAATCGGTAAATTACTCAAATTCACATCTGAGCGCATCCGAGCGATCAAGGCATAACCATCGGTACGTGGCATTTCCATATCAGAAATTACGGCATTGACCTGTAAACCGCCTAGGAGTTTTTCGATCGCATCTTCACCGTCGATCGCCTGCTCGGTCATAAAGCCTGCTTTTTCGAGTGCGATTGCCAGATAGCGGCGCACATTCACAGAATCATCCACGACTAAAATACAATCTGGCTGAGTGATGGGGGATGAAGAATAGATCGGCGGAGCTTGAGTCGGGATGTAGTTACTCTCATCGATCCAGTGAAAAACTTTAGTGGGATTGAGTAATGGCACAACTTGACGGCTGCCAAGAATGATACAACCAGAGAAACAATCAGGTAATGGAATATCCCCTTCAGCCTGACGAATATTCACCTCTTGTTCACCCCAGCAGGCATCAACTGGAACCGCTAAAATTTTGGCGTTATATTCTATGACTATCACCGCTCTTGCTGTTCCAGGCTTGTCTTCGGCATAACTGGCGTGATAGATGCAGTTGAGCCGCAGATGATCGCGAATCTGTAAAACTGGCAACTGTTGACCATGCCAGAGAAATGTGAAATCGGTGATCTGTTCTGGTTGATATGGGATCACCGCTTGGACAATGCCCGCAGGAATCGCCATCAACATATGATCGGTTTCTACTAGCATGATCCGAGTCGAAGCCAGCGTTAATGGAATTGAGATCGTAAATGTTGTACCTACTCCCAACTCAGTATTAATCCTAATCTCTGCACCAATCTTAGCTAGTTCCGTCCGAACCACATCCATGCCTACGCCACGCCCTGAGAGAGCAGTGACTCGATCTGTAGTGCTAAAGCCTGGTTCAAAGATAAATGAGAGTAGTTCTGATTCATTGAGTCGATCGACTTGAGTTTGGTCTTTACCTTCTGCAATCAGATTTCGGCGTACCTTCGATCGAATTTTTTCAACATCGATCCCTCTACCGTCGTCGCCGATCTCGATCGTGGTTCGATCGCTATCTTGGCTAGCAGTAATTGAAATGTTTCCTTGGGTGGGTTTACCAAGTTTAATCCGAGTTGCGACATCCTCAATGCCATGATCGAAAGCATTACGCAACATATGATTAAGTGGATCGGTGAGGACATCCAAAACTACTCGATCGATCAAAAGCTCACCATTTTGAATATCGACATCAACCCGTTTACCATGCTCTAAAGCCAAGCCTCGAATTACTCTGGGAAATCTACCTACCACATCTGATAAAGGTCGCATTCTCAGTTGAAGTACGGTGTTGTGTAACTGCCTGAAGTTACGAGTAAAACTCACTGCACTTTGTTCTGCTTCTGATACGGTCAGATCGATATCCTCTGAAACTTCTTCCAACTTGACGATTGTTTCCATCACACCTTGAAACAGGGAGTGCAAATCGGTATAGCGATCCATTTCTAAGCTGTCAAATGTTTGTGGAAGAACAAGATCGTGAGTTTGTTGAGTGTTGGTTGATAACTGATTTTGGTTATTTGTCTCTTCATTGGTGGTTCGATCGTAAACATTACTGAGTTCTATATTCGACTTCTCTAATTCACGGATTCTGACACTGAGAGTCTGAACTAATGACCGTAGACGGCGAAGTTGAGCATCGGAACTGCTCCGTTCGATCGCCAATTCTTCAGATAAATCGTGCAGGTGATCGAGTTGAGTTACAGGTAGACGAATGCTTGAGCTTTTGATATAAGCTGAGACAAGATTTGAAACGGAATCTGGCAGAGATTCAGGCAAATCATTAGCTTCGCTGGACTCTAAATCTTCAAATAGTTGATCTACACTTTTGACTACATCTTTTTGGATGCCTTGATATTCGCTTATCTTGCGATCGAGTTTAGATTCACGGCTATCAGATTCAGGAATGATATAAGATGAGAAGTCTTGACGTTTACGGCTTTTCTCTTTCTGATTTTCGACCTGTTTTTTAATAGGGATAAGACTAGCTACCTGACTCGGTATTTCTGGAATTATTTCTGGAATTATCTCTGGAATTAATTTAGGGATTTCCTGAGTAATTTCTGGAATAATAGTTTCAGTGAAAATCTCGGCATCAAACAAATCAACCCCTTGACTAATCTCATTTCTAATATCACGATCGGGTTCAGTAGCAAACAAGTCGAGGTCGTCACAGATCCCCTCTAGACTAAAGGGACTAGGTAAGAGTTCTTCTTCTAAAACATCCCAGCTAAATGGGCTTTCTAAATCTTCTGTCAGATTTGAGAGATCGAGAATTGCCGTATCGATCTCTGAGGCATCGAATGTAATCGCCTCTGGGATTGATAAATCAGCTAAATTAGCCGCCACTTCTATGTATTCGATCGAACGAGTCTCGCTTACCTCACTAGGGAAATTTACAAACAGATCTAATTCTCGATCGACAACATTCTCTAAATCTTCCCCTAAGTCATCTACTAGGTCATCTACTAGGTCATCTAATCGATTATCTATTAGGTCATCTACTAGGTCATCTAGGCTATCCAATCGATCATCTACTAGGTCATCTAGGCTATCCAATCGATCATCTACTAGGTCATCTAGGCTATCCAATCGATTATCTACTAGGTCATCTAATCGATCATCAGTTTGAATCTCAGGCTCAACGATCGAGGAATCCTCTGAGGGCGCAGAGCTAGGCAATCTAAATTCAGATTCGATCGAAGCCTGATTCCCTGTAAGCACCATCGCTTGAGATCGTCGCCAAACTGTCAGAGCCAAGCGGGCAATTTCGGCACTTCGATCGGGTTCTGCTTCGATCTGTGCCGCGATCGACTGATTCAGCAACACAAAGTTTTCTAAATCCAACATCAACCCAATGTCAGATAAATCTGAAGCTACTGCCAACAAATCATCTGCTTGGATCGGAGTTGTTTCTACTAATTTTGACTCTAGCTCAGTGAGATAGTTTTCCACTTCCGTCTCAAACATCAGCACGACTAAATCAGTTTCCTCTTCCTCCTCCTCTTCTGCCTCGCTGACTTCTATGGTTTCTAGAAGCTGTTCGAGTTGGCTAAATATCGGTACGGCATTTCCTTCACTCCAATTTCGATCGACTGTCTTACCCTGACGACTCAGATCGGTAATTTGGCGCAACAGACCCACGCCACTAAGTAACGATCTCTGTAAATTAGTGTCGATCGATGGCTTACTGGATTTGAGCAGCTTAAATACATCTTCTAGTCGATGTGTGGTCTCGCTGAGTACTTCAAACTGCATCATCGCTGCTCCACCCTTAAGCGAGTGAGCGGCTCGTAATATTGCATCCAAGCGTTGCTTAAAATCGTCTGCCCGATTATCTAGACCGAGCAGACCATCTTCGAGTGCATCGATGTAGTCTTGAGCCTCCTCAAGAAACATTTGTTGAACTTCAAACTCTCGATCTTGACTCATAGATATTTGGACGTTTTACAGGTATGGATATGGAGCTTAATGCTAATCCCACACCCGAATCCCTATTATTTTACTTGGCTTCTACTTAGCATTCTCAACTTTGAATTTACTCACAGAATGTTGAAGTTGTTCGGCGACTTGCACAGTTGCTTGGAGCGACTTGGAAACCTGCCGCGAAGAATTAGCGGTGCGCCCTGCCACCTGAGCAATATCTTTCATTAAGCCTGCCACACATTCCGAAGTCCGCGCCTGAGAAACAGTTGCCTCTGAGATCGACCTGACCAAATCGTCAATCTGGTGTGAGACTTGTGTGATCTGATTCAGGCTTCTTTGGGCATCTTCGACCAATTGAGTCCCCGCAACCACTTGACTCGTACCTAATTCCATCGCACCGATCACTTCACTGGTTTCAGTTTGAATATTGCTAATCAGTTGCTCAATTTCGCGGGTCGCAGTCGCAGAACGTGTCGCCAGCGCCCCAACCTCTTCTGCCATCGTCACAAAGCCTTTGCTGTCATCACCAGCGCGGGAAGCCTCAATGCTGGCGTTGATTGCCAGGAAGTTGGTCTGGACAGCAATTTCATTGATTAAAGAAACTACTTTGGAAATTTTCTGCGAAGATTCGCCCAACCGCTTCACTTTCTTGGCAGTTGCCGCAACTGTAGCGCGAAGGTTGAGAATGCCCTGCATCGTGCCATCCATGGCCCTATTCCCTACAGCGATCGAATTTGTGGCATTGTGCGCGATCGAAGTGGCTTGCTGGCTACTCTCAGCGATTGACTGAGCCGAATTAGACATAATTTGCACAGAATTAAGTGTGCGGTTGATCTCATCAGCCTGCTTTAGGGCTTCGTTCGCTAACTGGGTGACGGCGCGCTCATTTTGTCCGAGCGAATAGTTAACTTGTCCAGCATTGGTCTTGACCTGATTGACGACTTGCTTCAGGCTCTCGATCATGGCATTGAAAAATTCTGGCACATTCGCCATTTCTCCTTCGACAATGTTGGCAGAAACGGTAAAGTCGCCATTAGCCAGATCTTTGACTTCATCGAAAATTTGCACCAACTGCTTCTGCATCTGTTCTTTTTCTTGACGAGAACGTTTAGCTTCAGCCTCCTTCTGCGAGACATTAGCTTGAATTCGCCTCAGCATCATGCCAATGCTTTCATCTGACAGTTTGAGGTCGTTGTTACCGACTTTCGCCAGCTTCTGTAAGGCCTTAAACATCTTGACCATCTGCTTTTGCAACCGCACTTTTTCCTGTTGCTGTTGCTTCAGCAATAGCTCGAACTGTCCTGCCATGTCGTTAATGCTGGCTGACAGTTGGGCTAGCTCATCATTTCCTTTGACCACAAGACGGGTATCAAATTTGCCATGTGCTAGTTTACGAATCGCAATCGTGGCAACTTCGATCGGGTAAGTAAATCGATCGGACAAACTATAGGCAACCAAGCCAACTAAAATTGGGGTTACACCAATACCGACTACAAATATCAGCAGCAACACATTATTGCCAGCTAGAGCTGTGTCTTTGTTAATACTAGTGAGAATCGACCACTTTAGTTCGGGCAAACCTGCTAGCTGAGTTACGGGGGCATAGGCTAATAACTTCTCGCTTCGATCTCCGTCCTGATTGCGAGCGGACTGATACTTCGATCCAGGCTGTCCCGTCGCTTGTAATTCAGGTAAAAAAGGATAGTCGGCAGCAGCATCTGTACCTTGACTAGCGGTAATACCAGCAGATAGTAAGTATTTATTCACCCCATCAACGATCAGATATTCCGAAGCCGAAACTTGTTTCAGATTTTCTTGGATAGACTTGAGCGGCATCCGAGACTGCAAAACCATTGTCACTTTTTTGGTGGCAGGATTGATCACTGGCACAGCAAAATTGATCGCGAAATCTTGCTCTAGTGGCACTGCCTCGCTGATTAAAGGCGCAGGTGCAGTTAAAACCTTATTTAAATAACTTTTGTCGATCGAGTTGGGCGCAGTAGTCCCCGACGACTGTACGAGCAAATCTCCCTGAGGACTAAACAGGGCAATACTGTCAAAACTTTTGTAAGCCTGTTTGTAGAGGTTTAAGCGGTAGAGCAGCAGGAGTTTTTGGTCGGCAGAAAAGCCTTGCTTAGGCTGAATACCAGAATAGGTAAGCAACGTGCCAAGCATCTGCGTCCCTTCATACTGCTTTAACATAAACCGATTGAGGGCATCAGATAAGCTAGCTGCCTGCTGCTTTTGGGACTGTCTCACCTCTGTGTCAAGTGCCTTGCTGCTAGTCTGATAAGCCGCGATCCCGATCGCAACCGCAGGGATCACCGACAAGGCAATCGCCCAGCCAGTCAATCGTTGACGCAAACTAGACGGACGCAACTGGTCAACCTTTTTGATCTTGGGCGTAATTTGACGAGTCGAAGCAGTTGAACTAGTTGGCGAATCAGATATTTGGGCAGATTGAGGCAGCTTAGATTCTGGTTCGGTTGGGGCTAAAGCCTGCTCAAGATCGGAATTTTCTGATGCGGTGCGATTCCCAGCAAACAATGTACTGTCGGCAAATACTGTGTTATCGGTCGAATCATCTGGAATATGACCCGTGGCTTCACCCGAGACTAGATGGGCTGGCGGCGGAATTAGATTACTACCGTTACTACTGGCAAGATCTCGCCTCGCCTCTGTTGTTGGAGCATAAGCTGTTGCAGCGACATTAGCGATCGAATCTGCACTAGAACCGTTTGGACTGGAATGACTAACCGTAGAAGAGCTACTCTGCATCTGCGCCAGGCAGGTTTGGGCTAAATCAATTAAGTCGGGATCATCAGTCAACTCCAGAGCCTGTTGATACTGCGCCCGCGCATACTCAATTTTCCCCGCCTTGCGAAATGTTGCCCCCAGCCAGATCAGCAGCTTAGGATTACGGGGATCTTCATACAAAAGCTCTGAGAACTGATGCATTGCTTCCTCGTATCGTCCTTCTGCATATGCTTGGAGCGCATGATGATACCGAGTAGTCATGATAGGTAATCCTAAGTACAAAGTTGAGTGTTTGCCGCAGTAAAGCTAGTCTGCTTTTCCAAGACCAAAAATACTGGTATGAAAACCAGGTCAAAAAATAAATCTCGGAAAATAAACCCCGAAAAGTAAACTAATGAATCCATGTCTCGGACTTACTGCTGTTTCTACTTGTCTTCTATTAGAACCCAAGCAGCCCCAACTCCTCTAGAGCCATTTTGCTGTATTTATCAAGCTAAGTGATATAATTGCAAATGACTGTTGTATCTAATTGTATAAAATTGAACAAGTTAGTGATCAAATCAATTCTTATGATTGGTAGCGACTGGCAACTAAAAGCCAAGTTGAATGCTAAACGGCAGTCCGATCCCACAATATCCTGGGACGACGGCTGTGAAGGACCTAGTACGATCTGATCGACCTGTAACTATAAGGGTTGTGGCACTGGAAAACCCCAAAAAAGCTCAAAAACTTTCTCCAGCTTTATTTAGCCAACAGCCTGGGTCGGTCATTCTTCATTAGAGAAGATCAAGATTTTTGTTGAATTTCAATTGCTTTTGACTGAACTTTTAATCGGTTCTACTCAAATTTCTGTCTAAACTTCACTGCAAGTTTCGCTCTAGATCTTATTGTAAATATTTGTTAACGACTCTGTTTAGGATCGCTAGTTAAGTCTCTCTGGCTTCTAGCCGATCGTAATTAGCAGCGATAATCTAGTGCTGTTTTTCTTCTAATGGGTTTTGGGAGAAGAACTAATGACTTGCGGTGGTAAAAGTTCTCGCTCAAATTTATTGCCCAGATTTATTTTTAAGAATGGAGAAACTGACCATGCAACGCCAACAACTACTGAGCCAAACCGTCGAGCACATTGATATTAAAGCGCATGACGTGATTGGACTTGTCGATGCCATGGCAAAAACTGCTTTTCAGGCGAGAAACCTGGGACGCGCTGCCAAAATTTACGATCAGATGATTGCTGATGATGATTGTGCAATTATTCTTTGCCTCGCTGGATCTCTGTTCAGTGCGGGTCTAAAGACCGTGGTTTACGATTTGATCGCGAATAATATGGTCGATGCGATCGTTTCTACTGGGGCAAATATCGTCGATCAAGACTTTTTTGAAGCTTTGGGTTTCCGTCACTATGTTGGCGATCCTCTAGCAGATGACACAGTTTTGAGAGAGCAACGTGTCGATCGAATCTACGACACCTATATTGATGAAGACGAACTGCGGATCTGCGACATGACGATCGCCAAGATTGCCGATTCGCTACCACCACGTCCACATTCTTCGCGTGAGTTTATTCACGAAATGGGGGCTTACTTGGACGAACATGCAGTTAATCGTCAGTCTGTTGTCTTGGCAGCCTATCAGCACCAAGTTCCTATTTTCGTACCTGCTTTTAGTGACTGCTCGGCTGGCTTTGGCTTAGTGATGCACCAATGGCAATCACCTGAAACCCATTTGACGATCGACTCAGTGCGCGACTTCCGCGAATTGACTCAATGCAAGCTGGCTTCACCTCACTCTGGTCTGTTTATGATCGGTGGCGGTGTACCGAAAAACTTTGCTCAAGATACTGTTGTGGCGGCTGAGTTGCTGGGCTTTGATGCTGCCATGCACAAGTATGCCGTGCAGATTACTGTTGCGGATGAGCGGGATGGTGCGCTTTCTGGCTCAACTCTGCGTGAAGCTCATTCTTGGGGCAAAGTTGATATTGTCACCGAGCAAATGGTGTTTGCTGAAGCCACTTTGGCAATGCCTTTGGTCGCTGGTTATGCCTACGGTAAGGGTAACTGGCGCAATCGTCAGCATCGTCATATGGCACAGATCTTCAGCCCTGCTCGTCAGGCTCTAGCTAAGGTTTAGGCGCAGCTCAGAGTCGGGGTGATCGCATGATCACCCCGACTTTAATTTTTTGTCTCTAGTAGTACGAACATAAAATGCTCTAGTTCGATTAAGACTTGCCAGATTTGCTGGAATGCTTCAGATTCGCTCAATGGTTCTTTGGTAACCCAATTTAGCGGTTTGATCTGGAGCCATTGCTGTGCGAGTTCGGTCACAGTCAGTGGTCGATCCCACAGAAGATTTAGGCAGATTGCCGACACGCCGAATAAGCTAATCGGATCGATCGAAGTGACATTGAGAAAGTCAGTTATTTCAAACGGAGCTAGCATGGAGATCGATCTGTCTAACTCTGATTTAATCGTTTGATTTTTTAGTTGAGGATGGATGTAAGCCTTGGCATTTTCCCAGTCAGGTTCATCCCAATCTATTACAGGTGTAAACTGCTGGCTTTGCCCAACATGACCGCACCAGAAATCAAGTAGGCGATGGGTGGGATGCAGGAGTTCATACAAATACAACCGCTCTTGGGGAGAGGAGATCGCTAACACCATGTTGAGATAGTCGGGGATGTTTTGTCGATCTTTGAATAGGTGAAGGATATCCCAATATTTCCAGTTCACCATGTTAATAAACTCTAGATCTGCTGCTTCGATTAATTCAAACATCTCGGAGATCGTGCTGCCTTTATCTCCTTGTAACAAGAAGTTTTGCGCCAGAAATTCATCATCCATCACCACATCGAGATTTGGCATCCAGACATTAGCTTTAAGGCTGACATCGTTTTTGAGCGCAGACATCAGTTCACGGATCGTGCTGGTCTCGGTTGGGCCTGGGGCATCGTCCATTAATCCCAAAAAATTACTTAGCTTTTGGGCGCGGTAGTAATGAGATCGCTGATAAACACTGTGTAAATTTGCTCTGATGATTCCTGTCGGTTGCAACACAGACTGCATAGCTTTTAAACCCGCTAGAGGATCGGGTAAAAAGTAGAGCGTATCGTCGCAGTTGATATAGTCAAAAGCCAAGCCTAGGCTAGATAACTGTTCTAGCGGCATCGCAAAAAATTCGGCATTGCTGAACCCGTGATGGTGCAATCGCTGCTGTGCCACATCGACTGATTGCTGAGACAGATCGATCCCAATAATTTTTGCCCCTGGATTAGCTTCTGCTAGAGCTAGAGACTTATAGCCTGTGCCGCACCCAGCATCGAGAATTAACTTGCCTTCAGGTTCGATCGATGTCTGATTTCTGAGATAGTTGGAACTGGTAATCGAGTTGATGAAGAGGCTATTAATGTCATTTCTAGGCGATTTGTCTAGGGGGACAAGGGGGTAAGGAACGGTATCAAACTGCTGATGGACTTTATCAATTTTGATTTCAGGCATAACATCTCGGCTCTAGAGGTAACTAGCTTAATATTTTGTTTGAATCATAAAACAGTTTGAAATCGATCGGCTCTTGTAAGCTAATAACTAGATTATCAATAGTGTAAAGCATGAAAACAGCATGGGTGTTTCCTGGACAGGGTTCGCAGGCAGTGGGGATGGGGATAGATTTGCTAGAAGTGGGCAAAGATAAATTCGCTGAGGCAGAATCAATCTTAGGATGGTCGATCGAACCGTTATTGCAAGGAGACATCGCTGAGTTGTCTAAAACTCAGTATACCCAGCCTTGTTTGTATCTGATCTCGGCGATCTTGGCAGATTTACTCAAATCTCAGGGAAATCTCCCCGATCTAGTGACTGGGCATAGTCTGGGTGAATATACTGCCCTCTATGTCGCAGGTGCGATCGACTTTGCCACAGGTTTGGATCTGGTGAAACAGCGATCGAAACTGATGTCAGAAGTGAGTGGTGGGGCGATGATGGCTTTGATCGGATTCGATCGACCTAGTTTAGAAGAAGCGATCGCCACAACCGCAGATGTGGTGCTGGCAAATGATAATAGTGCCGAACAGGTGGTGATTTCTGGGACTCAATCCGCCGTGCAGAGTGTGGTCGATTGCATAAAGGTGAAACGCGCGATTCCCCTAGCGGTTAGTGGGGCCTTCCATTCGCCTTTGATGGCAGAGGCAGCCGCCCAGTTTGCCAATGTGCTGAGTACTGTAGAGTTTCAAGACGCTCAAATTCCTGTTTTGTCCAACATTGAACCCAGCAATCCCACAACATCAGCGCAGGTGTTACGCGATCGACTGACGCAGCAAATGACCTCTCCTGTAAGGTGGCGTGAAATCTGTTTGTTTTTGGCATCCGACGGGATTGAGCAAGCGATCGAAGTTGGGGC
>Ga0163154_10006670_pt1 | contig 14044 bp, 20 predicted proteins | sample OliLakLV19MP9P1_FD_148649 | JGI IMG/M metagenome (GOLD analysis project Ga0163154, IMG submission 148649) | Freshwater microbial mat bacterial communities from Lake Vanda, McMurdo Dry Valleys, Antarctica - Oligotrophic Lake LV.19.MP9.P1 | ecosystem: Environmental > Aquatic > Freshwater > Lake >... | reverse complement strand
CTATGCATGTCAGTCCACACGGTTACGTTATGAATGGCTCATTATAGCGCGCAGCACCCGGGGTGTTACAAATGGGAATTATGTGGGCGGGGGATACGCCTTTTGATAAATGCCAATTCTGCGTATGGCTAAAACCTATCCTGGCGCTCGGTCTTTAATCCAATGGGCTGCGGACACTGTGAATGGACCTGTGTGAGAACATGGTTGTAGCTGCGCACGTACGGCGTCAATATGACCGGTTAACTCGATGTGAAGGACGTTGCGGTATAGAAAAAGCAAGGCACTGAGCGCTTGGTTCTGTGTTGAAGGGGCAACATTTTGTTTGACCGCCAGGTGGGTTAGGAATGCTTCAATCTGAGGCGAATTCATCTCACACGGGTGGCTGAGCTTGTGAAAGCGAATAAATCTTTCAATCCAATCCACATACGCCTTTTCTGTGCTGTACGCATAATTTTTCAGGCGAATGGTATCACGCACTTGGTCTAGGAGTTTTTTCGGTTTTGGTTCCATCTAAAGGCTCGCAAAATTCTAGTTGACAATCCAATTGTAAGCATGTATACTGGTAAACAGGCCACATTATGGACTTTTAAGAATATATGTTCTGGTGAGATTGATAATAGCACGGAATATCGTCAACTAAAAGAGTCAAAAAGCTGACAAATTCTCTGATATTAGGCGAACGCCGTGATATCAGAGAATTTGTCACAATACGCGGAAGCGGTGTCTATTTTTATAGACGGACACCGTAGAAGATCCCAGGTACACAAGGAGTGCGGGGGGATAGACGGAGCCTGTATAGTCATAGTTCGACGGCTCGCTCAGTGTGGAATATCACTGACTGCATGGATAAACTCCGTTTAAAATAACCTCAATTGTACTTTGAATCTCTTGTTAATTTCATACGTGAGTTCTGTATGCTTAGATGGACAGTTCAAGATCGATACGGGAACAGTATCTATTTTACAAAAGAGCGTTGGCTTCATATTCTGGAATCTCGACCAGAACTTGAACCTTATCTTGAACTGTTTCTCGAAACGCTTCGCACAGGAAAACGAGAACAAGATCCGCTGATTCCGAATGAATATCGTTATTACAAACGCTTTGATGAGTTATTGCCAGAGAATAGTCATCTTATTATGGTTGTTATCTTTAAGAAGCAAGTGGGCGCGCAAGGTGAATATGTGGCGAATAACTTTGTTGTAACCGGTTGGGCAAACTATATTTGGTCACAAGGATAGGGCTATGAGTGAATTGAAGCTACAGAAGACTGAACTGATGGCGCGCGATGGAACGCCAGTCCGGCTTGTCTATGATGAAGAAAGTGATATTCTGGAGATTTTCTTTGGGGAAAATAGTGCTGCTACAGGAATTGAATTAACAGATTACATTGTTTTGCGACTAGATCGAAAAGAAAAACGGGTGCTTAGTTTAATGTTACTTCACTTTTCTATTCTGTCGGAGCAGACAGAGTATGGGCCACGTAGTTTTCTACTCGACAAACTGGAGCGGTTGCCTGATGATTTAAGAGAATTAGTGCTACGCTTGCTTACATCCCTACCTGTCAGTCAGTTTTTGAAGCTGTCGCATCTTCAGTTAACACCCCATACGTTCACACCATTCGCCTATGTTGAATCACAGCCGATGATGGCTTATGCCTGAAATTCAGCGTAAAAACCGCCGCCGAACATCCATTGCAGCGGAGGTTGCCGGATCACGGGTTTTTGCTGTTGTTGGCCCGCTTGGCCATGTTTCGTTGGGCTGTTGTGGGCCACGCACTCCGGCAACCCCGCTGAATTTGGCGTTAGGTGGCAGCCAGCGATCTTGTGGGAAGGTCACAGTCAAAACAGTAACGGCTTACGCTCATATCCGATTTAGAGCAAGGTAATATATGCTGCGTAAATCCCTTCCGCAGTTTCTATTTTCTTGTATCACTTAGTTCTTTCTCAAGGCAGACTCATGCAAAGTGGAGATCATTTCACAAGATCTTTTATTGTACAAGATATAATGGGCCCGATGAATTTAAGTTGTATAGCATTCAGCCCGCAAGGTAATCAATTGGCCATAGGTGCATTGTGTACAGTATTGTGGGATTTGGATAGAGATTGTGAACTGAAGCGATTTTACGGTTCATCACCAGCGCCGTACAATATTGCTTTTGACAATACAGGATATCTGTTGGCTGTTTCGGGTGATTGGCTTATACCAATTTGGCATACCCAAACAGATGGTAATGTTTTGAACACGTCCAATGCCTCGAAAGTGTTAAGAAGGAAAGGGACTGCTAGAACTATTGCTTTCAGTTCAGATGGACGTTTTCTTGCTGCTGGTGGGTATAAGTCTCCTCGCGTTGTGAATATTTGGGAAGTATCAAGTGGCAAGGAAGTTTACCAGATTGAAAACTACAAAGATGCCATGAAAGCACTTGTGTTTGACGCAAATACTCGCTATGTCGTTACAGGCGACGTAGCTGGTAACGTACGGTTGTGGGACATACAAGGACAGCGAGATTTCTGGAGTTTTGAAAATTCAGCGGGAAAAGTTAGAGATATTGCAGTGAGTTCAGATCGATCTCTCCTAGCAATCGCTTATGAGACCAGTGTTCTGCAAGTGTGGGATTTTGAAATGAGAGAACTGTATTGTCAGTACAGACATTTCAGTGATATAAGAAGCATAAAATTTTGCCCTTCAGATTGGAATATCTTGGCTATAGGTGGTCAAAACAATCTTGTAACATTATGGAATGTTTCAGATAATAAAATGGTGGGGCGATTTGAGACGACATCTACGGTTGTAGGCATAGATTTTAGCCCAGGTGGAACATTGCTTGCAATAGCTTCGGATAAGGGAAAAGTATATCTGTGGCAATGGTCAGAATCTTCGCACGGCTTTATATAATATTCGCTACGAACGCCAGGGGAAATGCCAGCGTTTGTGGCAAACGGAAGCTCATAGTGGCAATGTAACATGGCTGTGCGTCGCACCCCCGCACGCCGCCGAACATACGTTGGTGCGATTCGTTTGCTCGAAACTGGCTGCAAGGTCGGAGGATGAGCAGGGAAAGGCAACTTTCCTAACTGTATGTTCATGCGGGTGCAACTCCCGCCCTTTAGGTGAAGACGCCCAGAGGCGGGTGCCCTTTGGGCGCGCAGCATCTCCCTCCTGCGTACGACAACAAAAGCGTACTGCGACTGGCAATCGTGGGTGGGAAGCAGGGAGAGATGGCGATAAACTAGAAGCTACATCCGGTGACGCGCCTAGCAGGTGACGATGGATAACGCAAGTGAAGGTGTTTAAGCCGCCCAATGGGCACCCGGAGTTCGGAGCAGCCGAAGTAGCTTTTAGGCTTCGACGTGAGCGACTCGACTGAGCTCGTCGAACGTCTCAGCCGAACGGCTGCGGATAAAAATCACTGGTCTTGGGCGGCAGCACCAACTATCTGTCGTATTCACTCCACACAAGACCCGGCGTACGAGCATCATCCTAAAGTCACGCTAAATGGACATACGGAACGAAGTAACTCGGTTACAGCTCTGACCAAGACAAGTCAGCAGGCAGCCAGCCGTAGGTTGTAACGGAGTGGGATTCCCCAAGAAGCAAAGGCTATCGGGAAAGCCGATGGATAGGCTGACGTGGGGACGGTGTATAGAAAGGCATCGGGACACAAAGGACAACCGTGTCTTATGGCAGACAGGGCTGTCTACCCTGGACTGAAGACCGGAGGCAATCTCCTTGCCCATTGCGTACAGATGCCAAGCACTGGTTAGAGACAAACTCTGACCAGCGTACCTGTGACAAGGGTTTATACACTGAGGAGCCGTGTGCCGGGAAACTGGCAAGCACGGTTTTGAAGCAGCGGGGGGAGGGGCGACTCTCCTTCCGACTGTAACCAGTGGAGTTTGGCTTGTCAGCGCGTTTTCAGTGTTTTTTACCCGCTTGCACGCCGTCTCGTTGGCGGTGTGATCAGCCCACATTTGCCAAACCCACTGAACTGGGTGTTCGGCGGCTAAAACGCACTCAACATCGGGAAATCAAAGTGAAAGCCGGGTCTCAATAACCCGGCTTTCTGCTGCAATCCGAAAATTTTATTAAAGCATCATTATCCCCTTTTACGAGACAGCTACACTCTCTACAAATAAAGACCCCTCACAACTTCTCTGTGACCCTCACACGATTCTTGTGACCCTCAACCGTGACACCTGTCACATCACTTCCTGGCTTCTTCTTGTTAAACTGGGTTTAAGTTAAAACAACAGAAAATTTAGCACTCGAAAGGAGTCAAAAAATGAAAAGTATTACACACGCCACCCTCCGCCCGATTCGAGCGTACCCGCTCATCTTCTTCTACATCCTTGCCTGTCTCTTTGGCTGGATACAATTTATCGCAGTGGCGCTGGGAGCCGATTTTATCCCCGACGGGATGCCACTTGGTCCGTTGTTGGCCGCCTTGATTGTTGCCGCTTGTGTGGGGCGAGCCGAGTTGAAGAAATGGGGCCACCAACTGATAACCCTTCGAGCCGGGTTGCGCTGGTATGCCCTGGCTTTCCTGGCCCCAATTGCCATTATCGTCACGGTAGTGCTGGTGAACACTGTGCTTGGTGCGCCCATGCCAACTTCAGCACAACTGGCCACTTGGGTTTTTATTCCGGGCAGTTTTCTGGTCACCCTCATTCTGGTCGGCATCGGCGAAGAGGCCGGTTGGACGGCCTTTGCCGCACCACGCCTCCTACGTCGCCACCCCTTCATCACGGCTTGGCTAATCCTCTCAGCCATGCGCATTTTCTGGCATCTGCCACTTCTGCTTAGCGGCGACCTGTCGTGGACGATAGGCATTGGAGGAAACATGGCCTTTCAGTTTCTGGTGCTGTGGATGTTTCAACGTACTGACGTGTGGTTTCTGGCCGCAATTTGGCACGCCATGGTTAACGCAACAGGCGGCCAGTTCTTCTTCCAGATGGTGCAAGGGGAGGATCAGGCACGGCTCGGAGTGTTGATGACCGCCGGGTATATCCTTGCGGCAGCGTTAGTGTTTCTGGTTTATCGTCGCAGTCTGAATCGTACTCCGGCTACGCCAGAGGTCGTAAGCGAAGTTTATCGTCGCAGTCAAAATCGTACGCTAGCTACACCAGAGGTCGTGAGCGAACCAGTGACCGGGATTTAAGTAGTCAAAAGCTTGGCGTCTGAGGAGTGCAAAACTTGCGTTACCACCGGCCAACCAAGTTTTGCACTCCTCCTATTTTTTGTTAAACGCATATCAGGAACCCCATTAGATTCGCAGAATGATAGAAATTAAGTACACTACAAGTATGGTAAAGAGCCTAATCCTTCCCCTCAGTAATATGCGGTTGATCAATCTGGCAACCTATGTGACGGTGGTTGTTATCGGGGTGCTGGGTGTGGGCAGCCTCACCAACCTGTGGCCCCGGCTTGCTTTCGCTGGCATATGCCTCATCTTTGCTTTGGTGTATGCTGGCGGCGTACGCAGTGAAGATTTTGCCCGGTGGGCGCACGGATACTTCGCCATACAGATGATGCTATTCATTTTTCTGATTGGGGTACGTTCGCCGAGCGGCGCTATCACGTTTCTGCTCATTGTCCTGGTTATTCACGCTACCACCGTTTTTCCAGGACGCATTGCGGCCAGATGGGTTGGTCTATTTTATCTGTTGGCCAGCTTTAGCGATTTTTTGACTTACGATCTGGAAAATGCTATCGGGAGTGCATTACTCAATACTGGGATCTTTTTTCTAGCCGGAATGATCGGTCACAGTGCACGTCAGGCTGAACTGACCCGCCGTGCCAACCAACAACTGATTGAAGAATTACACGTCGCTCAAGACCAACTCCATGACTTGGCTGTGGCCGAAGAGCGTAACCGTCTAGCCCGTGAAATTCACGATGGGCTGGGCCATTACCTGACCGCGATCACCATCCAAATTCAGGGGGCCAAAGCTCTGCTGGAAAACACCGAGGCGGTCTCACAAGCCCCGTCCGCACTTGGGGCGCTGGGCAAGGCCGAAACCCTGCTGCAAGAAGCGTTGGCCGATGTCCGCCACTCGGTGAGGGCGCTGCGAACTGTACCAACCGGAAACAAGTCATTACCCGCAGCGATTGGCAATCTAGTAGCTGAATGTCGGGTGACAGCCAGTTTGGGGGTACAATTTGACTTATTGGGTACGCCGCGCCCACTTAGCTCGCAAGTCGAATTGACGCTATATCGTGCGGCGCAAGAAGGACTGACCAACGCCCGCAAGTACGCCCAGGCGAACACGGTCACGGTAGCATTGTATTATGATGCTGATAAAGTACGCCTGACCATCTGTGACGATGGGCAAGGCAGCGCTGACACAAGCGGCGGCTTTGGTTTGCTTGGCCTTCGCGAACGGGTGCAGTTGGTAGATGGCATCATTGATCTGCAAACTGCACCCAATCAGGGTTTTGAACTTAAAGTGGAGATACCAGCATGACTATCAAAATTTTGCTGGCCGACGATCAGGCTTTGTTTCGGGACGGGCTGCGAATTCTGCTTTCAACACAGCCGGATTTTGAAGTGGTTGGCGAAGCCATCAATGGCGAAGAGGCTCTGCGGTTGGCAGCGAAGCTACGCCCTCATATTGTATTGATGGATATGCGGATGCCCATTCTGGATGGGGTCGAAGCGGCTCGATGCCTGAGAGATACCCAACCGGATTGTCGCGTCATTGTTTTGACCACCTTTGACGATGACGACTTAGTGTTTGATGGCTTGCGGGCCGGTGCGGTCGGCTATCTGCTTAAGGCCGTTTCTACACCGCGCTTATTCGAAGCCATTCGCACTGTCGCTCGTGGCGAGTCCATTTTAGAGCCCTCGGTAACAGCCAAAGTGGTCGCGGAGTTTGCTCGTCTGGCCAATCAGGCTTCGCGGCCACAGGCTCTGCTGAATCCCCTGTCGGAACGCGAAATAGAGGTGTTGCGGTTGGTTGCGAAGGGGGCAACCAACCGCGAGATTGCTGCAACACTTTTCATTGCCGAAGGTACGGTCAGAAATCATCTGACTAATGTTCTTGGCAAGTTGGGAGTTAGTGATCGTACCCAAGCTGCGGTCAAAGCTAAAGAGTTGGGGTTAGTGTAGATATTATGATTGCGCTATAATCTCCATGTTTACACGTCAAGAAATGACTATGCAAAATGTCAATTGTATAGTCATTGATAGATTGCCGCCCAACAAATCGTTGCAAGCGAATTGGCAGGCCCGATTTTTAATCAATCGTATCAAGCTAGCAAAGGCACATTCAAGCGGTGTGACCTCGGTACCCTTGCCAATCGCTTGAACTAAAGCGTTCGGCGGCTAACTTGAATTCTTATGTTTAGGAATAAGGAGCATTGCGCATGCAAAGTCAATTAACTTCGATGATGATCCTGATCGCTGGACCTTACCGTTCTGGGACTGGCGATGATCCGGCGAAAATGCAGGCCAACGTTAAAGCGATGGAAGAGTACGCCCTGCCGTTGTATCGCGCCGGCCATGTTCCTGTACTCGGTGAATGGTTCGCGCTCCCGTTAGTGGAACTCGCCGGTTCTAGGCGCGTCGGCGACGAGCCTTTTAACGAGATATTTCACCCTATCTCTGAACGCCTCGTAGCCAGATGTGACGCGGTGCTGCGCGTCGGCGGTGCGTCAGCAGGAGCGGATGAAATGGTGCGCCTTGCACAAGCGCAAGGGCTGAAAACCTACTTCCGTCTTGAAGATGTACCTAACTGTTCTCAAAAGTAATCTAATAACGTTAATGGAGCTATTAATGTCAGAAAACCCACGGGTGCGTATTGAGAGCGTGCAGGTTCTTTCAGATGATTGGTACATGTTGAAGAAAACAACTTTTGAGTACCAGCGTAATGATGGTAGTTGGCAGACTCAAAGCCGAGAAACCTATGACCGAGGCGATGGTGCGGTCATACTGATCTACAACCGGAAAAAAAAGACAGTCATCCTAACTCGACAGTTCCGCTTTCCCGCCTTCGTCAACGGGCTTGTGGACGGAATGCTAATTGAGGCTTGTGCCGGTCTTTTGGAAACGAATAACGCGGAGGAGTGCATCAAGAAAGAGACAGAAGAAGAAACCGGTTATCGTGTTGACAATATACGGAAGATTTTTGAGGCGTACATGAGCCCGGGCTCGGTGACGGAGAAACTCTACTTCTTTATCGCTGAGTATTCGCCGAATTCAAAGGCTTCTACCGGAGGGGGCGATATCAAAGATGGCGAGGACATTGAGGTTCTTGAACTCGTGTTGGACGACGCGCTGCGTATGATTGAAACAGGTAAAATTGCTGACGGGAAGACGATCATGTTGTTGCAGTACGCTAAGCTTCACGGGTTAACCGACTGACGGGCGTCATACGAGAACCGTTAATACTTCGCCGAAACAAATCCGCACTAACTAAGAACATGTTCAATTGTGACCGCCGCCGAACAACACGTTGCAGCCGACGCCCACCCAGCAGGTCTTTTATCTGTGCCGGAACGTGGGCGCGGCTGAACGTGAGCGTTCGGCTGGCTTGATTGTCTCACGGGGGGGTCAAAGTAACAAAGAGAGTAGTCTCGTCCAAGCTACGAACGGCGCGTGGTTGACCCACCAGAAGAAAACAGCTATACTGTCTCCTATGCAGTTAATTGGCTGTAGAGCCTGGAGAAAGTTATGCTGAGTACCTATCAAGCTGTCCTGCGTGGGAAAGTTTTAGAGTGGCTAAATGATAAACCGCAGAATCTAGCGCCTGAGCGTGCGATTCCAGTGTATGTGACGATTCTAGAGGAGGGAACGCCCCCCCTCATGGCTGAGCGCGGCTTGCGCATGGTAGCGGCACTCGAGCAATTGGTGCAAATGCAGAGCGCTTTTGCTGCGCTTGACCCGCTGCAATGGGAGCGCGAGGTGCGTCAAGAACGCCCCTTGCCAAGCAGGGACACCAATGCTGATTGACAGCAATATCATTATTTATGCCGCACAGCCACAGCACGCTGCTCTCCGCCAGTTGATTGCGCAACATGCACCTGCTGTGTCGGCCATCAGTTATGTGGAAGTGCTTGGGTATCACAAGCTAGCGCTGGCTGAAAAACAATCACTTGAGTTGTTTTTTACAGCAACGATTATCCTTCCGATGACACAAGCGATTTTAGAGGAAGCCGTCAAGCTACGTCAACAACGCAAAATGACATTAGGCGATGCCTTCGTTGCCGCAACCTGTTTAGTTCACAAATTGACGTTAGTGACGCATAATACCAAGGATTTCATCTGGATTGCTGGCTTGACGGTCTTCGATCCGCTGGCAAGTGCAACAGAAGCAACTACATAGTTGAATCGATCTTGCGTATAATAGAGCGTATGTCATGCGCCGATGGAAACAAACGATTCTGCAAGGTTTGATAGGCGAAGGCAAAACCCAACGCCGCCGAACATTAGTTGGAGCAGAGGGTGGGGGATCACGGCTTTTTTACGCTGTCTATCCGCACTTTCTGGTCAGGTAAACTGTGTAGTCTGCCCGCCATTCCCCACCCCTGCTCAACACTGTGTTCGGCGGCGTTGGCGATGAGTAGGGAAGGCCAATAATAAAGGCCATCATGGTGTAGCAAGTGCTATCCTGAGCAACTGTTACAACGCCGTTCGCTCTCTGTCTCAAACAGCGTTGTAACGGGCAAATGAGATTAGGGCTTGGGTTTAAGCGGCGGCTGTTCTAACTGGCGAAGTCGTTTTTCCAGATCGGTGAGGCGGTGCAGCAGGGTGAGCAGGTTTTGGATCAAGTGACCGACAGCTTGGTCGGCGGTGAGGTTGCCCTGCGCCCACTGCTGTAACAGGTCGGGCAGGCTGTAGGTTGACATCGTTGTATCCTTTCTCGTGAAGCGAATGCGTGTTACCCGATACAGAGCGTAACAAAAAACGGCCACCTCCCAACGCAATGGTTGTCAAGGTAGCCGTTAACTTGATCGCAACGCCCAAGGCGGATACAATAAGTCACAGCCTGATGGCCTCAAGGACTGTCATCATGGTGGTCGTCCCCCCTTTTTTGCCCAGAAGAGAAAGCCGTCATCGTCGAAAACATCACACACCGTGACCCTGTAAACCACGCATTGCCTGGCCATGGCTGGACACTAAAGAAGCTACAGTCGTGGGTGGCCGCGCAACTGGGCAAGTCCGTGAGCCGTAACAGTCTACGGCGCTTGCTGAAGCAAGCCGGGCTGAGTTGGAAAAAGTGCAAAAAGCTGTTAGCCAAGGCCAACCCTGAACGCCGTGCCGCTTATGTGCAGGCGTTTCAAGCATGGTTCACGCGCATGTGCAACGATCAACTCCTCCTGGTCTATGTGGATGAAGCCCATCTCCATCAAGATAGGGACTTAGGCTACACCTGGGGACCAGTCGGCGAAACCCTCTGGCGCAAAAGCACTTCGCCCAGTTTAGGCAAGCGACTTAATGGGTATGGTGCCTATGATTTTACGCACGGACGCTGCCTGCTCGGGGAGAACGGGCACTGTAATAGCCAGAACACCGTCGAGTCCCTGCGTCTTCTCGCACAGCAACTTCACAAACCAGGCTGTCAACTCGTGGTCATCTGGGATGGTGCTTCCCATCACCGCCGCAAGATCGTCCAAGCCGAGGCCAAACGTTTGGGCATTCAACTCGTTCCTCTGCCGGCTTATAGCCCAGACCTCAATCCCATTGAAGGCTTGTGGAAATGGAGGCGCGAGGATGTCACCCAGCATTTCTGCCATCCTACCCTGCTCAGCTTGCACCACGATTGCCTTGCTTTCATTGATCGCATCAATCTCGACCCAGAACAGATCATCTCTCGCCTGTGGCCCAAATTCGACCTCGATCCCCTTGTCGAAAAACTGCTGGTTTCATTTTGACTTCAGTTTAGAAAAGGAGAACATCTGATGCCAACATCCATCCCTGCTGACTTTCCCCACGTCATGCCCATGCGCCAACAGGCCGAAGTCATCGTGCAACTGCTGCGTCAGTGGCTCGACCAGATCATGCTGCCCGCCATGCGGGCCAGTGGCATTGATTGCTGGCTGATCCTCTGCCAGGAAGACAATCTTGACCCGGTCTTTACCACGCTGATCCCGATGGATACGTGGTGCCCAATCTTGCAAATCCCTTATCTTTTTTGACCGCGGCGAAGCCAGGCTGGAAGCACTCAACATCTCTGGCACGGGCACGCGTGATCTCTACGCGCGCCCCTACAGCGGTCAGCTTGAAAAGGAACAGTGGCCCCTGCTGCTCCAACTGATCGAAGCGCGCAACCCCCGACAAATCGGCCTCAATATCGGCTCGATTCAGTGGGCGGCGGGCGGATTGACGCACAACCTCTATCAACAATTGATCACCCGCTTGCCAGCGCAATATCATGAACGACTGGTCTCTGCCGAGGCCCTGGCAACGCGCTGGCTTTCCACCCTCACCCCCGCCGATGTGCAAATGTATGATCACGTTTGCGACGTTGCCCATCATATCATCGCTGAATGTTACAGCCGCCGCACGATCATTCCCGGTTACACAACCAGCTTGAAGTTACCAATCGTTGGCATGCCGCCTTTCCGGGGGGACACGTCGGCGTCTTGCTGATGGGGAATGTTGACAATACTAAACGCCCAACCCCGCTTGACCAGCGCAAACGAGAAATTGAGTCACGTCTGCGAGAAAAGTTCGCGGGAATGGCGCGCCGAGCTGCTGCCGCTAGACGTTTTGCAGGATTATCGAAATTACTACAAAAAGTTCGACAAAACCTACCACGTCCAGCTTCAGTTGGAATCTATCGTACACAAGGGGAAGTTGCTGCCCAATGTGAGCCCGCTGGTGGATGCGAATTTTGCCGCCGAGTTGGAAACCCTCATCCTCACCGCGGGCCATGATGCCGATTTGTTAATCGCACCGCTCACCATTGATGCGACCCAGGGCGGCGAAGAATTTATTCAGCTGAACGGTGCGGCGATCGCGCTCAAGCCCAACGACATGATGATGGCGGACGGCAAGGGTGTTGTCTGTACAATTATCTACGGCCAAGATCAGCGCACACCGATTTCACCGCACACCCGGCGCGCGCTTTATGTGGCCTACGCACCCGCCGGGATACCAGCTGCCAAAGTCCAGCAACAGCTCGATACCATCCGTGCGCATGTGCTCCTTTTTGCCCCGGCGGCTACGGTTGAAATGGTGGCAATCTATGCGGCGAAGTCGGAAAAATAAGCGCAATCGTTTAGCACCCTGCAACAATGGAGAAGGCTAATGGCCATCGGTCGATTTCTCGCCATGGTCGGGGCGCTGGTCTGGCGCCAGACAGATGGCAAGTATCTGTTGCTACAACGGGCAGTCATACAGTTGGTTCTTTTAGCGCTGGGCGGCTAAGTGGCGCTTGATTGTTCAAGGTATTCGCCTTGCGCAACCGTATGCCGAATCAATGCTGTCACCGCATCAAAATGGTCGAATGGCTCGCCATTGCGCCACACCAACGCTTCTGCTATCACCTTTGCCCACGGCTCACCCAGGCGCGCTTGCGCCCAGTGCGCCGCCACCGGTTTGGAAACGATGCTTCCAGTTTCCAATGTGTGCCGCGCGCGGCACATCGTGAGCACGGCATAGGTTTGATATTCGCCGCTCTGCAAACGCGCCGGATTTTCCAACATCGGCGTCCACCATTCGCGCAAAAAGCCTAATACGGCCTGCTGCAAGTCCACCGGTGGCACCGGATCGATCTGCGGGGCGAGCGGTGGCCCGGCCACAACCACGCCCTGTTCGCGCAAGATATGGCGTTGTATAATCCAATCACTTTCCTGTTGCGCCAGGTAAAACTGGCCCTCGTTGATCTGCGGGCAGGCGGGCGCGGCAGGATCATAACGGCGCAACGCGAATTGCGGCACATAGGCACCTTCCAACTTAGTCGCCCACGGCAAGCCGCTGGCGATCAACCGTTGGTGCATCATTGCCAAGGCTTCAACCATCTCCGCTGCCAGAACATCAGACGTGACGACGAGAAAATCAATATCGCTGGTTGCCAGGCTAAAGTCACCGCTGGCCAGCGAACCATACAGATAGAGGCCGACAAAGTGCTCATCCAAAATGGCTTGCACATCGGTGCGCAAGTGTTGCAACGTGGTATTGACAGCCGGATAGGGTGTCGGCTGGGTCAGGCTGATCTCAGGCTCTACGCGCGCTTGTCGTTCCTTGGGTGTCATGTCTGGCCCGGCTTGCGTTAAATCATCCATCGCTCCACCTTTTCGTTCACGGTAGTTACCCTGCATTTGTTTTCTACGGCTGCCATGTCGCGTTTTGTCGGCTTTATTGGGCTTGGCATATACCATTGGTAACAATCACTCTATCATCAGTGCGACAAACATGACAACCCGGGGTGGCTTTATATAGATGATTAAATCTGGTATACTTTTCTATACAGTCTCTTCCCGCTGGCTCGTTATTTCTTTGCAACAAAGGAGCAACTCATGCGGATCGGTATTTCCATCGCCTCTAGCTACAACGTCACTGATGCTCGCCTCGGCGCGCGCTGGATGATCGAGCGTGCCAAAGCCGCGGCAGATGCCGGGCTGGACAGCCTTTTCTTTGGCGATCATCATGTCACCCCCGCGCCCTATTACCAGAACACGCCGATCCTGGCGCGGTCGCTGGCGGCATGGCGCGATGCACCGGCGGGCGCGCTCTACCTGTTGCCCTTCCGCCACCCTGTACTCCTGGCGGAAGAGATCGCCACCCTGGCCACAATTATGCCCAATCGTTTTATCATGCAATGTGCGATTGGCTACGGCGACCGCGAATTTGCGGCCTTTGGCATCAATCCCAAACATCGGCCTTCGCGCTTTGAGGAGTGCCTGGCGATCATGCGCCGGCTGTGGGCAGGCGAGACAGTTTCGCATGACGGGCGTTGGCAGATCGAAAACGCCCGCATTTCGCCGACACCACCGCTACCGGTTGAAGTTTGGATCGCCGCCAGCGCCAAACCAGCGATTGCGCGCGCGGCCCGTCTGGGTGATGGCTGGCTCGCCGCGCCGGGCCTAAGCCGCGCCGACG
>Ga0163154_10006667_pt1 | contig 14045 bp, 10 predicted proteins | sample OliLakLV19MP9P1_FD_148649 | JGI IMG/M metagenome (GOLD analysis project Ga0163154, IMG submission 148649) | Freshwater microbial mat bacterial communities from Lake Vanda, McMurdo Dry Valleys, Antarctica - Oligotrophic Lake LV.19.MP9.P1 | ecosystem: Environmental > Aquatic > Freshwater > Lake >... | reverse complement strand
CCCCCCAAGTTGTTTAGGGTTTGGTAAAGGCTACGGGCGCGGTCATAATACGCCAGTGCCGTTTGATGCTGGTCATCCAGACGATACAAAATCTGCCCCAGCCTCACCAGCCCATCCGCCACAGCCGCCTGATCATTAATCTGCTCTGCCAATTCCAGATGCTGCCGATAATAACGCTTTGCCTGCTGCCAATTCGAGAGACTGTTGTAAGCATCGCCCAACTCTTGTAGCAAATTCAGCCGTAGGGCAGCATGTAATATCGGGTCAGCGGTCGGTGAGGGCGTGTTTTCTGACAACAGGCGCAATAATTGGTCAATTCGCTCTTGCTTCACAGGAGCCAAATCGCTGGAATATAGCCGCTGTGGATCTAAGGTTTGCGTTTTGGCATCCGTAACTGTTTGGGGAACCGACTGAAACCGCACCACTGCCGATGACCATGACCAAAAATCGCGCGCAGTCATTGCCAATCGCTGCAAGGCATAGTCAGGCAGCACAAAAATAATCGGATGGGGCATTTGGGCAGGAAACAGATCGCGGGTGTAGTTCAAATCTCGCAGCACTGGCGTGGAAGTTTCGCCTGTAATCCCAATCGATTTTTCTAAGCCCTGCACCACTAACACCAGCTTTCGGTCTGGCTGGCGCTGCAATCCTGCCACTTTAAGTTTGAGTTGGCTCAGCGGCGCAGTTAATCTGGGATCATCTAGCATCACTTCAGCAAACTGAATAGTTGCACAAGCTGGATGTCTTTTTAATGCTGCGATGACCCGCGCCGCATCTCCCGAAAAGTTGATTTCGGCAAAAGCAATGGTAAACCCTTGCGAAAAATCGGCAAAGGCTGCTAATTCTGCCAGCGCTTCCAGGTTATAGCCAAGAAACTCTGCCGCAGCGTGATCTTGGCTCACCGCATCAAGATTAAGGTTCAGCATTGAGTTGCTCAACGGCTCGTTGGAAAAGTTCACTCCGCCGAACGAAAGGATTGGGATAGACCCAGCGATTCATCCCGTTGTACTCCAGCAGGGCGGTGCTAAACAGCAGTTCTGACAGCACTTTATCGGTATCTAGTTCTTTAATGCGATCGTCATTCACATCTTTCGTGAGCGCAATTTCTGCCAGAATTGGATAAGCGCGGGTCATCAACACCAGTTCTCGTTCAAACCGAAATTGTAGTTGCTTAATTGCATAGGTAATGTCGTCATCTGTGAGCCTGGGATGTTGCTTGCTGCTGCCAGTCAAACACGCTGTCCGCATAATTTGCATTAAAAAGCGGGGATGTCCACCGCTGGCTTTGCAAACATCATAGAGTTGATCTTCTGTGGTAAAAATATCATCTACTTCAACCCGTTGCCGAATCAATGCTGCCATGGCTTTTAGCCCGTCTTGGCAATGGGCAAGTTCTAGGCGATCGCGATCGTAGTCATACACCCTGACCATGGGCACAATTGCAGGATCATCGGGAAAGGCTGACTTGTTAATACCGCGAGGCGTGTAGAGTGAGCCGATCGGTACAGTATATAGAATCGTGCAAAGCAACCCCTGGAGCTTGAAGGCATCGTCAAAAAACAGTTTGTCTGCGACCTCGCGGGGGCACTTGTCCAAGCCATCCACAATAATTAAAAAGCCTTTTTTCTCCGGAAACTTGGTTTGCAACTTTTTCAAACCATCTACCAGCAACAGGTTGATATCGGTCTTAAAGCGGGAAAAATCTTGCTTTAGCTCTTCTCGAATGGTGCGTTTTTCGGTCGAACCTGCCTTAATGTTTGCCATCAGCTTAAATAGCAGCTTGGCAATGAAGGGCGCTTCTGATCCGAGGCTGGCTTCCGCTTCCACATTGATCGACTTCGCCACGGATTCTTCAGTTTCCTTTGTGATTTGGCGAAACCAATTCTCAAAGCTATCCAAAACATCTTGGCGAAATTTTAGACCATGCTTGCGTAAAACTACTTCCACCTGCTTGATAATCAGCAGATATAAATCGGTACACGCTATGTCGTTTACATCAGTCTCGTCTTCCGCTTGCAAAAAAATCGTTTCAAACTGCTTAGCCCAATTTTGTTTCAGTCGATTCAGTTCAGAGGTTTTGCCGCTACCAATATGCCCAGTAAACAATAGCGTCATGGGCTTACCCGGTTGCAGGATATCCAGCTTCATATTAACGTTGCCGATCGCATCAATTCGCGCTTCGAGGGGCACATAGTACCGCTCCATATCCTCGCTTTCCAGCGGCTCCACATCACAAATCAGATAGGCTTCTCTCAGGGTTTTAGCTTTGCTAGTGGGTAGGGGCATGACTTCATCCAAACAGGATACAGCGTTCGTGCTTCATTTTATATGATTTGGCTTCTGCCAAAAGGCGATCTGCCTACAACACACTTGCCGCTTGCCGCAGCGCTTGGGCAAGAGCAAATCAGCCATCGACTCAGCAATTTGAGCATTAAGGAGATTTCTGAGAAAAAAGCTACCCCAATGGTTGGGGCAGGTTTAACAGACAGCCTTCTACACCGACCGATCAATGGTAAAAACCTGCCCTTACAGGGAGATTCTTTTCCGGAAACTGCCTAAGAAAGGGCGATCGCAGAAATACAGCGATTTTTAGCTGAGTAAACCTGTCCAACTCAGCACTCATCCAGCTTGGCGTAGAAATGCGGTTGTTTCTCCAAACCTCAGCACAAAGTCCTGTGAAACCTCTGATGATTATCTAGGGGCGAATGTCGCATCCTACAACTTAAGGGGAAACCGGAAAACTCACGTTTCAACCCGTAGTTGGAAACAGGTTGATCTTTCCTAGGACTTACGCACTCGCCCCCTAAATCCCCCAATTCTGGGGGACTTTGATCTCTAGCTCCCCCAGAATTGGGGGTTGGGGGGCAAATTTCGGTTGATTTGCGTAAGTCCTGTTTCCTAGCTAATTTTTATTTATTTGGGCAAGAGGTATTCCATGAAATTGCAGATTGTTGGGTTCTTTGCAGCCAGTTTGACATCATTTGCTGCGATCTCTACAGGATTGGTACACAACATTGTCCAGCAGCTATGGAATCCTGAAATAGCCCATGCCGCCAAAATTACGACAACGTTGCTCAAAACTAAACCCAGACTATTTCCTCGCAATCTGCGACCCGTGAGTATATTGCCCCATTCTGTTCGCTATTTGCCGGTGCGTCAGGCAACCCGTTTAGGTATCCTTTAACGTTGCGATCGCGGTTGCGAATCTAAAGCGGTCATATATTCGCTTAAAATGGCACGTTAGCCGCGTACGATGGATTGCTACTTATGGATGGTGGGTTAGAAAAGTCGCAGGTTTTGGGAATTGATTTAGGGGGAACTGCGATCAAGCTAGGACGGTTTAGCCAGGATGGAGCTTGCTTAGCCTCACTAACGGTGCCCACGCCACAACCGTCTACCCCAGAAATTGTGGTTAGAGCAATGATTGACGCGATCGCCCAACTTGACCCCAATCACCAAGCGCAGGCGATCGGCATTGGCACTCCCGGTCCTGCCGACGCAACCGGACGCATTGCCAGAGTTGCGATCAACTTAAAGGATTGGCATGATGTGCCGCTGGCTGACTGGATTGAAGCAAAGACTGGATTGCCCACCACCATTGCCAACGATGCCAACTGCGCCGGAATGGGCGAGGCATGGCTAGGGGCAGGGCGCTGGTTTCGCAACCTGATTTTGCTGACTCTCGGCACGGGCGTAGGCGGAGCCATTATTCTAGATGGCAAGTTGTTTGTTGGGCATCATGGCACAGCCGGGGAATTGGGATTAATCACCCTCAACCCCGATGGACCAACCTGCAACAGTGGCAATCGAGGGTCTTTGGAACAGTATGCCTCGGTGCAGGCAATTCGTCGCCGTACCGGATTAGAACCCCATGAATTAGGCGCAATGGCGATCGCGGGGGATGCTAAAGCGTTAGAATTTTGGCATCATTATGGGCACGACTTAGGTGCTGGATTAGCCAGCCTCATTTATGTGCTGGCACCAGAAGCAGTCATCATTGGCGGCGGTGTCAGTGCCAGCGCCGACCTATTTTTCCCAGCAATTCAAACTGAGCTAGAACGGCGGGTGCTGCCCTGCTCCCGCGCCGGGTTACAACTCTTAAAGGCGGAGTTGGGCAATCAAGCGGGAATTGTGGGCGCGGCAAAACTAGCGTGGCAGTTGACTGTTGGATAGGGAGTGCATTAAGAAACCTCAGCCGGAGCAATAAAGGCAGATGAATCGTGCCTATCTAGTGCAACATTGGCAACTTCAGCACCGTAGTGTGTAGTCGTTGGTTCTTGCTGGGCAAGCGCTGCTTGAATAAATCCTTTAAACAAAGGGTGAGGCAAGCTAGGACGAGACTGAAACTCTGGATGAAACTGGCTGGCAATGAAGAACGGATGATTGGAAAGCTCAACAATTTCTACCAACCGTCCATCGGGCGAGGTGCCGCTAATGACGTAGCCCGACTCGATTAGCAGATTGCGATAGGCGTTATTAAATTCGTAGCGATGACGATGGCGCTCGTAAATCACCTCTTCTTGATACAGGCTGAACGCGAGGGTATTGGGCGCAAGCCGACAGGGATATAGCCCCAACCGCATAGTGCCGCCTAAATCTACAACATCTTGCTGTTCTGGCAACAGGTTGATCACCGGATTTTGGGCATCAGCGTTGAATTCTGAACTATTGGCATCCTCTAAATAGGCAAGGTGGCGCGCCCATTCAATCACAGAACATTGCATCCCTAAGCACAACCCCAAAAAGGGAACTTGACGCGATCGCGCATAATGAACTGCCGCAATTTTGCCATCAATCCCACGGGCACCAAAGCCACCAGGCACAATAATGCCGTCTGCACCCTGCAAAAAATGTTCGGGGCTTTGAGCCTCAATGTCTTCAGAATTGACCCAGCGAATATTCAGGGCACTGTCTAACTCGATCGCGGCATGGCGTAACGCTTCCACTACGGATAAGTAGGCATCGCCCAAGCGCACATATTTACCAACGATCGCAATTTCTACGCGCTTCGTTGGGTGATAGAGGCGATCAACCAATCTTGCCCACTGCGTTAAATCAGGCTCACGCTGTTCTAGCTGCAATAGCTCTAAGGCTTGATGGGCTAAGCCTTCGCGTTCTAGCAATAATGGCACTTCATAAATGCTATTGGCATCAGGGCAGGAGATCACACAGTCCGTAGCCACATCGCAAAAGCCCGATACTTTTTCTTTGAAACCTTCTGGCAATGGGCGATCGCTGCGGCACACTAACACATCTGGCTGAATTCCAATCGATCTCAGTTCCTTTACCGAATGTTGAGTCGGCTTAGTTTTCATCTCGCCTGCCGCTGGAATCCACGGCACCAAAGTGACATGCATGTACAGCACATTTTGCCGTCCCACATCCTTCCGGAACTGGCGAATCGCCTCAAGAAATGGCAAAGATTCAATGTCTCCCACAGTGCCGCCAATTTCAGTAATCACCACATCGGGATTAGTATTTTTCGCAACCCGCAACACCCGATCTTTGATTTCGTTGGTGATGTGTGGAATCACCTGCACTGTACCGCCTTGATAATCTCCTCGCCGCTCCCGGTTCAGCACTGCCTGATAAATAGACCCCGTGGTGACACTGTTGAGGCGCGACATAGAAGTATCGGTAAAGCGTTCGTAATGCCCCAAATCCAAATCGGTTTCTGCGCCATCCTCCGTCACAAAGACTTCACCATGCTGAAACGGACTCATCGTACCCGGATCAACGTTGATGTAAGGGTCTAGCTTGAGAATGGAAACCGAATAGTTGCGTGACTTTAGCAACCGCCCTAAACTTGCAGCAACAATACCTTTGCCGATGCTGGAGACAACGCCACCCGTGACAAATACAAACTTAGTCATAAATTCTTTAGAGGCGCACTTGGCTGGGAAGCAGAGATATCTCGTTTATTTTGCCACAGTCTCTTAAGGCTTTGTCGCCTATGTTTGTATTTGACAAAGGCAGACTCAGTGCTATTCAATGTGTCGTCTAAAATTGGTAGTGTGAAGTGAAACGACTAAAAGCGTGAAAACTAGGGCAAATGTGCCATGTCAATAAGGGCAAAATTCAATTATTTATTGCAAAAAAATTCGATAACTCAAGCCTTCTTGACAACTAATTTTCCATACTTAGCAGATCCATCAAGCATTAAGGCTATGCATATTCTCCGATGAATTTAGATGCGTTTGCCCTGTCCTTTTTATCCAGTATCTGCTTCACAAAGGATCGCCGCTATATAATGGCGGCAACATCCCTACTGGTTCCATCGGGTAATGATTGGTTGGAGTAGTTACATTTAAACTTTGTCATCCCATATCATGCAGATTCTCTCCAAGGCAAATTTTTTGACTCGATCTTCTATGTTTTTGCTGGTTATCTATCTACTGCCATTTGCTTTTGTATTGTGGTTTGTTACAAGCTTTGGCGTGAATGTTCCCTATCAAGATCAATGGGAATTAGTCGGTTTATTTCAACGTATTGCTGATGGAAAAGCAACGTTTCAAGATTTTTTTGTTCAACATAATGAGCACCGTATTCTGTTCCCAAGGTTGATTATTAGTGTTCTCGCATTTGTTTCAAGCTGGAATATTCAATGGGAACTTTATTTGAATGTATTACTTGCCGCGATCGTATTTTTATTGCTCTACAAAGTTTCCTCTGATCAAACAGTGCAGCACAATCGCTCTTTTCATCTAGCAAACATTTCAACTTGCTTCATTGTGTTTTCAGTAGGTCAGTGGGAAAACTGGATGTGGGGCTTTCAGATCGCCTGGTTTTTCATGAATGTTTGTCTGGCGATCGCAATTTTAGTCCTTTCCGTCAGGCTCAATTTGGCGCTGTGGGTTCGATTAACTGTGGCGGCTCTTGCCTGTATTGTTGCAACTTTTTCATCTGCCCATGGGTTATTAGTCTGGCTTGCTGTTATTCCATCACTCATCACTTGCTGTAAAGACGATCGCCAACTAAGAAAAGTTGGCTTAATATGGATATTCTTATTTATCACTGCTTGTTATCTTTACCTCATTGATTATCACAAGCCTTCTAACCACCCTAGTTTATTGTCTTTTTTAGAAAAACCTTTTCTATCGTTAGAGTATTTTCTGACCTTGCTGGGTTCGCCTCTACTTCATTGCTCCAACTTTTCGACTGAAGGGGGGTTAGCGATTTTACTTAATTTCATTTTTTTTGTGATTCTCTATTTCAAACAGGCTGGCTCACGATTTTCTAAAGATGCTGCACCCTGGATTTCATTAGGATGTTTCACAGTTTTGTTTTCTTTAATGACAACAGTTGGGAGATCAGGTTTTGGGGTTGACCAAGCGAGTGCAAGTCGGTATTTTACAGTGGAAATTTTGTTGATCATTGCCTTGGTGCAGTTATGGCGATTAGTCTTAATGAAGACTAAAGATGGGGTTGAAAATTGGCTGGATTCGCCAATCCAATCGAGCAGCATATTAAAATTACGGTTTGCTTCAATCAAGCCATTGATTGGAAGTATTTTGACGCTTTTGGTATTAATTACTTCAATCAATTCGATTCCGTCTGCAACAAACTTTCGATCGCGATTGCTCCATGGTCAAGCTTGTTTAGAGATTGCAGATTACATCGCTCGATCGCCCGAAAACTGTCTTCAATTAATTTATCCAGATGCCAACACCGTCAGCGATCGGGCAAAAGTGCTGAATCAAATTGGTTTTAGACATTTTCCTAAAAAGCCAATTGAGTTTGTGACAAGCCCTGATCAGGTACATGGTTATATTGACAGTCCACCGATCAGCCAAACTCCAGCCGTTGTTAAAAGAAGCTGCATTAATTGTGAAGCAGTAGCCGTGAATGGTTGGGCAATTTTGCCAAAGCAAGTGCAGCCAGCTCGATTAGTGTTGCTCAGCCACCGTAGAAATCCTGAACACGATCCGAATGCTTTCTTTGCCGATGCTTATGTCCGTTTATCCAGTCCTGATGTAGCGAAAGCTCTGCAAACAAATCGTTACGATCAATCGCGGTGGGAAGTTACGTTTTCACCAGAATTATTACCTCCAGGTGAGCTAGTGCTTACTGCTTGGGCATATGAGCCTAATGACAAGCAGTTTATCAAGTTAAATGGTGAACCAAAGCTAAAAGTGGAATAGCTATCTGCCTGGTTCCTTAAGTTCTATCCTGATTGTGCTTCAAATGGCTCTGGTGATCTGTGCAGTGTAAATGTCTTTCAGGATGTCTTGTAAGCCGTATTGATAGTGCCAAGTTGGGTAGTGGGACTGAAACTTTCTCACATCAGAGATGTACCAGATATGATCGCCTGAGCGGTTGTCTTTGGCGTAGGTATACTGCAATACTTTGCCCGTCAGTGCTTCACATTGGGCGATAGCTTCTAGCATGGAGCAGTTGCTATGACGAGAGCCACCGATATTATAGACCTCTCCGCAACGTGGGTTTTGATAAAAGTGATAGAACGCATTCACCAGGTCATAGCTGTGAATATTGTCTCGTACTTGCTTGCCTTTGTAGCCAAAAATGGTGTAAGGCTCATCCGTGACTGTGCATTTCATTAGATATGCCAAAAAGCCGTGTAGTTTCGCGCCTGAGTGAGCCGGTCCGGTCAAACAGCCACCGCGAAAGCTAGCAGTTTTCATATTGAAATATCTGCCATACTCCTGCACCAGAACATCGGCAGCCACTTTAGAGGCACCAAACAGAGAATGTTTCGATTGGTCAACGCTCATCGACTCGTCAATTCCCAACCAATAGGGATGGTCAGGGACAATTTCCCAACGCGTGTCTAGCTCTTGTAGCGGTAAGAAGTTAGGTAGATCACCATACACCTTATTCGTAGAGGTGAAGATAAATACGGCATTGGGGCAGTACTGGCGGGTTGCCTCCAGTAAAACCAGAGTTCCATTGGCGTTCACGGTGAAGTCTGTGTGAGGATCGGTGGCTGCCCAGTCGTGGGATGGCTGAGCAGCCGTGTGAATAATCAAATCAATGTCGGTGGCGTGCTCTTTGAAGATGCGTTCAATGGCATCGCGATCGCGAATATCCAAATCGTAGTGGCGATATTGCTCTCCATATTTGTCTTTGAGCAGATCCCGATTCCATTGAGTTGAAGCCGACTCACCAAAAAAGTAAGCCCGCAAGTCATTGTCAATGCCAATAATATTAAAGCCAAGTTGAGCAAAAAAACGAACTGATTCAGAGCCAATCAGACCAGCAGAACCAGTAATTAAAACTGTGGGCATAGGTTGATTACTCCGTTAATAGGGGATGGCTAATAGGTGTGTTTTCAAATTCAAATTCAAACCGTTGTTTAGCCAACTGATTGAACATCCAAATTATTCCTCCTGTGGAAATAACCATTAAACCCAGCATGAAAATATTGGGCGCTACAATCAGGCGATCGCTCGTGCTAAATGAACTCGTGATTACCCAATTCGTCACGAACACAACACTTTGAAACGCCAACAGTGAATAGCACATCCAACGAGAAAGTTTAGTCAGAAGTGTAGCCAACCCTATAAATAGCAGAATCATCGTCGCATAGGAACCCTGATGGATGCTGGTTGTTCCAGAACCAAACATTGCCAAAATCCAAACGACTACACTCAATACGCCGACGCTCAAAACTAAATGAACTCGCTTAATATCTACCTGTGAATTGAGGTATTTCAAAAAGGGGGATGCCAACCAGATTAGCCAACCGATATTAAGCACTCCCAACGCCCTAAAGAGGTGAAGAAAATCTTTTTCTCTGGCTGTATATTCATTTTTAGCATCTGCTTTGGGGTAGTCTATCAGCATCTTTAAATTCTCCCATTTGTTATTAGCAATTTGAGCAAAACTTAAATGTTGATAAGCGTCTTTGAATGCTTGAGGAAAGGAGCGAGAATCAACATCAATCACTCCGGCAAGATGCCATTTTAGCAAGCGATCGCCGGGCGGTTCATAGAATTTCTGATAAGCAGTCCAGGGAGCTAACATTAACCCAAACATGAGAGAACCGATGAGAATTTGGCGCACTCCTGGAAAGCATCGGGGGCGAACGAGTATTAAGGCGATCGCTGGCAGGGTGAAAATCACTCCGCCATGGGCAAGCAGTCCTAATGCAGCCGCTCCCCCCGCTAAACCTGCCTCAGCCGTAGTAGGGCGGCGGGATTCATACACCGTTGGCATCAGGAGAGCAAAGGCAAACACCATCAAGGCTCCGGCGAGTAGCTTGGGCCAGACGTACACACTGTTGAATAAGAAGAATCCAGAAAAGGTCGAAAACGCAAGGACGATCGCAATCTGCCATCCCGAAAGCCGCATGTTGCGGCACACTGCCCATAGAGCCGCTATCCAAGCAGATTGAACAATTGTGCCAATCAGTTGATAATGTAGCCCAACATCCGATCCGCTAAGAAAGGCGATAGGGCGCTGAACGAGGGTAATGCCTGCTTGTAGCGGCGGGCGATCGCTGCTTAACCATTCTCCAAACAAAGGGCGCGGATCTTGCCCCCCATAAAGCCTTTCGGTAAACATTTGAGGAAGGACATTATCGGGAGGAAATACTGCAAAAAAGCGCACTTGGGCATTAGATGCTGGCAAATCTCCCGCGTCAATTAGATACAGCACTGACAGGTATGTCAAACCAACCGTTAGCATAATCAGAATCGGGAAGACCGTATCTACAGACGTAAGAGACTTGGCAATTGATTTAGCAAAGGGCTTTTTCGTGAAGAGCAACACTAACCCTGTCACGGTTAATAAAAGAACAAGAACGCTAAAAATAATGCCTATGAAGTGATTAAAGAAATAAACCCAAAAAGTTACATAACCGATCAATGAACTGATAGCCACTGCCAAAATAACTGTGAATGCAGGATGAAGGTTCTGTCGCCGAATGATGAATATTCCTATTAGTAACCCTGGCGTTAGGAAGAGGGCTAAATAAAAGATGTAGAAGGGGGCAAAGGAGATGGCTGAAATTTGTCCCTTTAGTAAACTCAAGAAACTTGACTGTAATGGTGCGCTAATTCCTATCCATCCATAGGATTTTTGATTGCCATCCACGGCAATGATTTGAATGGGATGCCCATACCAGGATATTGGTAGTAGCCAGTGCAACTTTTTCCAGCGATCGCCTGTATCTGCTGCTTTTAGTTGAAACTGTTCACCCGTATCAGCCCGTTTCACAAGTAACTCATTGCCGTCAGCATTCGCCCAACCACCCACAAAAAAACTAAGAATAGCTGGGGCTTGAAATGGGGGAAAAGTTAGTTTTCCAGTGTTTTTATCTTCATTATTAATCCCTGACCCCCACAAAATAATGTCTTTGTTCTCTGCTTCAACTGCTTTTATAGAACTTCGCTGCATTGAAGGAGTTCTCTGAACAGCAAACTCTCCAGTGACAGTATAACCAGTGCTGCCGGGAACTAAAACCTGGTCTGATCCACAAACAATAGTCAGTACGATGCCCACCAGAAAACCAACTAGCAGAATCGAAGAAATAAGTAACATTAGCGGACGATGCAAAAACTTGTAAGCCAGCATAGCGGGTTTCAATGTCTTCAGAAAAGTACTGATTTCAAAAGCAATTCATTATCAACTATCCAGTGGTAAATGTCCTGCAACGTCGCTTTTGGATCGATCTCAGGCTTCCACCCTGTTTTGGCAATGACTTTAGAAGAATCAGTCACGAAAACGGGTACATCGCCGAGGCGCTCTTCTAGAAAAGGGTCTACAGGAATCGTTTGTCCAGTAATTTCTTGACATAGTTGAGTCGTTTCTAACAGCGATAGGCTATTGTGGATGCCGCCGCCGACGTTAAAAATTTCACCATCTAGATCAACGAAGTGGGTAAGCTGATAATCAACTAGCGCCAATAAATCGCTGACATGAAGTAAATCTCTAACCTGCTTGCCCGTGCCGTTAAAGCCAATGTAGCTGAGGGATTTTTGAAAGTAGTGAGCCGCAACCCACAGCACAAATACTCCCTGATCGACTTTACCCATTTGCCACGGACCTGTCAGCACACCACATCGATTGATGATTGCCTGAATACCGTAAGCGTCCCGGTATTCTTCAATCAGCAGTTCAGATGCAAGTTTGGTGGTGCCATAAAGCGATCGCGCCCCTCGCAAGTTAAATTCCTCCGAGATGCCCAAGGCGGAGGCTCCTGGTAGTGACTGATCGTCCGCCAGTTCAAAGCGGGAGGGCAGTTCCTTAAGCGTTAGGGACTTGAGGGCATGAATAGGGTAAACCCGACTGGTAGATAGAAACAGCAGGCGGCTTTGATTTTGCCGAGCCAGTTCCAGCAGATTGATAGTGCCTAGCAGGTTCGTTTGCAGCACATATTGAGGCGAACTAAATCCTGCTAGGACAGAAGGCTCGGCTGAACAGTCGATGATAGTGCTGACCGGAAAGGTAGATGGATCAAGGTCAGAGGGCGATCGCACATCTCCATGGACAAACTGCACATCTGCTTGCTTAAACCTAGATAAATTCAACTCAGAACCACGTCTTCGTAAATTGTCTAAACAAATAATTTTCCACTCAGGATGCATTCGCTTCAGACCTAGAGCAAGGGAACTACCAACAAATCCCGCTCCACCTGGTATCAGAACAGTCTCAGACATTCACTTGAGCCTTGTCATAATTTTCACGACAGTAATAATCTCCACGAGAATAATCTCCACGAGATAGATGTCTCTCTAGCCAAACGTAAAGGACGATGAATAAATAGCGGCTACCCATCTCCTTAATCTTCAACTTAGAAATTCCCGTCTGTCGGTTGTACCAACGGATAGGAATTACGGCATAGGAGTAGCCTCGAACTAATGCCTTTAAAGGTAGTTCTACTGTGAGGTTAAAATGATGGCTTAAGATGGGTTGCACACCTTCAATCACTTCCCGCCGGTACAGTTTGAAAGCGTTGGTCGTATCGTCATAACGCAAACCAAACAAAACCTTAATAAACGAGTTAGCTAATCGATTAATGAAAAGCTTGTGAAAAGGATAATCGACTACTTTTCCGCCTTTAATAAAGCGGGAGCCAAATACACAGTCGTATCCTTCGATTAGCTTGTAATATCCTGCAAGAAGATCTTCGGGGTCATCCGAAGCATCTGCCATGACAATGGCAACGGCATCCCCTTCAAACTCTGCCAAACCCCGACGTACGGCAAATCCAAAGCCATTGGGAGGGTGATTATCAACATGTCGAACGGTTGGGAATTCTAGCGCTAATTGCTGACAAACTTTCTCCGTATTGTCCGTACTATTGTCGTTAACAATGACAACTTCATGGAGAATTCTCTCGCGCTGAAGCTTATCTACAATGGCATACACTGTGCCGTATAAACAGTCTTCCTCATTGTGAGCAGGAATCACAACTGATAATTTCATCAATCCTCTACTCCACCACTAATTTGCCTTAACCAGCTAATAACCCATTTTCTCATAGTGATCATACACCTAGAGTTGGATGCTTGTCTTGCCTTAACTGTACGTTTTTAGTTTCATTGCTCAGTACTCACCCGGACCAGTTGATCTTCCCGCATGAGGCACTCAAAACCTTAGGACTAGCTCTCATCAAACTTTAAGATACGTCTGCCCTGATTACTCGTACTAGTAGTCTAGGGCTTAAGTTCGACAACTCTTTTTATGCCGCTAGAGCCTTACCCTTGTAAGTCCACTTGAAGGGTTTCGCCATCGTGCGGTTGAAATAGACGATGAACTCAAGAATCCGAGTTTTTAAGTCAGCTTGACTGAGAAAATTGCCTCGTTTGAGTAACTTGCGCATTAAGATACCAAACCAAATTTCAATTTGTACGCCCTTGGCGGGGCGAAGCCCTATGAGCCAGGAGCAATGCTTGGGGGTGAAGTGAAAGACAATTCGATGGGTTGGGTCAGTCAAAAACGCGGCTCTGGTTGGCATCGATCGCAGGATGCCGCGCTTGCCCTTGATGCCCAGCTCACGGTCTAATCCCTCCCCTTGTGCCACATAACGCACCAGAGATTCGGATTGATGAGTGTTTAAGCAATCCATGATCAAGTGCCAT
>Ga0163154_10006665_pt1 | contig 14050 bp, 11 predicted proteins | sample OliLakLV19MP9P1_FD_148649 | JGI IMG/M metagenome (GOLD analysis project Ga0163154, IMG submission 148649) | Freshwater microbial mat bacterial communities from Lake Vanda, McMurdo Dry Valleys, Antarctica - Oligotrophic Lake LV.19.MP9.P1 | ecosystem: Environmental > Aquatic > Freshwater > Lake >... | reverse complement strand
AGTTCTAAAAGAAGAATCCCAAAGGGATTCCGTCGAACAGCCCAGGGTTGCTCGTCCTCGAGAAACCCTGGGTAAAACCCGGCTCACGCACAACCCCAAAGGGGTTGCGCCAAAAGATTGCACCTGGAATTAACCTCATTGAAATAACTCGGTCCGCTCGAAATTTGATAAGTTAAGTCACTTATGACGGACTACACTAGCTTAGCCTCGCCTCAATACCATCGGGCATTTTAGAAAACTTGCTTTCCCTCACAATTTAATCGCAAGCACGTCAGGCTTGTGACGGGGTCAAATCAATGTTTAAAGTGGAGCACGAGTATGTCAGAAGTTCCCCCAAATGGCGATACGGTATCGACAAACCAAGGGTTGCCCATCGCAGGGTACACCCCTGGTGAGGTCCTTTTTGAGCGTTACACAATCATACGAATCTTAGGGCGTGGTGGGATGGCGATTGTCTGGTTGGCGCATGACAACAAATTGAATCGAGAAGTCGCGCTTAAGCTTTTCCCCCTGATTATTACAGCCGATGCCCCTGCATTAGATGAGTTAAAGAAAGAAGCCTGTGCGTCTTTAGAACTCACGCATAACCATATCGTTCGAACGTACGACTTCATTGAGACAAATGAAATATGCGCGATCTCAATGGAGCACGTCGACGGGTCTAGTTTAGCAGAACTAAAACTTGACCAGAAAAATGGCGTTTACGAAGTCAGGCAACTTACTGAGTGGGCGCGACAATTGTGTGATGCACTTGAATACGCCCATGTCCACGCACGAATTGCGCACCGCGATTTGAAGCCAGCCAATCTGCTCCTCAATTCCAGAAACGAACTCAAGGTGACCGATTTTGGAATTGCCCGAAGTTTAAGTGATTCCATCAACCGCCTGACACGTGAGGATACCACGAGCGGAACCTTGTTTTACATGAGCCCCCAACAGCTCGATGGGGAATGGGCCAGTCACCTCGACGACATCTATTCATTTGGCGCGACAATCTTCGAACTCCTTACTGGGCGTCCGCCGTTCTTTACTGGGGATATCGCGCGCCAGATTTACGATAAAAAACCGACCCGAATGTCGGAGCGTCGGAAAAAAATGGGGATCAAGGGGGAAGCCATTCCTAAAAATTGGGAGTTGTTAATCGAAGACTGCTTAGCAAAGACTCCTTGGCAACGGCCCCAAAGTTTTCAAGAAATCGCAGAACGCTTGGAACTCGTTCCTTCCCCCGCCATCGGCACTCGGGTGCGCCGTCAAGTTACACGATTCAAAAAGGCTGGCCCGGTCGTTCTGCTTAATTCGTGGAAAATTCTTTTTATCACCACAGCTATTTTTGTTATTCCCGCCGTTTATCTCTTTTATAAAAACACAGCCACCACCGTCATACCCTTCGAAGGTATGCCTGCAGTCAATAGCACCGAATCAAAAGAGATACCCGAAAAAGTGGTTTCACCTCTCCCCGATACCAAGTGGACAAACACTTTGGGCATGAGATTCATTCCCTTTGGCAAAATTCATTTTGCTCAATGGGAAACCCGTGTTCAGGACTTCGACGAGTTTATTCGTTCAACACGATACGAAGCCAATAAAGATGTCTATTCTTTAAAATTCGGGAAGTGGGATAAAAAATATGGGCATAGTTGGAAGAATCCCGGATTTTTCCAAACACCCAAGCATCCCGTCTGCGCTGTGAACAGGGACGATGCCTTAGCTTTTTGCAGATGGTTAAGTGCCAAAGAGCAAACAGCCGGGATTCTTGCTGCTCACCAAAGTTACCGTTTGCCAAGTGATTCCGAGTGGAGTGCCGCAGCAGGGTTAAAGTTCGAAAACGGGCGCACACCTCAAGAAAAAGATGACAAAATAAAAAACGAATACCCATGGGGAGGGGATTGGCCGCCGCCAGAGAACGCTGGAAACTATGCCGGACTAGAAGCCCATGACGATGATTGGCCGAGCGGTTGGGTGGACACAAACGGGTACCGTGACGGATACGCGCGGACATCACCTGTGGGGACGTTTGCACCGAATCAATATGGTATTTACGACATGGGCGGCAACGTGTGGGAATGGTGCGACGAAAGGTATAGTGACAAGCATTTCCATTATGTATTACGCGGAGCTTCTTGGAACACGGAAGATTCCACTTCTTGGGTGACCAGCCGCCGGATCTTTTCGCCCTCCGATTTTCGCACGACCAGTCGAGGATTCCGAATCGTCCTCGATTTAGGGAATTAAACACCCCAACCTCCCCAAACTTCGGTCTTCCAACAAAAGCAACAATCCCCTAAAACAAGGTCATGATGAATGATGGACAAAAAGTTGAATGGAAACAAATAGCGGAGTCGGCTGAGTTTAAAGCTTTGTGCCTGCACAAAAGGAAGGTCATCATTCCGGCCACCATCTTCTTTATGCTCTATTTTTTAGCCCTTCCCGTACTTGTGGCCTTCTGCCCAGATCTCATGAAACACAAGGTGGGGTATGTCAATATCGCGTACCTGTTCGCACTGTCCCAATTCTTTGTAGCTTGGTTACTCGCCTTTCTCTACGTGTACGAATCGCGGAAATTCGATAAACAGTCACAGCACATCATCGAGAAATTTCACTCTTCACTTGGAGCTAAATAATGAACATCGCTGTCGTATCTGAAGGAATGTCAAGGGCCTCGTTAACCACTATAGCCATGTTTTTTGCATTCGTGGCGGTGACGCTCGTGATCACCTATTGGGCCGCACGTAAAACATCTGGGGCATCGGGATTCTTCGCTGCCAACCGGTCAATTACCGCCTGGCAAAATGGATTAGCCGTCGCAGGTGATTACATGAGCGCAGCATCGTTTTTAGGGATAGCAGGCATGATCGCCTTTTACGGGTTTGATGGGTTTATGTATTCCGTGGGTTTTCTTATGGCTTACCTGACCGTGCTGTTTCTGGTTGCTGAACCCCTTCGGAACGCCGGAAAATACACAATGGCCGACCTACTCGCATACCGTATGAGACCACGACCCGTGCGGGCCATGGCATCCTTTAGCACGCTGACAGTCAGTACTTTTTATATGATAGCCCAGATGGTTGGTGCCGGAACCTTGGTGGCCTTGTTGTTAAAAGGGACGGGGATATCGTATCCAATGGCCGTCACAGGAATTGGAATATTGATGGTCGTTTACGTTGTATTCGGTGGAATGCTCGCCACGACATGGGTGCAAATTATCAAGGCAGTTCTGCTTTTGGTGGGGACTTTTTTATTGAGCTTTCTTGTGCTCAAACACTTCGCTTTCGACCTTGGCCAATTTTTTGAAAGTGTCTCAAAGGTATCGTATACGGACAAAACAGGGGCTGCCGTAACCGCTGACTTTTTGGAGCCCGGTCGAAAGTTTATGCCGCCTTGGGGCCATATTGATTTAATTTCCCTAAGCCTTGCACTCGTTTTAGGGACCGCAGGACTACCGCATGTACTCGTCAGATTTTATACCGTACCCGATGCAAAGACAGCGAGGCACAGTGTTGTTTGGGCCATGCTCATTATCGGGGTTTTCTACATTCTGACGACATTCCTTGGATTCGGAGCTGCAACCATTGTGGGTCAGGACAATATTCTTGTGGATGGAAAACCAAACGAGAACATGAGCGCGCCCCTCCTTGCCCAAGCTTTGGGTGGCGATATTTTCTTTGCGTTCATTGCGGCAATTGCTTTTGCAACGATCCTCGCTGTTGTGGCAGGACTCACCATCAGCGCGTCCACTTCATTCGCTCATGATGTGTGGACAAATGTCATTAAACATAAGTCCCCAAGCGACCCCAAAAACGAAGTGCGTGTCGCTCGAATCACGGCCTTGGTCGTGGGTGCGATATCTATTTTGGCGGCTATCCTTTTGGGCGATAAAATTAACGTCGCGTTCCTCGTAGGCCTCGCCTTCGCTGTGGCCGCTTCGGGAAACCTACCCGTCATTCTTTTTTCAATCTTCTGGAAAAGGTTTAACACCGTGGGCGCAGTGACCGGCATGGCCGTCGGACTCATCTCGTCCATAGCATTGATCTGTATCAGTCCTAGCATTATGGGTACGACACCCAAACATTTCATTCAAATGGATCCACTTTTCCCGCTGACAAACCCTGGTTTAATCAGTATCCCCCTTGGGTTCCTTGGTGCTTATTTAGGGACAATCTTGTCCAAACCAGAAGAGGATGCCGAAGAGAAATTCATGGAGCTTCACGTTCGCGCGGAAACCGGTCTGGGCGCCGAAAAAGCAACTCCTCATTAAGTAATAAAAGGAATTCGCCACTTGACCAAATCTTGGAAAAGCGGTTTATTTTCGCTTCCCAAAATGGACTCGTAGCTCAGTTGGTAGAGCAGTTGACTCTTAATCAATTTGTCCCCGGTTCGAACCCGGGCGGGTCCACCATTTCTGGGAAATTATAGTTTCCCAGCTTGCCACAATTTGATGTTCTTAGCCCACAGTCGCAGAATTTCGTCCTTTAAGGCCAGAACATCCATCCAGATATCGTTAAATGTTGAAAGCCCGTAACCCGGTCCAGGCAACTGTTCAGGGTTCACATAAAGCGTTTCCCCGCCCTTTGCCCCGCGCAACCAGCATTTCAGGAGTTCGTCCACAAATTCAATGTATTGTTGCGCTTCAATCGTCAGGTTTCCTTTTCCATCGAGGATAGGCACTTGGCAATGATGTCCGTTAAATGAACGGAAATGGAGTTGTCGCGCTTTTTGAATGAGGCGCGGGTGTGTCAGCAAACGCTCCGCATAAGGAGGGTTCAAATGCTTGACCAAAGCAATGTGCGAAAAATCGAAACACATCATGATATCCTTGCCCGTTTTCTGTTTATAGAGCTCGGCAATTTCGTAGGTCTTCTCAGGTGTTTCTGTGCAGGTATCCCGATGAACTTCGAGATCAATATTCAAATCCAGATGCGGGGCCAGCTCAGCCATCTTAATCCATGTTTCGACAGCAACTTTAGGTGGGGTGTCATGATCCCACAATTGTACGTTCACTCGGGAAGGTTGCATCGTCTTAGCGCGACAGAGAGAAAGTTTGTATGTTTTATCGTTGGCATCAATGTAAGACATTGTTTCAAGGCCAGCAGCATGAATAGGTCCTACTAAATTCGAATCCCAAATGGCGATCGCCTTAAAACCCATCGCCTTGGCGTAAGCGAGACCTTCTTCAAACTTCCATTCTTTTTTCGTTTTAGGATTAGTGTTTAAATAAAAGTTGAAGGTGAATAACTTTAGTTCGGGGGCAGTTTTCTTGGGGCTCATATGATTCCAAGACTGCTAAACGTTACGGCTGTAATGGCAATTCCAAAATAACTGTCTCCTCAAGGGTGGGGGACGTTGATTCCTTATGTCCAGGTAATGCTCGGATTGCGCCGGGCCTACCCAGTCGGATCGTTAAACGATTATATCGCCGGCTGTTGTTGCGTCACACAATGAAAAGCACCAAGACCCCAAATGAGGTCGCGGCTATCAATGCCCACCACTTTTCGATCTGGAAACACTTCGCGGAGTGTGAGTAATGCTTCTCCATCGAATTGACTATTAAAGGTCGGCACCAACACAAGGTTATTGGCCATATAAAAATTGGCATAACTCGCGGGCAATCGTTGGCCTTCGTGATGAATCGCTTCAGGCATGGGCAGGGTCACGACTCGAAAAGGACGTCCCTCGGCATCTGTCATCTGCAAAAGCGTTTCGTAATTTTCCATCAACGGCTGATAATTCTCGTCCTTTGAATCGTATTCTAAGGCGGTCACCAATGTGGTCGGAGAAACGAACCGCGTGATGTCATCAATGTGCCCATCCGTGTCGTCACCAACAATACCATGGTCGATCCATAAAATCTTTTTGACGCCTAGGTAGTCCTTCAGGAATTGCTCGATCTGAACTTGGGTGAGCCCTGGGTTCCGGTTTTTGTTCAGCAAACAGGCTGTTGTCGTCAGGAGGCAGCCTGCTCCGTTCACTTCGATTGACCCACCCTCCATGACAATACCCGGAGAAAATAAAGGCAATTTCAAATACTTTGCCACATGCTGAGGCACCGCATCGTCGAGATCGTAAGGAGGATACTTTCCGCCCCACGCGTTATATCCCCAATCAACCACGGCCATTTCCCGGCCCGTAACGCCTTCGCGCGTGACAAAAATCGGGCCGTGATCGCGGCACCAAGGTTCATAAGCAGGAAACTGGTGCAGAAAAATCCGCACAGGCTTTTTCGTTTCAACCGCTGATTTTTGGAATGGAAGATTTGCGGCTGATAAATGGCCGGAGACCTCGTTCTCGTGTTCGTCATCAAAAACGTTGATGTGCACTTCTTCGAATTGACTCAGCAGCTCGCACATTTTTACCCAATAAGCAGGCACCGGTTCAAATTTATCCGGAAAACTAATGCCATCCTTACGTGGCCAAGAAAGCCAAGTCGCCTGATGGGGTTCCCATTCAGCGGGCATACTATATCCGAGTGAGGCCGGAGTTTCAGTGATTGAAGGGGGTGTTTTCATATGGTGATACCTTCTAAGGCGCTGAAAAATGCTGGCAATTATGTTTGTTGGCAAGCGTTTTTCAAATACGCACTGAGTGAGTCGCCATCATGCAGGACATACACGAAGAAACTTTTCTCATTTTAGTGCGTGAATAATAAAGTGTGAATCCTTAGAAAGAAATGAGTCCCTTCGTCCCTATGAAGAAAAAAGTCATCGTCGTCATGCCCGCCTACAATGCCGAGCTTACCTTAGAACGAACCGTATTAGACATTCCCCCAGGCTTGGCTGACGAAATCATTGTCGTTGACGACAGTAGCAAAGATAAAACAGTCGAGATTGCAGAAAGATTGGGACTTACCGTCATACGCCACGCAAAAAATAAGGGGTACGGAGGGAATCAAAAAACATGTTACGACACTGCTCTCGCGCACGGGGCTGATATAGTGATTATGATCCATCCCGACTATCAATATGACAGTCGATTGGCTTCGTTTATCATTGGGTTTATAGAAAAAGGTGTGTGCGACGTGATGTTAGGGTCGCGGGTCCGTACGCGCCGGGAATGTTTATCAAGCGGAATGCCAATTTACAAATACATTGCGAATCGAATCCTTACCATGATTGAAAACATGGTCCTCGGGTTATGTCTGACAGAATACCACACAGGCTACCGCGCATACAGTCGGGCCGTACTTGAGAAAATCGATTACCACAAGAACAGTGATAATTTTACGTTTGACGCGCAGATGCTCATTCAAGTGGTTTATTTTGGGTTTAACATAGGTGAAGTTCCCGTTCCCTGTCGTTATTTTAAAGAAGCCTCGAGTATTAATTTTTGGAACAGTTCCCTGTACGGACTTGGAATATTGAAAACATTGGCCCAGTTCTTGTTGCAGAAGTGGGGTATAGCTAAATTCACAATCTTTGAACCACAAAAACAATAATCAGGAATGCTCCGACTCAAAATTCTAATACTGGTTCATATAACCTTTGCAGCCCTGTGTTTATTATCCGGTTTTGTGCACGCCCAAAAGTTAAGTGCCCTGGCGCAATCCCCGGATTGGACACAACTCGACGCGTTCCAAAATACCATTACGCGTGAAGCATTTCTGGATTTATTAAAAGGGGTCTACGAGAGTGACGGAGGCGTGGGTTCATTAATCCAAATCGAGGAGGATCAGGCTAAAATTGTAAAGGTGTTTGGCAAACCTGATGTGTATGTTCTTAAATTTGGGTCCGGTGCCGATTTAAAGCCATCCCCGGCTTATTGGAAACCTGCAAGTGCGCGCGAGGTAGCCCCACCTGACCTTCCACTGAAGAATGTGACCATCGCCCTCGACCCCGGCCATTTAGGTGGAAAGTGGGCAAAAATGGAGGAGCGCTGGTACAGGATTGGGGACGGAAAGCCTGTCATGGAAGGGGACATGGTTTTATACGTGGCTCGGTTGTTGGAGAAAAAACTTTCCATTTGGGGCGCCACAGTGGTGTACGTGCGTTCTCAACAAAGTCCGGTGACAACTGAAAGACCACAGACACTCCGGAAAGGCGCCAGAACGGAACTGCGCAACAGGGGAGTGCAGGACCGAGATATCCGCAATGCGTACACTGACCCACATAGTCCCACCAAACAATTTTCTGTCCAATGGATGAGCGAACTTCTTTTTTACAGGGTCAGTGAAATCCGAACCCGCGCCGTTAAAGTAAATACCGATCTAAAACCCGATCTCGCAGTCTGCCTGCATTTTAATGCAGAAGAATGGGGTGACCCAAATAAACCCGCGTTGATCGACAAAAATCATCTCCACCTCCTCATCAACGGCAACTATTCGTACGACGAGTTAAGTTATGATGACATCAGGTTTGATATGATTGTGAAATTGCTCAATCAGACTTATGCGGAGGAGCTGCGCCTCTCCGAATCGTTGGCGATCACCATGAAACGGGCCATGGATTTACCACCGTATTTGTATCGGGGTACAGGTTCAGGTCGAAAAATTGGCGATAACGATTATTTGTACCAGCGCAACCTTCTAGCAAATCGACTTTACCATTGCCCCGTGGTTTACTTGGAACCTTACGTGATGAATAATCAGGAGGTTTATGAAAGAATCCAATTAGGTGATTACGAAGGTTCGAAAGAAGTGAACGGGCGCAATGTGAAAAGCATCTACCGGGAGTACGCTGATAGTGTCACGGAGGGAATTCTATCCTACTATAAATCCAATCGACCGGTTCCAGCGGCGACTTCTGCCCCTGTCTCTGAGCCAACTCCGGCTACTATTCCGTAATTGGGAGCGGAATGGCTCCAGCCCTTTCACACAGTTTTATCTGGTAAGCGGGAGAAAATCGGAAAAGATGGACTCCATGAAAGATTTATTGTGGGTAGGATTAGGCGGCTTTATTGGTTCTGCTTTACGGCACCTCTCAACACGAGGGTTCGAACTTTGGGCCGCTCAATTAAAATTTCCGCTAGGGACATTTTTCGTCAACATTCTCGGCTGCCTTGCGATAGGGGTACTGACCGCATTAATTGAAAAAACCGGATGGGTTTCAACTCCTGCTCGGCTTTTCTTGGTCACGGGAGTTTTAGGGGGATTCACCACGTTTTCCGCGTTTGGTTTGGAAACATTTAATTTTTTACGAAGTGGCGAATATTTGGCCCCAGCCCTCTATATCACGCTCAGTGTCTTCATCGGATTAGGTGCCGTTTGTTTGGGATTTAGAATTGTTAGTTTTCTATTGTCATTGGGTTCAACTCAATAATTTTGCTGCACACCATGGAATTTTGCCTTGTGGCGTTTTTGTATTTCCTCTAAATGTCCGACAGCGTTTTTTTGTAATTTAACAACGGAGTTTTATGGGAATTTATAACAACATTATCGAAACTATCGGCAACACTCCTCTTGTCCGCCTTAATAAGGTCACCGCAGGTCTTGAGGCAACGATTGCATTAAAATGTGAATTTTTTAATCCACTAGGGAGCGTCAAAGATCGTATCGGCGCGGCCATGATCGATGAAGCCGAAAAAAGGGGAATCCTCAAACAGGACACAGTTATTATTGAACCCACGTCCGGGAATACGGGTATCGCTTTAGCATTTGTGGCGGCAGCTAAAGGGTATCAAATGATTCTGACAATGCCCGAAACGATGTCGATTGAACGCAGGGTTTTGTTATCCATGCTCGGCGCAAAGCTTGTTCTGACTCCCGCTGCAGAAGGAATGAAAGGGGCTATTGCACGCGCTGAAGCACTTCACAAAGAGATGCCTAACTCTTGGATTCCTCAGCAGTTTAAAAATCAAGCGAATGTCGATATTCACCAAAAAACGACCGCAGAAGAACTTTGGAAAGATACTGATGGAAAAATCGACATACTCGTGGCCTCTGTGGGTACAGGCGGAACACTTACGGGTTGCGCTGAGGTGATCAAACCTCGTAAGGCAAGTTTCCAAGCCATTGCCGTTGAACCTAAAGATTCGCCCGTTATTTCTCAAACCATGAAGGGTGAACCTGTTAAACCGGGGCCTCATAAAATCCAAGGGACAGGCGCTGGGTTTGTTCCTGATAATCTTCACCTTAAAATAGTTGATGAGGTGGTTACGGTCACTAACGACGAAGCTTTTGCCATGGCCAGACGTTTAGCCCGTGAAGAGGGTCTTCTCGTCGGTATTAGCACGGGCGCCAACGTCCATGCCGCAATCGAAGTCGCTAAGCGCCCCGAAAACAAGGGCAAGCTTATTGTTACAATCGCTTGCTCCACGGGCGAACGTTACCTTAGCACTCCTTTGGCTGCTGAAGCACGCGCCGAAGTAGGGGGTTAATCTCCCTTCTTCACAAATTTAGAGGCGCTGGTCTTTAGTACGAAAATGCCAGTATTTGGCTTTTTGCCTTGCCGCCGTCCTTCACGCGGCTTTGTATGCTTTGCATGTCAGTCTCTTGGGGCACCCCTTTAAAATCAAATGCAACTAAAGTCATGCTCATGGGCAGTGGCGAACTCGGTAAAGAGGTCGTCATCGAACTCCAGCGACTTGGCATCGAAACAATCGCGGTCGATAGTTACGGCGCCGCTCCTGCTCATCAAGTCGCCCACCGGCATCATGTCATCGATATGCTCGACGGTGATGCCGTAAAATTCGTCATCGAAGCGGAAAAACCTGATTACGTTGTCCCGGAGGTCGAGGCTATTAATACTGCAATGCTCGAAGAGCTTGAGCAAAAAGGACAGAAAGTCATTCCTACCGCCCGCGCGGCGAGGTTAACGATGAACCGTGAGGGGATACGACGACTTGTTGCGGAGGAATTAAATCTTCCAACAAGCAAATACGAATTTGCCCGAACGCTTGAAGAGTTTCAAGCGGCAGTTAAACGTATCGGTCTGCCTTGCTTCGTTAAACCGATCATGAGTTCAAGCGGCAAAGGCCAATCGTTTATTAAACACGAATCCGAAATCGCGGATGCTTGGGATTATGCCCTATTGGGGGGGCGCACGAAACAACATCATGTTATCGTTGAGAGCACGGTTCAATTCGATTATGAAATTACATTACTGACTGTTTCTGCGAGCAATGGAATCCAGTTCTGCCCTCCGATTGGTCATATCCAAATTCATGGTGACTACCGAGAGAGCTGGCAACCTCATCCGATGACCGAAAAGGCTCTTGCTAAAGCGCAGGAAATATCAAGCAAAGTCGTCAAAGCACTCGGTGGTTTTGGCCTGTTCGGTGTGGAACTTTTTGTTAAAGGTGATGACGTTTGGTTTAGCGAGGTGTCACCCAGGCCTCATGACACGGGTCTTGTCACTTTGGGCTCACAAAACATGAGCGAATTCGCTATTCACGCGCGTGCGCTCTTGGGTTTGCCTGTTCCCGAGATTAGAGTTCTTCGCCCTGCGGCAAGTGCTGTCATTCTCGCTGACAAAGCGGGCCAATCGATTCTTTATCGTCATCTGGACGAAGCACTGAGCATCCCTGAAACTCAACTGCGTCTATTCGGTAAACCCAATTCACGGGTGAACCGTCGTCTCGGTGTCGTCATTGCCAACGCCGACACGATCGAGCAAGCCCGCTCACGAGCCAAAGAATCTGCCAAAAAAGTTAAACTCGAGATATCGGATCAGCCTTAGTCTGGCACGATTAAGCGGCGTCAGTTCTATTATGTTGCGGGGCAGGGAGGTCGAGCAGGCGGTAGAAGGTTGAGCCATCAAGAGTTTCGGATTTTAGAAGCTCTTCTGAAACGTAATGAAGTTTGTCTTTGTGTTGGAGCAGGAGTGTTTTTGAGTCGGCGTAGCACTTGTCGAGGATCGATTTGACCTCCTGATCAATTTGCTCAGCCGTGCGTTCCGAACATTCGTTCTGGATTTGGCCGTGATCCATAGATCCAGGAATAACCTGTTTCTGTGCATAATGGGTGAGGCCCACCTTGTCGCTCATCCCATACATGGCAACCATTTGACGGGCGAACGAGGTCGCTCTTTCTAAATCATTTTGTGCTCCCGTACTCACTTCACCGAAAATAATTTCCTCAGCGGCGCGTCCACCCAGAAGCCCCGATATCCGGTCGAGCAATTCCGAAGTAGTCATAAGAAATTGATCTTCAAGTGGAATCTGAAGGGTGTACCCCAAGGCTGCGCGACCGCGGGGAATCACACTGATTTTGTGGACGGGATCGGAAGTCTTCGAAAAAGCGGCGACCAAAGCGTGGCCCACCTCGTGGAAAGCGACACGTCGTTTCAGTTCAGGAGTTAACCTCCGGCTCTTACGTTCCGGGCCAGCAACCACCTTCTCAACGGCATCGTCCATATCGCTTTGAGCGATAACTGATGCCCCTCGACGTGCCGCTAGAAGAGCCGCTTCGTTAACGGCATTGGCCAGATCAGCGCCGGAGAATCCTGGAGTGCCTTGAGCTATTTTGTGGAAGTTCACATCTTCACTCAGTGGCTTGCCCTTCGAGTGCACTTTCAATATAGCTTCGCGTCCGTCAATATCAGGGGCGTCAATAATCACTTGTCTGTCAAAACGGCCTGGGCGTAATAAAGCTTTATCAAGGACATCCGGTCGGTTGGTTGCTGCCAGCAGAATGATCCCAGCGTTGGGGGCGAATCCATCCATTTCGACTAACAACTGATTTAAGGTTTGTTCTCGCTCGTCATTCACGGCGCCCATATGCACACCGCGTTGGCGGCCAATGGCATCTATTTCGTCGATAAAAATGATGCAGGGACTTTGTTTTTTGGCCTGTTGGAACAAGTCCCTCACTCGCGCGGCACCTACGCCCACAAACATTTCCACAAAGTCACTACCGCTTATTGAAAAGAAAGGGACCTTCGCTTCGCCGGCTACCGCGCGAGCAAGCAAGGTTTTGCCGGTGCCTGGAGGTCCGACCAGAAGAACGCCTTTGGGGATTTTTGCACCCAACTTTTCGTAGCGATCGGGGTTTTTTAAGAAATCGACGACTTCCTGTAGTTCAAACTTTCCTTCGTCGCACCCCGCAACATCGTTAAAAGTGACGCCCGTTTCTTCGTCGGCAACCAGTTTTGCCCGGCTTTTGCCAAGTGTGAAAATGGATTCGCTTGCCGTTTTAAGTCTGTTCCCAAGGAATTGCCAAAGTACAAACATGAGGACGAGCGGAATGATCCATGCAAATAAAAATTGTGCGGCGAACCCCGGACGGACACCCGTAAACTTGACCTTCGAAGCGATAAGTTCATCGACGAGTTTTGGGTCTTCAACACGAACTGTCCTGAAATACACCTGATTCTCGGCGCTACCCGGTGCTTTTTTGTAAGCGCGAGCTGTGGGTAGCAAGGGGGGTTTCATTATGAAAGTCCCCGTGACCTCCGTTTCCCGAACCGAAGCCTCTGTTACTTCCCCTCGGACAATGTGTTGTTTAAAATCGCTATAAGGAACCGTTTGAACGAGCCAATGTGCAACGACTTCTTGCCAGACGGACATAAGTAAAATAATAACGAATAGATAAAGAAGCCAATGCTTCCATTGCATCCCAGGGGGACGAACAGGTACTTCAGGTAGGGTCGGCTTAGTTGGTGTTGTAGGCATCGACCTACGTGTAAGCAAGAATCGTGCGGGACGAATGATTAACCAAGTAAAAAATTTTCGCACTTCTAATAAATAAGGGGGGACGTATAGAACCGCAGATTAATATTAAAAATTAGCCTGTCTGTGCTTCTTCTCCTGAATCTGCGTGAATCTGTGCTCATCTGCGGTTGATACCATTCTGTTTGCGTCGTAAACATTCTGTGGTATATGAGGTGACGATGAAACTTATATCCACGCTCGCCCTTTTATTAGTATTTTCATGTGGCCTTGAAGCTGTTCAACCGCTCACGGAATCATCTTTCGTTGAGGTCGTAAACGCGGTGAACGTGGTGGGGTCGACCGGCACAACTCAACCTGCACGGAAAAGTGATATTTTTAGAGCGCCGGACTTGATTCAAACAGGAGCAGGATCTAGGGCGGAATTAAAGGCGGGGGATGGGACCATCACTCGGGTTGGGGCTAATACGGTTTTTTCATTTCAAAATGAAGGCCGTGGAATAAATTTGGAAAA
>Ga0163154_10006664_pt1 | contig 14050 bp, 7 predicted proteins | sample OliLakLV19MP9P1_FD_148649 | JGI IMG/M metagenome (GOLD analysis project Ga0163154, IMG submission 148649) | Freshwater microbial mat bacterial communities from Lake Vanda, McMurdo Dry Valleys, Antarctica - Oligotrophic Lake LV.19.MP9.P1 | ecosystem: Environmental > Aquatic > Freshwater > Lake >... | reverse complement strand
GCTGGCCCCCGCTGGCCCAGGTTGGGGCCTCTGCTCCAGCGCCCGACATACTGGGCGCCCCGGAAGGTCGTGCGCAGCCGGAACCGTGGTCCTCCGGCCGGGTTCCAACCTGCACGCGCCGCATGTTCGACCGCCCCGCACCCGAGCCCCAGCACCGCGCCGAGGACCGCCTCGGCCGACCGGACCGGGGTCCCGGACCCCTGCCCGAGGGGCGTACCCAAGGCCCCGCTCCGCGCGACCGTGGTGGCGAATGGATGGTCGCGTGGCAGCGCGGCGACGAAGGCGCCTTCGCGCAGCTCGTCGAGGCCTACTCCGGCGCCGTCTGGTCGCTGCTCACCCGCTTCCTCGGCCCGCGGGAGGGGCGCGAGGACCTCGTGCAGGACGTGTTCCTGCGCGTCGTCCGCGCGCGCGACCGCTACGAACCCACCGCCCGCTTCACCACCTGGCTCTACCGCATCGTGTTCAACCTCGCCGTCAACGAGACCGAGCGCGCGCGCGAGTTCACGTCGCTCGAACTCGAGCGCGCGGATGACGGAGGTGACGCGCGCGAGCCAGCGGACGTCGATGGCGACGCGCCCGACGCGGACCTCGTGCGCGCGGACCTCGTCGCCGCGGTACGCGCCGCGATCGCCGCGCTGCCCGAGAACCAGCGCATGGCGCTCGTCCTCGCCAAGTACCACGACCTCTCGTTCGCCGAGGTCGCGGAGGTGCTCGATTCGAGCGAGAAGGCCGTCAAGTCCCTCGTCCACCGCGCCCGGGAGAACCTGCGCGCGTCCTTGATCCCTTTCCTGGAGCAGGAGGTCGCATGAGCCCCCCCGATGACGACCGTGACCGCCGTGAGGACCGCGACGAAACGCGCCGCGACGAGCTTGACGCCCTCCTCGACCTCGACCGTCGCCTCCCCGTGCCGCGCGGCCTCGCACAGCGCGTGCTGGGCGGATTGCGTGAACGCGAAGAGCGCGCGCTCGACACGCTGCTCGACTTCGGCGGAGAACACGACGCCGCGCCGCACGGCCTCGCTCAGCGTGTGCTCGCGCGAGTCCGGCGCGAGGAGCGCGCGCGGCGCCGCAGCCAGTGGCTACCGGGCGGCACGCTGCCCAGGGTCGCCGCGGCGGCCGCTGTGCTCGCGCTCGCGTTCGGCGCGTGGCGACTCACGGCGCAGCAGCGCGGGGGAGGGACACGCGACGCGCTCGTCGCCGACACCGACGCGTCCGCGGAGCTGCTGGAGCTCCTGCCCGTGCTCGAGCGCTGGGAACTCTTGCACGATGGTGCAGACGATGGTGCAGACGATGGTGCAGACGATGGTGCAGAGGGCATCGACCTGTCGGACATCGACACGCTGCTCGCGGTCGACGATGGGGATGAACTCTGGTTGCTCCTGTCCGCAGAGGAGAACGGCTGAGATGTTGGGGAGCAAGATCGACGTGTCGAGGAGATTGGCTGAATCGAGGCGCTCGCTCCGGTCGCAGTGTCGCGTTCTGACCGGGGTGTTCCTCGTGCTCGGCGTGCTGTTCGGCGGTGCCCATGCCGACGCGCAGGGTTCTTTGCCGGGCCGCCCCGAGGCCGACCCGGTATCTCTGTCTCTGGCGGCTCGCCCCGAGGGCGACCCGGTGTCTCTGGCGGCTCGCCCCGAGGGCGACCCGGTGTCTCTGGCGGCTCGCCCCGAGGGCGACCCGGTGTCTCTGGCGGCTCGCCCCGAGGGCGACCCGGTGTCTCTGGCGGGCCGCCCCGAGGGCGACCCGGTGTCTCTGGCGGGCCGCCCCGAGGGCGACCCGGTGTCTCTGGCGGGCCGCCCCGAGGGCGACCCGCGGCAGCGCCACGCAGGCGTCGACCCGGCGCTCGCGGCGCGTTGGCGTGCGCTCTCGCCCGAGGCCCGCGCGGAGCTCGAGCGGCGTTTCGACGAGTTGCGTGCGCTGCCGCCGGCCGAGCGCGAGGCGCTGGTGCGACGCGCGCGCGAGCTCGAGCGGCTCGAGCGCGACGTGCTCGTCGAGCTCAGCGGTTCGCAACAGGAGCGGCTCGACGCGCTGACCGTCGAGGCGCGGCGCCGCGTGCTGCGAGACCTCGCGCTCGACCGCGCCCGCGAGCGCGCCGAGCACTTGCGCGCGGTCGTGCCCGCGGAGCACCTCGCGGCGTTGGAGCGCGGCGATCACGCACAGCGCGAGCGCGCGCGCGGTGCTCTCCGCCGCCAACACGAACAGGAACTGCCGCAGCGCGTGCGCCGCGTTGCCGAGGAGCTCGCGCTACCGCCCCACGAGGTCGAGCGGCTCGTCGGCCAGCCACCCGAGCTCCAGCGGGTCGCGCTGTACGAGCTCACGCGGCAGCGCATGGCGCGTTGGATCGAGCGCAATGGGCTCCCCGCGGGCATCGACACCGAAACATGGCAACGCCTGCGCCAAGCGCCGCCCGAGGTCTTCGCGCGGCATTACGCGCGGCTCCGTGAGCGCTTCGAGGGTCTGGCTCACTCGCCGGGCGCCGGAGGCGACGGCGAGCGTCGCTCCGGCGGCGGTTCACCCTGGGCGCGCGGCGGTCGGCCAAGCTCTGGAGCGGCGGACGAGCGCACCCGTGTCGAAGGCCGCAGCCCCGAGCGCAGAGGCTCGGTCGGCGCGCCCACAGGTCCAGACCGCGCGCCGGCCGGAGTCGACCCCGATGTTCGAGTCTGGCTCATGCGCCTCCGCGCGGCCGGCCACCCGACGACCGAGGAGCGCCTGGAGCTCGCCGAGTTGCCGCCCCAGCAGCGCGGCCGCGTGCTCGGCGAACGTGTGCGCGCCCGCGTGCTCGGCGTGCTGCGCGAGTCCGGAGTGGACGCCGCAAAGCTCCAGCGCATCGCAGCGCTGCCGCCCGTCCGCTTCCGGAAGGCCGCATTCGAGGCCCTGCACGCGCAACTCGGTGTCCCCCTCCCGCCGGAGCCCGCGCAGACGAAGCGCGAACGCCGCGGGCGTTGACACGCGCGCGGGCGCGGCCGACCGGCGTCGGCCTCGGGTACGATCCGGGGTGGCCCCGCGATGTCCACGACCCCCGCAGCCGACCTCGGCCTCTCCGCTGTCCCATTCGCGTCGATCGACGCGCTGCGGGCCGCCGGTGCGCGCGTGATCGACCTGCGCAGCCCGGCCGAGTTCGCTGACGATCACGTACCAGGCGCCTTCAATGTGCCGCTGTTCGATGATCAGGAGCGCGCGATGGTGGGGTTGCTCTATCGACAATTCTCGCCCGAGGCGGCCTTCGCCGAGGGGCGCGCCGTCGTCGCGGGCAAGGTCGAGGCGCTCGTCGCACGCATCGCAGAGGCAGCCGGTTGGGCGCCGCGCGGCGGCGGCGGTCTGCCGACCGCCCAGGAGCTGCGCGGGCGCGTGCTCGCGATGACCGAGCACGGCATCGGCAAGCTGGACTTCGAGCTCACCGCCGTGCCGATCACGGACCTGCCCACGGACCCCGTGGCATTGCACTGTTGGCGCGGGGGACTGCGCTCGCGCAGCGTGCTCGCACTCGTGCGCGCGCTCGGCCTCGAGCGCGCCGTCGGTGTCGTCGGCGGATATCGCGGCTGGCGCGCGCGAGTGATGCCATCACTCGCGACGTGGCCAGGCGTGCGGCGCGCGTTCGTGTTGCGCGGGCTGACGGGCGCCGGCAAGACGCTCGTGCTGCGCGAGGTCGAGCGCCTGCGCCCAGGATCGACGCTGGACCTCGAAGCGCTCGCAGGGCATCGCAGCTCACTGCTCGGCATGGTCGGCCTCCAACCGGTGAGTCAGAAGACGTTCGAGACCGGCCTCTGCGAGCGCCTCGCGCGTGGCTTCGTGGACGACGTCATGATCGTCGAGGGCGAAAGCCGCAAAGTCGGCGACGTCATCGTGCCGCCCCGAGTGTGGGGGGCGTTGCAGGGCGCGACGAATCTCTGGCTGGAGGCTCCGATCGCGCGACGGGTCGATGTGTTGATCGAGGACTATCTCGCGCGGCCCGAGGCGTTGCCGATGCTGCGACGACAATTGGAGGCGGTGGCGCTGCGCATGCCGAATGAGCCGGACCTCGCCCTGATGCTGGACCGCGGCGAGACGCGCGCGCTCGTCGAGCTCTTGCTCGTCCAGTACTACGACCCGCTCTACGGCAACAGCGAGGCTGGGCGCAGCTATGCCGCTACGGTGGAAACGACCGACCCGGCGGCGGCCGCTCGATGTGTGCTCGAGTTCGTCGACCGGCAGTGATCGGGTGGAGGGGCGATCTCCGTCAGCGGGCCGCGGCGCGCAGCTCGGCGAGCGAGTACAGCGTGCCACGCCAGCGCACGCCGCCCTGGCGCAGTGTGATGAGCGTCGAGCGCCACAGAGTGAACAGGAATACCAAGACGCCGAGCGGCGCGAGCAGCGCGGTCCACACCGCGACGCCCGCGTCGCGCGACGCGCGCGCCTGGCCCAGCACGACGGTGACTATCGAGGCCGCGAACAGCGCGCGTGCGATGGGTTGGTCCGTGCACCACACCAGCGCGAACGGCGCCACGAAGAGCACCAGCAGCGCGACGGTCGCCAGGACCACGAGCGAGAGGCGGAAATCGAGCCCTGCGAACGCGTTCTTCTCGAGGCCTCGAACCATCGCGCCGAGCGAGGGGTACCACTCGACAGTGAGCGCCCCGCGCCCGAAGACGAACTCCTGCTTCGAGCCGCGACGCTTCTGTCGCTCGCCCAGGCGCAGGTCGTCGTCGACGCGCAGGCGGATGGCCTCGTGGCCTCCTGCGGCGAGGTAGGAGTCGCGGCGCACGAGGTTGAGCGCGCCGATCCCGATGTAGGCGGGGCTCAGGGGATCCGACGCGCGCCAGGGCTTCGTGAAGCGGCCCAAGAGGACCGTGAAGGTCCCGACGAGCATCGCTAGCGGCCACGAGCGGGCCTCGATCCCGGGCGATGCGGTCAAATGTTCGAGGTGTTTCGTCACGGCGTAGGCGACCGCGCGCTGCACCGCAGAGGGCTCGAAGACGACATCGGCGTCGGTGAAGAGTAGGTAGCGCCCGGACGCCAACTCCGCCCCGCGGGCCAGGGCGTGGTTCTTGCCGAGCCAACCGGGCGGGAGCACATCGACCCTGACACAGCGCACACGCGGGTCGCTCAGGGCGAGGCGGTGGACGACCTCTCCGGTGCCGTCGGTCGAGCGGTCGTCGACGACGATCACCTCGAAGTCGGGATGATCCTGCGCGAGGAGCGACGCCAGGCCGGCCTCGATCGTGTGGGCCTCGTCACGGGCGGCGACGACAATTGACACTCTGACGGGCGCTGGGGGCAGCATCGGGCGCCAATCGGCCAAGCGCGTGATGCGTCGCACGCCGCGCCAAGCATCGATGGAGCCGCCGACGTGCACCGCGAAGAGCAGCGCGGCGATAATACCCAAAGTCATATCGAGCGGCGCCCCTTCGAGCGCCTCGAATGGACCTGCGACGGGACCTCCGGCGGGACCTGCGAGGACAATAGCGCTGGATTCTGCGACGGACGCATGCGCGAGCGCTCGAGCGACGGGCATCAGATCCACGGGCGCGGAGGATACGCTGTGTGGCCCTCCCCGATCACCCGGTGAATGCAATGACGTTGACGGAATCCGACCTGAAGGCCGCGCCCCAGCCGAAGTTCCGCAAGGACTACACACCGCCGGCCTACTGGGTGAGAGAGGTCACGCTCGACTTCGACGTGGTTGAGGACGGGACGACGGTCGTCGCCACGCTCTCGATCGAGCGCAATCCCGCCATCGCCGAGCCGAGCGCCCCGCTCGTGCTGGACGGCGAGGAGCTCGAGACTCTCGCGGTCTCGCTCGACGGCGAGCCGCTGACGCCAGCGCAGTACACGGTGTCGGCGGAGCGCCTCGTGGTCTCGAGCGTGCCGGAGCGTTTCGAGCTCACGACGCACGTGCGGATCCACCCGGAACGCAACACGCAGCTCATGGGGCTCTACAAGTCCTCGGGCAACTTCTGCACCCAGTGCGAGGCCGAGGGCTTCCGTCGTATCACGTGGTTCGTCGATCGCCCGGACGTGATGGCGCGTTACCGTGTGACGATCGCGGCGGACAAAGCGAAATACCCGGTCCTGCTCTCGAACGGGAATCGCCTCGCGACGGAGGACATCGGCCGCGGTCGGCACCGCGCGCGCTGGGAAGACCCGTCCCTCAAGCCGTCGTACCTGTTCGCGCTGGTCGCGGGTGACTTGCACTGTCACGCCGGGACGTTCCGCACGAAGAGCGGACGTGAGGTGGCCTGCGAGGTCTGGGTCGAGCACAAGGACGCGGACAAAGCCGCCTTCGCGCTCACATCGTTGCAGAAGGCGATGAAATGGGACGAATTCGCGTTTGACCTCGAGTACGACCTCGATCTCTACATGATCGTCGCCGTCGGTGACTTCAACATGGGGGCGATGGAGAACAAAGGGCTCAATATCTTCAACTCGAAGTTCGTGCTGGCGCGGCCCGACACCGCGACAGACGGCGACTACGAAGGCATCGAGAGCGTCATCGCCCACGAGTACTTCCACAACTGGACTGGTAACCGCGTCACCTGTCGCGACTGGTTCCAGCTGACGCTCAAGGAGGGCTTGACGGTCTATCGCGACCAGCGGTTCACGATGGACGTGCGTTCGGCCGCGGTGAAGCGCATCGAGGAGGTCCGCAACCTGCGCGCGCACCAGTTCCAGGAGGACGCGGGGCCGATGGCGCACCCGATCCGCCCGGAGCAGTACATCGAGATGAACAACTTCTATACCGCGACGGTGTACGAGAAGGGCGCGCAAGTCATCCAGATGTACGAGCAGCTCTTGGGCCGGGACGGGTTCCGGAGCGGGATGGACCTGTACTTCCAGCGCCACGACGGCAGCGCAGTCACGTGCGACGACTTCCGCGCTGCGATGGCGGACGCCAACGGCCGCGACCTGACGTTGTTCGAGCGCTGGTACCTGCAGAAGGGCACGCCGACGCTCGTCGTCCACGACGCTTACGACGCGGCCAAGCAGACGTTCACGCTGACGCTGCGCCAGGAGGCGCCCAGGAGCGAGCCGAAATGGCTGCCTTGCCACGTGCCCGTGCGCACGGGGCTCATCGGACCAGATGGGCGCGACATGCGTATGGCGCTCGTTGGGGAGGACGTCGCGAAGGCCCCCAGCGAACGTGTGCTGGAGCTGACGGACACGACCGCGTCCTGGACCTTCCACGGCGTCTCCGCGAAGCCCTTGGCGTCCGTGCTGCGCGGCTTTTCGGCCCCGATGCTCGTGTCGTACGAGCGCTCGCGCGCCGAGCTCGCGTTCCAGCTCGGTTCCGACAGCGACACCTTCAACCGTTGGGACGCGGCGCAGGCGCTATTCACCGACGTGCTGCTCGAGGGCGCGCAATTGGGCGCGCAATGGAAGGGGCTCGACCCGGTCGTCGTCGAGGCGGTGCGCAAGCTACTGCGCGACGAGCACGTCGACGGCGCCTTCAAGGCGCTGGCGTTGGTGCTCACTCACGAGGCCGCGTTGCAGCAGCTCGTCGATGTGATCGACCCAGGCGCGTTGACGGGCGCGCGGGAACGCGCGAGGCGTGAGCTCTACAAGGCCTTGCGCAACGAGATCGTGACGCTGCACGCGAGGTTGCGTCCGTCCGGGCCGTACTCGGCGGACGCCGCTGCGATCGATCGGCGCCGGCTCGCCAACACGCTGCTCTCGCTGATGACGGCCGCGGACCCAGTCGTGGCCGCTGAGCGCGCCTACGCTCAGTTCCAGGCGGCGGACAACATGACGGACTCCCAGGCCGCGCTCGCCGCATTGTGCGAGCTCGACGTGCCCGAGCGCGACCAGGCGCTGGCAGCGTTCCACGCGCGTTGGCAGGGCGAGGCGCTCGTGCTGGACAAGTGGTTCTCGCTGCAAGCGACGAGCCGCACGCTCGGCACGGCGGCACACGTGGACGCGCTCAGGCGCCACCCAGATTTCACGCTGGACAACCCGAACCGCGTGCGTGCGCTCGTCGGCGCCTTCGCTCAAGCGAATTTCGCGGGCTTCCACGCCGCCGACGGCGCGGGCTATCACGTCGTCGCCGACGTCGTCATCGAGCTCGACGGCAAGAACGCTCAGGTCGCGTCGCGCATCGCGCGCTCGCTGAACGTCTGGAAGCGACTCGAGCCGAAGCGTGGCGCGCTGATGGAGGGCGAGCTCCTGCGCATCGCGGCGAAGCCGGGGCTCTCCAAGGACGTCTACGAAGTCGTCAGTAGCGCACTGGTATGAGCGTGAGCTGGCAACGGGCGCGCGCCGCCCTCCCAGCGTTGATCTTGGCGTCGGCTGCGCTCATGCTGGGCCTGTCGTACACGCTGCCGACCGTCACGTTCCGCACGATCACCTCGAAGGTACCGGAGGTCTACTCGATCTGGGGTGGGATCGTGTCGCTCTGGCGCGACGGGAACGTCGTGCTCGCGCCGGTCGTGTTCCTGTTTTCGATCGTATTCCCGGTCGCGAAGCTCGTGCTGCTCGGTTGGGTCATCGCGACGTCTCGACACGGAGGGACGCGCGGCCGGTGCGAGCTCGTCGAGTGGCTCCGCTGGCTGGGGAAGTGGTCGATGCTCGACGTGCTCATCATCGCGCTCTTCGTCGGTTCGATCCGTATCGGGCTCGCGACCGCGTCGTCGCTCGTGGGGATTCACGTCTTCAGCGCTGCGATCGTCTTGTCCATGCTGGCTTCGGTTGCGCTAGCACGGCGCATCGGGTCCTCGCCGCCCGACCGGCGGCGCGGCGCCTCCGGCGCCGGATCGACTACGGGTGATCATCCTGCGTGCAACTTGCAGAATCTGACCCGTAGTCGATCAGGCAGCGCACGTCGACCCGTGCCGACCGACGAGTCACCGACACCGGCCCGGCTCTGGGTCGGGCGCCTCGTGTCGCTCGCCTGCTGCGCGAGCGTCTTCGCCGCGCTGTCGCAGCCGCTGCTCGTCGTGTCGAAAGCACTCTTCTTCTCGAACGAGGTCACGCTCTGGCCGATGGCGCGTACGATGGTGTCCAGCGGCGAGCGCGGGCTCGGTTTCATCCTGCTGGCCGGTGTCGTGGCCTTGCCGGCCTTGCGCGCGCTCGTCGGGCTTTCGGTCTGGTGGCTCCCATCACGCTCCCCTCGCGCCAGCCGGCTCGCGCGAGTCCTGGATGAGTGGGCGATGCTCGATGTCCTGGCGCTGGCGCTGGCCATTGTGCACGTGAAGCTCGAAGAGCTGGCCACGACGCGCCTCCTGCCTGGGTTCTGGGCGGTCTACGTCGCAGGTGCGCTGACCGTGCTGGACGCCTGGCTCGTACGGGGTCGTCCCATCCGGGTGCAGCGGGAGGAGTGATGTCGACCTCGGGCAAGACGACGTCCGCCCTCCACGAGGGCCTCCCGGACCCGATCCGGAGGCTTGGCGAACGAAGCCCTGATCGGCGGTCTGGGTTTTCCCGTCGCGGGTCCTGTCGCGGAATCGGGGCGTTCTGCGTGACGTCCCGCGGCGCGTACGGATTCATTCCGGAGCAGCCTTGCTCTGCGCCCCTCCCTTCGCCCTGCTCGCCGTGGACCCCCTCGAGGACTTGCTCTACGTCGCCTTGGAGGCGTTCGAATCCGATGGCGCCGAGGGCCTGCAGCGGCTGTATGCCGCCCACCCCGAGGAGGCCCCCGAGCTGCGGGCGCGGTTCCGTGCGTTGCGCGACGCAGGCCTCCTCGACGAGGCCCAACGCATGCGGACGGGCCTCCCGGAGACAATCGACGAGTTCCGTGTCCTCAGCGCCCTCGGCGAAGGTGGCATGGGCGTCGTCTATCTCGCCGAGCAGCCGTCGCTCGGCCGCCGGGTCGCGCTGAAGCTCGTCCGACCCGAGCACTTGCTGTTCCCCGGCGCCCGCGAGCGCTTCCAGCGCGAGGTCGCGATCGTCGCTCGCCTCGCGCACCCCGGCGTTGCGCCGATCTACAGCGTCGGCGAGGTTGGTGGCGTGCCGTACTTCGCGATGGAGGCGGTCGACGGCGCCACGTTGGCGGAGGTCGTGAAGGAGCTCGCGGGCCGCCTCCCGAACTCCCTGACCGGCGCCGACCTACTCGCGGCCCTGCGCGCTTGTCGGGCGAAGCGTGGCACAAAAGCGAGCTCGAGTGGCTCCACCGAGCTGTTCGCCGGGAGCTGGGCTCAGGTCGCGACGCGCATCGCGCTGCGTGTCGCCGAGGCGCTCGCGCACGCACACGAGCGCGGCGTGCTGCATCGCGACATCAAGCCCGGGAACGTGATGCTGACAGAGGACGGGCGTGTACTCTTGCTCGACTTCGGCCTCGCGTCGCTGCAAGGCACCAGCCGCCTCACGCGTACGGGGAGCCTCCTCGGCTCGGTCCCGTACATGGCGCCGGAGCAGCTCCGCGGCGAGGAATGCGACGCGCGCAGCGACGTCTGGTCCACAGGCGTCACGTTCTACGAGCTCCTGACCCTGCGCCTGCCGTTCCAGGGCCGCAACGACGTCGAGGTGCGTGCCGCGATCGAACGCGCGCAGCCGCGCTCACCGCGGGCAGTGCACGAAGGGCTGACGTGGGAGGTCGAGACCGTGTGCCTGGCGGCGCTGGAGCGCGAGCCGACGCGGCGCTACGCCAGCGCGGCGGCGCTGGCCGACGATCTGCGCGCGGTCCTCGAATTGCGTCCGATCTCCGCGCGTCGACCCAGCCCTTGGCAGCAGCTCCAACGCGCATTGCGACGCCACCCACTACGCGCAGCGGCGGCACTCTTCGCGCTCGTGACGCTCGTCGGTGGCCCGTTGACGTACGGGATGATCGAGCGCAATGCGCGCGTCCAGATCCAGACCGCGAACGCTGCGACCGAGCGCGCGAACACCGAGCTCGCCGCGGCCCTCGAGCTCGTGACCACCGAGCGCAATCGCGCCGACTCACAGCGCGCGCGCGCCGAAGCCCATTACGACGATGCGCTCGCCGCGGTCGACACCATGCTGCGCCGCACGGCCGAGGCACGGCTGGTCGCCGTGCGTGGCACGACGAAGCTGCGCCGCCGGCTCTTGGAGGACGCGCTGGACTTCCACACGCGCCTCGCCGCAGCGACACAGGATGACCCACGGGCGCGCGAGGAGCGCGCGCGTTCGCTCGTGCGCGCGGCGGGGCTCCGCCTCGACCTCGGCCAGATCAAGGAGGCGCTCGAGGCCACGGACGACGCGGTCAGCGAGTTGCAGACGCTCACACCGGAGTCGCAGCGACCCGCGCTGCTGCGCCGCGAGCTCGCGCGCGCGCTGGAGCTGCGCGGGAAGTTGCTGGCGAAGCTCGGTCGGATGGACGATTCGCAGCAGTCGTTGGAGTCCGCCCTGAAGGTGTTCGAACAGCTCGTCGCGGAGTCCCCCGCCGACACGCGCCTGCGGTCGGACCTCGCCGCGTTCGAGATCTCACACGCGCACGGGCTCGCCAGTTCGGGACGGCGCGCCGAGGCGCGCAGCGAGCTGGAGCGGCTCCGCGCGACGCTCGAGGCGCCGGAGTCGGCCGACCTCCCTGACCTCTGGCTGCTTCGCGGAGGCGTCGAAGAAGGCCTCGCGGTGCTCGCAGTCCAGTCCGGAGAGTTCCGGACGGCCGAGGCGACTTACACGCGCGCGCACACGGTCCTGCGCGATGCGGCTCTCGTAGAGGGCGATGACCCGCGGCTCCGCGCGCTGCTCGCAGGCGTGCTGGAACAGCGCGCGGAGCTCGCGCACCAGCAGCGCAACTGGACCGAGGCCCAACAGCGGATCGGCGAGGCGCTCGAAGCGCTGACACTCTTCGCCCAGGAGGAGCGCGATGTGCCGATGTGGCCGTCGCGGCTCGCTTCGCTGCTCGGCACGAGCGCGGACATCCGCGCGAAGCTCGGCGACGCCGAAGGCGCGCTGGCGGACCACGAGCGCGCCATAGGGCTGCTCGAGGACCTCGTTGCGCGGTTCCCGGACGACGCCAGTCACCTGCAGCGCCTCGGGATCGGGTATGCACAGCGCGCGAGCGCGCTCGAGGCGTCCGAGGACCGGGCGGGCGCCCTGGTGGACATGCGCCGGGCGGTCGACCGCCTGGAACGTGTGGTCGCAGCACGGCCGACCGACGATCAAGCGCACGCCAACCTGGCTGCCGCGCTGGGGAACTCCGTCGATCTGATGCTGAAGGCAGGCGAGGACGAGCAGGCGTGGGCGGCGCTGCAGCGCGCGCTCGAGTTGGCGCGCTCGACGGGCTCGCGCGGCGGCCCGGGGACATTGATCGAGCTCCTCTCGCTGGCTGGCAAGGTCGCGGCGATGCGCGGCGACCTCGCCGCGGCGGATGCCGCGATGCAGGAAGGCGTCGATGTCGCGCGAGCATGGCGGCAGTGCGAGCCCGAGGACCGCGGCCGCGCCTTCAACGTCGCGTATGTGGCGCTGAACTCGGCCTCGTACTACATCGACGCCGAGCGATCCGATGAGGCCCGCGTGTTGTTGGTCGAGGCGCGGGCGGCTGCGCGTTTCGCCCTCGATGGTGGTCCGACGCTCACGGCCCAGATGTTGGCTGTCGTGCACCTCGAGCTGGCCCACCTCGACGACCTCGCGGGTGACGAAGTGTCCGCGCGCGGGCACGTCGCCGCGGCGCGCGCCGAGGCGCGGCTCACGGACGAGAACCTGGCGGAGTGGCTCGGGTCCTACGAGCGCCTCCGCGAGCTCTATGAGCGCTTGCGGTGAGGGTCCTGTTCACGGTCGATCTCAGGGCCTGCGCGCGACGCCGAGAATCTCGGCTGCAATCGATCAGGGCACGATCGGGACCTCGAGCGCGTCCGTCAGCGCGGTCGCCCCTCCGGCGCGGAACCAGTATTGCGCGTGCAGCCTGTCACCGGGCTGCACCCCGAGGATCGCGAGGAAACCCGTTGGCAAGGGCTGCGTGAACGTCCCTGTGCACGCAGGGCCAGGAGTGGCTGTCTGGATGCGCCCGCGCACGAAGGCCGGGCCGATGCAGATCGTGCCCTCGAAGCCGGGCGCCAAGACGAAGGGCAGCGAGGCACTCGTGAAACCGAGCAGCAGGAGACCGAGCTGGCTGGGCGTGACCTCGTGCGCGTCGATCGTCAACGAACCCGCGCCCGACAGCGACGCGGTGCCGAGGCCCTCGATGGTCGGCAGGCACGAGGACTGTCCGAGCGGACGGGTCGGTCGGCAGTACTCGAGCGGCAAGGGCGCGGCAAAGGGGTCGAAGGCCAGGGCCCCGATGTCAGCCCGGCTGCCGTCCGGGTCGAGCGCCGCGAGCGGGTCACCCGCGTCGATGCACGGCGAACCAGCCATCAGGCGCACGTCGCTGCCTGCGGGCCCGAACACCAGCGGATTCGCAGAGAGATTGCCGACGCCGGGCACCACTACGTCGACGTTGCTGTAGGTGAAGCTCGCGTTGCCGGCGACGGCGCCACCGAAGTTGTGCCACACGAGCGAGCTCCGAAAGGTCCCGCCGTGGACGCCACCGCCATGCAGGGTGGCAACGTTGCCGATGGCCGTGACACGGTAACCGGTCAGCGTCGACGTCGGCGAGAACGCAACGCCGCCGCCGACCTCGGCGCGATTGCACGTCGCGATGCACGCGTCCAGCGCACAGTTGTACGCGCCACCGCCCATCGCGGGTGTGAGCGTCGACGTGGCGTTCCGAGCCTCGTTTCCGTGCATGCGGCTCCTGACGGCTGTCGACTCGTAGAGGCCACCGCCCGCCGCGGACACTGCAGCGGTGCCTGTCGCGCGATTGAAACGCACCTCGCAGTCCGTCAGCATGCAGTTGCGCGTCCCGCCACCGACGCCGCACGCCCAGTTGTCGACGAGCACACACGTCGTGAGCTGGGAGCTCGCTGCTGCACCACCGGCGCCGCTCCCGTCCGCGCACGCTTGGTTCTGGCGGAACAGACAGCCGAGCGCTGTCGCTTGGAAGAGCGCTCCACCGATCTGAGCGCTGTTACCGACGAACTCGCAGTCGGTGTAGTCACCGCCGTGGCACGCGCCACCCTGCACCGTGCTGTCGAATGCGGCTGCCCCGCCGTTGGCAATAAATGTACAGCGCGTGGCTTGCAACGGCCCCCGCGCGTAGATCGCTGCACCAAACCCGACGATGAGGCCATCACCAGGGAAGTTGCCGC
>Ga0163154_10006663_pt1 | contig 14051 bp, 10 predicted proteins | sample OliLakLV19MP9P1_FD_148649 | JGI IMG/M metagenome (GOLD analysis project Ga0163154, IMG submission 148649) | Freshwater microbial mat bacterial communities from Lake Vanda, McMurdo Dry Valleys, Antarctica - Oligotrophic Lake LV.19.MP9.P1 | ecosystem: Environmental > Aquatic > Freshwater > Lake >... | reverse complement strand
TCCGGGCCCGCTCGCGGCCCTTGTCGTCCGCTGTCAGGCCGCCGAAGAACGGATAGATCGTGAAGTACTGCTTCCTCACGACTCGTTCCGTGGTCGATGCGGACACCCCTTCGCTGCCGGCCGTGTGATTCCAGCGATCCACGACGTGGCGATCGAGACTGACGGCCAGGATGCAGCTGAACTCGAGCGTGCGAGACGTTCCCGCATCTTGCGCAGCCGGCCTCGGCGTCTGGAGGAATGGCAGCAGCAGAGCGATGGCGATCATGCTGCCCAGGATGCCAAGCGTGCCGTTGGATCCCCAGACCGTGACGGGCTAGCCGAGATGGGGACCGCTCGGGGATAGGACTTCCAAGCGCAGGACCGATCCGCCGCGGTGTTCCCCAAAGTCCCGCGGGAGCCGTGCTGTGTGTCTCGCAGCGCTCCGTCGGATCTGGAGCTTGGCTGAAACGCTCCCGACGGAGTCGACCTTCGTCGTCGACGTCGGCCACGTCTTCGAAGAGAAGCAGCGGCTCGTTCTCTGTTACGCGAGCCAGCTGAAACCCGACGGTCGAGCGGACACGGGCGCGCATCTCCTGTTCGGCGCCGACATCCTCCAGCGGATGGAGACCCGCGCGCGCGTCTTCGGCGAACGGATCGGCGCACGCTACGGCGAACCGCTCGTGCACAAAGGACCGCTGCCGTGCATGGACCCGATCCTCGATTGAGCAGGGTGGGGCGGCGCGCGCGGAGCCGCTAGACTCCGACCGTGCGCCGCATCGCGATCATCAATCAGAAGGGTGGAGTCGGAAAGACGACGACCACGGCGAACCTCGGCGCCGCTCTCGCCATCCAAGGACGACGGGTCGTGGTCGTCGACATGGACGCGCAGGCGAACCTGTCGTTGAGTCTCGGCATCGAAGCGCAGAGCGGCACGCCGACCTCGTACACCGTGCTCACGGGCGCGACGAAGTTCGCGGCCGCGATCCGACCGACGTCCGTGCCGCGGCTCTCGATCGTGCCGGCGAACATCGACTTGTCCGGAGCGGAGCTCGAACTCGCTTCCGCGATGGGCCGCGAGTTCATCCTGCGCGACGCCGTGCGCGAATGGGTCGAGGCCGAGAAGCAACGCACGGGCGTCGCACCCGCGGATTACTTGCTCTTCGACTGTCCGCCGAGCCTCGGATTGCTCTCGATCAACGCGCTCGCGACCGCGAGCGAAGTGCTGATCACGTTGCAGACGGAATTCCTCGCGCTGCAAGGGATGAGCAAGCTCGTCGAGGTCGTGCAGCTCCTGAAGAAGCGCTTGAACCCCGAACTCGTCGTCACGGGCATCGTGCCGTGTCTCTACGACTCGCGCTTGCGACTCGCGCGCGAAGTGTTGGGCGAGATCCGCACCTACTTCAAAGGCCAAGTCTTCCCGCATCCCGTGCGCTCGAACGTGAAGTTGGCCGAAGCGCCGTCGTTCGGTCAGACCGTGTTCGAGTATGCACCGGACAGCAACGGTGCCGAGGACTACATGCGTCTCGCGCGGGAAGTGCTGGCGCGCGAAGGCCGCGACCCGGAACTCGCCGGTCTGCCGGCATTCGACGAGAACGGGCGTCTTGCGCCGAAGGAAGTTCCCGTTCCCCGGCAGCCGCCTCCGCGTCCTCCGCCGCGCAAGCCGGCGGTTGTATCGACTCCGAGCGTATCGACTCCGAGCGTATCGACTCCGAGCGTATCGACTGCGAGCGTGACGACTGCGAGCGTATCGACGCCAAGCGTATCGACTGCGAGCGTGACGACTCCGAGCGTGACGCCGTCGCGCGTGAAGACCTCCCACGTGCCGATATCGAACACGCCGACGGCGAACACGCCGGCCACGAGCGCGCCGGCGGTCGGCGCAAAGCCGACGGTCGCGGTGCCCCAAGCGCCGGCACCTCCGGCGACGACTCGCGTCCTACCATCCGCCGCGACGCGGCCTGCGGTCGCGCCGTCCGCGATGAAGACGCCCGTTGCGCCGCTCACGAAGACGGCGGCGTCAATGACCTCGAACGCCGCGAGTTCGCCTGGAGAACCTCAGTCGAAGAACTCCGCCTCCGTCCCTTCGACTCCCGCGACGACGAGCGGCAAGTCGCCGGCGACGACGGAGCCGCCCGCAACCCCGCGCGCGATCGAGAAGCCGCGCGCTCCATCGCCGAAGGGCGATGACACCGCGAACACCGAGACGCGCAAGTTCTCGACGAACGCTGCGAGTGCGAGAATCGCGGCCGAATCGCGCATCCTTCGCGCCGAGGACGTGCCGCCGCTGCCGCCCGACGCCTTCGAGATCTTGTCGATCCTGCCCACGGATTCATGACCACGCCGCTGCGCATCGGGATCCTGTGCCACCCGACGTACGGCGGCTCGGGCGTGGTCGCGAGCGAACTTGCGCTCTCGCTCGCCGCGCGTGGTCACACGGTGCACCTCTTCAGTCACGCCGTGCCGCCGCGACTCGCGCGGTCGCCCGGTCCGGTGCAGATGCACGTCGCGCAAGGAGTGCCGTACCCGCTCTTCCACTCGACGCCGCACGATCTCGCGATCACGTCGTCGATCCTCACGCTGCATCGCACGGAGGGACTCGACATCCTGCACGCGCACTACGCGCTGCCGCACGCGGTGTCGGCCTATCTCGCGCGGTCCGCCGCGATCGCGGACCGCGACAAGCGTGCGCCGCGCATGGTCACGACTCTGCACGGCACGGACATCACGCTCGTCGGGAACGATCCGTCGTATGCGCCGCTGACGCAATTCGTGATCGAGCAATCGGACGCGGTGACCGCGGTCTCAGCGGATCTCGCGCAGCGCACGCGTGAGAATTTCTGTCGCGAGTTCACGTTGCGCCCGTGCGCGATCGAGGTCGTGCCGAACTTCGTGGACGTCGAGCTGTTCCGACCCGACGTCAACTCGCAGCGCGCGCACGATGGTCCGCCGCGCGCCGTCCACGTTTCGAACTTCCGCGCGGTGAAGCGCGTGCCGTGGCTCTTGCGCGCGTTCGCTCAGGCGACCGCGGGAACGAAGGCCGAGCTGCTCCTCGTCGGCGACGGGCCGGAGCAGCAACCGTCCCGACTGCTCGCGCGTGAACTGGGCATCCAGGATCGCGTGCGGTTCCTCGGCGAACGCGATGCACTTCCCGAGTTGCTCGCGCCCGCGGATGTCTTCGTGCTGTCGTCTTCCGAGGAATCGTTCGGCCTGTCAGCGCTCGAGGCCATGGCTTGCGGTACGCCCGTCGTCGGCACCGACGTCGGCGGAGTGCGCGAGGTCGTCGACGACGGCGTGACCGGCCTTCTCGCGCCCTCGAACGACGTCGACACGTTCGCCGCGAACTTGCGTTCGTTGCTCTTCGACCGCGACCGCGCGCGCTCGATGGGTGAAGCTGCCCGTCGATCCGCAGTCGAACGCTTCGCTCACGAGCGCGTCATCCCGCTCTACGAAGCCGTGTACCAGCGCGTGCTCGCGGCGACGCACTGGCCGTTTCCCTGAGCGGCCGAGGCGAGTCGGATTCCGCGCACACTTTCCGCGGTGGGGCGGGGCGCTTGAGCTCGCAAATTCTTCAAACGATCGCGGGGTGAACTCGCGCGACGTTTCGTCCACGCGCCAGGCCGTTCGTTCGGCCCTCGTCGCCGACGGTCCGCAATTCGCGAGGGATCCTGAGAGCTGCGCGCTTTCGTCCTCCGAGTCCGTGAACGGAACGACTGGAACTCGATCGCGCGACGGCGACTTGCCCCAGCATGAAGAAACAGCGCGGAGTCCTTCTCGACGTCGACGGCACTTTGGCCGACAGCAACGACGCGCACGCGCGTGCTTGGCACACGGCGCTCGCGGAGCATCACTACCGTCACGATCTCGCGCTCGTGCGCAGCTGGATCGGCATGGGCGGCGACCATTTGCTGCCGAAAGCCACGGGCCTCGACGCCGAGCATCCGGTCGCGCGTGCCATCTCGAAGCGGCGCGGCGAGATCCTGAAGCAGGAACATCTGCCGCGCATCGCGCCGTTCCCGCGCTGTCGCGAGCTGCTCGTGCGCATGAAGCAGGACGGCCTGATGCTCGTGGTCGCGAGTTCCGCGTCGGAGGACGAGCTCGACCTGATCCTCTCGCGTTGCGACGTGCACGACTTGCTCCACGCGACGACGTCCTCGGACGACGCGGAGCACTCGAAGCCAGATCCCGACATCCTGCAGGCGGCCTTGAAACGTGCCCAGCTCGCACCGGCCGATGCGTGCATGTTGGGTGACACGCCCTACGACGTCGAAGCGGCCCAGCGCGCCGGAGTTCCGATCGTCGCGCTGCGCTGCGGCGGTTGGGGCGATGCGGATCTCGCCGGCGCGATCGCGGTGTACGAGAACCCCGCCGCACTCCTGATCGAGTACGACGACTCGCCGTTCGGCGCGCTCGGACGTCGCACGTCCTGAACTCGCTGGCCCGCATCTCTCGCCACGATCGTCGCGAGGGCGAGGTCGCTCGAGTGCGCGCCGCACGGCCCGAGATAGCTCGGCTGCAGCAGGTCGTCGTGAGCGGGCTGGACGTGCAGCGAGCAGGCCGACCCCGCGCGGGGCCGGCCTGCTCGTCCTCCTCGAAACCGCTGCGATCCGCGGTCAGGGTTGGAACGTCACGCTCGTCGCGTTGCTCGTGTTGAAGCCTCCGCCGCAGGGGTTCTGCACGTCGCGGAACCAGGCTTGGAAGCGCCACGTGCTGCCCGGTTGGATCACGCCGAGTGCGCCGAAGAACTGCTGGCTGTGGGCGGCGATACCCGGGCCGAAGCGGAACGCGCCGTAGCTGCTCGTCGCGAGCAACGCCGGTTGCGCCGGGAAGCGGAACTGGCCGTAGCCGCCCGAGCCGGCGCACAAGAGTCCGTTGCCGAACGGAACCTGCGCCGGTGCTCCGCCCATGTAGAAGCGGCCGAGCGTCGTGGGCGGGAGATCGAGCACGGCGAGTTCGAGGTCGTCACCCGACACGCTCGCGCTTCCGTACGTGAGGAGACGCGCGCCGATGCCGAGGAAGCTCGGGCAGCCGCCGAACTCACCTTGCCAGTCGGACGCGCCGCACGGACACACGGTTGCGCTGCTGAAGCAGTAGGCCGTGCCCGCGGACGGTGCTCCCATCACGACCGCACTGACCGGGTGGCCCCATGCGCGTGTCGCGTGGATCCTGGGGTGCCTGTCCAAGAGTAGGCAGCGTCGCCCGACGCGTTCCGTGGCGGTCCGATTCCATCCGGGGCACGCGCTCGCGATGATGTCGGGCCGTGCGTGTCCACCTCGACCACAATGCGACGACCCCGATCCGGCCGGAGGTCTTGGAGGTGTTCCACGACCGGCTCGCACGGCTGCGCGGCAATCCCTCGAGCGTCCACGCCGGCGGCCGGGAAGCGCGCGCTTGGCTGGACGAGGCCCGGGAGCGCACGGCGGCCGCGCTCGGTTGCCGCGAGGAAGAGGTCCTGTTCACCGCCGGCGGGACGGAATCGATCCAGCTCGCCCTCGCCGGCGCCGTCCGCGCGGCGGGACCGGGGAAGGGCCTCGTGACGTCCGTCGTCGAGCACTCGGCCGTCCTCGCCGCGGCGGAACGTCTCGAGCGCGAAGGACGGCGGATCGTGCGGCTCGGGGTCGACGCCCGCGGTCAGGTCGATGCCCGCGCGGTCGTCGCCGCGCTCGCCCCGGACCTGGCCCTGGTTTCGATCCAAGCCGCGAACAACGAGCTCGGGACGCTCCAGCCCGTCGCCGAGATCGGGGAAGTCCTCCGTCGCGCCGGTCGCGGGCGCGCGTGGCTCCACACGGACGCGGTCCAAGCGCTCGGGCGCGTTCCGCTCGCGCACTTGTGGGAGCGCGTCGACCTGATGACCCTCTCCGCGCACAAGGTCGGCGGCCCACCGGGAGTCGGCCTGCTGCTGCGTCGCACCGACGTCCCCCTCGAACCGCTGCTCGGCGTCGGCAGTCAGGAAGGCGGCCTGCGTCCCGGCACGGAGTCGGTGCCCGCCATCGTGGCCACGGCCTTGGCGATCGAGCTCGCGGTGCACGAACAAGCCTTGTACGCCGAGCGCACGGCCCGTTTGTGCCGCTCTCTATGGCAACAACTGTCCACGAAGATCCCATTGGCTGAGATCAACGGGCCCTCGATCGACGAACCGCGCCTGCCGAATACCCTCAACGTCACGCTACCGGGTGTCGAGAGCCGCACGTTCGTCGTGCGCCTCGATCTCGAAGGTCTCGAGGTCAGCGCGGGCTCCGCGTGCGCCAGTGGTTCGCTCGAACCGTCGCATGTTCTGCTCGCGCTCGGACACACGAACGAACGTGCTCGCGGAGCGCTCCGGCTCTCCTTCGGCCGCGAGAGCGGTGAAGAAGATGTCCACAACGCGGTGGAGACTTTGGGGAGAACGATTTCTTCGGCGCGCTAACCGCGCATCGTTGCCCGTGCTTGCGAACGGCGCGTGAAGAGCGCGCTCGTCGCGCGTTGACAGCGCGCGTTCCGGCGCTGGAATGTCGCTCCCTCGCAGCACGGGATCGTCTCCGTGAAAGCTCGGTTCGCCGAGCCTCGCAGATGACGCGCCCCGCGAGTTCCAAACCGATCCGCGCACGTCCTCCGCATCCCCCGCGGAATCCGCGCGCCGGCTTGGAACCCGTCCGAGGGGACTCTTCCACCGCCTGCGCACGGTTCACGCTGGGGATTCGTCCCCTGACACGCCCTTCGGGCCGTGCCTGGCGTGCGCCGTCGCGGCGGCCCCCCCCCAAGCGTCGTTCCACTTGTTTTGAGCCGCCATGGACGAACGTGAGCCTGCCCGAGTCGATCGCGCCAAGGAGCTCCGAGGCCCAGAAGTCCTGGCTCGGAGCGAGAACGAGCTGGCCGGACTGGCTCGAGGTCAGCAGGAGCTTGCTCGTGGCGAGGACGAACTCGCACGCGGTGAGCACGCGCTAGCGCGCGGTGAGAACGCCCTGGCGCGCGGCGAAAACGCGCTCGCTCGGCGCGAAAATGCTTTGGCGTTGCGCGAGGCCGCACTGGCCCACCGCGAGAACGCGGCCCTCACGACTGAGGTTGTGACTCTTCCGGCTGTGACTCTTCCGATCCTGACGCTCGGTCCAGTTCCGCTCCAAGCAGTTCCGCTCCAAGCAGTTCCGCTCCAAACCCTGTCTCTCGAAAGCCGGCAGCACGCGCAGCGCACCGAGAGCGGAGCGTCGACGGTCGTCGCCGCGCTCCTCCTGGAGGCTTCCGAGCAACTCGCGCTTCCCTCGCCATCCGGCTTCGAGCCCTTCCCCGGCTCCGAGCCCGTCGCAGCGCCGCGTCCGGACTCGCTCGCAGCGCCCGAGGCGCAGACGCTCCGATCGGGTACAGGCGAGGCCGGCGCGCGGCCTGACGCCGCAGGAACCGACGGCCTGAATCCGCTGCCGCAGGAGGCGCTCGCGGCGCTGTGGCGCGAACTGCAGCACGCTATTCGCGCGCGCGTCGAACCGGCGCAGTTCGCGACGTGGTTCCAGCGCGCGATCCTCGTCCGTGCCGACGACACCTCCTTGTGCGTCGGAGTGCAGAACGACTTCTCGCGCGACTGGCTCGAGCGTTACTACGGCGAAGCCCTGGCTCTCGGTACGCGCGAAGTCCTGGGCTCGGCGCGTCGGATCGAGGTCGTCGTCGTGCCCGAGCTCGCGCTCCCGCACGCGCGGCGTTCGAGCGACGACGACTCGGCATCGACGAGTGCGAACGAGCGCGGGCTGAGCTCGTCGAACGACGATCGGGATTCCAACGGTGCGCGGCGATCCGATGCACAGCGCGGCGCGGACGCGATCCGCGGATTGGGTCTCGCCGCCGAACTCGGCCTGAACCCGAAGTACACGTTCGACAACTTCGTCGTCGGTCCCTGCAACCGCTTCGCGCACGCCGCCGCGATGGGCGCCGCGGAACAACCGGGCAAGGCCTACAACCCGTTCTTCCTGCACGGATCCGTGGGTCTCGGCAAGACGCACCTCCTGCAGTCGATGTGCTTCGCGATCCTCGCGCGGAACCCGAAGTCGCGCATCTTGTACTTGTCGTGCGAGACGTTCGTGAACCACTTCATCAGCGCGCTCGAGAACGGCGACATCACGGAATTCCGCAACAAGTACCGCAGCGTGGACGTGCTCGTCGTCGACGACATCCAGGTGCTCGCGAACAAGGAACGGACTCAGGAAGAGTTCTTCCACACGTTCAACACGCTGCACCAGCAAGGGAAGCAGATCGTCCTGTCGTCGGACGGACCGCCGCGCGACATTCCGACGCTGCAAGAACGGCTCGTCTCGCGCTTCAAGTGGGGCCTCGTCACCGAGATGGAGCCGCCCTGTTACGAGACGCGCATGGCGATCCTGAAGCGCAAGAGCCGCGAGCGCGGTCGTGAATTGCCCGACGACGTCGCCGCGTTGCTCGGTGAGCGCATCGAGAGCAACATCCGCGAGCTCGAAGGTGCCGTGACGCGACTCCTGGGCTTCGCGAACGTGTCCGGATCACCGCTCACGTGCGACTTCGCGCGGGAAGTCTTGCGCGACCTGTTCACGGCTCGACGTGCGCAGCCGGCGATGGGGGACATCCTGGCACTCGTCACCGCGCACTTCGACGTCAAGCTCAGCGAACTCCAGTCCAAGCGCCGGACGGCGGCGGTCGTGCTGCCGCGCCAAGTGGCCATGTACCTCGCGCGCCGGATCACTCGGCATTCGCTCGAAGAGATCGGCACGTACTTCGGCGGGCGCGACCATTCGACCGTCCTGTACGGCATCGAGAAGATCGAAACTCTGCGCGCGAGCGACGTGACCCTGCGCGAAATCGTCGACGGGTTCTTGGCGCGATTGCAGGTCCGGCCCGTCTGAACGTCGGGGCGCGTGCGCAGGTGCGAGCACCCCGAGTCCATGGCCCGTCCAGACGCGTTCTGGACCTCTCTCGAACGCGACGGCGTACGCGTGGGCGAGTCCGCGGAACCCCTGGAGCGGCGCCCGAAGCCTGCGCTCTCCGTCGCCGTACGCGCCACCTACAGACCTCCGTGGCGCGGGGGCGGGAGCCCAGTTCGATGGCGTTTCAGCAGCCCCCGAGCCTCGACGCAGGCTCCTCGGTTCGATACCCTACGCGGACTCGAACGACTGCGCGGAATGCCCAGAGTTTCAAGGCTTTTCTGGCGTTGGGACGACCTTCGATTTCACCACGAGACCTCTGCGGAAACCCTGTGCGCAACGCCTGCATATCGTCCGGACGCGAGCGGGAAACTCCGTGGATGAATGCACACTTCTCCAACGTCGACGTCGAGTCCGCGCAACACCTGCGGAGCAGCGTGGAAGACTCTGCGGTACTCGACGCTCCCTCCACGCTCACTCCGCGTGTGCATGCACCGCTCGTCGCGTACGCAACGTCACGCCACACCAGCACGTTGCGTCGATCGCTCACCTGCTTCTCCACAGCGCATCACGTCCATGAAGATGATGATGACGAAGAGAAGAGGGTTCTAGATGGGATCCCAAACCTTGCTCGAGCTGCGCTCGACACCAACCTCGGAGCCAGAACACCATGAAGGTCGTGTGCGATCGCGAGAAGCTGCGCGATGGATTAGCCATCGTGAACAACGTCGTCCCTTCGAAGAGTCCGAAGCCCGTGCTCGAGAACGTGTGCCTCGTGGCCACGATCGACGGGCTGGAGATCCTGGGCACGGACTTGGATTGTTCCGTGCGCTACCGGATCCCGATCGGCGCAGCGAGTGAGGGCGACTCGAAGGACGAGAAGGTGCTCCGCGGTGGTGTGCTGCGCGTCGACGAGCCGGGTGTGGCCGTGGTGCCGGCGCGCGTGGCGCTCGACTTCGTGCGCGACCTGTCCTCGGACGAAGTCGTGCTGTCGACGCACGAGACGACGCTGACGATCCAGGGAGGCGAGGACCGCTGCGCGCTGGTCACGGTCGATCGGGATGAGTTCCCCGTGATCGCGAGCTTCGGGGACCTTGCGACGGTCACGGTGCAAGGCGGCGCGTTCGCGCGCGTCGTGCAGCGGACGTCCTTCGCGGCGGCACGTGAGGCGGGGCGCTATGCGATGCACGGCGTGCTGACGGAGTACGAGGACGGACAATTGCGCCTCGTGGCGACCGACGGGCGGCGTTTGGCGATGAGCAGCATCGCGGCGGAGCGCCGGGGCCCGACGGAGCGTGCTCGACCCGCAATCGTTCCGACGAAGGGCATGCAGCTCTTCTGTCGCGTGATCTCGGATCCGCTCGAGACGGTGCAGCTCTTCCTCGGTGAGAACCAGATCGGCCTGAAGTCGAAGAACGCCGAGATCTTCGCGCGTTTGATCGACGGCGAGTTCCCGAAGTACTCGGCGGTCATTCCGAAAGAGACGGGGAACTTCCTCGAGGCGGACGCCGACATGCTCGCGCGCAAATTGCGACTCGTCGCGAACGTGACGGGCGTCGAAGCCCGCGCGGTGAAGTTCAAGGTCGAGAAGTCGGAGCTCTTGTTGACGGGCCAGTCCGTGGGTCGCGGTGATGCGCGTGCGCGGATGGACTGCGATTTCAAGGGCGCGGCGTCGGCGGAGATCGCGTTCAATCCCGATTACTTGCTCGAGGGACTGAAGAACTGCGAGGGCGAACTCGTGAAGCTCGAGTTCAACGAGAAGACGAGCCCGGGCAAGTTCACGTTGGGCGAGAACTACGTGTACATCGTCATGCCGATCACGGTCGACGCATGAAGCGACCGGTGGGCATCGACCAGGCCCGCCACGACGGCGAGTTGCGTGCCGCGTTCGACCGTGTGGAACGCGGTGGGAGGAACGGGTTCTCCTCGTTCCAGGATTCGCTGTCTTCGTTCCTGCGCGAGACGGGGCTCACTCGCCGACGCGTCGTGCCGCCGGTCTACACGGCGTTCGACACGGCGGCGGGACCCGACCTCGCACGTCGCGCGCGACCGATGCGCATGTCGAAGGGCGTGCTCACGGTCGAAGTCGACTCCGCCAGTCACCTCCATGAACTCCAGACGTTTCGCGGCGAAGAGCTGCGACAGCGCGTGAACGAAATCCTCGGCACGACAGACGTTCGCCGTATCGCCTTCAAGCCCAAGAACTGAACGAATGGCACAAGAAACGATCAGCGAAAGTTACGACGCGCAGTCCATCACGGTCCTCGAAGGACTGGAAGCGGTGCGCGTCCGGCCGGCGATGTACATCGGCGACACCGATGTGCGCGGGTTGCACCACCTGATTTGGGAAGTGGTCGACAACTCGATGGACGAGGCGTTGGCCGGGTACGCGCGGCATTGTTGGGTGACGATTCGCGCGGACGGATCGATGTCCGTGCGCGACGACGGACGCGGCATTCCGGTGGACATCCATCCGACGGAAGGAATTCCGGCGGTCGAGGTCGCGCTGACGAAGCTGCACGCGGGCGGCAAGTTCAACAAGAGCTCGTACAAGGTGTCGGGCGGTCTGCACGGCGTCGGCGTGTCGTGTGTGAACGCACTGTCGGACTGGCTCGAAGTGACGGTCGCGCGCGGTGGGAAGCTGCATCAGATGCGCTTCCGTCGCGGTGCGCGTGAGAAGGCGCTCGAGGTCGTAGGCAAGGCGCAAGGGACGGGGACCGAAGTGTCGTGGAAGGCGGACACGTCGATCTTCACGACGACGGAGATCCAGTACGAGATCGTCGAGAAGCGTCTGCGCGAGATGGCCTATCTGATGGGCACGCGCAACGTGTCGATCGATCTGCTCGACGAGCGCACGGGTGCGAAGGAGCACTTCGAGTTCCCGCAAGGCCTCGTGTCGTTCATTCAGAACATCAACAAGAACAAGACGCCTCTGCACGCGGAGATCGTGCACTTCACGAAGGCGGTGGCGAGTCCTGACAACCCGGATCGCGAGTACGAGGTCGAACTCGCTCTGCAGTACACGGACGCGTACCAGGAGACGGTCTACACGTTCGTCAACAACATCAACACGCACGGTGGCGGCACGCACCTCGCGGGCTTGAGGTCCGCGTTGACGCGCACGCTGACGACGTACGCGAAGCGCGCGAAGCTCGTGAAGGACTCCGAGGAGATCCCGACCGGCGACGACTTCCGCGAGGGTCTGACCGCGATCCTGTCGTTGAAGGTTCCCGAACCGCAGTTCGAAGGGCAGACGAAGGACAAGCTCGGCAACCGCGAAGCCCAGGGCATCGTCGAGTCGGTCGTCAGCGATCTCCTGTCGACGTATCTCGAAGAGCACCCCGCGGTCGCGAAGAGCCTCGTGATGAAAGCGATGCGCGCGCAAGCCGCGCGGGAAGCGGCGCGCAAGGCGCGCGACCTCGTGCGACGGAAGAGCGCGCTCGCGTCGGGGAACTTGCCCGGCAAGTTGGCCGACTGCCAATCGTCGAACCTGGACGAGAGCGAGCTCTACCTCGTCGAAGGTGACAGCGCCGGTGGCTCGGCCAAGATGGGCCGCGATCGGCGCTATCAGGCGATCCTGCCGCTCAAGGGCAAGATCCTGAACGTCGAGCGCGCACGGCTCGACAAGATGCTCTCGCACTCGGAAATCCAGATCATCATCGCTGCGATGGGTACGGGCATCGCGGACGAGTTCGATCTCACGAAGCTGCGGTATGGCAAGACGATCATCATGACGGACGCCGATGTGGACGGTTCCCACATCCGCACGTTGCTCTTGACGTTCTTCTTCCGGCACATGCGCGAGTTGGTGGAGGCGGGTCGGCTCTACATCGCGCAGCCGCCGCTCTACAAGCTCACGTCGAAGAAGGAAGCGCGTTACGTCACGACGGACGCGGAGCTGCGGCAGATCCTGATCGATCGCGGTGTCGAAGCGTTGACCGTGCGCGACGCGAAAACCGGGAAGACGTGGGAAGGCGGATCGCTGCGCGCGCTGTGCGAGGACCTGCGCCGTCTCGAAGAACTGTGCAACGGGCTGGCGCCGGCGTGGGCGCGCGTCGAGCCGTCCGAGGTGCTGCGCACGTGGGACGGGACGCGCGTTCGTGCGCATCTCGCTCGCGTGGGCGGGCGCGACCATTGGTTCGACAAGCTGTCGGAACTGCAGGACTTCCTCGAGCTCCAGAAGGTCGGGCGCCGCAGCGAGCTCGCGATCTACGAAGGGCCCGATAGCCCGGTCGTGCGCGAAGAAGCGGATGTGATCGTTTGCCACCTCGCGCACGTCGAGGATCTGGCGAAGACGCTGGCCGGAATCGAGCAGAAAGGCGTGGCGTTGCGTTCGGGAACGGAGTGGGTCGTGGAAGGCGGTAAGGACGAGGCGCGTTGCACGACCCCGTTGCAGTTGGCACTGGCGGTGCGCAAGAGCGCGCAGTCGGACGTGGACATCCAGCGCTACAAGGGGCTGGGTGAGATGGACGCCGATCAGTTGTGGGAGTCGACGATGGATCCGTCGCGCCGCACGCTCTATCTGGTGACGCTCGAAGACGCGATGGGGGCCGACGAGATCTTCACGCTGCTGATGAGCGACGCGGTCGAGCCGCGCCGGAACTACATCGAGCGCCACGCGCTGGAGATCACGAACCTCGACGTCTGAGAGCGTGCGAAGAACTCGAGCCTGCACGCTCCAAGGCGCTGCTGGCCGCTTCCGCGGCGCGTCGCCCGTGAATTCTTCACGGGCTCCGAGAGGCCGCTCCGGACCTGGTCGCGCCGCGCTGCGGGAGCGCATGAGCCATGCGAGCCGACGCGGGCCGCTCCGGACCTAGTCGCGCCGCGCCGCGGGAGCGCATGAGCCATGCGAGCCGACGCGAGCCGCTCCGGACCTGGTCGCGCCGCGCTGCGGGAGCGCATGAGCCATGCGAGCCGACGCGGGCCGCTCCGGACCTGGTCGCGCCGCGCCGCGGGAGCGCATGAGCCATGCGAGCCGACGCGGGCTCGGATACCTGCCGCTCCGTGGCGCTGAGCCCGTGAACGAACCGCTCGTGCGATTTCTCGGGCTCCAGCGGTCCGCGGTGCGCGCCGCTCGACGGGTCGCCGGCTGCGCCCCACCGCGACGGACTCAGGTCGAAGTCGCGGGAAACATGTTCCGCCTCAGGGCCGGGGGGAGCGCGGGTCGATAGTCGGACACGCGTCGGATGCGCTCCGACCCAGGGACACCACTTGAAGCTC
>Ga0163154_10006662_pt1 | contig 14052 bp, 12 predicted proteins | sample OliLakLV19MP9P1_FD_148649 | JGI IMG/M metagenome (GOLD analysis project Ga0163154, IMG submission 148649) | Freshwater microbial mat bacterial communities from Lake Vanda, McMurdo Dry Valleys, Antarctica - Oligotrophic Lake LV.19.MP9.P1 | ecosystem: Environmental > Aquatic > Freshwater > Lake >... | reverse complement strand
TCCGGCACGGATGCCGACGGCGATGCCTTGACTTATGCGGTGGTGGATGCACCCGAACACGGCGATCTGTCCGGCACTGCGCCGAACTTGACCTACACACCGGATGCCAATTACGTCGGCGCTGACAGCTTCACCTTCATGGTCAACGACGGCACGGTCAATTCGACCAGCGCCACCGTCAGCCTCACCGTCACCGACGACAATCAAGCACCGACTCTGGCAGTTATCGCAAATCAGACTAACGCCGAGGGCAACACGGTTAACCTTGCGACCAGCGCGGCTGATCTAGATGGCGACACGCTGACTTACAGCATCACGGGCGCTCCTTCAGGAATCAGCATCAATGCCAGCGGCGTGATCTCCGGTACACTCGATTACACTACAGCGAGCAGCTATCCGACTGTGACCGTGACCGTCAATGATGGTAACGGCGGCACCGATACAAGCAGCTTCGCTTGGACGGTGACGAATACCAATGTCGCGCCCATCATCAGCACAACCGTCGCAGCGCAAACCAACGCGGAAGGCGCTTCGGTCAGCATCCAGATTAACGCCAGCGACTTCGACGGCCATACGCTGACTTACAGCCTCACGGGTGCGCCAGCGGGCATCAGCATCAACAATACTGGTTTGATCTCTGGAACGCTGGGCTTCACTACAGCGAGCAGCTACCCGACTGTGACCGTGACCGTCAATGATGGTAACGGCGGCACAGCCAGCATCACCTTCGCTTGGACGGTGACGAACACCAATCGTATCCCGACGGCTGAGGCAGGCAATAATCAGACCGTGACCGCCGCCTCCAATGGTTTCGCTAATGTCACGTTGGCAGGGTCAGGCACGGATGCAGACAGCGATACCCTCACCTTCGCTTGGTCGGAAGACGTGACTCCGATTGCGACTGGCGCGACCCCAACCATCAGCCTGAATGTCGGCACGCATGTCCTGATGCTAACCGTCAGCGATGGCAACTTGAGCGCCACCGATACCGTCACAATTATCGTTAATGCTGCAACTGCCACCAATGGCGTAACCAGCTTCACGCTCATTAACGCCAACACGGAACAGCCGATCCCGGCCTTTAATCCGATCCCGAATGGCGCAACGATCAATCTGGCACTGCTCGGCACGACACAGATTAGCATCCGTATCAACACCAACCCGGCTACCGTCGGCAGTGTCCGCATGGCGCTGAATGGCAACGCCAACTATCGCACGGAAAACGGCGCACCTTACGCTATCGCCAGCAATACCAATAACCCGATTACGTATGCGCCTTGGGCTTATTCGCTCAACATGCTCAACACACTCACAGCCACTGCTTACAATGGTGGAAGTGCCACTGGCGGCGTGTTTGGCGCGGCACAGACCATCAGCTTCACCATCGTCAATAACACTACGCCGCCTGCCAACCGTCCGCCGACTGCCGAAGCGGGCAACAATCAAACCGTGACCGCCGCCGCCAATGGCTTTGCTAATGTCACACTGGCGGGGTCGGGTACCGATCCAGACGGCAACAGCTTGACCTTCGCTTGGTCGGAAGACGTGACTCCGATTGCGACTGGCGCGACACCCACCGTCAGCCTGAATGTCGGCACACACGTCCTGACATTAACCGTCAGCGATGGCACATTGACCGCCACCGATACTGTCACGATTGTGGTCAATCCGTTCGTGCCGCAGCCGCAAACGATCTACCGCATTAACACGGGCGGGCCGGCTGTCACAACAGGTGGTGTAGCGTGGAGCGCCGACCAATTCTTCACAGGCGGCAGATCGAATGTCTACACCAACGCCATCGCTGGCACGACTGACGATGTGCTGTATCAAACCGAACGCAGCTCGACAGCCAACACGCTCGGCTTCAGCTATGCGCTGCCCGTCGCACAAAGCGGCAGCTACACCGTCCGGTTGCACATGGCGGAATTGTGGTGGACAGCCGCCTCTGGCTATCGGCAGGCGGGCTTAGGTAAACGTGTCTTCAACGTTCAACTCGAAGGCGCAAACGTCTTGACCAATTACGACATCCGCACAGACGTTCAACCGCTGACAGCCGTCATCAAGACCTTCACCGTGACCGTGACCGACGGCGTGTTGAACATCAGCTTCCCACCCGGAAGTGTAGACCGTCCGACGATTGACGCGATTGAAGTGATTTTGAATAACCCGCCGCTGGCTGACGCACTTTATCAACAGCAGGATGCCAACATAGGCGGGGATGCCGCCATCGCCGCGCTGCCAACCATCGTTTTGGATGCCAGCGCGAGCGTGGACAGTGACGGAAGCATCGTCGATTACACCTGGCGCGAAGGTGAACTCGTGGTTGCCAGCGGTGCGACCCCGGTAGTGAGCATCTCACTCGAAGTGGGAACGCACATCCTGACTTTGACCGTGACCGATAACGAAGGCGCGACTTCCACCTTTACATTAACTGTGATCGTGACTGCGCCGCCGGAAGTAATTCCGGTTGCGCCGCTGCCGATCATCACGCCGATTAATCAAGCGCCTGTCGCCAATGCTGGATTTGACCAAAATCTCGCGGACACAGACGGCTTGGACACCGAAACTGTCACGCTCGATGGCAGCGTAAGCAGCGATGCGGACGGCGGGATCGCGGTTTACACTTGGAGCGAGAACGGTATCGTCATCGCCGCCACCAGCAGCCCGACCTTCACGGTTGTCCTGCCATCGGGCATCCATACGCTCACATTGAGCGTGACGGACAGCAGTGGGGCGGTCTCGGTTGAGGATGGGGTGACGATCACGATTGCCTCACCTGCCCCCGCGCCGATCATCGTGCCGCCGCCTGCGCCGGAAGTGCCGCAAATCCCGACACCGGAGGGCAGCGTACTGCCGCCCGAACCCGCGCCGGAATCCACAGCTACCCCGTAAGCGTTACTTTCTTAGGGGCGACTCGGCGAGTCGTCCCTCTTCAAAAAAAGGCGGTAGGATTTCATATCCCGCCGCCTTTAAATTTCCAAATTTGCTATCCCCGCCGAACATCCTTTCTACACACTCTCCGGCGACCAAATCCGCAACCTTGACGGCAGCTCAAGGGCTTCTTCTAAGGTGTCGCCTTCGCTGACGCAGCCCGGAAAACTGGGTACTGTAAAAAATCGGGTTTTCGGCGCACAAAACCGTCTATGCAAATGCTCGTTTGCAATGGCAATTACGGTATACTATGGCAGCATGATGAATCTGCACAGAAAGCGCTCTCGATGTCGTCTGATGATTACGCCCTTATCCCTGCACCGCCTGTCTCACTTCTCATGAGGGAGATGGTTCCGCTTGACCGCCATCCGGCAGCGGTCTATCTCGCGTCGCTGACCTCGATCCGTTCTCAGCGCGTGATGGAACAAGCCCTCCGCGCCATTGGTGGACTGCTCACGAATACCGACCCTAAAACAGTCAATATTCTGGCGCTGGATTGGGCGGTGCTGCGGTATCAACACACGGCGGCAGTACGCGCTCGGCTGGCGGCAGAGTCAAGTGTCGCCACCGCCAACCGCCTGTTAAGTGCGCTGCGCGGTGTCCTTAAGGAAGCGTGGCGGCTCGGCCTGATGAGCGCTGAGGATTATCAACGCGCCATCGACATCGCCAACATCAAAGGCGAAACCGTCCCCGCTGGGCGCGAACTTTCGCAAGGTGAACTGATGGCGCTAGTGCAAGCCTGCAAAAAAGATCATTCGCCTGCCGGGGTACGCGATGCCGCCATCCTCGGCCTGTTGTATACCTGTGGGCTGCGGCGGGCGGAACTGGTCGGGTTAGATCAAAGCGATTTCGATCCTGACACGGGACAATTGATTGTGCGCGTGGGCAAGGGGCGCAAAGGCCGGACGGTCTACGTCACGGGTGGCGCACATCATGCCCTGACCGCCTGGCTGATCGTGTGCGGGAGTTCGGGGGGTGCTTTGTTTCTGCCCATCCAAAAAGGCGGCAAAATTACCGAGCGCCGCATGAATGCCCAATCGATTTACGATATGCTAAGAAAGCGCGGGATGCAGGCCGGAGTCAAGGCGTTCAGTCCGCATGATCTGCGCCGGACGTTTGTGGGGGATATGCTGGAACGCGGTGTAGACATTTCAACCGTCGCCAGCATCGCCGGACACGCCAGCGTGGATACCACCCGCCGCTATGACCGCCGCCCGGAAGCGATCAAAAAGACTGCCGCTGGCAAGCTGCATTTTCCCTATTGAGCATTAAAACATCTCCACCCATCGCTTCACACTCTTTTTAGAAGCCAATTGCATACGTATAAAACTCGCTATTCTATTCATCTGACGAAAGTGAGGGTTATATCCCCACGTATCGTCAGTTACCTAAAAATGGAACAAGGGAGACACTGAAAGAAAGCCTAAAATAGTTCGACAAAGGATATTTACTGTGAAACATCGTTTTGCTGTTCTCTTGCTTCTTTCTCTTTTTATCGTGGGTGTTTCCTCTATCCATGCCCAAAACGAAGTTCGCGTCGCCGTTGCGCGGTTACAAGATGTAAACGGGCTGTTTGTCGGCACGGTTTCCCTCACCCAAGTGAACGCCAATGTTGTGGTCGTCGCGTAGGTGACGGGGCTGCCGCCCGGGATACACGGCTTTCATATTCACGCCGCCGGTTTGTGTGAAGCCACCAGCGAAACGCCCTTTACATCGGCGGGCGCACATCTTAACCCTAACGAATCGCTGCACGGCGATCATGCTGGCGATATGGCTACACTGATGGTTTTGGAGAGTGGGGCGGGTTACATAACCACTTTCACAGACCGCTTCAGCGTGGCGGATTTATTAGACTCCGATGGCAGCGCCGTCATTATTCATGCCAATGCCGATAACTACGCCAACATCCCAGAACGCTACGGCGTGCCGGATGAAGAGACCTTATCGACAGGTGACGCTGGCGGGCGGATTGCTTGTGGGATTATCCAAACCGCCGAAGCATGGAATCCCGACGATACGATTGCCGCTTTGCAAAATCTTCCGCTGGATTTAATCCCCGCGACAGTGAGCCGCGAAGCACGGGCGGAACGTGGTTCGCTCATCATGACGCTCAATGCTTTGGGCGGCACCCAGATATTGACACAGATTATCAGTGGCGAAGGTGGACAGATTGGCACGATGACGCGGGAAGGCGACATCCTCACCATCACCTTCACGGAAATCACCTATGATGTCGGGGCGATACAATTACCGGGCGGTTTGAGCATCGAACCACAGCGCATCACGCTTGACCCCAGCCAAACCAGCACCCTGCAAATTGACCTGACGACAGGCGAAGTCACACGTAATTTGCATTGGCTGATGACGGGTACGAATGTCTTGTACGACGGTCAGCCGTCCGTCGCCCTCGGCGATACTGCCAGCGTCCAGATTGTCGAGATTGAAGACCTCGGCAACAACCAATTCGCTGTCCGGCTAATCACCCATTGGAAGACCGATCTCGCACTGACGACATGGACGATTAATGGCACGACAGTGCCTAGTGGTCAGGTGGATACCTTAGCGGAATTTGATGGTCGCTATGTGATCGACTTCAATTAAATAACCGACGTTACGTATTTAAGGGGCGCTTTCGAGTGTCATCCTTGATAAATAATTGGAAATCCGCTTGCCTCTACCTAGAGGCAAGCGTGTGTCGTTTAACAAATGAATAGGGAGAACCCCTATCCCTAACCCTAACCCTTGCTAGGCGGATTCTGCTGCATCTTCATGTCTTGTCCCACCTCGCTTTGCACGTAGGCTTTCAGCCCCTCGATATACTTCGGCAGGTCGCCGCAGTGTGTGAGGACAAGGTAGTCACAGGCTCGCGTCATGGCGGTAAAGAGCTTGCGCCGCTGCTCGGTGATGAAGTTTTCATCGGCATTTGTAACCCGCTCATCAAACAGGGTATCTATGAAAGGGAGAATGACGGCCTGAAATTCTAAGCCCTTCATTTTGGCAAAATTACTCACGTAAATACCTGTATCAACTTGCAGCGGTTTGAATATTTCGGCCTGTCTTGGAGATTCACATAAGATCGCAACCTGACTGCTGGCTATCCCCTGTTTCAACAGGGCATGAATCTGTGTCTGCACAAAGGCAATTTCCGCATCCGAATCTGCAAACTGATGGTTGAGAGGTACAACACCGTCGGCAAGATCATAGGTTTTAAAGTTCGGCGAGGGGATTTCATCGCTGTTTTTAAGAAGCGCATCAGCCTGTATAACACTGTGTGCGGCAAGGCTGATCTGGCGCGTATTACGGAATGGGATTCGGAGGATGCGGGTGCGCCCTACCACATCCAGCCCTTTTTGCCGCCACGAGTAATAACGAAAAAGGCTTTGGGTGGGGTCGTCACACACCATTAAGACCCCATTTGGTTTCAGAATCAGCTTGATAACCTCAAACCAGATCGGGGCGAAATCCTGTCCTTCATCCACTAAGATTGCATCATAGCGCTGGGCATAATTGTGTCCCTGTAAAAGCGCTTCAGCCGTGTATTTGGGTATATCTTCCCAATCCATCCAGGGCTTATTTTGTATTTTGCGTGCTTGTTGATAATCGAGGTATTGATCAAAAATCGTGTTGATGATCTGGCGTTTATCGCGGGGTAAGCGCGTTGCACGTCCGGTTCGGACTGTATCAAGATAAGCCTCATTATCGTAAAGTTCCATCTCCTTACGCCATGCGATTTCATCAGCGACAAAGTTAGGAGATAGCTCACTCTGTTGGATTAACTCCATGACACTTTTATCTCGCCACTTCCAGAATTTTAAGATTTCCTGCGCCCCAATGACTTTAATGCACATTTGATGAAAATCCATCACATCAATATTTTGTGAGACAATCCCCTGATCTTTCAGTTCATAATCAATTTTCTCACGAAGTTTATCAGACAGATCACGATTAAACGCCATGATAGCAATCTTTGCTTCAGGATGCTTGGCGGTTAAACGCGCTGCTCGACGTACCAAAACCAAACTTTTCCCGCTCCCCGCCACACCGCGCAGCAAGCGCACGTTAATCGCATCGGGCTTTTCCATACCCGGTAACTGCGGCTGCGGAAGTTCTTCCTCAATCAATTGGGTTTGAAGATGTGTTTCTGTACCTACATCTTCGCCTCTTTCGTTTTTGATCTTTAAGGATGGATTTAAAACGCCGCGTATAACATCCAGCGATGTCATACTGATTCGCTGTTCCATCTTAAAGCGCCAAGGGAGTTTTCGTAAGGCACGCGCCAGCGTCTCTGGGCTTTCTAAGTCATCTTTTCCGAGTGCAACGTTATGTTCCCAGATACCCGCGCCTTCAATCTGGCGAATAGTCTTGTTCGCAATGTTCGGCAGCGCAACCGCGTACTGCCAAGGAAAAGCCAATTTTTTGACGTTATTATGCCTTACCATGAGTTCTTCACGCTTCTGGAACAGATCCGCCAGAATATAAGCATAATTCTGTGCTTGATGAACAGGGTTAGGCAAAGTTTCAAGAGTATCGTTGGTCTTTTTAATAACAACGGTTTCTCGGTTTATATCCTCAATCCTGCGCCAATCTTTGATTTCTAAAATGATGACCCCATGATGGGCGCTGACAATTACAAAATCAGGTTTCCATCCCTGTCCATCACGATCAATGAGGTTTGGCTCCGCGACGGCGTAATATTCATCAGACGGCAGTTTATCCAACAGCCTTGCAACAAGTTGTTCGCCGTAGGTGCGTTTCGGGAAACTTTTCGGCGCGGTGAATGACATGCGGTTGATCCTTAATATTGCATCTAATCACCCTTGAGTAGCGATCTAAATACAGACAACTTATAGATTTAGGACTTTCGCTCACGCATTTACCCCACCCCTAAATCCCCTCCCCATTGCATGGAGAGGGGACTTCAAGATGCGTTTTTCTCCCCCTCTCCAAGTATTGGAGAGGGGGCTGGGGGGTGAGGTAAGCGAAAGTCCTGTAATCATTATTAGCGCCTCGTTTTACGCTGCCTTATCCAACTTTCCTACCTTAATGCCGTTTCGCTTGATGTACATCCAAGGCTGAATCAACTTGTAACCAAATTTTTACACCTCAAAACTCATCTGACCGATACCTGTATTCGTATTTCTACAATAGCAAAGAATTTTGATGCAATGATCCCAAAGGCGTTAGAATAAAGCAATTATTCGTGCGTTATACCTAAAATAGGAGAACTGATGAATCGTTATTTTCGCCTCATGATGGTTTTTATCTGTGCGTTTCAGGCTGTTTTCGCTGTGGGCTATATTTTGCAAATGCAGTTTGCGCTCGACGTGTGGCCTTTGGCCTATACCAACCGCATGTCGTTCCTGTTTATTGCGTCGATCTTCGCGGCGGCGGCAGCGTCTACATTATGGGCGGTGGCATCCGGCGAATACGGCGCACTCACCGGAATCGCGCTGGATTATCTAACGATTTTCGTGCCAATGGCGATCTTCGCGTTTCAAATCATGGGGAACAATGACAAACTGACTTTATTTGCGGTAGCCTGCACCCTCGGCGTAATCTTCGGCGGCGGACTGCTGCTCTGGAGCCGGCGTATCCCCATCCATGACCCCCGCCCCATGCCAAGGCTGGTCTATTGGTCATTTGTGTATTTTGTGGTGAATTTGGTGATCGCGGGCGGCCTGCTAGTGACGAAAACGCCCAACATCCTCCCTTGGACGATCACGAAAGATGGCTCGGTCATTTACGGTTGGATTTTCTTCGGCGCAGCGGCTTATTTCGCCTATTCAGTGCTGCGTCCGAGTTGGCATAATGCTGTCGGGCAGTTGGCAGGATTTTTGGCGTATGATCTGGTCTTGATTCTGCCGTTTTTACAAATGCTGCCAACTATCTCACCGGAGCGCCGCCTCAGCCTGCTTATTTATATCGCGGCGGTCACTTACAGCGGCCTGCTGGCGATTTACTATCTGTTCATCCACCCAGAAACACGGTTGTGGCGTTCTTCGGCATCACTGCGTAAAGTAGCAGCTTGAAAAGCGAAAGGCGACGTTTTTACCAAAAGCAAACGCCGCCTTTTTTCCTGAAATTCATCTCAAAAGCCGATTTATTTCCCGTATTTTTCTACGACTTCCCGCGCTTGTGACGTGCCAATCCGTTCTAAAGCGGAAAGCGCCGCGATGTAAACACCGCGTGTGCCGCTGTGGAGTTGGCTGTGTCGGTTATAGGCTTGCTTATAGGTTTGCACCACTTCTGTCAGCGGGGCAACGCATGACGGATGATTAATTTCGCCCATCGCGTTAGCGGCAGTGGTGGCGACGGTGGCGCTGTTATCTTTTAACAAAGGGATGAGCGATTTGATCGCCGAGACATGCCCAATCGTACCAAGCGCTCGGATGATCGAGATGCGGACATCATCCGGGCGATTTTTCATCAATGCTGCCACAAGCGCCGGAATGACGGATGAATCTTTGGTAGCACCGAGTTTTTGTGCCGCGATGCAGCTCATTTCCCGATCCACATCATTTAAATAACGTACCCACTTTTCAATAAATTGTGGATTAGCTGGCATGGGTATCCCTCAACGATTATGATAAAGGTTCAATGAAAGAATTAAAAAAATAATAGCATGTTCTGGTGGCTATGGCGATAGGTATACTCTGAAAAATTTGTGAATTTTAGCCGCTTACTTTGTGTCCAATTGAGGGCTTTGGCTGGGAGGGTCTATTTTAATAGGTGTAGAGAGTGACCTATGTGCCACCCCTGGCAACAACCATCGACAGGGCAGGCCGATTCAGGTACACTTTGCAGTGTGACTTACCTCAAAATGGAGTGCCTGTGTACGCCGTCGCTACCTGAAAATTAAACCCATGAATCGAGGTCGTTGATCGTCGCATTCATAGAGCCGCCTCAGAGCTATTTCTGCTGCGGGTTGTTTTTATTTTCTATAGCGCAAATTCGCCTACACAAAGACAAACATCATGTTTAAGGACTCCCTCTTTAGAGGCACATTGGTTCGCCTCGCTGCCGCACTTCCCGAAGATCAAGCCATTGTCGCCCGATGGAGCCAGAATGACGAATATCTACGCCTCGCAGACGACGATCCAGCACGTCCGGCTGCCCCTTCTACCGAGTCACCTATGCCGCCTTCGCATGATTCTTTCGGCTTTAGCCTCCGTACATTGGTGGATGATGTACTGATTGGTCAAGCTGGCTTGTTTAATATCAAATGGACGAATCGGACGGTGATGCTCGGCATCGTGATTGGTGAGCCGGATTATTGGGGCAAAGGCTACGGTGGGGATGCGATGAACCTCTTGGTCAGCTATGCCTTCCGTGAGCTAAACCTGTATCGGGTCGGCTTGGAAGTGATAAGTTACAATACCCGTGCTGTGCGCTGTTATGAAAAAGCCGGATTTGTGCAGGAAGGCACGCGGCGCAGCATGATTTTGCGTGACGGTCAGCGCTACGACTCGCTACTCTACAGCATCTTATATGAAGAGTGGCTGGCGCGGCGTTAAAGCTGTAAATTGAAAGGGGAGCCTGTTTTCATACAGCGCTCCCCACGATGTATCCCGTCGTAATCGCGCAAACGTCGTAATAAATGGCTTGGGTTGTAACGAAATAGTTTGTAAACCCCATGACCGATAAGAAGTTGCTAAATTTCCTGTTAGAATTGAGTTTTTTAATCTACAAATTTCAAAAATGGGTGTATCCTTTGAGTATTGACATAAAAAGGCGAAGCGGCTAGAATGCGCCTACAACCGAGGGCCTATAGCTCAGTTGGGAGAGCGCTTCAATGGCATTGAAGAGGTCATGAGTTCGAGTCTCATTAGGTCCATGCCAAAAACGAACCCTTTGTCCGTATGTCATGGATAAAGGGATTTTTGTTTATCGCCTAAGCCGACAATCTATGGAAAGGCCGATTACTGTGGCAAAGCAGAAGCAGAACAAACGGACGTTGCTGGATGATGTGGCAGATGGCTTTCGCCAACTGTTGGATGACCTTGATACCGTCCTGAACCCGCAAAAGCAGAAGCAGCGTTCCCGTGTTCCCGTGCCTGTGCGTATTCGGCGTGATCGCCCGGAAGATCACTACCCCTATCGCTAAAACCTCGTATTAATCCTGTTCATCAATTGGGCGCAGCAAAATAGGTCTGCGTCCAATTTGATGCTGCGTGTGAGCAAGTTTTCTTAACAAAACTCCTGTAATCCTTTCGCAACGTCTGTGTAAGAAATCGAATCCAAGATAGACAAAATCCGATCACGTTTTTGAGGAATGGATGATGCGACTTCTTGTGCTTTGCGTTTTAATGCTTCTCCTAGTGGCCTTTGTTTTGATGCAGCGCCGCGCTGTTGTAGAAACTGCTGCGGCTGGATTCCCTGTTCTTCCTTTTGTCGAGCAAAGTGGTGGCACGATGCCAACAGCCTATCGTGCGGATTTACCTGATCGCGGGATTGCGCCTGAACTGAGTAACACGGCGTGGCTGAATACCGAGCGTCCCCTGCGATTGACGGATTTACGCGGACAAGTGGTGCTGCTGGAGTTTTGGACGTTTGATTGCATCAACTGCATCCGCACCATTCCTTATGTGCAGCGCTGGCACGAGACCTATGCCGATCAGGGTTTGGTCGTCATCGGCAATCATTATCCAGAATTCGGTTACGAGCGCGAGATTAATAATGTCGTGGCGGCGGCGGCAGAATTGGGTATTACCTATCCCATCGCGCAGGATAATGAGCGTGAGACATGGGATGATTATAACCAGCGCTATTGGCCTACGATTTATTTGATCGACAAAACAGGCCACATCCGCTACCTCAAATTTGGAGAGGGTGATTACGACATCACCGAGGCGAATATTCGTGCGCTGCTGGCGGAAACTTATGTTCCTGAAGCAGAATCGACGGCTGAAGCGGCAGCGGAACTGCGTTATTTAACACCAACCGAAGGGCTGAATGTCCGCACGGGTGCTGGAACACAGTCCGATCAAATTGGGACGATTGCGCCGGGGATGGTGTTTGTCATCTTAGGCGAGGAAAACGGCTGGTATCAGATCAATTACAATGGCGGCGAAGGCTATGTCTCCGCCGATTTTGTGACGGTTTCTACGCAATAAGGTTGATTTAGGCCAGATTATCAAAGCGCGTTGTGCCGGGGATTTCCAACACGAAATCCGCCCCAAACGCTAAAGCGGGTGTTGTCGCGCCGATGGGCGGGGATGACAGCACCCTTTCCACCACGCGAACACCTGCCGCAGCCGTAAAGACATAACCTTCGCTGGTTTCCAGCCACGCTTGAGCGCTCTCGCCCTTCGTATTCGCCGCCCGCGCCCAGATATACGATTTGCCATCACGCCGCAGCACCTCATTGGGGCCATCGACAAATCGCTCCGTCAGACCGCGCAGCATCCCATTGATGGTTTTATTCCGCAAAACCGCTGAGACATCCATCACGCTGCTGCCGAGTCCCATCATCCGCGTTAAAGCCGTCGGAAAGGCCATATAGGTCGTGATATTCGGGATTCCCGTTGTGCGATAAGCTGTCGAAAGATCGCCCCAAGGAATCGGCAGGACGGTGCGCTCCTGATCGGAAAATCGAATCCGCCGCGCTCCTTGCCCCAGTCGCACAGATTGCAAAACGCCGTCCCGCCGGATTCTTCCGCCGCCGCCCATCAACGCTAAGGCTGATTTGGTGGTTCCAGCGCTGGCTTTGCTGATGGCGGCGAAGGCGATTTCAAGCGAATCGGCATTCGGGACTTGAGCCGCCACGTAGCTTGCTAAACAGTCGGTGGGGATGACATCGAATCCCACGCCGGAAATCAAGCCGATTCCTGCGGCCTTCGCCTCGGCATCATGGGCGAAGGTATTTTCAAAAACCGGATATTCGCCCGTGATGTCGAGATAATGGACTTTGGCGGCAAGGCAGGCATTAAGCATGGGGGCGCTGGTTTGCACAAACGGCCCCGCCGCATGATAAACGACTTTGACAACGCTGATATTTTGTAGAACGGCTGCTTGATCCTCTAATCTGAACGCCACATAAGGTAAATCGAGACGTTCCGCCAGCGGACGTAATTTTTCCGCGCTGCGTCCTGCCAAAATGGGACGATGCCCGCGCCGGACAGCTTCCTCCGCCACCAACACACCCGTATATCCTGTCGCGCCGTAAATCATCCAATCGGACATAAATTATTTCCTGTAAATTGCGGAAAACTAAACGCAAAGGCGCAAAGAACGCAAAGAGCCGGGGCGTAACGCGCTACGCCTTACGGAAAATTCAACCAGATTCGGAAGAAAATAACATCATCACGGGGTTTTGTCCAAATAAGCTGATTTCGATGGACTGCTCAAGCCGCAAATCATCAAAATGCACGAGGTCGGGTACGCCCGTCAGCAGCGCGATTTTGCCCCTCGACGCGAGGACACGGCGCATCTCGCCACAGGCACGCTGATAAAATTCCGGTAGATCATGCTTCGTCTCGATCTGCATCCCCCAGGGTAAATTGCTGGCGATGCGATGGATTGAGGCATCATCTAAAGGCAGCGTTCCTGCGTCCCAACGTTCAACCCGCCCGGAAACGCCTGCGGTTCGCAAGTTCGCCCGCGCCGCTATGACCGCCGCCGGATCACGATCACCGCCGACGATTTCCGCGCCCATCAAGGCCGCTTCCACCAGAATAGTACCCGCCCCACAGCATGGATCAAGCAGACGCATCGCAGGCTGAATCCCCGTCATCAGCAGGAGTGCTGCCGCAACAGGGGGTTTGGTGCTGCCGGGAAGATTTTCCTGTTTATAGGCGCGATTTTGCAGCGGCGATTTAGCAAGCCGCATCCCTACATAGGCCGTCTCATGCTCGATAAATACGCGCACATTCACGTCAGCTTTTGCATCATCCGGTGTGTAAGACCAGCCGTATGCCTCGAAGATTCCATCCGCACAAGCCAGTTTGATCTCATCCGCGCTGTAATTGCGTTTGCCGACAAAACTAGCCGTCACCGAAAAAACAGGCGAGTCGGGAATCGGGCGGATTTGGGCGCAGGCTTCCGTTAGTGGATTCAGATCGAGCGCGGCGCTTAAAGTCGTTAAGTAGGCTAAGGTGCTGCGCGGACGAGATCAAACTGGCT
>Ga0163154_10006658_pt1 | contig 14058 bp, 8 predicted proteins | sample OliLakLV19MP9P1_FD_148649 | JGI IMG/M metagenome (GOLD analysis project Ga0163154, IMG submission 148649) | Freshwater microbial mat bacterial communities from Lake Vanda, McMurdo Dry Valleys, Antarctica - Oligotrophic Lake LV.19.MP9.P1 | ecosystem: Environmental > Aquatic > Freshwater > Lake >... | reverse complement strand
ATCTCATCCACGATGAATGCCCGGATGTTCCAGATATTTGACCGATTTTGGCTGTAATCATACAACTGGTACTGATATTTTTTTGCCCAGGTGTTCCAGACCGTTGCCAAGCGGTGGCGTGGGTCGTGTTCCAGGTCATCGGTATACAGCAGATTAGAGTAGGTTGGTGGTTCTTCGGGACGATCTGCTTTGTTGTGACGGATCCACGGGCGATAAGGCACATGCTGTTCATTCGGTTCACCATAGAAGTCGATGGGTGAGATGCGGTTGAAGGCATACATAAAGAGGTCATTCGGGATGATTGCCTCATGGTTGTGCCATTGCACAATCACCTGCTGGTGAATCCAATGCCCGATGTATGCCACGTTGACGAGCAAGTGCTGAAAGCCAGACTTGGAAGGTGTGAGCATCCCTGTGATACGTGAACGCCGTCTCAGATGGTCGGTAGTTTTGAAGCCTGCCGGAACCATATCAGCAGTGATGTCAGGGAAGTAGGGTCCTTCTGCCTCGATCTGCTCCCATGTTTTGCTCAGGTTGCCCTCGTTGGCGTGAAAAAGCTCAAAATATGCCAGAACGATGTCTGCATACAAATCGAAGCGGTGATACTTGCGCCAGTCAGGATTACGGCTACCATCCGGCAAGGTCTCGCGCATATCCACCATGAAACCCGGTGTGATCTTGCGACCTGCCCACATACCCCGTTCTTTACGCCAATGACGACTCTTTACCAACCGTCCACGCACATGATACTCGATGAAATCGGCGGCGCGTTGGGCGTGGTCACGGAACATTTGCATATGATAGCGACCCTGAGTAGGGTGGGCGAAATCATACACAAAGCTGGGGGTCAACACTTGCACATTATTGCGTTTGCAAGCGTCGATAAAGATGTTGGTTTCGATCTGGGTGAGGTCGCGGAAGAAACGGTCTACATCCTGAGCAGCCACCAGCCCGATTTCGCCGTTCTCAATCTGGCGATAGAGCATAGACATACCCGGACGTTCACTGATCTTCTTTTGACCACTGATGCCAGCATCCATGTCGATCATGTTGATCTGTTCACGTTGCCAGCCTTGCGCCATCAGGTGTTCGACCATATCCACCGTCTGTAACGTTGTCGAGATATTCCCGATTTGACCTTCTGAGGATTGGCGGTAGTAAACCGATACAGGTTTACCCAGTGGGAGCGGTTGTGCTTTATACGGATCTATCGACGCGGTTTCAGGGCGTTTGAGTGTTCTAACCATGTTTGTATCCTCCTTTCCTGTGAATGAAAAACGCCTTCCCTCTGCGAGTTGCTACACAGAAGCAAGGCGTATGGTTTACAATACGTCTTAGCCCTGCGATGTGCGACAATCACTCGCTGGGTCAGGCAGGTCGTTGAGTTTCCGCTCTTCGACCTGTCGTTGATTATGTCCGTTTGACTTATTCTCAATATACTCGCTTTTGGGCAGTTGTGCAACGATCCTGAGCAGAGTTCGTGAGACATCTACCAGATTCGTGCCCTTATTCAGTTGTTTTTCTTGCAAGCTATCTGACTTCAAATGCATCCTCTGTATACTCTGGTTTTACCCGCAACCACAGCATATCAAACCCACACACCCCAAAGCCTGAAAAATTACAGGATTTGAATGTAAATTTTCATTTTGTCGATTTTGGTGGTGAAATGAGTTCAAATGCTGGTTGTCCATCGGGTTTTTCCGTTGATTTTCCGATGTAACCAGCATATCAAAGTGAGGACACTAAACCTCTGAAATATTCGAGTTTTCGCTTAGTAGTTTTACAGGAAATAAAAGCGAAATTTCTGTTTCAAGCTATTCTCCATTATTGTGACATATCATCTCGCAAAGCAGCATCAAGAATGAATACACGCACATCTAAAAGAGAATTTGACAGCGAAACCGCCCGATTGTTTAACACATCAGATAGATTATTCAATTCATTTCTAAATGCCAAGTTACGTCGATAATCTTTCTGATCCCACTGTTGACAATTAAACCACCCAACAAGATACAAACCACACGTAGCTCTATCATTGTTATGCAGGTATCGGTCAACGAGTTGAGTTTGGATTGCCGTTTTTAGTTCATCATGCCAATTACCTTTGGTTTCAATCAATACTACAAGCTGTTTTATCTCATTATCATGTGAACTTTGACTGATAGCACTTACGTAAAGATCCGGAATTTCCCCCGTTGCTGCGTCTTTGCCGCCTTCTTTTTGCCGAATTTCAACCTCTCGGTTCACGATGATTCCACGCGCTTTCAGATCCTGCTCAAGATGGCGCTTAACATAGTTTGAAAGCGCATTTTCATCCATTGGGCGACAGATTTTTTCACTGGAAACTATACTCCATAAATCAACAGCACTGGGCGTTTCACCCTGTAATCGTTTTTGAAGACGCTCCAAAGACTCAATAACTAAGTCGAGTAATTGACTATCAGTCTGTACAAACCGTTTCTCCTCACTGCTCACTAGGGTAAGCAAATCAGAAATCTGTGGCGGATGCCAAGAGTTCTTATAGAGATGCTCTGTCAAATACTTCCGTAAGCGTTTCAATTGATATAAATCAGGATACGTTTGAGCTATCCGCTCTATTTGTGTAAGTGCTTCAGGCGTGCCACACTCGGCAAGTTGGTTTAGAAGACTATTTCGCCAGTCTGTGACCGTATGTCTTGGTGATACCCAGCCATCTAATTCAGGATCCTCTTCATGTGGGTATTGGTTTACTATCCACAAATAGAGATTAGCGGTCTCTTCTTCCGATAACTGGGAGCCTATTTTTGCCACTCTTCTATCATCATAGATTCCTGACGTAGCCTCAATAATTTCCCTTCCAAAATCCACATCTGACCGAATAATGTCCCATATGGAGTACCACCAATCACCATGAGCAGGTGATGCGATTAGGTTCGCAGCGAGTCTTGCAGAGTCTATTCGACTGTTTGCGGTTTCTTTGAACTTTGCTTGGACTAATCTTGCTAAGTGTAGTTTTGAAACTGTGTCATCTGCTCGCAACGAGCACAATAAAGGTATTTGTTGTAGCAGGATGTGATGTCTGTCATAAAGCTTGCGAAAGTCACTTGCAGCTCTAGAACATGCCTCTGGTAAATGCTTATGTAGAAGGCAATTTAGAATAGCCGTATAGTGCTTCGGCTTGATCTGAGGGTTATCAAGATAGTCAAGTAGAATTCTAGCTATGTCATCATCGAAAAAGGCATCGAATCGTGAAAGGTAGTTTTCAGCGATCCCTATATCCAAATTGGGTTTATGCCAATGTTCTAGGAAACGTTCCAACCACGCTCTAAATCCGTGATTATCATTCTCATATACGGTTTTGAGAAACTCGTTATGTCGTCCGCGTTCTGATTGAGCAAAATAATGCGGAAAAGTTACAATTGCAGGAGCCCATTTTTGTAGCACCTCCGTTGGTATCTCAGCACCTACATCAAATAATAGGAACAGCATCCGGTATGCCGAGATTGCTGGACGCCAGAAGGAATATTGCCCTAACCACTTTTCGGTTTCTGGTGAGGTATTGATAACGAACTCAATGCCCGAAGAAAGTATTCGTTCTTTAGTGACTTGATCAATTTGCTCCCAATTAGGCATCTGGCGAACATCACCATACCAGTCAGTGAAGTTTCCATATTCATTGGTAGCTAGCCATCTGTTGGTTTGCCACCATTCTTTTATTTCACCTTGTTCACATTGGTCTAACACCTCTTCCAAACGTATAAGGGGAGGTGGGTTAATTCGCTGCTCTTGTCTGCGGTTTTCTATATCCTGATATTTGGCTTGATGCTCTTGCTCACGTTTATAAGCTTGCTGTAGTTCAATCGCATATTCGGAATCGAGTTCTACAAAAAACCACTTACCGAACGTTTCGCGTAGCGGTTCGCTATGTTCAATTGCAAGAACCATTTCAGTCATATGGTCTGTGTTCCAACGTCGAAATACCACTTCAATCAATTTCAAAAGTGTATCTCTTGGAACAGGACTATCCGCTGTTTCAAGAAGACTAAGAAGCCAACTTAGGTCTGTATCAAGTAGTAGCGGAATAGAGTAGTTCAGCACATGGTAACTGAAATCTGGGTTCATTACGAGATTAATGATCTCGATAAGTAATCGACGGCGTTTAGACTCATCTCGCAGTAAATCATCTACGATTGATTGATGATGATCTTCAAGTTTTCTACGATCAGTTCCAAACAATGGGTGATATTGGGCAATTTTGGCTAGAATTAGTTGACTAAGTGTCTCACAAACGAGGGGAGTATCAAAATTCATCCAGCTTTTATACACGATTTTGTCAATTATTTCTTGCATTGTCAGGTCAATATGATGATGTGCATCGGTGTATTGTCTTACGAATCTGGTAGCCCATTGCAACGCAAGAGGTAAGTCAGTTACGGAAATATCATCAATTATCTCAGGACGCAGAAATGCGCTATATGTTCCCGCCAAATTTTCCCTTTTTCGAGGTGTGAGTACCTCGAACAACTCTGTAGTTGTCAAGTGTTCAGGCCAAGTGGCGATCAAACCTGCGCCCTTAAGTTCATCATCAATATCTTGAACACCGCCCCAGATTAAGGGCTTGAGTGCCAACCTAGCACTTGAACTGCCAATCCTTGCCACGACATAAGTAGCATGATTTCGTAACCGATATTCCAGATTGGAGTTTAGAGCCAGATCAATCAGCTCATTGGCGGCATCAATTAATTCACAGGCATGGATTATACTAATCGCAACATAACGGGATGTATTGTTTCGGCTACTGTCGTGGGCAAAGTCTGTGAGTTGCCCAGAAAGATTAGGATGTATTAATCTTCGATAACGTATGTGGCTGTTGAACGGAATCTCGATAAGGATTTCTCGATGATACAGCTCAAGGAACATAGCAGTAAGTTTCTCTCTCGCCTCTGTATCTTCGACAATCAAGTCACTTTGAAACAGTGTTTCGGGGTCAAGATCAGCCACAAATTGTAACAAGCTTGGGTTCATCGTGGTAAGCCAAGCCGTGACCTCACGAAGCTGTGGGACAATTTTATTACCATCTGGATGAACAATGAGACTCTTTATCTGGGGTAACGTCATCTTGCCGTTCATATAGAATGCAGCCAGATACTCTGCATAACTTAGATGCGCCCACCCAAGACGGTTGGCACCCTTTGATGCGAAAAATCCTGTATGAAGTGTAGCTCTCGTAAGTCTTTCTTCTGCGGACAATCCGTGATGTAACTGACCAATTGCCAATGCTCCATCAGGCAACTCTCTTGTTGAAGATAATGTCCAAACAGTTAATTGTCGAGTGGTCAACATAATCGTTGCTAAACGTGCAGCCTCAGCAAAAAGCTCATCCGTAGTGAAGTTGTTTTGACGATCCTTTTCATCACGATATTGATTATGTTCCTCACAGAGGCGACGACACATACTATGGTACAGGGCATTTCTGTTCTTGGGTAATGTTCCGTTACCTGCTTGATACTGTTTTAGCAAATCAAATAATGTGATCGGTTTTAATGTCAATGTAGCAAGTGCTTGTTGTTCAATCTGCTCAAGGAATTGATAAGGATCAATTCCTTGTTGCTGAGCAGCACTAACAATCTCCGTTTGCCCGAGTGCATCCAGTTCCACCGTGAGTAAACTATTTTCTCCAAATAGATCTCTCAATTTAATAGATGTCTCTTCTGACCAATCTGCTGTTCGACATGCAATTCGTAGATGGAAACTGCCTAAACGTTCAGCAAAACTGGACAAAGCCGCTACTAATTCTCTTCCCAAACTCACAGGTGGACGCAACCCTTCATCAAATGCGTCAATGAATACAGTCAAGCGGGTCTGACCTGTTTGCCATGCCGCAAATTGAGGTTGATTGAAGAATTCCTTAAAGTTGTTCGGAGGGTATTCTTGAAATTTCCAGATATCTTGTGACTTTTCTGTACTCGCACGATGGAAATAGGAAGCTATTTCACTGGATTTGCCAATACCTGGTTCACCTAACAAAATAACAATTGGCACATTTGAAAGCTCTTCTAATGAAAAGCTATTTGTAGCTGTTTGATGGCTTGTAGAAAACCAACGTTGTGCCAGAGCTGATAGGTTAGTTGTCTGATCTTCTCTTGTACCTTGAAGTATCCATCGCCGATACCAGTTATATTTCATACACACCACATCCTTACTAGGCAGATTAATCTGAGTATAGCATAGAACAAATATGTCACTAAGCTCGCAAAAAAATAGAGGCTGACGATTGCTCACCAGCCTCAGAAATAAAAACGACTGACCTTATGCGGTACAGCCGTAAACCTGTGCGAGTTGTTTGTTTGCTCGCCTGCGATGATATTGTAATGTATTGACATTGTGTCCAAATGCCTTCGCCGCCTGCGTTGAACTCTTGCCTTCGATCAATCCCCGAATAGCGGCATATTTGATATGTTGCTCTGGATGCTGTTCAAGTAACTTCATCGCTGGTTCGACCTCACCTGAGTCGAATCTCTCTCGCCATGTCGGTTGTTCGCGTCGAAGTGTGCCTAACATGCCACGTAATTGATTACGGATGGCTGCTGCCCGCCAGCGAATGGCATCTTCACCTTTTCCCGGCACAACATATGCCAAATCTTTGCTGGTCACAGATGTCGTTGCCGCATATAATGCCAGCAATCCAGCCGAATCGTCCTTCACTTGCTCGTAAACCGTTAAGATGGCACGTTCGATGTCAATGCGAATATCAGTGAGCGTTGCCCATGTAGCCCAATGTTCACCAGCGATCTTGAAACGTTCGAGACCACCAATCCGCATCTCTTCGGGATGTTTAAAGTCATGCTTCGCCCAGAAGTCTTCCATGTACTCGTAACGGAGATTCTGCTTACGAATACTGGTTGATTTTGAACGATAGCAGACTTTAATGGCGGTAGCCAATCGGCTCCATGTGGCGAGATAATTGCGATCAGCCGCAAGTTGTTCCCAGATATACATCAAGCCATTTTGCAGACAGTCATCGAGGTCTTGGGGCCAGACACGATATTGCCGCAATAGCATCTTGGCGGCGAGTGGACGAATCTGTTCCGAGATTTGCTCGAAACTCATTTCGCCACCCCAACCAGTCGGATAGGTCGCAATACGGGGAAACGGACGGATAGCGGAACGGATACTGCTGGAAATGGTCGAATTGTGCATGAGATGACTCCCTCTTGCTATTGCTGGTAACGCCAGCGCGATGAGCACAACGCTCAATCACGCGGGACAGCGCAGAGGGGGGAACCAGTCAAATAAAAAAGCCGACCATCCGGTCAGCTTTACGATGTTTAACTATTGGGAGGCTTTTTAGACGGTGGTTCGGCAGTCCCGTCCATAGGATGGTACTGGCGTACCGCCGATGGTGTTTGACTGGGAGGAAACCCGCGCAGTAGAATCGTCCGCGCGGCGGTGTGCGAGAGAAGATATCTTCAAGCTGGTTAAGACGACAATTGAAAAGAGAGATGAATGAAAGAGCCGCGTATCCTGTTAGATAAACCGCTAGGGGAAGATTCAAAGCTTAGCTAATTCTTAAACCGAAACACATGCCCTCGTTCAAGATTTTACTGTGGCATATTTCAGCGTGAGATAAGCCATTTTTGTAGTTCAATAACGATAGTTGTGAAGTTATCATCTAATAGCACCATTTGGGCAGCTTCTTTCGAGACATCTGTGCCAGTGATCCCCATCGCTACGCCAATGTCAGCTTTACGCAAGGCGGAGTAATTCCAGTCGCCACTTGAACGGGTTCTCCATACTTTTTACACATCGTTTCGCTGAACTTTTCACAATCTTGTCTAGCATAATTGCTCCAACTATTTTTTGCAACAGAACCAGCATTAGTGCCCACCTTCTTTTTGCAGGCTGATAATGACATTGCCACGTTTGCGTCCTGTTTCAACATAAGTATGAGCTTCTGCTAGTTCCTCTAATGGGTAACAGCGGTCTATAACTGCCTTGATTTTGCCAGCTTCAACAAGCTCAAGAAGGGCTTCCATCATTGCTTTATTCTCGCTTGGTGTACCCACAAGAATCTGTTTATTCCATATTGACTGAAGCATTTCAGGCAAGCCACCTGCCACTGCTAGATAACGCCCATTCGCTTTAAGGGCATTTTTGCACTGGGCATAAGTCATTTTACCAACGACCGTATCCAGAATGAAATCGTATGCGGCAGTCTGCTGGCTAAAATCTTGTTTGCTATAATCAATAACCTTTTGTGCACCCAATGATTTCACAAATTCCACATTGCGTGTGCTACAAACCCCTGTCACCTCAGCGCCCAATGCCGCTGCAATCTGAACAGCATAGTTGCCCACACCACCAGAACCACCATTTATCAAAACTTGTTGCCCTGCCTGAACTTTGCCGAGTTGCTTCAAAAAGTAGAGGGCTGTCCCTGCACCAAAGGGAATCGCGGTAGCTTCTTCATAACTGAGATGTTTGGGTTTTAGCGCAAGTGAGCCTTCTGCCTTACGGCAAACATATTCAGCGTATGCCCCCAACTGTGATGAGCCAATCCCAAAGACGGCATCCCCAGCCTTAAACCGCGTCACATTGCTACCCACTGCGATAACGTCTCCTGCCACTTCCGTTCCCAGAATAGTTTTATTGGGTTTACTAATGCCCAAGGCCAAACGCGCCAGAGATTTAAGACCACTAGGCACAAATTTAAACCCGCGCAGATTAACGTCACCCGTTGTCACCGTTGTCGCACGCACTTTGATAAGCACTTCATCGGCTTTTGGATTTGGCACAGGAATGTCTTCCAGATGTAGCACACTTGGCGGTCCATATTCTCTATAAACCATTGCTTTCATTGTTTCTTGCATTTTTTTCTCCCTTATTTTCATCCTCATCAAGTTGATTCACTGAGATTAATTCTAGCCCCATGTCTCGGGTTTTCCGTAGAATTGCGTGAAGGGCTGCTTGGTCAGCAATCATTCCTGTCAAGATACTCCTACCGTCATCCATTCGGCTAATTGTCATCTGCTCAAAATTGAGCAACCACGCATCGCTTAGATGAGCATTAATGCAGATTTCATATCGTCGGGATTGATTCGTCATGTTTTATCTCATCACTACATCTCGCTGAAGATATATCGTTTTTTACTTAGACTGAGAATACAAATTAATGTGATGAGGAGTCATCGTCACATCTGATGATTTATGGTGATGATTTATGATTAGGGGTGCTTCTAATTAGAGCAAACCAAGTTCTTGAGCGCGTCTAATTGCAGAGCGGCGACCATTTACACTCAATTTGCTGTAAATATTGCGGCTGTGGGTTCGCATTGTACTGAGGGAAATCATCAAATGTGCCGCAATTTCAGGACCTGTTAGCTCGGTTGTTAGGAGACGCAAAACCTCGGCTTCACGGTCACTTAGTGATTCAACGAATAGCTCGTTTAGTCTTGCTTGCGGCTGTGCTTTATGGCGAGTAGACAATAGCTGAGTAATGTACTGTTGCATGATGCCTTGCTCAGACAATGTTTCGAGCAGAGTTTGTATTGTTTTGCCTTCATCAAGAAAGACTTGCTTATAGCCTTGTGGTTCTGCCAATATTAGAGCATCTTCCAAGTGTTGAAGCGCCCTAGCGGTATTTCCGTCCAACTCAAAGCATACTGCCTGCAATATAAATATCTCGATTAAACTGCCAGTACGATGATTATCTTCTGCGTCTTGTCGTAGATCTTCTAGGAGATGTTTTGCGGATTTTAGTATCTCCTGTGAATGTTTAGTGCGAAACTGTGCCAAGAGCAAACGGCTAAAAGTCAGGTATTCAAATTCTTTGATAAAGGAAACAGGGTCATCAAAACCTAGACCTCTTTCATCTGCCCATGCCTGCGCTTTTTGAAGTTGCCCTTGCCGTATCCAGACCAATGCTTTTAAAGTAGGAATTGAGCGAATTAATGGCAGTGGAGAACGAATATAATGCTTTTGAGCTTCATCCAGATGGGCAAGTGCGCTTGTAAAATCGCCTAGTGTAAGCTTAAGCCGCGCCCAAGAAACGTTGTAGCGATGTTTCCAATCAGGTAGCATGATATGCTTTTCATCAAGTTCTTCTGCGATGCGTAGATGCTCAATGGCTTTATCTAAATTCTGCCATTCTCGATAAATCTCAGCGATACCACGATGCAAATCTGCAATGCCACTATATTGACTGTTTTGCTTCTCATCCATCAGTTGCAAGGCATTAGTATATGCTTCATGGGCTGAATATAAATTTCCCATCGTCATCCCCATCTCTGCCAAGAGGGGAATGAGTTCAATTTCATTATTGCCAGCAGCATTTGCCTCTGCAATATACTCAGTTAGTTCTTGTTCTGCGATACTTAGCTCACCATTTGCCCAGTGGGCAAGTGAGGAAAAAACCGTTGCTTGGATACGATTAAGTATATCGTCTTCGGTCACTTGCTCTTGGGCTTGCCGCGCATAATATAAGGCGGTTTCAATATCACCAAGTGAAAGCGCAAGATTTGTTCTGGCACAGCTAACAGAGGCTGGCAACATTTTTAAAAGCTCTTGATTGCCCTGAAACTTATCGTGATTAGACGCTTGAAGCCAGTCTTCTGCATATTTCAGCCACACTTCAGCCGCTTTCATATTGTTTTGCATCATCAAGCAGCGCCCATAAGCATGAGATAGTAAGGGACGTTGGCGTATCATCTCTTGGGGGAGGCTAGATGCCCACTTATACCAAGTTGCGTATTGATAAGTCACATCCATCTGCATCCAAATACTTTCTAATATTGCCGCAGCACGCTCAAAATCTTTGGCAGCAAGGATATGAGTTATCGCTTCAGGTTGGAAACCATGAGCAAGAAACCAGTCAGATGCCCTAAGGTGCAACTTGGGAATCTCTTCTCGGTATTGATGTTGCAAGTGAATATGAAGGGCATCGGCAAAGAGATGGTGATAACGATACCATTGGCGCGACTCATCCAAAGCAATTAGAAACATGTTATTTCGTTCTAGCATTTCAAGGATGATACGGCTATTGTTCGCTTGGCATACAGCATCGCACACTGCGGCTGAAAAGCGTTCTAAAATGGATGTTTGTAGCAAAAAGAGGCGGATATCTTCTGCTTGACGTTGCAAGACCTCTTCAAGCAAATAATCTACGACAAAGCGGTGACTACCCGTAAAGTCATCAATAAAACGACTTGGCTCAGGTCTTCCTTGCAAAGATACTGCCGCAAGTTGTAAGCCTGCAATCCAGCCCTCTGTACGCTTATCTAGTTTTTCAATATCCATCCCACTAAGTTCAAAACCAAGTTGTGACTTGAAAAATTCTCTTGTTTCCTTGGGGCTAAAGCGCAGTTCATCTGCCCGAATTTCCACAATTTGCCGCCGTACTCGTAACTTAGCAAGGGATAGTGCCGGGTCCTGGCGTGTGGCAATCATTAGTCGCATTTGCTCAGGCATATACTCTATTAAATAGTCCAATGCCTTATCAATGCCTTCAGAATCAATAAGATGATAATCATCAAGTACAATCAAGAAAGGTTCAGGGACTTTCGCAATGTCATTGATGAGCGAAATTAATAAACTTTCGGGATTTGCTTGCCGTGATGACTGCAACGCCTCTAATGCGATGCTTCCTATTTCTGGATGAATCATTTGGATGGCAGCAATCAAATAGGAAAAGAAATGCACGAATTCGCTATCATTAGCATCCAGCGATAGCCAGACAGTAGCAAATTTGCACTCAGCAAGCCATGAACTCAAGATAGTCGTTTTGCCAAAGCCAGCAGGTGCAGAAACTAGGATTAGTTTTGCATCTAAGACTGCTTTATCTAATTGCTCTATCAAACGCTTACGTAAAACATCATCCGAGCGTCTTTGTGGTATGTGGAGTTTGCTAGATAAGATTGAAATTGCCATCGTATAAGGTTTCAAGCCTATAATTTTTCAATGAGAACACGCAGTCTTTGTGACAATAGCTTTCATCAATTATACGTTGTTCATGGATTTTGTGTCTCATTTCATCCGTATTCGATTCTAACAACTTGTTGTTCTGTAAGAAAATCATAAAAGACCCCTTATCGGAATACGCTACATTTTGACCAGTTGAGATTTATCCTGTCGATCCCTCTATATTCTGCTCGCATCATAAATCATCATATGTGACGATGACTCATCATCACATTCGTTTGTATCTTTATTCCAAGGATCGAAATGAAGATAACTAGAAAGAGCGAAAAACATGAAAGCACAAAAAGCATCACAAAACGTATTGGAAGACATCAGTGTCAAAATGGGTGAGGTAGCAACACCGGCAGTGACTACGGGGAACTGGGTTTCTACGACGCGAACCGTCGGTGTCGTAGCACTCGCCTACGCCGCTTCACTGCTCCTTCAGAACGTGGTGTTTGGGGTCGCTGGAGCGCCTGACTACAGCGACCCTCTTAGTGTAGTTCTTACATTCCACGCCGAGAACGCGGGTGCTATGGCTGTCGCCACAGGTCTGGAGACTGTGAACCTGCCCCTGCTCCTATTGTTTATCACGGCGCTATACGGGCTCGTGCAGCGCCGAGGGGGTGCAGGAGCGGACTGGTCGCGGCTTGCGGTGGCGGCCGGAGCGACGGTCTCGACTTTGTTTGCCATCATGATTGCCACACACATCACGACCGTAATCGCCGCGGATGGCTTGACCGAGCCTACTCCCACCTTTGCCCTGATCTGGCGACTCCATGCCGCGGTCTTTGCGCTCGCGCTGCCCGCGCTCGGGGCGACCTTCATCGGCGCGGCGTTGGCAACTCACGCTAGTGGTTTAACGCGGCCCTGGCAGCGGCTGCTAGGCGTGGCGGGTGGCGGCTTACTCATTTTTGCTGGGACCGGAAACCTCGCCATCGCGGATGGGTCGCCACTGGTGTATGTCGGAGTTCTGGGATTATTTATGTGGATAGTATGGCTCATTGTCACCGGCCTACGGCTCGTTCGTGGATAAGTGCTCATTGGAGCGAAAGAAAGAAAGTCGTAATGGGAGCTGGGTGGGGTAAGGGCAGTCGCATATGTTATACCTGTATATGCGATTTTAGCTGACCTGCTCCTCATCATAAATCATCACATCGAATCATCAGATGTGATGATGACTCATCATCACATTCGTTTATATCTTTAGTACAAGTATCAAAATGAAGATAACTAGAAAGAGTGAAAAATATGAATGCACAAAAAACACCACAAAACGTATTGGAAGACATAATGGTCAACATGAAGATTGCAGCACTGTGGACGAGTTTTATGTTTCTCTATGCCTATGTTGATCATTTCGGCTTATATATGCCGAATAAGCTAGAAGATATTCTGAACGGTAGAGTGTTTGAATTTGATATTACGCAAGGGTTTCTTTTGGTTGCGCTCGTCCTTGTGGCAATTCCGGTACTGATGATTTTCCTTTCTGTTGCCCTGCCGGCTAAAGTAAATCGTTGGACAAACATAATCGTGGCTACGCTACTGATTCCATATATGCTATTTAATTTGGTGGGAGAAGCCTGGCCTCACATGATCTTTGGCGCTGCGGTAGAAGTCATTCTTCTTTTGCTGATTATTCGTTATGCATGGCAATGGCCCCGCACTCAAACAAAAGCCTGATGTGAAATGAAATTGTAAAAAGTGGACAGGGGGAACTTCTCTCCCTTTTCACTATCTATTTTTGTCGAAAAACTTTGAAGACTTACACGACTTCGGAAGATGCTTGAAACGTAGAAATTGGAGCATTGAAATGAAAAAACTGAACAAAACACTGCAATTTGGAGAAGATATAGAAGGCTATAACATTCCTGTGCTAAATGAACGCGAAATACGCGCAACGGCAGGCATACTTTTCTTGATGATATTCACCTCAATCATGATCGTCATCTTTGAAGATAATTATCTGGTGCTGAAGTATGCCATAATGATATTCCTTTCAGTAACTACTCAGCCTGTTTCAATTCAGAAAATCAATTTATCGCCAATGACATATCGCGTAAATGAACCCTATATAGTTGAGAGTATGCCTCATAATGGTCACTTTATGTAACTATACAGGGA
>Ga0163154_10006655_pt1 | contig 14061 bp, 8 predicted proteins | sample OliLakLV19MP9P1_FD_148649 | JGI IMG/M metagenome (GOLD analysis project Ga0163154, IMG submission 148649) | Freshwater microbial mat bacterial communities from Lake Vanda, McMurdo Dry Valleys, Antarctica - Oligotrophic Lake LV.19.MP9.P1 | ecosystem: Environmental > Aquatic > Freshwater > Lake >... | reverse complement strand
CTCTTAAAACTGACCTCCAACTAGTCAAAGCCGATGTTGGGCTGGCTAATGTTGATAACACATCTAACGCGACTGAACGTGCAGCCACGGCTACATTAACCAATAAGACTTTAACTGATGGTACTAACGTGTTTCCTACTTTCAACCAAAACACAACAGGTTCAGCGGCAACACTGACAACAGCAAGAACGATAGCGGGCGTATCATTTAACGGTTCCGCGAACATTACAGTTGCCTCGACTAACTTATCGGATACCGCATCCATAGTTTTACTGACATCTGCACAGACAATTACCGACAAACGAATTACCCTAAGAACAAATACAATCACATCTAGCGCAACACCAGCGATTAACTCTGATACAACAGATGAGTTTACCATTACCGCACTTGCGGCCAACATTACCAGCATGACTTCAAGCCTCACGGGTACACCAACAAACGGGCAGGAGTTAATGGTTCGTATAAAAGGAACAGCAACTCGGACAATTACTTGGGGCGCGTCTTTCGTCAGCTCTGGTACGGCTACACTTCTTGCTACAACATCTGGTACCAATACTCATTACATTAAACTACGATACGATACCGCGGCAGCTAAATTTGTTTGCCTCGCGGTAGATGCTGTCGGGTATGCTTGATGGCTACTCAGACCCTGACTGTGGACGGCAATGGAAATACCATTTCTGGATGGGCTGCGGAGGGTGGAACCTTTGCACGGTTACAGACAGATGATGGCGATACTACGCGTCTTTATTCACCAACAAATACCGATATAAGACAGGTGTCACTAACCGACACCTCTGGCTTGAGTGGTGCCACCATTAACAGCGTTACCGTATATGCAAGGTTTCGTTCGCTAGACCCAGTAAGCAATACCTTCCAGATTGGTGTACGCTCTGGCGGCACAGACTACTGGAGTTCTAACAAAGACACAGTTAATGTTTCTACCTACGTTTTATTTAGTGAGGTATGGGCAACCAATCCCAATACTAGCTCTGCGTGGACAGTTAGTAACCTAGATGCTTTACAGGTTGGTGTACAGAAAACCAATGGTGTAGGTGGAGCGGTTACTTATATGTATGTGGACGTAGATTATACTTTAAGTGGGGGTGGCAATACTACTAATTTCTTTTTCTAGCCCAAATACTAGATAGGAACAATCGAAGGCTAATACAGAAACTAATAAATAACCTTTTTCGTGGTATAATGATAGAGTGAAAACTTACTTTAGTCCTGTACTTTGTGTTAATTTTGCCGTATAATATACTATCATAGCCGTGTCTACGGATGGTAGTATCAGATCACTGTTGCTTCATCGTAAGAATAGATGCCTCGTTGTAGGGCCCCGAAAGATATTTTGTTAGATTTACTGAAATAGATCAGTAGCTCAATATAGAATAACTAAACTTAACAATTTGGAGAAATGAAAACACCTCAGGCCACAAAGGCGTAGGGTATGATAAGCGATGTGGAAAATACTTTGCACAAATAAAGGTGAACTATAAGAGTGTAAGCCTCGGAAGGTACGACAACATTAGCGAGGCTGTCAATGCAAGAGAAAAAGGTGAGGTTAAATACTTTACACCCATAAATAACTAGTTTTTCATTTCTCCAATAACAAGGAGAACATAATGGTAAGATTACCTGGTGGATTTTCACCCTGGCAAGCAATACAACAACTAAGAGATGACACTAACGTTTTTGACGGCTCAAGAGATAGGGATATATTCTCTGAAAGGGGGAATCAACGTAATGGACAATTCCAAGAGGCAACTACTCAAGATACTCAGCCTTTAGAGCCATCGTATGATCTACCCTTCGAAGAATCGTATGATCTACCCTTCGAAGATACAACTGGGGGTAACACTGGCTTACCGGGTGGCGCAACCACAGAACGCCAGCGAATGCAGGCATCCAACCAACGTCAAATAGACCAAATTAACGCTATGCTTGGTGTATTTGCATCTCAAAAAGCCGCTGGTATGACATCAATAGACAACAAGTTTAACGAAAGCGGTAGACGCTTAGGTGAACAACGTACTGCGGCTAACGTAGGTTACGATGAGCAAGACACACAGGCACTTGCCGGACGCACACGTGGCTTTGAACAGGTAGACAACTTCGCTAACAATTCAGCTAATAGTCTAAACAGAATATTCCAGGGCGCTAATGCTGGTAACTCAAGCGTTGCCCGATTACTTGCACCTCAACTAGTAGGTAGAGCATCTGACTCACGTAGATTAGATGTGACTACTGCTGCAAACGAAAACATTGGAAACATTAAGAGAGCACGTGATGATGCTACTTCGGAGTTTAATTATGCAGACCAAGAGCTTGAGAACAACAGAGGCTTTGAAAAAGATGCCTTTGAAAAGGGAATAGTTCAGAATGAATTTGACCAATATAACCAACGTCAAGCACTAGAACAAGAAGCTGGTTTTGATACTACTGGTTCACAAAACGAAATAAACTCAAGAACTAGTAGACTTTCACAGTTGTTCGGTGCTGGTAGCTTTAATCCTAACTTCCAAGCACGTGCAGTTGCACCTAGAGCAGTATCGCTTAACGACTTAAAGGTAGACCCAATACGGCTTCAGACAGGACAAGACTCACAAGTACAGAGTAGTTACTTTGACCCTTTGCTCAGAAGAAAACAAGAACTAAGCGCTAGGTAGGCACTCACTATGAGTTTCATAGATGAATTACGTAAAAAAGCAAGACAACGCGTAAGTCTTAGCAGTAGAGTATTTGACCAAATAAACCCGCTAGACAGTGGCAGGTCTTTCAAAACACGCACTCCAACCCAGAATGACTCTATTGCTACACAAGCCCGAGACATATTCGACTCCAACTCTCAAAGAGACAGAACACGTAGACTCCAACAACAAAGACAAGCAGGATTAGACGTCAACGCCAACAGTCCTACGGTCAAAAACTACCGTGACCAACAAATAGCTATGGGTAATAAACGACCAATGGAAAACTTAGGCGCTCAAGTTGCTGGTAATACTGCACGATTCGTCAATACCGCTAATTATGCCGCACGTGCTGTAGCCGATACTATATCTGGTGATTTAGACCGTCAACGCCGTACTAGAGAAAGATTCGGTAGACCCGATTCTGGTCTATTGGGAACGGGCACTATCTATAACTCACCTGAAGAAATGACCAACTTAGGTAGCGCTGAAATAGCTAAACGAGTAGCACTTAATACTGTAGGTACAGCAAGTGAAATAGTGCCATTTGGTAGAGTATCACGACCAGTGATGGTAGGTAATAGACTAGTTGGCAATTCATTGAGAGCTGGCGGTAAAACCATAGCAACTACCTCGAGAGGTGGAAGCCTACTTAATAAAGCCAGACTAGCTGAGCGTGGTATTTCTGGACTTAAAGTCAGAGCTGGATTTAACGCTGGAATAGACGCAACAACTGGTGCTGGTGAATCAGTGGCTAGACAATACGCTCAAACAGGTAACGTAGACCCACTATCAGTACTTACTGATACATTAGCAAGCACAGCACTTGGACAGGCACAGCTTGTACCTGCATACGCTAGAGGTGCATACAATAATTCACCTACTGTTAAGCGGGGTGTTGATAGCACGGTTAATAATGTTCAAAAACTAGAAAAGAACAGACTAGCAGACACAACAACCAGTAATCGTGAAATGACAGAACTTAGACGAGACACAACTCAAGAAAAGATATTCTTGTCTCAATCTCAAGGAAGAAGTACAACAACACTAAAACAGCAATTAGCTAGAGATAATCGTGCAGTATTAAGAGCTAAAGCATTAGAAAAAATAGCTATACTCAACAGAGATACACAGATAGGTAACTCTTTAAAGGTTACTAATGACACCCCTAAACCCTCTGTAGCACCTAAACCAAAAGTAATAGCTAAGACTGAATTGGGCGAAAATACAGACCTAAACAAAGGGCTAAAAGAAGTATCTGATATTAGAAAACAGTACAACAACGATGCAGAGTTTTATGACAAGGTAATTTTGAATAATCAAGAAGCAGAAGGTGACATTGGCAAACTCTCACGAAGTATAGCTCGTAACGTAGAGGGCAAGGGATATGACATCACCGAAGAACTTGATTACCAATTAGCACCTGAACCTACGCTAGAAGCGGCACTCGCAGAGGGTAGAGCAATCAATCTAACGGACAGCCGACAGCAATTAAGCAAAACCATACGAGACCTAGAAAAGAGCACAGGTCAAAAGGGTTTGTTTAAGCAGGTATCTGAGCAGATGAAAGACATGAGCGAGCAAGAACAAGTTGACTATATGGGCAAAGCAATCAAGCAAATGCGGGATGATGGAGTATTGGCTGCCGATTTTATTAACAAGCAGAACGGCTATAACCCTACTCAGCCCGCCCAAACCCAACCCAAACCAGTAGTTAAGCTACAAACAGAAGCACCAGTAAAGCAACCACAAACAACCGTTAAAGCCCTAGACCCAGAAACACAGGCACTAACAGCTACTCAATCACTGCCACCTGCGCTACCTCCAAGACCACCAGTGAACGCAACAGGTCAACCATTACTCGGAATGGGCAAACAAAAGGCAACCAGATTTGCCGATAAGACCATACCAGAGAGTAAGTTCGTATCTCCTGAAATACAGGAAATTACCAAGAAGAATGCACCACTGTATACCCCAGAAAATGAAGGCATACGTTTTAACCAAGCGATTACAAAGTACGAGAAGCTAGGTAAAGATAAGTTTGAAAATCAACTATATGAACAGCTTAACGCTAAGAAGGGCAGTATATCTAGTAGTACCGTTGCAGAATCTCAAACACTTGCGGCTAAACTAGACGCAGAGGGTAATTATGCCAAAGCCTCAGAGATATACGACAAGATAAGCGAACACCTAACAGCCGCAGGACAAACCATACAGGCAGCAGCCATAATGAGCAGAAGAAGCCCTGATGGACTTAGACGGCACGCACTACAAACTATTCAAAAATCAGGCATAAAAATCACTAAGATAATGCAGGATGATTTAGGTGAATTAACCCAAGCAGTTAGAAAAGCCCAAACTTCAACAGACAAACAACGTGCAACTTACGCTATTGGCGAGTATGTTAAAAAACAAGTACCGGATAACTGGTGGAATAAATCTGTAAACATGTGGCGTGCTGGACTACTTACAAGCCCTGTTACTACGGGTGGAAACTTATTAGCTAACTCAGCCGAAACAGCGCTAAGAAAAGGGATTATAAACCCCACAGCAACTCTGGCAGACATGATAATGGGTACTGTGACAGGTAAGCGAACTATGACACTAGCTAAGGCTGGGAGCGCTACTAGAGGTTTAGGTGTTGGTGCTAAATCACTGCCTGAATACTTGAAAACTGGATTTGAAGCTGGTGATACAAGCCTAAAACCTAAATATGAAAACAGTGGAACAATTAACTATGGTAGTGGGCCACTAGGCAAAACACTTGGGGCTTATGTAAATGGTGTATATAGGCTTATGGGTGTTGCTGACGCACCATTTAGAAAAGCTGCAGAGTTTGAAGTATTAAGCTCTATAGCTAAAGCGGAAGCAATTAACAAAGGTCTGAAAGGTCAGGCAAGAACTGAATTCGTAAAACAGTTTATAGCTAACCCACCAAAAGAAGCAGTCCAAAGAGTTGCAGACGAAGGAACAAGAGCAACCTTCCAAAACGATACACTGTTAAACGATGTAGCACAGGGTCTAAAAAGTAAACTAGAGCAGAGATCAGCACCTGCTAGAGCTGTGTCAGACTTTGTAATTCCGTTTGTACGAACTCCATCAGCAATAGCCACTAGAATGATTGAACGCACACCGATTGGTGTTGCAAAAGAAGTAGTAAATCAAATAGTAAATGTAAGATCAGGAAAAGCATTTGACCAACGTGCCATGTCTCAAGCGATTGGTAACGGTGCGTTTGGTTCGCTTGCTATAGGTGCTGGAATAGCACTCGCTAATACTGGGGCTATGACATTCGGATTTCCTAGTGAGGGGAGTGAACGTAAGCTCTGGGAGCTAGAGGGTAAACAACCCTACTCTGTAAAGGTTGGAGACAGGTGGTTATCATTAAACTACTTACAGCCATTTGGTACGTTACTTGCAATAGGTGGACAAGCTGGACAGGATATTAAAGACGGTGACTCGTCGGGCGAGGCAATTACTAAGGCACTCGCAACAGCAGGACAGTCTATACAAGACCAGTCATTCCTAAAGGGCATAAATGGTGTACTAACGGCTATAAGTGACCCTGATAGGTCTGCTAGACGTTATATGGAACAGACAGTCAGTTCAGTAGTACCTAACTTTATAAGAGCAGGGGCTAGATCATTGGACAGTGTACAACGTGAAGCTACAAATGTTACCGAGTCTCTGATGTCAGCAATACCTGGACTAAGACAGAATGTACCTGTCAAAAAAGATGTGTTTGGTAGAGACTTAGCCGCTAAAGATAACTTCCTCAACCAGTTCGTCAATCCACTTCGACCAAGCAAGGTTAAAACCGACCCTATGACAGAAGAACTCAGAAGGCTTAAAGACAGTGGACTTGCAACATTCCCAACCGAAAGCAACAAGAATGTGTTTGGTAAGGAAACTCCGCTAGGCAGGGATGAACTGAGTAAGCTCAACACTAGCGTAGCCCAGTCAGTAGCCAAGCAGTGGGAATCGGCAATGAAATCAGATGACTACAATCTGCTAAACGATGAAGACAAGAAAAAGACACTGGATGCTATTAAAAAGGATTACTCAGCAGTAGCTAAGGCTCAATGGGCATCCGATAATGGGTTTGGAGCAGTCTACAAGCCCAATCTAAGTTCTAAGCAAAAAGCCATTGCTCAAGGAGACAGCCCAGACTATGTATATGACGGATTACCTTCTAACTTGAACAAGACAGCTAAACGCTTACTCACAGAAGAACAAACCGATGAATGGAAAAAAACAAGCAACGCTGACGATGAAGTAAATACCGCACTTAGTTCATGGCTTGGCAAAGATATACAAGCCCCACCAATCAATAACGAAACAGCAAGGTTATGGGCAGACTATGAAAAGAAAAAACTTGAGGGCAGTATCGGGAAACTTGAAGATGAATCTGTACGCAAATCAATCCTAGTAAGTGCTTACAACTCACAACTAAACGAAGATGAAAGAGATTTGTATTCTTTGAGCAAAGAAAGACTGGAAGATGTTTACGACAGGGGGCTGATAAACGACCAGAACATAGATAACGCATTAAACGTAGAGCGTCAACTATTTGATGCTGGACTAATAGCTAAAGAAACTCTAGCAAGGAAACTAGGACTAGATGCTGGTGGCTATAAAACGGGCAAAGGCAGAGGTGGAAAAAGCGTTATTGACTCTACTGCTTTTAAAGTAAACAAAATTACCTCTGACAGCTATAGAAACCTTGACAGATTACTTGCCGGCACTCGTAGTAGCGCATCTGTTGAACCAAGACAAGTTGCAACTCGAAAAGCTGTATTAAAACAGATTAGGGTAAGAGCATAATGGAAAACTTAAACAAGGAGAAACAGCTATGACCGGACAAGATTTGCTTAGTGACGTTTATACAGTATATCGTGGCAAGATAGCTTCAAGAACGCCAGCTTGGGGTACAGAGAAGGCTGTAGTGGCACTTAACATTGCAAACAGAAAAATAGGCGAGTGGTCCAGTGACCCCCGTAATAAATGGAACTCACTATTTAATACAGTTGCACCTAACGAAATAGGTACAGTAGCAACAGCAGGAACAATAACCCTAACGGGAACTGGCACTTACTTCACTGATTATAGAGTAGGTGATCGTGTTCTGGTTAGCGGTCAGACGGTACGGACAATAGCTACTATAACCTCTGACACAGTCCTAACTGTTACAGTAGCTTTTTCTGGTACTAACTCAGCATTAGCTTTTACTAGACAGACAGTAATAAGCAAAACAGTATCAGACTACAATCTTCATAGAAACCTATACCAGAACTCAGACTTCGCAAAGATAATCAAAACAGACAGTTCATACCTTGAATACTCTATTGTAAAAGCTCAACAGCGTAACGCCATAAGTGGACAGGTTACTTACCTGCACGGGCTAAACCCAAAGACACTGACATTTGCTCAAGTTATAGATGCAGGAGTGGATGCAGGAACGCTATTTGTACCAGGCTACTACGCACCCAATTCTCTGACTCTAGCAACTGACATCGTACCTGTAAATGACCCTAACTGGCTTGTGTATGAGGTTGCTTCTGAATTAGCACGTAATGACCCCGCAAAAGAGGATAGCTTCCCAACACTTAAGGGTATTGCCAACGACCTGTATGTCCGCATGTCAAACGCTAATAACGATGTTGGCTTTGCTCAACCAAACTCAGTCATCAATGGTATGCCACAGATAAGTAACGACCTAGATACGGACTGGACAGCGTAATGTTTCAACCTCAAGCTATTCAAAGACGCAGGCGAGAGATTAACTTGACACAGGGTAGCCCCGAGAATAGAGGTTGGGGCAAAGGTTATCAAAGCTTTGTAACAGACTCACGTACCCCACTAGACGCACTTAGTGACCTAACGAACGCTACACTTGACCAAGACAACCTACCAAGACCAAGACCGTCACTTATTTTAATGGGCGCACAACCACTGGGAACTGCGTTAGGATTCTCAACCTACATCAACACCACTACAGGTACTCCCGTAAAGTTTGACATCTCCATGCAGGTGATTGCAGGTGTGGGTGTAATACACACCCGAAAAGACGGTGCAACGTGGGTAGCTGCTACGGGTGTAGGCAATAGTTACAGTTCAACAGCAATAGTAAACTTCTGCCAATCAGGCAAGAGAGTCTACATATCTAACGGTGTCAATAAAATGAGCTATTTCAACATCGCTACAAGTACGATAGTAGTCTATACGGCTCTAACTACTCCTAGTACGCCGTCAGCCGTGCAGACTGGCTTGGCTGGCTCTAACTACAATTATCGCTACCGTGTATCAGCTAACAACGCAGTCGGTGAATCAGCCGCTTCTATAGCAATCACACAACTTGTTGTTTTACCAAGAGAGTCATGGACTCCTGCTTCTCAGTTTATAACTGTAACGTGGAGTCTTGTAAGTGGGGCAGTTTCATACAACCTGTACGTTGGTACTGTAGACGGTGAAGAAAAACTACTCGTAACAACTACTAGTTTAACTTTCCGTGATGACGCTACTATTAACCCGAATCCGTTTGTACGCGCACCATCAGGCAACTCTACAGATGGCCCGATACTAACTCAAATGTGGAACAAAGACGGTCAACTCTACGGAGTCGGAGATATAAACAACCTAGATTACCTATGGTATGACGGTGGTTCTGGTGCTACTGGTGACTTCTCACCATTTAACGGTGGTGGTAATGTTGGAATAAACTCTGGTGGTGACACCATACCAACCGCTGTACGTACTTATAGAACGGGTAGGGGCGAACCAGCCTTAACCGTACTATCAAGGGGCGTAGCTGGTGTAGGTAAAATGCACCACGTAGTATTCACCTCTACAGTGTTTGACGGTACAACAATTAACGTGCCTAATGTAAACGAAGCCAACGGACAATCCGGTACTGTATCAGCAAGGGCAGTAATTGAAGTAGACAACGACCTACTCTACCCAACAGGACAAGATTTTAAGAGTACTGGAACGGCTGAAAACGTACAGAACATTCTATCTACTAGAAGTATCGCAAACGATATTCTACCTGACGTTCAAAGACTTAACTTGGCTGCTATGGATAAATCATGTGGTTTACTGTACGAAAACAAAGCTTACTGGTCACTCCCTGTCGGTTCAGCTCAGAACAACCAGATATGGGTAAAAGATATGTCACGTAGGGGTATATGGATTATGCCTTGGACTATACGTGCAGACTTTATGTGGCTATCAGAAAACAACGTCACCGGAAAGGTAAGTCACTGTATCTACGATGGCACAAACGTACTTGAGTTTACACGCTCAGTTGCTCATCAAGATAATGGCGTTGCGTTTAGGAGTCGTGTAGCACACGAGGGCATGGTGTGGTCTGGAAGTGGTATGACAATGGCCGCGATTCAGGAACAACGCTTTAAGTTGTTACAGCCAGCAGGCGCTATTCAGATTAACTCATTTGGGTTAAATGAAGATGGTGCAGTAGATACGCTCGCAAGCTCAACATATACACAAGCTACTTCACTAACAGCATACGGTCAAATGATGCACTCAGACGGGGCATTTCCAGCTTTACACTCGGGTGATGTCGGGCCAATTGACTTTACATCTACTGGTGTGGCTGTGGTCACACTAGAAATTGACGAGACTGTAAACCAGCTAGGTTGGGAAATAATCGGTGAAGCAGTGGATATAGATTACATACTATCTACAACACACACTAATGGGGTTGAAATACCTCGCTCATATTTTGGTAGTTAAAATCAAAAATGTTATAATGCAATTAACGAAACTTTGCCTTGTCAGAGATATGTTTCACAAAAAGGAAACAATCTAATGTCAGCAGCAACTTCAGACAAAGTAAAAAAACTAGGCGCTAATACCGTCACGACTCTATCAGCACCAGGCAAGGCTTTAGCAGCCACCTCTATAACTGTAGGCTCTACAACTAATTATCCTACCGACACTGGAATAATAATTGCTATACGTGAAGTAGACTCAAGCGGAGCATTAGTAGCAGGAACATATAGAGAATATTCTGCAACCGTTTCATCTGCAACTACTCTAGCAATCGTAGCAACACCAGTGCTAGGAACAGATCGTGTCTTTACAGCAGGTTCAACAACTCAGGTTTATATGCCTCTTTCAAGTAACGGTGAGAACGAGTTTAGAGATGCATACCTAACTCAGCATACGCAGACAGGCGCACACGGGGCTATAACAGCTCCTTCTGCCGTAATAGCTGGTAACATCACCGCAAACAGCATTACAATAGCTGGTTCTGCTAGTGCTGTCGGTTGGAATCCTCTTGGTATCGCCCAATCAGGAACAATAGTAAACAACGGCAACAGAAGCTATGATGTACCGTTTGCTACTACTGTAGCCGGTATATTAACTCCTGGCATGAGAGTAAGAATACCTCGAACTGTCGCAGCTCCTACACAATGTACAAGCCTAAACGGTACAACGCAGTATTATAACGACACGACTGTAGCTGGTATGACGTTTACTGATGACTTTACTGCTAGTGCTTGGGTAAAATTAAGTAGTTACCCAACAGTTGATACAGGGCTGACATCAAGATTTAACGGTACTAGCGGTTGGATTATGTTTGTAGCTCCTAGCGGTCAAATTAGCCTTGCTGGTTATAACGGTGCTGCTGGAAACTCTTCTAGGGTCTCTAGTTTCCAATCTATACCACTAAACAAATGGGTACATATTACAGCTCAACTAGATATGTCTGCTTTTACAGCAACAACAACAACCTCTTATGTGATGATTGATGGGGTAGATGTCCCAGCTTCAGTAGCCAGAACTGGCACAAACCCGACAGCACTCATCCAGGCTGGAAATCTAGAAATAGGTTCATTCAACGCTAGTGCGTTCTTCCCAGGCAAGCTCGCTCAAGTAGCAGTATTCTCTGCCAAAGTCACTCAAGCAACAGCACGAACCTACTACTCACAAGGTCTAATCGGTACAGAAACCAACCTAATCTCTGCCTACTCATTCAACAACTCAATAAACGACCTCAACACCACCAACGCTAACAACCTAACAGCTCAAGGCTCTGCTGTAGCTACTAACGCTGATTCACCATTTGCCCTAGATGCTAACGGAGTACCAGGTGGAACTAATGAGTTTGGAATAGTCACTAAAGTAGTTACCACAACCGCCACAATCCAAGTACCAGAAGGCTGTGCTATCCCTACAAGTGGTGGAGTTGGAAGTATTGATTATTCAACAGTAGCTACTCCTTTTGGATTTCCTAGAAATAGTGGTAGGTGGCAGATTGAAAGTCTTATTAACTCTCAGCAATCCAACCTGTCTGCCACTACTGTAATATTCAATGTAGGCTCTTGGCAATTATCTATACCGATAGGTGATTATAAAGTTGGTTATGAAGCACATCTTCAGATTAACCCCTCTAGTGGCAATAATGGTGGATTCTCGGCTTCACTTTCTACAGTTAACAATACTTTTAGTGATACGACCATGACGTCCGTCTTTAATAATTCAACTGGCTCTGCTGTAGCTTCTAACGCTGTAACTATGGGAAGAACTAGGTCTTTAAGCCTTGCAGTTGCCACTACCCACTTCTTAAACATGAGAAACGACCTAGCAGTTAACGGAACTGTGTTTGTGCGTGGCGACCAATCGGTTTGTAGACTTTACGCAGAGCCAGCGTACCTCTAATGACAACCCTACTAACTAATTTGGCGGATATGTAATGGAATCAGCCGTATTTCTCGCAGTCATCGCAGTATTCTCAACAATGGTTGTTGGGCTGTTTAAGATTATTGACAAACTAACCGAAAACCTAAAAGACAATACTGATTCTAACCGCCTAATTGCAGATGCTACCACTAAGGGCAACGAAGAAGCCAGGATACGCAACGGACATCTAGGCGAACAGAACATAAAGATAGCCAAACTCGTAACTAGGCAAAACGCAGACGTTAAAGGCATACGGAACACCAATGATAAAATTGTTGACCTACTTAAAAAAAGCAAAGACCAGCACGTTGAAACTCAAATTGTTGACACACAGGTCATAGCCCAGAACAGGGAGAATGAAAAAGATGTGTAGCGTAGAAGCTTGCGACAAAGTAACACAGGCTTTAAGTCTTTGTCCGATGCACTATAAACGTCTTAAGGTCCATGGAGATGTTGACTATGCTAAACATAAAAAAGAGCTTCACGGCATGTCGTATACTGACACATACAATGTTTGGCATGGAATGATTCAACGATGCACAAACCGAAAAGGGACAGCGTACAAGAATTATGGTGGCAGGGGTATTACTGTTTGTGAAAAGTGGACAAACTCCTTTTTGGCTTTTTTTAAAGATATGGGCGAGAAGCCTAAATATTATTCAATAGACCGAATAGACAATGACGGCAATTATGAACCCAGCAATTGTCGGTGGGCAAGCAAATCAGAGCAATGCATGAATACGAGAATACGGTCCGACAACACTTCTGGCTACAGGGGGATTGTCATGCATCGGCAGGGGGTAAAGAGATGGCAATCTAAGGTTTATATAAACGGCGTTCCTAAAAGCCTAGGATATTACCTGACGGCAGCAGAAGCTAATATTGCAAGGCTAAACTTTCAAACTGTAAATAACAGGGAGTAAATATGAGATACCCACTTGATGCAATTACTATCACGGGAGCTTTCCGTGAGGTAGCTGTACCTGGAACTGGTCTAGCTGATAGCTCGGGTGTTAAAAGGCATATCGGTGTTGACTTACGGGCTGGAGTTGGGACAAAAGTTTATGCAGTCGGTTCAGGTGTAGTCACAAGGTCGTATTCAGGTACAGCAGGGCAAATTATAGAAATACGCATCGGTGATAAACTATGGCGTTTTATGCACCTATCCCGTAGAGATGTATCGGTTGGTCAATCGGTAACAGAAGGTCAGGTTATAGCCCTTAGCGGTAACTCTGGTGGAGTATTGGCTCACTTACATGTAGATGTCCGTAAGGATGGTACAACTTTCAGCGCCTCACTCGCTAATTATTTTGACCCTTTATCCCTTATTGCAAAATCATTAAATCAAGGAGGTTCTCAAGTGACCCTAACAACAGAAAATGTCCAACAACTATACCGCCGCTTATTAAAGCGAGAAGGTGATGTGGGCGGAGTTAAGAACTACACAGGTAAAAGCCTAGACGCAACACTAAGCGACATGACGGGTTCGGCTGAATTCCGCGCCGTTAATACCATAAATAATACCGTTACAGTCGAAAAGCCCGTGACCGTCTACGAGGATAGAATTGTAGAAAAAATTGTAGAAGTTCCTGTCGAAGTCATTAAAGAGGTGCAGGTTACAGTCGAAAAGCCTGTACCACAGGTTGACTTAACGATAGGG
>Ga0163154_10006654_pt1 | contig 14062 bp, 31 predicted proteins | sample OliLakLV19MP9P1_FD_148649 | JGI IMG/M metagenome (GOLD analysis project Ga0163154, IMG submission 148649) | Freshwater microbial mat bacterial communities from Lake Vanda, McMurdo Dry Valleys, Antarctica - Oligotrophic Lake LV.19.MP9.P1 | ecosystem: Environmental > Aquatic > Freshwater > Lake >... | reverse complement strand
TGCTGACCTGGCCGTTCGAGATGAGTGACGCTGCCCCCGGCCCTGCAATGATCGTCGTTCCAAGCGCCTTGTCTCTGTCGGTCAACGAACCCGGCCTACGCTCGTTCACCTCGGCGCGCGCTGCGGCGTACTCGTCGCTCTGCTTTGTGATGCGGCGTCGTGGTTCGCCACACGTCGTGCACACTTCCGACGGACACATCGCTTTCACCGGGCGGACGACAAGCGCCGCAGGAAATGTGGCGTAGTGGGCGCCTCCATAGGGTTGGGTGGGGATCTCCCACCAGTCGAGCGGCGGCGCACCGTCGGTGCTGTGAATCGTGTCGAGGGTGGAGAAGTTGCCGCCGCGTCGTTCGTCGTTTGCGGCCTTACCTGTGGTGGGGCGACTCTCGACGCCCGCGGCGGTGCGTGCGTGCGTGTTCGAGCTGCCGGGGCCGCGGACGGCGTCGAGGTCGAACCAGCGGCGGGCCGACTTGCACGCCACCACCATCTCCGACGTACCCGGCCGGAACTTGTCGCTCAACGCCCCAACCGGAGGATTCGGACGGCACCAGCGGACCACGTTGCGGACCCTCCATGGGTCTGTCGTTCGCCCGGTGAGCGGGTTGACGCCGTAGGCGAGCGCCATCCGATACATCTCGGGGATGAGGCACAGCGACTTCGCCTGCGGCCACCCTTTCGAGATGTCCCGTGTCGGTGGCCCTGTGCTGGTCCCGTACTGGCCGGGCCGGTTGCTGCGCGTCCTGACGGCCGATCCGTCGAACTCGGGCTGACCGTCTCGCATCCCGTCCGGGCCGTAGTCGCCGCCAGCGCCACCCGACCCCGAGAACGTGTCGCCCAGCTCGACGCACAGCGACCCCGTCGGCGTCAGGACCCGTCCCAGCTCTTCGGTCAGGTCGAGGAGCACGTCCAGGAACGCGCCGGGGGTGGCCTCCTGGCCGATTTCGTGGCCCTTGTCCGGGTGGTCGGCTGGCAGGTATGAGCGGAGCGCGAGGAAGGGCGGCGATGTGACGATCAGGTCGACGCATGCGTCGGGGAGGGCGCGGAGGGTGGTGAGGCTGTCGCCTGTCACCCACATGGCTTCGGTCACGTCGGCGGCTCGGTTGGGGGGTCGAGGAAGCGGGCGATGGCAAGACGGATCGTCTGGCTTAGGTTGCGTTCGTTGGCAGCGGCGTGCGCCTCGAGCCGTGCCTGCATGTCGGGGGTGATGCGGACCACCACCTGCTCAGTGCGCTCGGAGCTCACGTCCGACCTGTCCGGCGGCGCTGACGTTCGGACTCGCCACCCCACACACCCGCATGTTCGATGCGGCGGGCGTGGGCGGCGACGGGGCCGGCGTCGACGAGCAGGGCTGGTGGTGGTGCTGGCCGGTCGTCCGGTTCGGTGTCCCAGTGGTGGCGTAGGCCGCAGTCGGGGGTGAGGGTGTCGACGCCGAGGTCGTCGCCGAACACGGGGGCGGTCATGCGGGCACCGCCGTTTCGTAGCCGTGGCCCCATGAGTCCCAGCCGAGCCGGGGTTGCCGGGCGAACAGCTCCACGTACGGGCCAGGCGACACCTTCTCGACGAGGTCGCCGAACGCGTCTGGCTTCACGGAGTGCTGTGCGCGCGGCCACTGGAACCACGTCGATAGTGGCTTGTCCTCGGGGACAACCGGCTTTCCGCGCGTGGCGAAGATGGCGTGCTCTGTGTTGTTCCGCAGGTAGTAGCCGACCCCAGGTCCCGGCTTGCACCACGTGACGAGGGTGATAGGGGCGAATCCCCATGCACGGACGATGCGGTAGCCGTCCTCCATGAGCCCGTTCGTGCACCAGAACCACAGATGGGCGTCAGGTGCAGCGAGGTCCCCGACGGTCATGGTGGCGATCTCGTCCATGCTCATCGTCGAGTAGTGCTTGCGTGCGTCCGCTTTGGTGGCGGCGCTGGCGTACCGCCATGGCGGGTCGGCGACGATCGTCCCGTACGGCGGCGACAAGCCCTCCCACACGGGGGCGGTCACTTGGGGCCGTCCACGGGCATCTCAATGGCTCCTTCTGGCGACATTTCGGCTCCGCACCAGTGGCAGATTTCGGAGTAGTCGATGTGGTTGCAGTGGTGACCACACGGCCGCTGGGAGGCGGGGCACACGTCGCTCTCCCATTCACCGCCACAGGTCATGCACGACGGCGGCTGACGCGCCATCTCGTCGTGTGGCTCAGCGGTCACTTGGGCTCGTCCACGGGGAGCATGCGGACAGTGATGGACCCGACAAACTTGGCGAAGCGGGCGAGTTTGCTGAGGTCACCGAAGGTGCTGGCGTCAACCTCCCAGCGTTGGTCCCCGAGCTGCACCTGGCCGTCCGGCACGACTGTCAGCCCGGCCGCGGCAAGGGCGGCGATGGCTGCATCGCCTGCCACCTGTTGCTCAGCGTGGACGTACGTGTCGTCCTGCGCCGCGAAATGGCAAGCCAGCACGTTGGCGGCGGAACGGCTCATGGCGTCTGCTCGGGGCAGCGGACCCCGTGGTCGTACAGCCGCTGCGCTTTCCCCCCGTAGTACGACTGCTGGGCGACGCCGAAGGGTTGACGTGGCAGCCCTTCGGCGTCGCCCAGCAGTCGTGCGAGCCGGTCCACCTCCGTCGGGACGGGCGGCACGGACTGGCGGACGATGTACCGCTTCCCGCCGAACTTCGAGGTCGTGGATGGGAGCGCGTAGCGCCCGACCAGCACGACGCCGCCGAACTGCCTCAGGTACCCGTAGTCGTCCTCGGTGGGCACCCGGAACACGGGCACCCCGTCGTCGTCCACCAGTTCGCACCCGTCGGGGACTGGCGGGACGGCGGGCTGCATGTGCTCTCGCCAGCAGGCGACGACGGTGGCGTCGGCGGTGGGGGTGTAATCCTCCATCCGGCGGATTTCGGCTTCGGCTTCTTCGTGGGTGCTCATGTTGTCTCCTTGGTGCAGTCGGGGCAGAGGCCGCCGGGGTGGTCGTCGGTCCAGTCGACCCACGCCGTGCCGCCGCACGTGGGACAGGCGAGGAGGGCTCGCAGGTTCAGGGAGTGCGCCCGGCAGGCGGCGTCCCAGCCCTTGTCCCACTGGTGGTTCGAGGCGTCGATGTCCTCGGCCATCTCGTCGGCCAGGTCGCCGACCCGCCGTTGCAGGTCGGCTAGGTCGGCACGGGCTACGTCACGCTCAGCACGGGCGGTGACGGCTTCGTCCAGGTGGTCACGAAGGCTCATCGGCTGTCCTCCTTGGGCAGTGTTTCGGGGTGGCGGTCGGTCCATCCGAGGGCGGTGGCGGCGAGGGTGCGGTAGCGTTCCTGCCAGTAGGGCGCCTGGTCGGCCCATATGTGGTACGGGTCGTCGGCGTTGTGGAGTATGCGGGCCAACGTTTCGATGCGGCGTGCGTTCACAGGCTGTCCTCCTGGGGCAGTGCTTCCAGTGCGGCCAGGTACCGGGCCAGGTCGGGCCTCGCGTCGCCCAGCGGAACGACAAGGCCGCCGCTGGCGTAGCCCCACAGGGACGGCCCGAGCGCCCGGAGCAGCAGGTAGTCCCGGCCCTCGGCACGGGGGTTGTTGTCGCTGTACGACCCGGCAACCAGCGCCCGGATCACCTCACGTGCCATCAGCAGCTCGTCGGTGGGGTCGATGGCGTCGGGGTGGTAGCCGTCGTCGATCCACGAACGCAGGTCCTCGTCGGACAGCAGGACGGGTGGGTTGGGGGTCTGCGGGGTCACGAGTCCTCCTTGGGGAGCGCGTTGAGGTAGGCGGCGAGGTCTGGCCTGGCGTCGGCCAGCGGCTCGTAGTCGCCTTCATCCCAGATGCCCCACCCTGGGGCGGCGTTGTAGTTCGCGATTTCGCCCGCCTTTATTAGAGTCAGCACCTCACGTGCCAGCAGCAGCTCGGCTGCCATGCGCACCGTGTCGTCGTAGCCATCGGCGTAGCGGGCGTCGTCGGAGTACCACAGCACGTCCTCGGCGGACAGCAGGACAGGGTCGCTCGTCACGAGTCCTCCTTGGGGAGCGCTTTCAGTGCGTCGAGGTAGGCGGCGAGGTCTGGGCGGATGGCGGCGAGCATCTGCCAGCCCCTCTGGGGGCACCAGATGGTGCGGGCGACGCCGGGCACAGAGGGGACGCTCAGGACGCCCGCCGCGAGCAGGGTCAGCACCTCACGTGCCGCCACCAGCTCGGCTGCCATGCGCGTCGTGTCGTCCACGTCGGCGTCGACATCGTCGGCCCAGAAATGCAGCAGGTCGGTGGGCAGCAGGTCAGGTTCGATACTCATACCGCAGACCGTAGCACATACGGTCGGCGGTTTAGGGGTAGCGCGACAACAACCAGCCACGCTCTCGGGACAACACCGGATACGCATGACAACCCCGATGAGCCGCCGCGCACAACGCCAACAGATTGTCGGGAACGTCCGAGCCGCCCGCCGACCTCGGCAAACGATGATGGACATGGACCGCCCAATGGACGCCAGGCTCACACCACGGCGACCCGACCTCGCACCTGCCAGCCGTTCGCTCCAACGCCTCCCGGCGGGCCGCCTGCCAACCGGTAGACGTGCGACGTGTCCTCGACATCGGCTGGCGGACCTGCCCGGCGGCGCAACGCTCGCAAATGCAGTCTCGTATGTGGCCGGTGCTCTTGCGGGGCGTGCCGAACTTGGGGCACCCACACGGACAGTCCGTTTTGGTGGGGCCCGGCAACGTCACGAGGCGACCTGGGTGGCGGGTCGGTGGACACTGTCGAGTCTGCACGCACAGTCGAGGAGGCCGTCGTCGTCGAAGCATGCCCACGGATGTGTCCATGTGTCGTGGGCGGTGCAGTGGTGGGCGGGGCGGAACCCACCGAGATCGACTCGCAGCCACCGGCATCTATCCATACCGTCTACCGTAGCATATACGGGGCGACGGTTTTAGGTTGCGTTGGCGAGTTGGTGCATGGCGCGGGCTACGGCCAGTGTGCGGCGGGCCCGGCGCACCTCGCGCAACCCGAGGAGACGGGTGTAGTCGTCGATGCGCAACGGGTCCGGGGTGGGGAAGCGGTGGCCGCACACACAGCCGAGGTCGCGTCCCCGTTGGGGCCGTGTGCAGTTCGGGCACGACAGCAACGGCAACGGGTGGGGCATCGTCAGCATCCTCTCGGAAGGTTGCATCCGCAACGATACCCCCACCACCCTCACTTGTCCACAGGCAATCCACAGGCTAGGTGGTGGGGGACCACGCCCTCAACGCCCGATGCTTGCCCCCGCAGTTGCAGCCGGTGCTGCGAGTCGCCGTCCACTCGCCGGCTGTCCACCGCCGATTCGGGCGCACCTCGACCGTCGCAGCCCCGTCGAGGTCGCCGAGTGCCACGATTGCGTCGTCGGCGGTGGGTGCGCCGTCAGGGTGGCTGCGAGTCTCGCCGTAGATGGTGCCGCCGATCACTCGAACCGAAGTGAGGCGCCGAGGGCCGCACAGGTCAACGATCAGATGGTCGGGGATCACACCGTGACCGTAGCATTACGCATCAGCCGACCGTTCCGACGACGACGGCGGCCAAAGCAAGGACGGTGACCGCCAACGCCACCCCGCCCAACAGGATCACCGCGGCCAGCACCAGCAGCTCGTCGCTCATGGCGTCACCTTGCGGGCGCGCCTGATGCCCTCCTGATCGGACCACGCGTACGAGCCGATGTTGCCGCGGAGACGCTTGGCAGCCTTCCGGGCCTGCTTCATCTCCTCGGGCTGAACGGCCAGTTCGGCGTGCCGGTACAGGACGAGAGCGTCGAAGATGTCGCTGCGGATGGCGATTCCGGCCGAGTAGGTTTCCACGTTGGCGGTCTCGTCGGGGTGGCACTCCTTCGGGTCGGCGTCTCGCCGGGGCCACAGGTGGGTGTGCGAGGACGAGTCCCACACGTAGACGGGCCACCTCATCGCGCTCACGGCGTCTCCTTCGGGTCGGACTGGCGGACGATGTACCGCTTGCCTCCGAACGGGTCGGACTGGCGTGGGGGCATACCGCAACGCCCGACCCGCCAAAGGTGGCCGTCTGGTTCCAGCCACCCGTAGTCGGCCTTGGTGACGAGGCGGAACACGGACACCCCCTCGGGGTCGCACACCAACTCGAGGCCGTCGGGGAGCGTGGGCACGGCGGGCTGGACGTTCTCCCGCCACCACGCGACGACGGTGCGACGGTCCGAAGCGGTGCCGCCAGTCTTGTCAATCGCCCGGACGGCGGCAGCGGCTTCGTAGCGGGTGGTCATTCGGTCTCCTCGGTGCTGCGTTCTCTGGCGGCGAACGCCTCGAACTCGTCCAAAGTCATCAGGCCGTGGTTGAGCATGTGGTGCGCCTTGCGGATCGGTGCGTCGGGGCACGTCACGCCGCAAATCCAGCACCGCACCCAGGAACGGGGGTCCATCAGGCGGTCTCCTTCGGGTTGGTGGCGTGGACCAGCCGGTACTCGGGCGTCTGCTTGCGGCGCTCCAGATGCCAGACGATGACGGCGTCGCCGTGCTCACCGTCGAGCGCAGCCTTCGAGAAGCAGGGAGCACGGACGTGGGTGTGCGGGCCGACTGTGCGGCCGATCAGATGGGCCCTCGGACACGGCTTGCGGGTGTCCACCCCGTTGGCCTCCTGCTCCGCGAACACCGGGTCGAAGAACGGGCCGAACACATCCATGTCCCCCTCGGACGCGATGCAGCCGACGAACAGCGGCACCGACAAAGGCAGGCTCACGGCGTCACCGGCCGCTTTGGGATGATGCCTCGTACCTGGGCAGCGGTAGGCAGGTCGCCGTCCTCGGGGAGAACGTTGATCGCCTCGACCGCGATGTCGTGGGCCAGCCCGCTCTGCCGGTACCTGACGAGGCCGTAGACCACCGCTCGACGGCGGAGAGCAGCCTTCACCTGGTCGAGAGGGATCGCAGCGCCGAAGTTGCACTGCACCCTCGACCCCGTCAGCGAGTCGTAGAGGTTGAAGTAGTGGGTCCGTTGGTGCACGTTGATCGCCTCGACCGTGCCCTCGATCGACCCGTGCACCGTCCGCATCGGGCGCCTCACGGCGTCACCACCAGGTTGAGCAGTGCGCCCGGATGACGTTTCGCCCACGCGCACGCCCAACACGACGGGCACAGCACATACGACCGTTCGCCCGACGGATGCCCGCCGTGGACAAGCCCGGCCGCCGCCCACGACTCATCGTCGATCGACCACACGGGGTTCGGTCGGCCGCACCAGTCGCACACCATCTCTGTGTGGCACAGCTGGCGGCTGTGGGGATGGTCGGCCTCGTACTTCTGTGCGACGGCAAGGTCGCGTCCAGCGTCGGCGGCGACCCGCTTCCACCTGGCGCCCGACACGTCCTCACCTGCGGCGACGGCGGCGACCAGCGCCGACGGGATCAGCGCGGCTTGACGCCACAGCACTTCACGGTTCTGGGCCGTCCAGAACTCCCGCTTCCACACTTTCGCCGTCTCGTCGGGGATCATGCGGTCCTTCTCTCGTCCCTGTCTCGGATCTTCTGTCGACGGTCACCCGCACAGCAGTAGGAGCATCCGCATCCCTGCTCCATGAGCCGTCGAATCTTGCCCTTCTGCCGTTTGTTGCCGAAGGCCCATTTCCACGTGGGATGATGCTTGCGTTTCACCACTGCTCGTCCTCCGCTAACGGGCCGTCCACGGGGCGTGGGATAACGACCAGGCCGGCCGCGGCGAGGTCATCGAGGATGCCGTTGGCCACGTAGACGGCACTCTCGGGGTGGCCGAGGTCCACGTGGTCCGTGAGCGCCGCCGCGAGCACGTCTCGGGCGTTCGGTCGGCCGCTCATGCCGCGCTCCTCGCGGTGCGCAGCTTCCAGGTCCCCCATCAGTTGACCCTCCTAGCGATCACGGACACGCCGGGGCGGTCCTCGTGGCCCTCTTGGACATACACGCTCTCAATGTGGGCGGCCCACCGTTCGCCGACATCTAGCAGAGGAGCGAGCCGGGCGGCGAGCCGGGCGGGCACAGAGCCCACGCGGCCAACGCTCGGGGCGTGGACCTCTATGGCGTTTGAGTCGGCGACGTTGCCCGGCGCACGGATTAGCAGGGCGGGCGATGGCTCGTCGCTGTTCTTGCGGCCATTCACCAATGCCCGCAGAGCCAGGACATTGGCCGGGTAGCCGGGCTGGAAGGTTACGCCCACAACGCGGAAAGCGACCGAGCGGTCAGTGTTGATGTGGTCAATCATGCGGGCACCGTTCCGGGTTGACGGCAAGCGACACGTGGGAGCCGACGGCGGGAGTGATCCACTCGCCTTGCGGGATCGCCCACGACGCAGCCCAGCCTTCCCCTTCTGCTTCCATGTCGAAAGCTCTGCTCTCGTCGTCGTAGTCGATGCCGGTGAGCACGCCGGGGTGACCGTTGAACGGTTCGTTCCACGCAAGAACGGCGATGGTTGACTTCCAGGGCAGCGGGTCGGGGACGTTCACGTCCACGGTGTAGGTCCGGTACCAGTCCTGATCTTCTAGCCGTACGTCGATGGACCCGTCTGCTTTCCGTTGCTGCGAGAGGACCGAGCCGAACACGAGCGGGCCGTGCGCGGCACGGGCACCTCTGGCTTCTTCGAGATCCTGACGCGCCTTTGCTGCTGCGCCTGCTCTGTCGTCGGCTTTGGACTGTGCACGCTTCGAGAACATACCGCCGACCGTAGCACCTACGTCCGACGGTTTGGGTTCCGAAAGTGGGTTGCGTCACAAAACTGACTGCGGGCCGTGGACCCGGCGCCGCACCCACAGGTACAGTCCCCCACACTGACCGCCGCACCACACGAGCATGCGGCCAGACGCGACGATGCCCCCGCCACTACAGCGGAGGCACCATCGGACAAACAGGGCAGACCCCCGTCTGCTCTCAGACTACCCGACCGCTGTATTACACGCAACCGTCGGGACGGGGTGCGCCCGACACAGCGCCAATGGGGCGGTGCTGGCCCAAGAACCCTCAGGCACCCCGAACGCTCCGGTGACAGCAGCGACACCGAACCACGGGACACCTCTGTGAAGGCAGACCCGGTAGAGGACGCTCGCTGTGAGCCCGTGGCCTATCCCCGGTCCTGACCGTCGAGTAATCCCCGACGGTGGGCTCCAAGGCGACGGACGGCTCCGAAAGGAACAAGCCCCGCCAGGTGCTCTCCTCCACGGCTAATCCTCTGTGATTTGCTGTGTGGGGGGACACCTGACTCTGAACTCACCAAAAGGAACGGGGGCAAATCCTGGCATGGTCACGGGCGAGCTGACACAACCACGAACCCGGGAACACCCGAACCTTCGAAGGCGCACGGTTAGACGGACAATGATGCTCGACCCGCATCGGGCATCATTCAGCGTCTAAAAGCCGCGGGATTGTAGGGGCGGCTTCGGGAGGCTGTGCGACACAGGCGACGCGAACTCTCCCCGGCCACGCGGCCGTTCCATCAGATCGGTTAGCGCCCACACCAAAGCGTCCATCCGGTCGGGGGAACCAGGAGCTTCGGGCGTCCACGACACCAACTGATCTTCGAGGCGGGACAGGTCGCCGACATGGTGCACTCGGCGCTGCTCGTACAGGGCGGCGACCGGGCCGGCACGGACCGCCTTGCCGCGTGTTGCGTTGACTTTCCGGTACGCCACATCCCGGTCTACTTGGCGGAGCACCGCTTCCACCAGATCGCCGCCGTTGTTGACCTCGGCTACCACCCGGTCGGCGCGATGTTCGTAGTAGGCGCCGACCGCACGGCGGCACCACTGCTCGGGGGTCAACCCGCGGCCCGAGTCGTCGGCGACCACAAAGAAATGGGGGGCGTCGACCTCTTGGCATTCGGGACACCATCGGGCGGCCGACGTGCCCGCAGACACGATCCCGGTTTCGTCGGCGTCTTCCGACGACGTGACCGCAGGGTCGATCGCTGTCACCACCCGCTCGAGGTCGGATGGCATCGACACACGAAACTTGGGCTGGTCCCACCAGGTGCGCTGCCACAACGCGCCGGGCAGATCGGTCAACAGTTCGGCGTACAGTTCCTGTCTGCCCAGCCGGGTGCCCTCGTACCGTTCCCGCAGCTCTCGCAGCGCTGACGGCGCCAAGTTCTTTTCGTTCTCGAACGTGGACCCTCGCGTCAGGATTACGGTTCCGTCGTCACGTGATGCTAACGCCACCATCAGCGGTGTGGGACGAGGCGTCGTCGTCACCACCGTACGCGGATGGTCGCCGAGCCGAAGACCGAACTGTAGTTGGTCCCACGCAGCCGGATAGTTCCACGCGGCCAGCTCGTCGCACCACGCCCCCACGAACTGTGGGCCTCGCAACCTCTCCGGTTCTTCCGCCGAGAACAGTTTGATTCTCGACCCGTTATGCAAAATCACTTCGCCGAGCGACCGGTTCCACGCTGCCACGGCGCCACCCAACGCGTGCAGCAACCCCGACTGGCCCTCCACACAGGTGTCGCGTGCGTCGGCGAACGTCGCCGCCACGATCGCCCACCGTGTCCCCGCACACGTGTACGCCTGCTCGGCCAGCCACTCTGCCCCCACCCGAGTCTTTCCCCAGCCTCTGCCGGCCATGATCAGCCACGTTGACCAGTCGCCGTCCGGTGGGATCTGGCTTGGGCGGCGCTGCAAGTTCCAGCGGACCCGTGCCTGCGCTTCGGTGGGCAGCAACGACACCCGCTCCAACGCCTCGCCCCTAGTGAGAACAGTCACCCGTCGTTGGAGGCCAGAGCCGCCGACAAGTCACGGATCTCGGCGTCGACACCCGACTCGTACCGATGTTCGGTGCGTTGCGTCGCGCCGCCCGTCAGCACTTGCACCTTGTCGACGGCGATGGCGATGGTGGTCATCAGCGACTTTTGTTCGACGAACGTCGGTTCGTCGCGGTTGACTTCGCCGACCGTCCAGAACCCTCGGTCGTCTTTCGATCCGCCGATCGTCACGATTTTGCGTTCTTGGCACGGGGCGAACATGCGGGCTCTGAGTTGGGCGATGTCGTCCATGAGCCCTTCGGCCAACTCGAGTTTGCGGTCGTTGAGTTGGGCGGTGCGGGCTTCGGTAGCAGCCTTTGTTTTGGCCTTGGAACGTTCAGGTGGGTTGACGTGGGCTTGGTTGGCCCAGTTGAGGATGGTGGCTTTGCAGGCGTCGGTGTGGCGGGCTGCGGCGGCTAGTCCTTCGGTGGCGTAGACGGCGACGGTTTCGGTTTTGTGTTCGTCGGTGTACGCCATGCGTCTACCGTACCATTGCCTAGGTGGGGGATGGTTTGTTGGGCTAGGCGGTGTTGAGGCCGGGCAGCTCTGGGCTGCCGGGGATTAGGGCGCCGCACTCGCGGCACCACCACGCGTCGGGGGGCGAATCGGGGAGGCGACCGCAGGTGCACGCTGCCAGCTGGCTGGCATGCACCACGTCGTACACGTCGCACACGTCGCCGTGTGCCCTATCGGCGCCATACACGTAGTAGGCGCTCATCGGCTGTCCTCCAAGTTCGACGACGGCGGGGTGGACTTCGGTCGTGCCGTTGACCTCCACCGTGAGCCAGCCAACGACGGGCGTCCGCTCGTGCCACACGATTCGCTCGAGGTCGATGCGGCTGATGACCCACCAGTCGGGTAGGGCCGGAGCGAAGGCCAGCACCCGGATGTCGGCGTCGCGTGTCACGCTGCTGGCCTTGGCTCGTCAACTTGGAGCATGCGGCGCAGCGCGGCGGTGGGCACCAAGATCCGGTGGCCGATCATGATGGAGGGGATCGTGCCGTCCTTGACGGCGTTGTAGGCGCTGTTGCGTGAGATGCCCAGCAGCGCGGCCACCTCGTCCACCGTCACCGTTGGTCGTTCGTTCGCATCGGGCACCATGTCGGTTCTCAATCCTGTTGGGGGTCATAGGTAGGGCGGGAATCCGTGAACAGCGGGCCGGGAGGGTTACGTTGAGATGCGTTCTCGGAGCCGGAAAGCTCCACGCAGATCAGGGCATGTGTCCATCGCCCACCGTGACATGAGCGCCGACCAGTTGTTGTTGACCCGGTACGGCTCCGAAAAGTCGACGACGACACCGATGGCTGTGTTCCACCGGAGCACTTCGAGGATGGCTTTCGACCCGACAGGTTTGGTCGGGTTGGCTGCACGCCATTGGCGGGCGAGGCGGACGAACTCGGCGCCGACAGTGGGATGGGTTTCCATCATGGCCCACCAGGCGATGCCGATGGGGTCGGTGGCGTAGGCGGGGGGGCCGGCGTCGAACAGGGTTGGTTCGGTCATGGTCGGCCTTCGCCGTCCCGGTCAAGGGTGGCGGCGTGGCGGGCCTCACGCTGCTCTTGGAGGATCAGGCCGGTGATCTGTGCCCGGTAGTGGGCCTGCGCCTTCGCGTACACCGACTCGGACGGCGCCCCGGCCCGCTGCTCGTTCTTCTTTGCCTCGTCCTCCGACTGGTAGGCGGGCAGCGCCACGTTCACAGCGTCGATCGCCGATTGCAGAGCGTCGAGCACGTGGGCGGGGAGGGGTTCGCCGTTGACGTGGGCGCGTGCCAGGGCCGCCGCGCCAGCAAGCCGGGCGGTCCGGTCGAGGCCGGGCCGTGCGGAGGGTCGGGTGTTCCCGTCGCTGGTGGTCATATGGTTCACTTGCTCCTGGTTGCTGCGGTGAGGTTCGGTCGCGGTCGTAAAGCGCCGTTCCCCTTGGGCTCGGACAAAGATCGGGTACAGTGGAAGGCAAGCGCTGACCCAGGTCCTGTGACCCGGCTAGGCTCTTTCTGCCCCCCGCAGATGCACGCTGCGGGGGGCGCTTTCGTTGCAGTCATGTGCCGTCCTTCGGCTTGTAGCCGGGCTTGAGCGCCGCCCGGATCGTGCCGACGTGGAAGCCCATGTCGGCCGCGACCTTGCTGGGCGCCTCGAACCGTTGACGGACACGGCGGCGCACCTCGGCCACCTGGGCGGCCGTCAGAGACGGCTTGTAGCCGGGGCGGTTGCCGTTGCCGAGCGGGTTGCCGGTCGCCCACCAGTTGAAGTAGTGCTTCTGGCACCAGCCGCGCGCTGCGTGCTTGCGGTCGCAGCCGTCGACACGGCACTGGCCGCCCTTCCCGGAGATGCTCACGACCCGTACCGCTTCCACTCGGCGGGGACCGGGGTGGCGCACGGGCAGTCGGCGAAGTGGCGGACGCCGGACGCATGGCCAGTGTTCGGGCATCGGCAGTCGCGGACGTTCGCGGCGGCCACCTCGGCAAAGAACGCTTCGAGAGCGCTCATGGACGCCGCTCGTCTGCGTCGACGATGCCGTGTCCGAGGACCTGCGCCCATCCGGTCAGAGCTTGCTCGTTGACGGGGGCGGCTCGTGGTGTGGTGCGTTGGGTGAACGCTGCGGCTGTCTGCTCTGTCTGGACCGTCATCGAGCGTCCCTGTCGAGCCCGTAGCGCAAACCGTCCCAACGGTTACGCATCCAGTAGAGCGGCTTCCACAGCTTCTGGTACCAGTCGGGGACGGCGAGCCTGCCGTGGAGGTCTGTTTCTCCGACGTACAGCACTCTCGTGTAGTACCCAGAGTCGAACGACGCGAACAACGACAGGCCCGGCCGCATGCGGAACCGGCGGGCGTAGTCGGCGCCGAGAAGCGTCCAACACGACCGGCGTTCCACGACCGTGTCGGTGCGCACCCGGAAGAAGTTCGTCCAGCTGACCATGACTACGTCGTAACGCTTCGAGACCATACCCCCGACCGTAGCACATACGTAGGACGTTGTGCGCGCAGGAGCGCCCCCACACGTAGGCGAGGGCGCTCCTGTGGTGCGTTAGCTGCGCCAGTTTTACTTTACCGGCAGACCCAGTGTTGGGGGCCGCTCGTCGCCCACAACCACGCCGACACACGGGCGTTCGCACGAGCATCCGACCACGACCCGTACCCGTAGCCCAAAGCCGCGGCACGGGCCGCGTAGTACCTCGGCAAATGCTGCCCGAGGCCGAGCGCCCCCGACGACCTGTTCACCGCGGCCGGGTTCATCCCCGACTCGCATCGCACCACCCGCACGAACGCCTCCTCGGGGATGCCGAACTCGCGGGCAGCCGCTCGGACATGGCCCTCCGGTGACTTGTTCGCGGCGGACACGATGGCCGCTAGGACTGCGGTG
>Ga0163154_10006653_pt1 | contig 14063 bp, 10 predicted proteins | sample OliLakLV19MP9P1_FD_148649 | JGI IMG/M metagenome (GOLD analysis project Ga0163154, IMG submission 148649) | Freshwater microbial mat bacterial communities from Lake Vanda, McMurdo Dry Valleys, Antarctica - Oligotrophic Lake LV.19.MP9.P1 | ecosystem: Environmental > Aquatic > Freshwater > Lake >... | reverse complement strand
GCACCTGACGGAAATAGCCGATAGCCAAAGGTGTAGGGCGGTTCGCGAACCGCCCATCTGATCGCCGATGATGTGCAAGGCGGGCCGTTCACAAACCGCCCCTACCGTTAACATATTTATCAATCGCCGTCGGAACCGGAACTGTTCGCCAGAAGCGCACCCTGGTTGGTTGGCGGCGTTCGGCGGCAATCTGGCAGCGTAGGAAATTGGCAGCGATCATGATGGTTTCTGCCACCCACACAAGATCGATCAGCAGAAAGAACCCCCAACTAAAGGCACTATCGCCGATTGGCGAGCCAACACGCCCAACAGGCTGGTTGGCTTGCGGGCGTTCTGGCAAATAAATCACCTCGATCTGTTTGTGTTGCTGGGCATGTTGCCAGGTTTCGAGTGAGACAGGAATCCATGTTTCGCCCCACCCAGATGTGTTCATTGCGCTGATCCATTGCCCAGACACCGATTGAAATTCATAGCGCAGTTCCGGGCCACGTACACTCAGGCGCTCGGCAGTCACTTCCGCTAGTGCCGTGCGTACATGCAGCGAATCCTGTAATGCCATGGTTTGGAGCAATTGATCCAGAGCTTGTGCTTCCAAGATAAACAGTGGCGCGAGCAACACCCACAGCGCAAAATGGAGTATAATCGGGCGGATCGTGAACATAGTGCATTCCTGCGTTATGATACCAGCACATGTTTATACAGCTCATAGCTATTATACCGACTTCTGAGCCAAGCCCTGTGCTATAATTGGCGTAGGGTAAGTGGTGTGGACCGCGCCCGCAAACAACCGGAGAGCGATGTCATGGCCCTGCACGAACCGACAATTTCTCATATCCTACAGGAACTGGCATACGAGTACGACTCGATTGTCAGTGAGCGCGAGCTATGTGAACGGGTGCTGCAGCAGCGACCCAGTACGGCGAAAGATCCATACGCGAGCATTCGCGATAAATTACGCTGGGATGGCTCACATGTCGGCTGGGTTCGGCTCGGCGGTGGCGAGGTTATTCCATTGCGCATCGTCCGTGAGGGCCTTGCTTTCCGGCTCATCCCGAATGATGAGGAATACCATACGGACGGAATTCCACGCTACCGGCTGCTACCGTTTCTGACACCGCACGATGTTGTGGTGCAGTTGGTGGATGCCGAGAATCGCCTAATTGTTGCCTCGGCAACTGAACCCCGCGACCCTGAGTTTATCCCAGCCAGTGCGATACTGAGCCTTGGTGCTTGGTTCAGGCGCAGTGGGTTCGAGCAGGGCGACAGTATCCTTCTCACCATTGTGACCCATGAGCCGCTGGTGTTACGCCTTGAACGTGAGCCAGCCGCAGAATTCCATGCCGATGATGTGCTGCGTCAGGAGCACGAACTCGTTGATGCCATCGCAAAACTGATTACACGCAGCCGTTCGAACCTTATTCCGGCGGATGAGGCTATTCTGCCATTGTATGCCCGTGCGGAATGGCGCACATCCTACCCTGGCCGGCCCTGGCAAATGCTGATCACCAATGATCGCCGCCTGCGATTGGTTGATGAATTGTTTATTGCCAGCAGCAGTTTCCGTCGTCCGCTTGATCTGGTTCTTGGCAGCGATGAAGAGCTACAGCGTGATGATAGCGATACACAACTGCTGGCTGCGATCGATTCGTTCCAGGCAGAACTGATGAACAGCCGGCGCGATGATGCCGCTCAGGGGCTATGGGATGGCCTAGCACCACGTGCATCGACGGCGCGGGTGATCTTCGATACCCAGGCAGGCACATCAACGGTTGTCTATCTCGATCCGGTTGATACACTCCAGGATCAGCGTGAACAGATCGAAGAAAATCTTGAGCAGGGCAGCTATTCCGATGAGTCGTGGAGTGACGATTTTGACGATGATGATGATGACGAGTTCGATGGCCTTGATGGCTATAGTGATGCAGAGATCCTTGGGCTCGATCAGATCGATGATATTCAGACGTTCATGGAGCAGAATCCGGCCCTAGCCGAGGCCGCCCAGAAACTGATGGCCGCGCTGACACCCGATGAGGTGGATCGGCTGCAGCGTGCCGATACGCCAGAAGACGCCCAGTATATTTTGGCTGGCCGCTTCCATAAGATGCTGCCTGGCGATCCATCCATGTTTGCAGTCTTGGCTCCCTATACCGTCGAAATTGGCGATGGCAACGACCACACGAACGGCAATGGCCATACGAACGGCAATGGCCATACGAATGGCAATGGCTTCGGCGGCCTTGATCATCCAGAACTGCCAGCCGATCTGCTCGATGAGAATTGGCACGACGATGGCGATGAGTGGGAGGATCTGAGCGCCGAACACGTACCGGGCGATACAGCCGCCAGCCGTGAGGCACTGGCTCGTTCCAACGAACTGATGGAGCGCTTCTATCAGCACCTGCGTGCCCAGGGCAAAAGCGAGACGACCGCAACAAGCCGTACTGGCGATCTGTGGGTGTACGCCGATTTCCTGGCAAACTACTATAATCGTGGCCTGGCCGAGGGCGATTATGCGACTCTTGATGAGTGTATGTTCTTCTTCTACCCACGTAAGGTGTTGAATAGCTCACCGCGTGCAGCCCGCGAGATGTGTACATCGATCAAGCAGTTCTATGCCTTCCTGCGTAGCCATAATACGATTGATGATGGCTTTGCCCAGGCGATCTGGCGGCGGCGTGATCAGGCATCGCGTGTGGTCGAGCTGTATGAGCATATCGATAGCGATTCGCTCCAATTCGAGCGCTTGTTTGCCCATCTGTTTGCACCATATACGGCGTAGTATTCAGGAGTCAGAAGCCAGAAGAGCGCTACGATAACGTATGTTGCTCTTCTGTAGCACCAAACCACCATTCTGACTCCTGACTCCTATTTTGCCACTCTCGAGAATCGCTTTATCCCCTAAAGGCATATGATCACCTACACCATTTCCATGCCCGAACCACATACGCACCTGTTTCATGTGACGATTGATATTAGCGAGCATACTGGCGATACGCTCGAATTGGCACTGCCCGTCTGGACGCCCGGCTCGTATATGGTGCGCGAATATGCCCGCCATGTTGAGTCCTTTGCTGTGGAATGTTCCGGTCAGCCATTGACATGGCAGAAAACCGATAAGACGACCTGGCAGATTGCGACACATGGCAACTCAACTATTCGGGCAACCTATCGGGTGTATGCGTTTGAACTAAGCGTCCGCACCAGCCATCTGGACGACACGCACGGCTATTTTAATCCGGCCACGCTGTGTATGTTCATTCCTGGGCGAACCGATCAACCACACCATGTGACGATCATTGCCCCTGCTGGATGGCGAGTGACAACCGGCTTGCCAGCAATTAGCGATCACGGGCACACATCGCCAAGGTTTCTTGCCGAAGATTATGATGAACTGGTTGATTCGCCATTTGAGTGTGGAACCCATCGCCTGCTGACATTTGAGGTCGAGAGCGTGCCGCACGAGATTGCGCTATGGGGCTATGGCAATGAGAATGAGGCCCAACTGGTTGCGGATACCAAGCGGATTGTTGAGGCGACCAGGGCACTGTTCGATGGCCCGCTGCCATACCGCCGCTATGTGTTTATTGTACATCTGAGCGATGGCATCTATGGCGGATTGGAACATCGCAATAGTGTCTCGAATATTATTGATCGCTGGACGTTCCAGCCCACCCGAGCCCATGAACGCTACCTGGGCCTAACCTCGCACGAATATTATCACGTATGGAATGTGAAGCGCATTCGCCCTGCACCATTGGGGCCGTTCGATTACCGCCGCGAGAACTATACCCGCAATCTGTGGGTCGCCGAGGGCATCACAAATTATTATGACAACCTCATTCTTGCGCGTGGCGGATTAATCACGCGGGAGCGGTATCTCGAAACACTGGCCGATGATATCGTGAACATGCAGAGCCAGCCAGGGCGGGCGATCCAAAGCCTCGCACAGAGTAGCTTCGACACCTGGATCAAGTTCTATCGGCCAGATGAGAACAGCAGCAATAGCAGTATTTCCTACTATCTCAAGGGCAGCATGGTGGCGTTGCTGCTCGATCTGCACATGCGCGGGCGCAGCAATGGAACCAGATCACTCGATGATGTGCTGCGCTATCTGTTTGCTACGATCTACGGTGGTGTGGATCAGGAGTGCTTCTATGATGCGCCCGCTTTTGCAGAGCAGGGCGGCTTCCTGAAAGCAATCGAGGCGATTACTGGCAATGATGATCGGTTCTACCACGATATGCTGGCGTATGCCACGGAAACGACCGCTGAGCTCGATTATGCCGCTGCATTCGCACAGCTCGGCATGCAGCTTGTGTGGGGCCATAGGGATGGGCAGGCCAATGGCATGGCACCAGCCACACTTGGCATGAAACTCAAAAGCGAACAGGGGCGCGTCAAAGTTATGAGTGTCGGCAGGGGTGGGCCAGCAGCGCAGGGTGGTATCTATGCTGGCGATGAACTACTGGCGTTTGAGGGCTTTCGCATCAGCGAGGAGAAGCTTCAGGCCCGGCTCACCGAGCGACAACCGGGAGATCAGGTAAGGCTGACAGTATTCCGCGGTGATTGGCTGATCGAAATCATGGCCATCCTCGGTGCTGCTCCATTCGACACCCTGCGGCTTGTGGTGGATGCAGATGCCACTGAGGAGCAGAAACAACGCTATCGGCATTGGCTAGGATTGTAATAGCGGGCCAACACATAGGTTGGCCCATACGCAAAACCTTACCTCAACGCCAGCGCCGCCTCTGCTGGAAATGCCAGATCGACTGCTTCGCCTGGGCGGGGCAGGGCCACATCCGGGCGATTGAATGCATCATAGTGCAGGCTTTGTTCGCCCAAGCGCACGCGCACACGCACCACCGGGCCAAGATACTGGATATCTTCGACATTGCCGCGCAGATGATTGAGGGTTCCATTTGGCGAGGCCGAGAGTGCAATCGTTTCGGGGCGCAATGCCACCGGGAGTGTTGCCCCAACCGCCGCCTCAATTAAGCCTGCGATCTGCAACTCCTGGCCGTCGATTGTCACACGCCCAGCCCGCGGATCAACCACCTGAGCATTCAACACATTCAGGGTGCCAACAAACGAGGCGACGAAGCGTGTCTGCGGGAAGTTGTAGATCTCGGCTGGCGTGCCAATTTGTTCGATGCGGCCCTGGTTCATCACCACAATTCGATCAGAGAGCGAGAGCGCCTCTTCCTGATCATGGGTCACATAGATTGTTGTAATCCCCAGTTGGCGTTGAATTGCCCGAATCTCCTGGCGCAGCGATATGCGGATCTTGGCATCCAGCGCCGAGAGGGGTTCATCCAGCAGCAAAACCTGTGGCCGAATGGCAATCGCCCGTGCCAAGGCCACGCGTTGTTGTTGGCCGCCCGAGAGTTGGTAGGGGAAACGTGCGCCATATTCAGGCATATGGATCAGATCGAGCATCTCGCCAACCCGCTGCTGAATAGCATCCTTTGTGTGGCCAGCCACCCGTAGCCCAAACCCAATATTATTGGCGACTGTCATATTCGGGAAGAGTGCATAGGATTGGAACACCATGCCAACATTCCGGCGGTTGGGTGGCGTGTTGGTCATATCAGTGCCGTCAATACGGATACTGCCACTGGTGGGAACCTCGAAGCCGGCCACCATCCGCAGCGTGGTCGTCTTGCCACAGCCAGATGGGCCAAGAAACGAGATGAACTCACCCTTCTCGATCCGCATGTCGAAGGTATCGACGCCAATCGATTGGCCAAACACTTTACGCACACTATCTATTTCGAGAAAGGCCATTGTGGCTCCTATCAGCGGACTCGCGGCGTACCAGCATTGCGGCTTAACCCCTGGAAAAGAGCGATCGAGCCCCAGGTCAGAAGAAAGCTAACAACTGCCAGGGCCGATGGTTCATACACCTTGCTGCTACTGAGCAGGTTCATATATGGCCCAAAGGCTGGTTGAGCCAGCAATGATGCGATTGTAAACTCGCCCATCACGATTGCGAAGGTTACGAAGGCACCACTGAGTAATGCAACCACAATATTCGGCAGAATCACCTGGGTCATGATTGTCAACCAGTTTGCACCCAAACTCTGCGCTGCTTCCGTTAGCACCAGTACATTGACTGAGCGCAGGCCAGTGTCGATCGCCCGATACATATATGGGAACGACAGCACGACATAGGCTCCAACCAGCAGAAACCACAACCCTTCGCGGCTATCGGTGAAAAAGGTGCGATTGTAGGTGCGGGCCAAACCAAACACAAGGACGACCGCTGGCACAACGATTGGCAGCAGGGTAAAAAACTCAATCACTGGGCGCAACCGGGGCAGCCGGATCTGCACCCAATAGGTTGTTGGAACAAGCAGCACCACACTGAGCAGAATCGTGGCCAGCGCCGTTTGGAACGAGAAGGCGAAACTCTCAAAGAACTTCGCATCTTTAAAGACATTCGCATAGGCGGCGAAGCCTAGTGTACCCTTTTTGGCCTGGAGCGAAAATTGGAGTGTGGCCGCTAATGGCAACAGAAAATAGAGCGACCCAAGCGCCAGCCACACCCACGGCCAGATTGACAATCGGCGCACAATCCCTCCGTTCCATTCGCAAAGGCGCAATAGATCGCGCCTATACTACTGTTTCATCCAGCGTTCGGCCCGCCGTTGCATCTGCGAATAGAGCGCAATCGTGATCACCATAATGACGATCATGCCAAATGAAAGTGCGTTGCCTAGCCCTGGGTCGGAGAGCGCATCGCTACTGAGCTGGGCACCTATCAGGATTGTGACAACGCTACTCTGGCTGGCACCACCAGTTAAGGCAAACGCTGTCGCGTGGGCACCAAATGCATTGCCAAACAGCAGCGCCATTGCGCCAAGGATCGATGGGAATAGGATTGGCAGCCCAATATAACGCCAGTATTGAAATGTCGTTGCACCCAGATTCTCACTGGCCTCACGCCATTCGCGTTTCAGGCCATCGAGTGCCGGTGCCAGAACCAGAACCATCAGAGGAATCTGGAAATAGATGTAGGTCAGCGACAATCCCCAGAAGCTATACAGGCTAAAATTCGGGTAGAGCGCAATCCCAAACGAACGCAAGAATTGGGTCACGATCCCAAGCTGGCCAATTGTCGCAATGAATGCGAATGCCAACGGGATACCAGCAAAATTTGATGCCACGCCAGAGAATGTCAGCACTGCCGAACGCACAAATGGGGGCAGTTTACCAATCGTGATCGCATAGGCCAGCAAGAACCCAAGCAACCCGCCGCCAAGAGCCGTCACCAGGCTTAACTCGATAGTATAGAGATACGATGTCACAATAAAGGGCTTGTTGAGACTGAGAATGTTCTGGAAGGTCAGGCCATGTCGTGGATCAACAAATGTCTGCACAACAATTGAGGTCGCTGGATAGAACAAAAACGCAATAATAAAGATGAAAAATGGCACCACACCAAGCCAGACCCAGGAAAACCTGAGGCGCGGTTGGGCTGGCAGTTGAGCGGCGGAACGAGTCAGATCGGCCATACAGCGTACCTTCAATTGTAGAGTGACAACGTGACGACTTGTGACCAGGTGACAGGGTGACAACGTGACTGTCACCCCATCACCTGGTCAGGTCTCACCCCATCACCGTGCCGGTTGTTACTTCACCGTCGCCCCAACAACGGTCGTCCAACCAGCCTTGATTGCATCAACTGCTTTATTGATCTGATCACCTGTTGGAATACCGACCGGTGAATCATACTTTGGCAGCTTGGCCAGCAGGTCGGCTGGAACCTTACCTGCCTTCTTCATTGCATCAAGCCGGGCCGGAGAAGCATAGCCCTTCAACCACAGCAGCTGCCCTTCATCGGAGTACAGGAACTCCATCCATAGGCGGGCTGCATTCGGTCGTGCTGAGTATGCGCTGATGGCCTGAACATACACACCAGCGAGTGAGCCACTTTTTGGCACAACCACAGCAATTTCCGGGTTTCCGGCAGTAGAATCGCGGTTAGCAAGCGCATTGTAATCCCAGCGCAGTGCGATTGGCGTCTCACCCTTCGCAATTGTGGCTGGCTTGGCAACCACTGGAACAAAATTGCCGGCATCATTGAGCTTCTTGAAGAAATCCAAGCCAGCTGCTGCGTTGTCGAGCGAGCCGCCATTACCAAGAGCAGCTGCCCAAACAGCGTTGATCGCCTGTCCCGAACCAGTTGGATCACCGGCCAATGCGACCTGGCCCTTATACTCAGGCTTCAGCAGATCCGACCAATCCTGCGGTACGTTCTTGACAACCTGGGTATTGACTTCGAAGGTCATGACGCCATAGTAATCCCCATACCAGTAGCCTTCCGCATCCTTGAGTGCATCTGGGATCTCGGCCCAGGTTGCAACTTTATATGCCTGAAGCACCTTATCCTTTTTGGCGGTATCACCCCAGGTGAAGCCAACATCGATCACATCGGGCGCTTGTGGGCCTTTGCTGCCTGCATTGGCCTTGATTGCTTCCACTTCCTGGGCTGAGCTGCCATCCGGGTTCAGATCTTCGAGCTTGATGAAGGGAGCTGCCGTTGGTGCGGCGGCAGGCGCCGCTGTTGGGGCCGCGGCAGGTGCCGCTGTTGGGGCCGCGGCTGGAGTCGCCTGGCCACAGGCAGCCAGAACGGCACCGACGCCAGCAACCGCGCTCAGGCGCAAGAAGGCACGGCGGCTTAGCGCACTCGTCTCAATCTTGGAACTCATGTTGTTCTCCTCTAGAGCATCTGTTTCGCGTAGAGTATCTCTTCTACGCCGAGTATGTGTCCACACAGCCGCAATCAGCAACCAATCAGCAACCAATCAACAACCATAGTGATACCATAAAAGTATACCTAGCCTAGATGAAGCTCTCGTCATGGCCATGTTAAGGCTAGATGAAGCCCGCCCGAGTGCTATAATAGTACCATGCTCTACAATGACACAATTGCAGCGATTGCAACTCCACCCGGTGAAGGCGGCCTTGGCGTGATCCGGCTGAGTGGATCGCAATCATTGGCTATTCTTCAACAGATCTTTGTGCCAGTTCGTGCTGGCCGTTGGAAACCATTTCGGCTGCGGCTTGGTCGAATTATTGATACTGATTGTACCACCATTGATGAGGCCCTTGCGGTGCTGATGAAAGCGCCGCGCAGCTTCACTAGCGAGGATGTTGTTGAGCTTTCCTGCCATGGCGGGCCACTGGTGCTTGGGCGTGTACTTGGGCGAACGCTAGCCTGTGGGGCACGTCTGGCTACAGCTGGCGAATTCACGATGCGGGCTTTTTTGAATGGCCGTATCGATCTCACCCAGGCCGAAGCAACCCTGGATGTGATCACGGCCCGCACAACCAGTGGGCTGGCATTGGCACAGGCACAGTTGGGCGGCTGGCTAGCCAGCGAACTACACGATATTCGCGAGCTTGTGTTGGGGCCATTGGCCTACTGCACCGCACTTGTGGATTTCCCTGAAGATGAACTTGAACAGCACCCGATTGCAGAACCATTGCGTGAAGCACTCACACGCCTAGAGCGCCTGCTTGCAACCGCCGATCAGGGGATCGTCTATCGCCAGGGTGCCCGTGCAGCGATCATTGGCCGCCCAAATGCCGGGAAATCGAGCCTGCTGAACGCGCTCCTGCGCGCTGACCGAGCGATTGTCACTGCTATTCCTGGCACAACCCGTGATACACTCGAAGAAACAGCCAGCCTTGGCGGCGTGCCAGTGGTGCTGATCGATACGGCTGGCATTGCCGAAACATCCGATCTGGTTGAGCAGATTGGCATAGGCCGCAGCCGCAGCGCTCTCGCCGGAGCGGACCTTGCGTTGCTGCTGATCGATGTGCAAAACCCACATCCAGCCGATGCCGAAATCGCGGCGTTGACTGTTGGAAAGCCGACGATTCTGGTGCTCAATAAGATCGATCTGCTGCCAGATCCTGATCAACATGTACAGACGCAAGATTTTGCGTCTGTACATGCATTGCATGCGCTGATTGAGGGATTGGCCCGCCAAACACCATTCGATGGGATGATCGCAATTTCGGCATTAACTGGCCAGGGTATTGATGAATTGGGTCAAACGGTTGCCCGACTCTTACTCGGCGGTGTGGCACCATCTGGCGCGCATCTGATCACAAATCCACGCCATCGTGATGCGCTGACCCGCGTGATTGGCCATGTTCGTGATGCATTGGATGCCCATAGGCGCGGTATTCCTCACGATTTGTTGGGCATTGATCTGACTGCCGCACTGGTGGCATTGGGCGAGATCACTGGCGAGACGATTGGCGATGAGCTGCTGAATGCCATTTTTAGCCGCTTTTGTATTGGGAAATAAGGCGTTGCTTCATGACGGCACGACGAAGATATCTGCGTCCATTGGGCCTATTCGCATTAGCATTGGCTTGTTACCTGGCCGCACAGGGAACGAGTATTCGGCTGTTCTTTCACCTGTTCTATTTGTTGCTGGCATTGCTGGCTGGATCATATGCCTGGGCCTGGCTGAATCTGCGTGGTTTGCGTGTCGAACGCGAGACCTTTACACATCGATCACAGGTTGGTGAGGTTGCCCGCGAACGGATTACCATCCGCAATCTTTGGCCGATTCCACGCCTGTGGATCGAACTGCTCGATCATTCTGATCTGCCGACTCACGGCACTGGATTTGTGGCTACCCTGCCCGGCAATGATAGGCGGCGCTGGAATATTCGCACACCCTGTACGATCCGTGGGAAGTTCACGCTCGGCCCGATCACACTTGCCAGTGGTGATCCATTTGGCATTTTCCGGCTGGAACGAACGATCAACGAAACCAGTGAGGTACTCGTCTACCCGCAGACATCACCACTGCCTGGGTTCAGTTTGCCAAGCGCTGAATTACCCGGTGGCCAGGAAACCCGCACGCGAACACATTATGTCACCCCAAATGTTGCCAGTATCCGCGATTATCAACCAGGCGATAGCCTGAACCGTATTCATTGGCGCAGCAGTGCCCGTAACGATAAACTGATGGTCAAGGAATTCGAGCTTGATCCAACCGCCGAAGTCTACCTGGTGCTGGACATGCAGGAACGGGTTCAGCAGCGGCTCAACCAGCAGAGCAAGCGCCAATCCGAGCGCGAGCCAGAGCAGCGCCAGATCGAATCGACCGAGGAGTATATCGTTCAAGCCGCCGCCGCGATTGCCCGGCATCTGCTCGATCAGAACCGGCCAGTTGGGCTAGTTGCATGGGGGCAGGAACGCGAAGTCATTCTGGCTGATCGCGAGGCGCGTCAGTTGTATCGGCTGCTGGAGGCGCTGGCCATGCTGCGGGCCTATGGAGCACAATCGCTGGCCGAGGTTCTGGCTGCCGAGAATGCCCGCTTCGGGCGCAATTGTACGTTGGTGATTATCACGCCATCGCTGGATGAGCGCTGGGTGCGTGGCCTACAGCAATTACTCTATCGCGGTGCGCGTGCGATGGTTGTGCTTGTTGATCCACAATCGTTCGGTGGCTGGAAGGATACCCTCGCAATCCAGGCACGGCTGGCCGAGCTACGCGTCCCAACCTATCGCTATCGCCAGGGCGATAAGCTGGCCGATGTACTTGGCAGCCCTGCCGATCTCACGCGCTCAGTTGCGCCAAACCGCGCAGCAACGCCCGCCGCCCCAACAAACCCACCAGCAAGCCCTCGTCGCTGATCACAACCAGGCGTTCGATCTGATCGGTAAGCATGATGGTGATTGCATCATCCTGGGTGGCTAATTCGGCAATCGTTGGCGCGGTGGCAGCCAATGTTGCGGCACTCCATTCTGGATCAGCACCAGCAAAGGCTGGCTGGGCAGTTGGTGCGCGCAGGGCTTGCAGAAATTCATAGCGGGTTGGCGCTTCGATCTGGGCCAGCACAATAGCAATCGTGAGGATTCCGATTGGACGGCCTGCATCAATCACTACCAGAAAGCGCTCTGGTGCCGCCAATAGCTGGCGCAGTGTTGCAGGAACTGGCGTTGCGCCAGCAATCGTCGGAACCGTCGTCTGCATCAACAGGCGCACGGGTGGCGGCAGTTCGGCATCGCGGATGGCACCATCGTTTGTGCTACGTGCATCGCGGGCCGCTTGCAGCGCTTGTTCAACCCCAACCAGCCCGGCAAAGCAACCATTGCGATCAACAACGGGCAGTGATTCAAGGCCCCATTCGATCATCGTCGCAACCACCTGGGGAATCGAAGCCTGGACATAGCTCGTCCGTGGTTCTTCAGTGATCAGTTCTGCAAGTACGCGCTCTGGCACAATACGGAGGATATCCTCACGCTCATCGGGGCGCAGCACTTGAACAATATCAAGCGGCAATGGCAACCCTGCCCGCCGCACAAGATCGACATCCGTGAGTGCAGCTACCACCCGCCGCTGGGCATCAATCACCGGAAGAATAGACTGGTATTGCGTCAGGGCATGGCGTAGCGCATCACGAATAGTGGTAGTATCAACAAATGCCAGTGCAGCAGCATCCATAACTTCGCCAACATTCTGGGTTCCAAATGGCCCCGAGGAACGCAGACGTGCCCGATAGGCTCGCAATTCCTCAATGGTGACAAGCGCCTCTTCGAGTAGATCATCAAGCAGTGGCATCACCCGTGCGATACGTTCCACCCGATCAACCCATTCGATCACAACCGGCTGCGTATCGGCGACGCTCACGATGCCAGTGGCGCGGGCGCGATGGCCTGGGCCAAACCCACCCATGCCGCGCAGCGCTGTCGCCCCTGTTGCGCCCTCACGCCGCAGCCGCTCCAGCACCGTAATATACAGAGCCTGGCCCTCGCGCAGATCACGCTCATTCAGATAGATTCGCACCCGTTGAACTGGCTCGCCAGATGTCATAGCATTCCCTTTTTATGGGCCCTGGCGGGCGCGGATGTTCGGTGGCGTAAAATCAAACTCACCAATCAATTCTGGTGCCCACAACCAGCGGCTGGCCTCACAGGCGACATAGGCTGGGCATGGATCGGGGCCGGTTCCATACCAGCCATATGGATCCACCTGCTTACCATTATGACGAACCTCGAAGTGCAGATGGGGCGTGCCCTGAACAAAGCCACTTTTTCCACTACTGCCCAACAGATCGCCAGCACGAATTGGAATACCCTGGCCAGTGTTAACCAACCCACGAAACTTCTTGGCGAACTTATCCAGATGCCAATAGACCGTCACATACCCATTGCTGTGCTGAATCCAGATGCCATTGCCACGATGGGTGCTGGCATAGGCAATTCCATCAGCAGCAGCATAGATGAATGTGCCAATTGGCTTATTTGGAAACACATAATCGTGGCCATCGTGGCCATCGTACTGCACGCTACCACGCCCGCGATAATCGAGCACATAGCCATTCCCTGCCCGACCACTATCGACAGTCGGATAGGCGTGATCGAAGTAGGCCAGGTGCGTCACTCGCGTCCCAACCGCCCATGGCCGCCGGAGGAAACCTGTTGTCACTGCTGGCTGTATTGATTCGAACTGTGGCAATTCGTTATTAAAATAGGCAACGAATACTGCCCCAAAGCGATCCACAGCCATCCGCCATTCTGATTGCGTCCGGCCAGGTGCTAGAAAACGCTGGACAGCAACGCCTTCCGGAGCCTGCGCCAGTGTCAGCGTGATTGTCGTCCCATCGGTGAAGCTCAGGGTTGGTGGGCGCTCGTATGGGCCAAGGCCAGCGCGTAGTTCGCGAGCTGCCCAATCGATCTGATCGGAAAATCCATCTGGGCCAAGTGGCGAAAAGGGTTGGCGCAGATGTTCGGGCGCAGGATTCGGATCACTCAACAGATAGCTCGTCGCTTCCAGAAGCGCCAGCAGCACCCTGGGTGATGAGCCATAGTAGGCCGCAGTTCCGTTAATGATTTGAGCCGCTGTCGAGTCGCCATCGCGATACGATTTGAGTGGGCCGGGCAACTGATCAAGGAATGCCTGCACATCCTGTTCCACTGATAGTTGAGCACGAGCACCGGGCGGCGCGGCAACCATTATCAGAAATGCCAGCAGCATCAAGAGTTGAGTAAGTTTAGGCATAGTTAATAACACGATTGATCGCTTTGTTGG
>Ga0163154_10006652_pt1 | contig 14063 bp, 6 predicted proteins | sample OliLakLV19MP9P1_FD_148649 | JGI IMG/M metagenome (GOLD analysis project Ga0163154, IMG submission 148649) | Freshwater microbial mat bacterial communities from Lake Vanda, McMurdo Dry Valleys, Antarctica - Oligotrophic Lake LV.19.MP9.P1 | ecosystem: Environmental > Aquatic > Freshwater > Lake >... | reverse complement strand
GAACGAGCCTGATTTTCGCAAAAAAAGCACAGATGCCGTACTTCCAGGCCCTTTCCCTCCTTCAACTGAGCAATGTTCATTTCTCCCAAAAAAAATTGCCCGAGGCACTCGCCGAGGTGCGCGAGGTCATTGACATTGGCAAAAAAATAAAGGGCGACTTTTTACCGTCGGCGCTCACCTTGCAGAGCAATATCTACTCGGCTATGGGCGGCGAAGGCGGCGTATTGGGGCTTGAAAATGCGCAAAAAGCACTTGAACTGGCCCAAAAACAGGGGGCCCTGGAAGACGTCATCAGTGCCCAAGATGCTCTTTCCAATGCCTATACAGCCCTCGGCAAGACCGAGGAAGCCGTCCAGTCACTCCGAAAAGCAGAGGCCCTGAAAGACTCTCTGTACAGTTCTGAAAAAACGCGCGACATCGCCCGCATGGAAAAAGATGCAGATTTTGAGGCGGAGCGCAATCAGGCCCGCCTCGCCCAGGCCCAAAAAGATGCCGCCGCCGCCGCCGAACTTGACCACCAGAAAACCACCAGAAATGGATTGCTGGGTGGATTGCTGGCGGTGTTGGCCCTCAGCGGTGCGGGCTTTTATACCTTCCGCAAGCGGCAAAAACTTCGTACGGAGCGACGGGAGGCCGAAAACCGCCAACGCATCGCCCGCGACCTGCACGACGAGGTGGGCAGCACCCTCAGCGCCATCAGCATCCTTTCTGCTTCGACTTTGCATGGCGTTCAAAAAGACCTGGACCAGGCCCGGTTCGGCAACATCGGCGACAAGGCCCGCGCCGCGCTCGACAGCATCAGCGATATTGTGTGGTCGGTCAATCCCGAGAATGATTCGATGGAAAAAACGCTGGCGCGCATGAGTACATACGCCTCGGAGATGCTCGAAAACGTGGGGGCAGAACTGCATTTTGAAGTCGGCGAAGGGGTGGAGTTGCTGACGTTGCCGATGGAGAAACGCAAGAATTTCTATTTGATTTTTAAAGAGGCTGTTCACAATTGCGCGAAGTATGCCCGCGCCAGACAAGTGCAAGTGATGCTGAGAAAAGAAGGCAATTGCTTGGTTTTGAGTGTCAAAGATGACGGTGTTGGGTTTGAGATGCCAGCGGCAACCAGAGATTTGACAACTTTAAAAAAGTTGTCAAATCTGACCGGGCCGGGTGCAAGTCTGGGCGGCAACGGCTTGCCGAATATGCACAGCCGGGCGGCGGCGATGGGTGCTGATTTTCAAATTGAATCTGCGGCAGGCGTTGGGACGATCGTTCTGCTTAAAATACCGATAAAGCCATGAAAACAAATCAAGCCGCTTATTTCAAATTCTGGCTGGCGACCATTTTTTGGGCGCAAATAACCGCGCTCTCTGCGCAACATGAAGGGTATTATTTTTCCCATTTGACAGAAGCGGAGGGCCTCGTCAGCCAGTTTGAAACGAGCTTGCTGGAAGACAAAAAGAATGGTTTTCTCTGGTTTGGCTCCCGATATGCTTTGCAGCGATTTGACGGCGAGGAGTTCGTACAGGTGTTTCCTGAAAAAGGGGAAGAGCATACACCCGCTTACACCAATCGCACGCTTGGGGCCTTGTTGCTCGATCAACAAGGCAATGTCTGGTTTCATGATGAAACGGGCAGAATTATGCGATTCTCGCCTCAAACGCAGGTTGTTGACACCTTTTTTTGCCCAAATGCCAGCACCGATTCACTCATCGGCTACTATCCCAGTTTTTATACAGCGACTTTGTTCGAAGACAGCAAGGGGCGTATCTGGACAAATTCACTCACGCAAGGGTTGTTGCTATTTGATCCTGCAAACCGCTGCTTTATACCTGCGAGAACAAAAAATTTGCAAAAGATGCGAGGTAGCGGGCGCATTGTAGAAGACGCGTCGGGTTGGTTTTGGCTCTGTTTGGAGGAAAGACCCTGCCGTTACAATCCTGAAACAGGTGAACTGATTTACAGAAGCAACAATCCTGACCGCAACCCGCTTTTCGATTGTAGGGCGCAGACTGTTTTTATGGATTCAACAGGCAATCTCTGGTGGTGTGGTTGGCTGCCTTTAATGAAGTATTCAACGGTTAGCGGCAAAATCGAGACCTACCCGACTATTGTGAATGTGTCGAGTGTTGCAGAAGATGGTCACGGGCGAATTTGGATCGGATGCTATCATGGGCGGGATTTGGTTTGTTTGACGCCTTCAACTGGCAAAATCACTTTACACAGGGAAGCGCCCTGGAAGTCGGACGGGCTGCGGGTAGGCGATGGAATCAAGCAATTGCACCTCGACTCCCAAGGCTATTTGTGGGTGATCGGCTCCCATTTCGTCAGTGTTTTTCAGCCTGACAAACAGGCATTCTTTATGTTTAAAAATATTCCCGGCGATCCCAAAACGGCTTTCCCAAATGGTGAAATCAATGACGTTTATCAATGTGCCGACGGGAATATACTCCTGACGTACTGGATGGAAGAATGCCGTCGCGCGCTCCGGTTATTACTCGATTTCAAACTTTGGGCGACCATTGCCAAAATTTGCTTTTAATACATTCAGGCGCTGTTTTGCAGTTTCGGCACGATGAGAATTATTTCACCGTGCATTTCAGTTGCTTTGAGTTTTTTGAAAAAACCATGCGCTTTTCGTGGAGGCTCCAAGGCTTATCCGACCGGTGGAGCGGGCCAACCCAACTGGCGCTGGCCAATTTCACCAACGTGCCTCCCGGCCATCATACATTTGAAGTAAAAGCCATTTCCGACGACGGTCTGGAAAGCCCGGTGACCCGGTTTTACATTCACATTGAGTCGCCGTACTGGGCCACCTGGTGGTTCAGGTTATTGGGTTTGGCGGCCATCGGCGGCATTTTTTACACCATCTTTCGCTACCGAAAAATCCTGCGCCTGCGCCAGGAGCAACTCCGACAGCGCATTGCCCGCGACCTGCATGACGAGATGGGCAGCAGCCTGAGCACCATCAGCATTCTTTCTGCTTCGACTTTGCATGGCGTTCAAAAAGACCTGGACCAGGCCCGATTCGGCAACATCGGCGACAACGCCACTGAACTCTGCGACGGTCTGGACAACGACTGCGACGGTCAGGTGGACGAAGACGTAACACTCACCTTCTACGCCGACACCGACGGCTACGGCTACGGCGATCCTAGTGCCACTACTCAAGCATGCACTGTACCCAGCGGCTATGTCGCAGACAATACCGACTGCGATGATGATGAAGCAGCAATTCATCCCAACGCCGCTGAACTCTGCGACGGCCTCGACAACGACTGCGACGGAAACGTGGACGAGGGTATTGGACCGGTCTATATCGGGGATTTCTCCTTCAGCACACAGGCTGAGCTGGATGCTTTCCCGCCGTGTTATACATCTTTGGATGGAAGTATTACCATTTCCGGCGGGGACATTGTCAGTCTGTCGCCCCTTTCAAACTTGACCGAAATCAGCGGCTTTCTGCATATTTCAAGCAATCCGCTCTTGCCGAACCTCACCGGGTTATCCAGCCTGTTGTCGGTAACCGCCAGCTTTGAAATATACGACAACCCCCTGCTGACCGATTTGGCTGGTCTGGAAAGCCTCGAATCCACCGACGATTATATCACCATCCAAGCAAACGAGGCCCTGCAAAACATGACTGGCCTGACCAACCTGGTTTCTATTGGCGGCAGTTTACAAATCTACGACAACCCGGTGCTCGTTAATCTGTCCGGTCTAGGTAATTTGGCTTCTATTACTGGAGACTTGAACATGGCTGGCAATGCTGACCTGCAGGATTTGTCCGGTTTGGAAGGACTGAACTCGATCGGTCAATACTTTTATGCAAACGACAACTTGAGTCTGACCAACGTAGATGCCCTGAGTAATTTGATTGTTGTGAACGCGGGCATCAATATTGGCGGCAACCCCAACCTGCTAAGCCTAAGTGGCTTGAGCGGTGTCGGCACTACCGGAGACCTGCAAATTTATGACAACGATGCGCTACTCGGCCTCGATGGGTTGGACGGGCTTACCAGTTTGACCTCGATAGGGATTTACGATAACCTCTTGTTGGATAACCTGAATGCCCTGTCAAACCTGAGTGGAACAATACACGCAATATATATTTCAGGAAACACCGAAACCTGCACTTTCACGGTCACGCTGAAAGATGTAACTCCGCCGACGATCACTTGTCCCACCAACATCGTGCGCAGCTCCGATCCGGGGTTCAACACGGCCGTGGTTACCTATACAGATCCGGCTTTTTCGGACAACTGCTCTGGCAGCAGCATAGCGATTGTTCCGCCCGGTTTGCCCAGCGGCTCCACATTTCCACAGGGCATCACCTCTGTCATCTGGCAAGCCACCGATGGCGTGGGTCTGACTCAGCGCTGTACCTTCACCGTCACCGTCACAACGGCACAAACATGTACGATCGTTTGTCCGGGCAACCTCGTGCGCGGTACCGATCCAGGACTATGCACCGCGGTGGTTACCTATACTACTCCAACATTTGTTGACAATTGTCCTGGTGGCAGCATCGCACTGCTAAGCGGTCTTCCAAGCGGCTCCAGTTTCCCCAAGGGTGCCACATCGGTTGAATGGCAGGCCACCGACGGCTCAGGATTCACTCAGCAATGTACTTTCATTGTCACTGTCAATGATACACAAGCACCCAGTACTATCTGCCCGGCCAACATCGTGCGCGGCACCGGTGCAGGTCAGTGCACAGCGGCGGTCACCTATCCTACTCCAACGTTTTCCGACAACTGCACAGGCGGCAGCGTTGCAATTGTTCCGCCCAGCCTGCCAAGCGGTTCAACTTTCCAGAAGGGAGTTACATCCGTCATCTGGCAAGTCACTGACGGGGCGGGCCTGACCCAGCGCTGCACCTTTACCGTGACGGTCAATGATGGCCAACCGCCCAGCATCGTGTGTCCGGCCAACCTCGTCCGCAACACGGATGCAGGTCAATGTTCAGCAGTAGTGACCTATGCAAGCCCGACATTTTCAGATAATTGCCCTGGAACCACCATCCAGCGCACGGGCGGTCCGGCCAGCGGAACAGCCTTTCAAAAAGGTATCCAAACGGTGAACTGGCAGGCTACCGACGCAGCTGGTTTGACGGCGGTGTGCAATTTTACGGTGACGGTCAACGACGGCCAGGCACCCACGATCACTTGCCCTGCGAACCTCAATAAGACCACGAACGCAAATCTCTGTACAGCGGTTGTGACCTATATCACGCCGTTGATGACCGACAATTGTACCCCTGCCGGAACGCTCGTCCTGATGAGCGGACTGCCCAGCGGCTCAACTTTCCCGAAAGGGGCCAGCACAATCGTCTGGAAAGCCACCGACAGCGCGGGCTTGACCGAAACGTGCTCGTTCACCATAACGGTCAGCGACGGCCAACTCCCGGCAATCACCTGCCCGGCCAATCAGACGAAGGGCACAGACCCAAACCTATGCACCGCAGTAGTCGCCTACACCACACCTACCGCTACAGACAACTGTTCCCCAGGCCCGACCGTCGCAATTCAAAGCGGTTTGGCGAGCGGCCAGGCTTTCTCGAAGGGCATCACAACGGTGGTATGGCGGGCTACGGACGCAGCGGGCCTGGTGAAAACCTGTACCTTCCGGGTGACCGTGAATGATGCACAAGCACCAACAATCACTTGTCCGCCCAGCATCGCAACAGGCACTGATCCCGGCTCGTGCAGCGCCGTAGAGACTTATTCACCTGCTACGTTTACAGACAACTGTCCGGGTGGCTCGATCCTGCGGATCAGCGGTTTAGCCAGCGGATCGGTTTTCCCCAAAGGCACCAACAATGTGACCTGGAAAGCCACCGACGCATCCGGGCTGGTACAGATTTGTACGTTCCAGGGGATCGTGACCGACGCGCAACTTCCGTCTATCTCCTGTCCTCCCAACATTTCCATGATCGCCCCTCCAGGCCAGTGCAGCGCGACGGTGACATATCCTAACCCAAATGCGACCGATAACTGTACGATACAATCGCTCTATCTGTTCAGTGGACTTTCCAGCGGCTCGCTATTCCCGCAAGGCGTGACCACCAACACCTGGCGGGCTTCCGACAATAGCGGACTGAGTGCTACTTGTGCATTCACGGTGACGGTGAGTTGCGGAACACAAAACAGTGAGCAGGTAGCGGTGAGAAATGAGGAGTTTGAAGTTTGAAGTTTGAAGTTCGGAAAAAGGACAACGAACAACTAATAACAATGAACCTGACGCCAAATCCTGCGACGACCCAAGTGGAGGTATGGGTGGAAGGTTTGAACGAAAATGGCGGCACCCTCACGGTGTCCGATGCGCAAGGGCGTGTGATCCGTCAATTGTCAATCGCTGATCGCGAACATTCCACGGTTGACCTATGGGATTTCGCCGCCGGAATGTACTTCGTGACCCTGCGCTCGAGCGGGAGGGTCGTGACGAAATGGGTGATGGTGAGCAAGTTGTAGTACGTACGCCCACAACATAGGTTTAGACAGGGTTTGCAGGGTTTTACAGGATGGACAGGATTTTTTAGGGTTTTACAGGATTTTGCAGGATAGACAGGGTTTTACAGGATAGACAGGATTTTACAGGATGAACAGGATTTTGAAGGATGGGCCTAATAAACGACCTTTTTCCTGTCCATCCTGAAAAATCCTGTCCATCCTGTAAAACCCTCTAAAACCCTGTTCCTCCTGAAAAATCCTGTCCATCCTGTAAAACCCTGAAAAACCCTGTCCATCCTGAAAAATCCTGTCCATCCTGTAAAACCCTGAAAAACCCTGTCCAAATTTCGACTTGTACCCTCACTCCACCCGGCTCACATTCGTCACCCATTCAAACTGCCGGAGTTCGATCATAGCGCGGTGGAGCACATCAATGTGGCCGACAATGAGCGAGATGCGCCCTTCGAAATAGCCGCCTTCGCCGGAGATGGAAAAGGAGCGGATGTTGAGCCCCATGTCGGAAATGCGGGTAGTGAGTTGGTTGATGACTCCCGGGCCCGTATCAATACCTGTGACTACGATTTCTGCGATAAAATCTGACTGGGCGGTGTTTCCCCAGCCCGCTTTGAGTACGCGGTGGGAATAGTTGGCCAACAGGTTGTTGGCATTGGGGCAGGTGGCGCGGTGGATTTTTACACCCTGCGTTGTGGTGATGTAAGCAAAAATGGCGTCGCCCTGCACCGGATTGCAGCAGGTGGCGAAGGTATAGGCGTAGTAGTTGCCCGGTTCGTTGTTGATGATGACCTGCGGTTTCTCACCGGGGCGCAGCCGGACGAACATCGGCTCTACGGTATCGGGCGAATCTGTCGTGGCAGGCGGGGGAGTTTTTGTGGCCTCAATCTCTACCAGTTTTTGGCCGTCAGCCCGGAACCGCTTGGAAATCAGCAGCAAATCCACCTGATCGAGATAAACGGCGCTCAAAAACTCGAGTCGGCTGGGGTAACTGTACCAACGTGCCAGCATATCGGCATTCTCTTCTACGGAGACTTTCAGGCCCTTCAGTTTGCGCTCCAGGATTTCTTTCCCAAACTCTGCCTGGAGGCGTTTTTCCTCTTTGAGCGCGATGCGGATCCGGTTTCTGGCTTTGCTGGTGGCGACATGTTTGAACCAGTCTTCGCTCGGCTTCTGGTTGCGGTCCGTCATGACATGTATCTGATCGCCGTTTCGCAGTTCGTAATAAATCGGCACCACCCGGTCGTTGATGCGCACCGCCCGGCAGGCACAGCCGACATCGGAGTGGATGCTGAAGGCGAAGTCCAGCGCGGTGGCTCCTTTCGGAAAAATCCGCATCTCCCCTTTTGGGGTAAACACATGCACTTCATCAGCGAACAGGTTGCTCTGCAAATCCCGGATCACATCCACCGGGCTGCCCGACTCGTTGTTGTCCAATGCTTCCCGCACCTGGCTGAGCCAGTTGTCGAAGGTGTTGGCCCGATTTGCCAATCGCTTGATTCCCTTGTATTTCCAGTGGGCTGCAAAGCCGCGTTCGGCAACTTCGTCCATGCGTTCCGAGCGGATCTGAACTTCCACGTAGCGGCCCTGGGGACCGACGACCGTGGTATGCAGCGATTCGTAGCCATTGGATTTGGGCGTAGTCACCCAATCTTTGAGCCTTTCCGTGATGGGATGATAATGGTCGGTCACGATGGAATAGATATGCCAGCAGGCCGTCTTTTCCATTTCCGGCGGAACGTCGGCAATGATGCGGATGGCAAAAAGGTCGTAGATGTCTTTGAAAGCGACGTCTTTGATTTTTATCTTGTTCCAGATGGAAAAAATGCTTTTGGGCCGCCCGTGAATCCGCACCTTCCAGCCCATTTCCTCCAAAGCGTCCAGCAATGGACGAGTAAATTCTTCGATGTACGCCTGTCGCCCATGGCGCGTTTCTGAAAGGTTGTGGGCGATGTCGTGGTAGACTTCCGGATGGGTGATTTTCAGGCAAATATCCTGGAACTCGGTCTTGACGTTGTACAGTCCCAGCCGGTGTGCCAGCGGGGCGTAGACGGTACTGGTTTCCGCAGCAATCTTCAATTGCTTGTGCAGCGGCATTCCTTTGATGGTGCGCAGGTTGTGCATGCGGTCAGCCATTTTGATCAACACCACCCGTACGTCAAACAGCATGGCCCGAAGCACTTTGCTGATGTTTTCCGCCTGCGGGCTTTCGGAGTCGTGCAGGCCGTCCAGTTTGGTCAGGCCGTCCACCATGCGGGCGATCTTGTCGCCGAACTGGGTCCCGATCTCCTTGATTTTCACCGGTGTATCTTCCACCACGTCGTGCAGCAGCGCGCATACGACGGCTGTTGGCCCCAGCCCGATTTCTTCCACGCAGATTCGTGCTACGGCAATAGGATGGAGGATATACGGCTCGCCCGTTTTGCGGCGCTGCCCCTGATGTGCAGTGGCCGCCAACTCGAACGCGGAGCGGATTTCGGCCCGGTCTTTTTTGTCGAGCGGATTTTTAAAAGTCCGGAGCAGGCTGCGATAGGCCCGCTGGACGACCTTCTGCTCGTCTTCCAGGCGCTCGTCAGGCACGACTTCGGATACAGGCGCGGGCACCTGTACGGTGTCAGGCACCACATCTTCTGCCTCAAAGGTGATGATGGATGCGGGGGGGCTGTGGGCATCGTCCTGCTTCATGTGTTGTCCTGCTTGTTTCACAAAAATAGAGAGAACTCGTGGGTGTTCAACTGTGTTTGCCGCTTGTTAACGGTTTTTCTTAAAATCTTTCCTTTTGAAATCCGCTGGAGGTGCTTACTTTTGCGCTCCTTTTTGAAATGTGAGCGCGGGCGTGGCGAAATTGGTAGACGTACCAGACTTAGGATCTGGCGCCGCGAGGCATGGGGGTTCGAGTCCCTCCGCCCGCACACAAGTTTCTGGTTGCTGGTTCTTAGTTGTTAGTTCTTGGTTATCAATAAAATCAATCAACTCTTTCCAACTAAGAACTAACAACTAAGAACCAACAACTAACAACCAACAACAACAACACAAGCATGGTTGTCCGCCAGGATATAGACAACAGTTCCGCGATCGTGACCATAACGCTCACCCGCAACGAGTACAAACCCAAATTGGATGCCGAACTCAAGCGTTACCGCCAGAAAGCCCCGATCAAGGGCTTTCGTGCCGGTCAGGCACCCATGGATTTCGTAAAAAAAATGTACGGCAACGCCATTTTTGGCGAGATGATGCAGGACATGTTTGCCGAGCAATTGGTGAACCACCTCCGCGATGCCCGGCTCGACGTACTGGGACAACCCCTGCCCGTCGAAGACCAGCAGCGCTATACATTCAGCGTATACAAGCCCGAATACGAATACACAGTGGCTTACGAAGTGGGTTTTGTGCCGAAATTCGAGTTGAAGGGCATGGATAAAAACCAGACCTACGACCGGCTGATCGTCAGCGATCTCGATCATCTGGCCGAACAGGACTTGCAACATTCGCGCAAGCGTTCGAGCCAGCGCACCAGTGTCGAAACCGATATTCAGGACAACGACATGCTCAAAATTGCCGCCCGCGAACTGGACGGCGATACGGTCAAAGAAGGTGGTCTGGAAACCACCATCACCGTGCTGATGAGCAATGTGGCCGACGAGTCCTTGAAAAACCAATTACTCTCGCTCAAAAAAGGCGATACCCTCCGCTTCAATCCCCAAAACATCGAAAACCAGGAGAAGGAAGAGATGTACCGCAAGTACATCCTGAGCCTGGAAGCCGGCGACGACCGCGAGGTGGGCGACGCATTCGAAGGGGTGATCGAAGACGTGAGCCGGGTGCAGGAAGCCGAACTCAATGAAGAATTTTTTGAGCAAAACTTCGGTACGAACAACCGCGAACAAGTGATGGAAGTGTTGAAAGGCGGGATTGCACAGTTCTATGAAGTGCGCTCCAATGCTCTGCTCATGCGCCATTTCCAGGAGCGGCTGATGGACCTCAACCCCATCGAATTGCCAGAAAAATTCCTGAAACGCTGGCTCCGCATCACCAACGAGAACGGCCGCCTCTCCGACGACAGCATCGAGGCAGAATTCCCGGCCTTTGCCGACAACCTGCGCTGGACGGTGATCCGCGACGACATCAAGGCAGAATTTGGGATCGAAGTCACTGAAAGCGACCTTCGCGAAGTCTACGCCCGCCGCATCCGCAGCTACTTCCTTCAAATGGACCTGTCCGAAAACCTGCTCACCAGCAGCATTGAGCGGATGATGCAAAACAAGGAACACGTGGACAAGACGCGCCGCGAACTCGAAACCGATAGAATTTTTGAAGCCATCCGCAGCCAGGTGACGGTCAATGATGTGCCGGTGCCTTCGGAAGAACTCCATAAAATCCTGGACGAGGCGACGAAGAAGGCTGAGGCTGAGCAAAGTATGATGGAGGCAGGGGAACTGGCGGAAGTGGAAGGGTAGCGCGGCGTTCATGCCGCCCGTGCAAGGCCATTCATGACCTTTTTTCAACCAAAAAGTTATAAAAATCAGCAAGGTTCATTTCCTGCCAGAGGCCGCATAAGTGGTCTCTGGCAGGAAATGAACCTTCTCTACTTTACCAGGTAATCCTGGTGAACGTATGTAAAAGGATGTTCCATCCAGTGATCACACAGTTTGGCCGACACCGGGTTTTGTTTCAGGTAGCGTAGCGCTCCTGTCAAATGGCGTTGATCCCGAATGTACCGATCGTGAAAACCTGCCTGCCAAAAGGCTTGCCCAGTCGTTCCTAATTCAAGGTTGGCAAAACGCGCACTCGCTCCTTTGACGCGATCCATCACATAGTCCAGGTTTTTGTAAGATTTTCGGTCAAAAGTCCCATCTTCTTTGACCTGTGCCGAAAAGTCCAGCAATGTGTGGACGTGGTTCGGCATGAGCGTGTAGCCGATCAGGTGGTAATATTTCTTGTCAAAATGGCTAAGTTGGTCGGCCACCAACAAGGCTATTTTGGGGTCTTTGAGGTGCGTGGGGCCTTGTTCGCAAGCGTCCAGTGCCTGGTCATAAGCATAGAAATATTCGCGGTGCAAAGCATCCAATTGTTGTTTTGCGTCGGGCGATTGCTGCGTTTCGATCTGAGATTTTTGAGATTCAAAGCGTGTGCGGAGTTTTTCTAAAAACTCCATCGGCAGGGAGCCGTGCAGGCGGAATGTGACAAAAAACGTGTAGCCCGCGCGGAGGAAGTGCGGCAAACGGCGGGTGTATTCAGGGGTGAATTCGTCTTCCATAAAAGCAAGGTCAGGGAGCGCGGCGTTTACGCCGCCAGTAAACGGCCATTCATGGCCTTTTTTCAACCATAAAATTACGGACTTTGACGGTATTGTAGCAGTCGTTTGGGAATAACTTCGTGTGCTATGTAGTGTATAAGCGGCCATGAATGGCCTTGTACTGGCGGCGTAAACGCCACGCTACCGGCGCCGAACGACAAACAGGGGTGATTGCAAGGTCAGGGAGCGCGGCGTTTACGCCGCCGGTAAACGGCCATTCATGGCCTTTTTTCAACCATAAAATTAAGGACATTGACGGTTTTGCAGCAGCCATTGGGGAATAACTTCGTGTGCTGTGTGGTGTATAAGCGGCCATGAATGGCCTTGTACTGGCGGCGTAAACGCCGCGCTACCGGCGCCGAACGACAAACAGGGGTGATTGCAAGGTCAGGGAGCGCGGCGTTTACGCCGCCGGTACAAGGCCATTCATGGCCTTTTTTCAAACATAAAATTACGGACATTGACGGTTTTGCAGCAGTCGTTTGGGAATAACTTCGTGTGCTGTGTGGTGTATAAGCGGCCATGAATGGCCTTGTACTGGCGGCGTAAACGCCGCGCTACCAAAGCTTGTCAACACAACCCGAATTCCTCAACTTTGCCCGAAATATCACTTACCATGCAAGTGCCCGACATCTCTCTCGAGCAACGCGCCAAACTCACACTTCTCCTGCTCAACCTCAGAAAATAAATCAGAATCAACATGGCTGAATACCAATTCTATCAATTCCAGACCGTCAACCGCGCGCTGAGCCGGGGAGAACAAATCGAAATCAACACATGGTCGAGCCGGGCCGACGTGACACCAGTCAGTGCTACGTTTATATACAATTACGGCAGTTTTAAGCACGACCCTGAAAAATGCCTGCTCGATTATTTCGATATGATGCTGTATGTCGCCAACTATGGCTGTAGGCGGCTGATGTTTCGTTTCCCGGCAGAGTTGGTGGATTTTAAGGCGATGAAGTCATATGTATGGAAATCTAACGATGACTACGAACACACCCTCTCTGTCTATAAAAAAGAAAAGTATGTCGTGGTGGACATGGCCGAAAACGTCGAGGAAGGTTACGATTTCTGGGTAGAAGGCGAGGGCATTTTGCCAACACTTGCTCAGATTTGGATAGATATCGCCAACGGAAACTATGCGTGCCTGTATCTCGCCTGGGCGCATTTTGCCTCTTATTTTCAGGAGGGTAGGACGGATATGGAAGATGACGGCGACGATTCTGATGAAGTACTGATGACAGAACCGCGTGTCCCTATTGGGATGAAGCAGCCATCGGGAGCCGTAGAAATGTTCATGGAATTCTGGGGCATCTCGGATGATCTGAGGACTGCAGCGGCTCAAAACAGTCCGGTGGAGCAAAATAGATCGGCCACCGATTTAGAACAATCACTCGGAAATCTTTCACAAGAAGAAAAAACGACCTTTCTCGCCCGCTTCCTGCGCGATGAGCCGCACCTTCGGACTGCCTTGGTCAAACGCTTACAGGAAATTTCAGACACTCCTACCGCCCCGGCCTCAGACAATCGCCGGAGTCTCCGGGCTTTGTTGGAAGTCGAAACCAGCGTCAAAGAACAACGCATCGAACGCGAAAAGCGCGAAGCCGTCGAAAAGCGCCGCCTCCAACTCGAAATCATGAAAAATCGGGAGGGTGCTATGTGGGAGGCTGTTTGGGCCAATGCGCTCAAAAAAACTGGCAGCAGTTACGAACACGCTGTGAACGAACTGAAAGACCTTCGAGACCTTGCGGACTATAATGGCACCCGCACCTTATTTGAAGAAAAAATAGCCGAAATACGGGCGCATTGTAGTCGGTCAACAGCGTTTATGGAACGACTGCGGGGTGCCAAGTTGATATAAGCCCTTTTTGGAACGGTATAAGAAATACCTGCTTTTGCTACTTACTGCCACCTTTCACCTACATTTGTTGTTCGTTCTTCAACACCCATTTCATCCCTCAAATATGGCGACCTTACTGGAAATCCCGCTTCGCGATGCCAAAGCGACTGATATCATGGGCTTACAATCCCAATACCTGCAAGCTACCCTGCGCATTGAGGCAGAGAACAGTTTGCACAGTGGAGGCATGGACGAAGCACAGTTCTGGGCCATCATTGAGTTGCTAGACTGGGACAAATCTGATCGTGCCGCAATCATGCAGCCAGCCGTAGAGGCGCTCAGCACTTTTTCCAAGGCCGACCTCTGCGCTTTTTACGACTTGATGAACGAAAAACTCTATGTGCTTGACGCACGGCGATTTGCCGAACACCTGGGCCGCTGCCAAACAACTGGAAGAGGAGTACATAAC